>Ga0206872_10337_pt1 | contig 12590 bp, 12 predicted proteins | sample Alteio_BWOrgCont_34_FD_152906 | JGI IMG/M metagenome (GOLD analysis project Ga0206872, IMG submission 152906) | Enriched cells from forest soil in Barre Woods Harvard Forest LTER site, Petersham, Massachusetts, United States -... | ecosystem: Environmental > Terrestrial > Soil > Temperate forest >... | reverse complement strand
GATGCCAACAAAAACCAAACCGAGAATTGTATATGCGATGTTTGTAAAGGGCTTGGCCGACTTTTTAAATAACTCCTGTATAAATATTGCACTTACAGTAAGGGTTAGCAATACCAGCAGCTTGTGCAATACCAAACTATTTTTATACGAAACAAAAATGATAAAAATAAAAATGGCATTTATTAAGCCCGTTATTACATTTGGTTTAACGCCGCTTTTTTTCAAAAGCGTATAAAATTCGTTCAGGCAAAGCAAGCTTAGCAGTAAATAAAATACACCAAAGGGATACCGCCCCAACAGCACAGAGCCAACCATAACGATAACAAAAAAGAAGCCGGTAACCGCACGCGTTTTCATATATTTATCTGGTTGAATATGATGACCTCAATGGCTTCGCTAAAATCTTGCTGGTGAATGTAAACTTCAATATCGCCAAATGTGCGGTGAGATGAATCTTGCTTATTTAGTAAAACTGTATCAATATTATTCACTGCCAGCGCTTGTTTTATCAGTTCCGCTTTATAATAATTGGTTGACGTGAAAATTCTAACCCAGTTTTTTTCCATCACTATTCAGGTACTTGTTTTTTTCCGGCAGCGATCCGCCTGTAGACAGACAGCAAAAGTAGCATAATTACCATGCTAAATAAAAATCCTAAAGGACTAATAACTTGCTCGTCATCGGGGTTGATTTTTATGCTTTTATGCTGAAAAAGATAAGTTGCGACAACGGCTGTACCATTATTTAAAAAATGCGCCCAAACCGCCGGCCATATGCTGCCGCTCCAGGCCACAAAATAACCGAAAAGAACGCCAAGCATCAGGCGGGGCAAAAACCCAAAAAACTCCAGGTGGAATGCACTGAATAATATTGCGCTTATCCAAACTGCAGCATGGGTGCTTTTGGTCCATCGTACAAATATGGTTTGCAATACGCCCCTGAACATAAACTCCTCGACAATAGCCGTTAATAAGCCGATAAAAAGCACATTAAATATCAAACTCCAAATGGTTTTCATTTGCAGTATAGTGTTCATCACCTTTTGTGCATCGTCTTCGCTTGTCCGCATCCACTTTAGCCAATGGGGCAAAACCATTTTCTGATTCAAGTTTGATAAAAATTCAATAACGGGGTTTGAGATGAACATGATGCCGAAAACCAGCAAAATAAGCAGCCACGAAAAGCGGAAAGTGGGTTTAAGGTAGTCGCCGGGGTCCCGTACAATAACGAAGGCGAAAAAAACGGGCGCCGCAAAGATCGGTAAAGTTACGCCGGCAAACTGCAGTAGCCATATCACATTAACTACATTGGACGATGTAAGTTTCAAATGCATAATATCCGTTATCACATTTTTGCCGTAAACGGCCTCGGCTATAACAGCGCCCAATATGTTTCCTAAAATGTACACGCCTGCAAAAAGCAGGATAAAAATTAAAAATTGCAGCCCCGGGCTTGGCGCACCCTTACCATTTTCTATCTGTTTATACGGCTGGTTTATCATCCGGCTTAAAATTCGTATTTTTGCCACGAAGATAAGTCATGTCTGTACAAATTGGAAATATTGATTTAGGAGAGTTCCCGCTGCTGCTGGCGCCGATGGAAGACGTGAGCGATCCGCCGTTCCGGTACGTGTGCAAGCAAAACGGGGCGGATATGATGTACACGGAGTTTATCTCGTCTGAAGGTTTGATACGTGATGCCGCCAAAAGCCGCGCGAAGCTTGATATTTTTGAATATGAACGCCCTATAGGTATACAAATATTTGGGAGTGATATTGACCATATGCGCGAAGCAACGGAAATTGCCACGCTTGCCAATCCTGATTTGATGGATATAAACTATGGATGCCCGGTAAAAAACGTGGCATGCCGCGGCGCCGGTGCAAGCTTGTTGCAGGATATTGATAAAATGGTAGCCATGACCAAAGCTGTGGTACAGGCCACGCACTTGCCGGTAACGGTAAAAACACGACTGGGCTGGGACGACAATACCAAAAATGTGGATGAAGTTGCCGAACGCCTGCAGGATGTGGGGATAAAAGCCCTCACTATTCACGGGCGCACCCGTTCGCAAATGTATAAAGGCAGCGCCGACTGGACTTTGATAAGCAAAATAAAAAGAAATCCGAGGATACAAATCCCCATTTTTGGTAATGGTGACATCGATTCTCCGCAAAAAGCGGCAGCCTGGCGCATGGAATTTGGCGTCGACGGGATGATGATTGGAAGGGCGGCCATAGGCTACCCATGGATATTCAGGGAGATTAAACATTATTTTAAAACCGGCGAACACCTTGATAAGCCTACTATTGCTGAGCGGATTGAAGCCTGTACAACCCACCTGCAAAAATCAATAGAGTGGAAGGGCCCTAAAACAGGGATATTTGAGATGAGGAGGCATTATTCCAATTATTTTAAAGGGATTGAGAACTTTAAAGAATACCGCATGCGGCTGGTTACTGCGGGTTCCCTGGATGAAGTACTGGGTATATTGAACGAGGTTGAGCAAAACCCAAGGTATGCAGGTTTTGAGGGAGAGGCAGCGTTTTAGCTATTTGCTTATGAGTGCGTTGTTGATTTTTTACCCGCCCGAAAAAATAATTTCGCAAATGGCTTAATATTTGCCTGTATCATATATATTTGAACAAAAGAAATCCTTATATGGTTACTACAATTACAGATGGGGTTAAGGTTTCTGTAGAAACAATTTACCAGCCTGAATATTCGAACCCGGCGAATGACCATTTTATGTTTGCATATAAAGTAAACATCGAAAATATGGGTAACTACGCAGTGCGTTTATTAGGAAGACATTGGTATATTTTTGACTCAAACGGCGCAAAAAGAGAAGTAGAAGGTGAGGGCGTGGTTGGTCAGCAACCGGTTATTGAACCGGGCCATTCGCACGAATATGTGTCGGGCTGCAATTTAAAAACAGATATGGGCAGCATGAAAGGCGAATACCAGATGGCACGCGTTATGGACAATTTTCTTTTTAATGTACAGATTCCTGAATTTTATTTGATAGCGCCGTACCGGATGAATTGACAAACAGAAGTGGCACATCAAGAAATGCCAAATAAAAAATAGAAAGCCCCGCTTGTAAATCAAGCGGGGCTTTGCATTATATAACTATTTCTGATCCGTAAACTTTAGCCCTTTTTTTCGTGTGGCGGCGGTTGCTGCCTTGGGTTATTGTGCGGGTGCGGTTGTTGACCACTGCGGTTGGGCTGCGTACGCTGCGGCTGATTATGCTGCTGTACTTGCGGTTGCGGCTTGAATGCGCCGGTATTTGCAGGTTTGCCCTGGTTTGGATTATTTGCCGGCCTGTTTCCGTTATTTGCCGGGCGGTTGCCGCCGCCTGCAGGGTTCCGGTTGGCATTGAAATGGCCCAATGTTGAGCTTGTCGCCACATGGCCCTGTGCATCAAATGGCCGGCCGCCCACTTTGTTCATCGCGGCTGCTGTTGGATGCCCGCTGTTTACCGAAGCAAACTGGTTTCTGTCTTTACTGGCAAGCTGCTGGTGGTTAAGCTGTTCGGAAGTTGGCTGAATATGCTGTTCCCTCATAGCTGACTGCTCCTCGGGCCTTGGCCGGGCGCTTACGCCGCCGGGTCCGTTAAAGCTTGTGTGGTTGTTGACATAAGTATTACGTACTACGGTATTGTCAATGTAGGTGTTATGAATAACGGTTGTATTTACGCTTACTACGGCCGTGTTGTACCTGAAATGTCCGCCGTCCCATCTTCCGCCGCCATATCCATAGCCGCCGTATCCAAATCCATAATTAATGCCGCCGTAGAAACCAACGTGAAGGCCCCAGTAACCGGCGTGAAATCCATAATGGCCGCCATCATAACCCCAATACGCCGGGGTCCATAAATAACCTGGCTGCGGCGCTGCTACCCATACCCCGGGTACCCAGTAATAACCATCAGCATCATCATATGCCCAATAACCGGGTTGCCACATATAGCCGTCAACGGGGCATGGCGGCTGTACATAAACAGGCATTTCGGGCGGCGGCGTACCTACAGATATACTGAGGCTTACCTGTGCATAGGTCTTTGACACTGCAAATGACATTGCACACAACAGAATGAATATTTTAGCAACTTTTTTCATATTATACTTTGTTTGATATTTATGTTTAAGACAACGGGCAACCCGTTAAGTTTAATTTTACGAAGTAAAAGTAAAAAATCTAATGCTATTTTAATTATTTGCAATAATATTAAATAAACGGATGCCGGTTTAAAATATATTATCAATAAAAAACCCCCGCTGTTTTACCAGGGGGGTGACTTTTTTCGGTCAAGCTTTTATTTGTGTTTTTCGCGGGGTTCAGGTTCCTTAGCACTCGCATGCGGCTGCGGGCGCGGCTGTTGCTGCGGCCTTGCAGCAGGCCGTTGAGTAGCAGCAGGCCGTTGAGTAGCAGCAGGCCGTTGAGTTGCAGCCGGGCGATTTGCAGTAGCCGCCGGACGGTTAACCCTCGCGGCCGGACGGTTCACTGTAGCCGCAGGCCGTTCAGTTGTTGCAGCCGGACGGTTAACCCTTGCAGCCGGACGATTTGCCGTAGCAGCCGGGCGATTTGTGCGCGATACCGGACGGTGCGCGGTTGCTGCCGGCCGGGTAACTTTGGCTTCAGGGCGGGCTGCATTGTTAGCTGTACGGTTAGCAGGTGTTGCTGCCCGTTTTGTTGTCGCTGCTGCGGTTCTTTGCGGAGCAGCATTGGCATGCCCCAACGTAGACGTTTTTGCTATATGGCCCTGTGGATTGAACGGACGGCCGCCCACTTTGTCCATTGCGGCAGCGGCCGGCCGGCCATGATTTACTTTAGCAAACTGGTTCCTGTCCTTGCTTGCAGCCTGCTGGTGGCTAAGCTGTTCAGAAGTAGGCTGAACATGGCGTTCCTTCATTGCAGCTTCTTCTTCCGGCCTTGGGCGTGCAGTAACCCCGCCCGGTCCGTTAAAACTTGTGTGGTTATTAACATAAGTATTACGTATCACAGTCCGGTCGATATAAGTATTATGTATCACGGTACGGTTTACATTTACAACAGCGGTGTTATACCTGAAATGTCCGCCCTCCCATTGTCCGCCGCCAAATCCCCAGCCGCCGTAACCGAAGCCATAATTAATGCCGCCGTAGAAACCTACGTGAGAACCCCAGTAACCCATGTGGAAACCATAAGAGCCGCCTTCAAAACCCCAGTAAGACGGGGTCCATAAATACTCCGGCTGTGGCGGGGCTACCCAAACGCCGGGTACCCAATAGTAACCATCTGTGGGATCATATGCCCAATAACCGGGCTGCCATAAATAGCCATCGACCGGGCAGGCGGGCTGTACGTAAACAGGCATTTCAGGAGGGGCAATCCCAACTGATACCCGAACGCTTATTTGTGCATTTGTTTTTGACACGGCAAAGAACACCGCACAGAATAGTAGTAGTATTTTTACAAGCTTTTTCACTTTTATTTTTTATTAGTTTATAAATTGATATTTAGTGTAAGACAATCAGTCGTCAATTAAGTTTTAAATAATATGCACAGAAGGCTAAATGTTAACACGGTTAAAGTATAGATACCGTTAGCATAGCCTGTATCAAAAAGAAACAGGTTAACAAAACCCGCGCAAGCAGGGTTTTATTAACCTGTTTTTAAGTCACGGACAGTTATCCGCTCCTTAGGCATTGATCATTAACCAGGTTTTGCGCAATGGACTCATTGCCCTGCGTTTGGCTATCGATCGCGTTGCTGCGCTTGCTACTGTTGTTTTGCAGCTGCGTTACGTGCATTTCTTTTCGCGCGTTCAGCTCTTTCATTGCGTATATCCCGTGCATTGCGTTCATCCCGTATGGCCCGTGTATTCCGCTCATCCCGGATGTCTCTTGTATCACGTGTATTCCGTGTAGCCCGCTCATCCCTAATGTCCCGTGTATCACGTGTATTACGCGTATTTCTGATAGCGCGGGTATTCCGTGTAGCCCTTTCGGCGCGTGCGGTACGTGCGGCCTGGACGGAATTAGGGGTTTGTGCATTTGTTTTTGATATTGCAAATACAAAACATAGTAGAAGCAATAATTTAATAACGTTTTTCATTTCAGGTTCGATAAATAAATAATGTGTTAATATTAGTTAAAAGACAATCGACGGTTAATTAAGTTTTAAATATTTATCGTTTAAGGTTAAAACTCTTTAAATATTCCGATAGGGCAGGTGAACTATCCTGAGCTGGCATTAAAAAAACCCGTATGATTTGTCATACAGGTTTTTCAAATTTACACTGCGGATCAAGTATTTTTATCCACGTCTTTCACGCTGAGCCGGGCGTGGGGCAGCCTGACGTGCCGGCTGCTGCGCACGCTGAGGCTGAACACGTTGCGGCTGTTGCTGTGCGCGTTGAGGTTGAACACGCTGCGCTTGCTGCGCGCGTTGCTGTTGCTGTGCGCGCTGCTGAGTTTGCGCCTGCCGTTGTTGTACTGCGCGCTGCTGCTGCGCTTGCTGCCGTTGCTGAGCTTGTGCCTGGCGTTGCTCTTGCGCACGCTGCTGCCCGGCTTGCTGCCGTTCCTGCGCGCGTTGCTGGCTTTGGGCCTGGCGTTGTTCCTGCGAGCGCTGTTGCTGCCTGGCGGCATTATTGCTTGCGGCTCTCTCGGTACGTGCGCTGCGTTCGGCATTAGTAGCCCTTGCGGCTCTCTCGGTACGTGCGCTGCGTTCGGCATTAGTAGCCCTTGCCGCCCTCTCGGTACGTGCGCTGCGTTCGGCATTAGTCGCCCTTGCCGCCCTTTCGGTACGTGCGCTGCGTTCGGCATTGGTCGCCCGTGCGGCCCTTTCGGTACGCGCTGTACGCTCGGCATTGGTCGCCCTTGCCGCCCTTTCGCTGCGCGCTGTGCGCTCGGCATTGGTTGCCCTTGCCGCCCTTTCATTACGTGTGGTACGTTCGGCATTGGTTGCCCTTGCGGCCCTTTCATTACGCGTGGTCCGCTCGGCATTGGTTGCTCTTGCGGCCCTCTCGTTACGTGTGGTACGTTCGGCATTGGTTGCCCTTGCGGCCCTTTCGGTACGTGTTTTATTTGCTGCAAAGGCCCTGTTTGCTGTTGCATTTGCACGGGCCATATTTGCTACCCGGCCCCGGGAAGTAAATGAACGCCCATTTACCCTGTTCATAGCCGCCGCTGCGGGCCGGCCATGGTTTACAGAGGCAAATTGTGCCCTGTTTCTGCTTGCCGCATGCTGGTGTGCCATCTGGCTGGCAGTTGGATCAACATGCCGCTCTCTCATAGCTGCTTCTTCCCGTGCATCAGGCCGCCTGTTAATGCCGCCCGGGCCGTTAAAGCTCGAATGATTATAATTTCTGCTGACTGCTGAGCGGTCTATATAGGTATTGTGTACAAAAGTGCGGTTTACATTTACAACCGCGGTATTATACCTGAACCTTCCGCCGTCCCAGCGGCCGCCGCCAAAGCCATAACCGCCGTAACCATAGCCGTAATTAATACCGCCATAAAAACCAACGGTAGGACCCCAATAGCCCATGTGGAAACCGTAAACACCAGCGTCAAAGCCCCAGTAGCAGGGTGTCCATAAAAGCCCCGGATCAGGAGGGGCTACCCAAACGCCGGGCACCCAATAGTAGCCGTCGGCATCGTCATATGCCCAATAACCCGGTTGCCATAGATAACCATCAACCGGACATGCTGGTTGAACATATACAGGTAGGGCCGGAGGGGCTATCCCGACGGATACCCCGACGCCTACGCTAACCTGCGCAAACGCCTTTGGCACGGCAATGGCCATTACCAGTGCCAGGATCAATATTTTTGCTATTTTTTTCATGGTAGATTTATTTGATGTATATGATAAGACAAACGAAAATTAATATTGTTTAAATTAAATATTTTGATATAGTGTATTCTAATCCTACGCTAATCCCGGCACAGATAATCTGCCGATCGAAAAAAAGCACAAAAAAACCTCCGCTTTATTTGCAAGGCGGAGGTTTTTTAAGCCTAAAAATATCCATAAAAGAAATGCGGGGATTGCTGGCTTAGTTACGCCTGTTAAACAAAAATGAAGCGTAATATAACAGGGTGGCCAATGTACCCAAAGCGGCAACCACGTAAGTCATGGCGGCCCACCACAGGGCATCTTTTGCCTGTTCATGCTCCTCACGGGTTTGCATAATGGTATAGTTGTTATCGAGCCAGGCCAGCGCGCGGCGGCTGGCATCAAACTCAACAGGCAGGGTGATAAAACTGAATAAAGTAACCAAAGCCAGCGCCGCTACGCCAATAGCCAGCACAAACGGGTTATGGATAAAAAACAGCAGCATAACGCCGATAAACAATGTCCATTGAATTAGCGTGGAGGCAACTGTGATGGCGGGTACCATTACCGAGCGCAAACTTAGCCAGGCATATGCTTTTGCATGCTGCACGGCATGGCCGCATTCGTGCGCAGCGACAGCTGCCGCGGCAACACTGCGGCCGTAAAATACATCGGGACTAAGGGTCACCGTTTTTGTTTCGGGATTGTAATGATCGGTAAGCTGCCCTTCGGCCGATGTTATCTGCACGTCGTAAATCCCGTGGTCTTTCAACATCCGCTCTGCTACCTCCTGGCCTGAAAGGCCCGACAATAGCGGGGTTTCTGAATATTGCTTAAATTTGCTTTTAAATCGCCATTGAACAATAAAACTTACTATTGCAATAACAATCATCAAAAGCCAGGCCGGGCCCATGTTTATATATCCTGTAATTATTGATAAATGATCCATATTTGTATCGTGTAAATAAGTTTAATGGTCATAAGGCCGGTTGTTCGTAATGACCAATGACTAATGACCACTGACCATCAAATCAAAAAGTATTCCGTAAAACGATATAACGAATTGGAGCCAAATACATTTTCATACTGGGAACGAACCGCGTTTATTGACAATGCCGACATCATCGTCATAGGCAGCGGCATTGTTGGCTTAAGTGCTGCCATGCATTTAAAAAAGCGGCAGCCAGCCTTAAAAGTACTGGTACTGGAGCGCGGTTTTTTACCCACCGGCGCAAGCACAAAAAACGCGGGTTTTGCTTGTTTCGGCACTGTATCAGAGCAACTTGCATCGTTGCAACGATCGTCGCCGGATGAGGTTTCGCGCCTGGTTGAGTATAAATGGCGCGGCCTTCAGCGGTTAAGGGAAAACCTCGGCGATGCCAATATTGATCACTTTCAATATGGGGGGTATGAATTATTTATGGATGATGAAACAGAGCGGGCAGGCTATTGCATCGACCAAATACCTTACGTCAATAAATTATTAAAAGATGCCATCGGCACAAACGCCATTTATTCAGTTGCCAATGCCAAAATTGCAGATTTTGGGTTTAAAGGCGTTGGCCGGATGATCTATAACCCGTTTGAAGGGCAGCTGCACACCGGTAAAATGATGCATGCACTGTTAAATATTGTAAACGCCCTCGGTGTATTGGTTTTAAATAAATGTGAGATATTGAAAATTGAAAACGAAAATAGCCATATCAGCCTGATCACAAATCAAGGGATTTTTAAATCAAAGAAAATAATATTAGCAACCAATGCCTTTGCCAGCCAGCTATTTCCGGCCCTGAAGGTTATACCCGGCCGCGGACAGGTTTTGGTTACAAAGCCGATTGCAGGTTTGAAACTTAAAGGCGCCTATCATTTTGATGAAGGCTATTATTATTTCCGCAATATTGATAACCGTGTACTGTTTGGCGGCGGCCGTAACCTCGATTTTAAAACTGAAGAGACCTGGGAGTTTGGCCACACCGAAGCTGTTAAAAATAAGCTGGCCGTCTATTTGAAAGAAGTAATTTTACCAGATCATGATTTTGAAATTGATTACTGGTGGAGCGGCATAATGGGTTTTGGGGAGGATATTAGCCCGATAGTGAAAGAGGTAGAACCCAATATATTTTGTGCGGTAAGGTGCAACGGCATGGGAGTGGCAATGGGCAGCCTGGTGGGAGAAAAAGTAGCAGAGTTGGCGCTGTAAGATTTCGGTTTTTTTTGCGTGAATAGGGAAATGTTGAATGTGGAATTGCGCCGCTGAAGGATTTAGTAAAAAGATACTTTATTGCAAAAAATAAAAGTGTAAATTTGAGTCATGTTAAACGATCAGGTGAAATTAAATATTGACGACATTATTGCGTCATTGCAAAATTTAAATAATAGCGAACGGGCGAAACTGCAAAACGCCCTGTTTGAACTTCAGAACGATCTGGACCTGAAAGCCGCCATCCAGGAAGGCCTGGAAGATATAAAAACCGGACGGGTTAGCTCCCATCAGGCGATAATGAAAGAAATTAAGCAGGGTGCAACTACTAAGTCCTAACTTATTCTTTTATCGCAATAATAGTATTCAGCCGGCTGACTATGCCTTCGAAAATAACCTTCATTCCAATTTTTTCAAGATAGTTTTTAACGGACGATGGTAAAAAGCGTACTTTTTTGTACGAGCTTACCTTTTGCTTCCACCCCATTACGTCTTTTTCATAAAGCAGGTCGGTAACCCTTACGTGATCCGGAAAATATTCCAAAAAGCAGGTTAATATTCTGCCTGCATCGCTTTTAACCGGGATAAACCTGCTTTCTCCAATCAGCTCTGCAGAATAATCCCGGAATGAAATAATTAGTTTCCCGTTTTCTGTTAATGCATCATAGCAATCGAACAGTAATCGCTCAATTTCTTTTACGCTCTCAAGATGTGTGAGTGTATCGCCCCAGCAAATGATCAGTTCGGGCCCGGGCTTTGCGTATTTGCTGATGGCACGAATATCATCCTCAATCACCTCGACAGCTAATCCTTTTGTATTTTGCTTAAGTTCGGTTAAAAGTTGCCGGTTAAAATCTATCGCTTTAACATTAAAGCCAACCTTTGCCAGCGAAACACTTTGAATGCCATGCCCGGCGCCGAGATCAATAGCAAATTTTGTGGAAGCGGGGCTAATGCCCTGATCCGCCAAAAATTGCTGATGCTCTCTTTGCTTCTCCTCAAAATCGCCGGCCATCCACGAATAAAAGTCGCCGAGATGATTGTCGTAATGCTCTTTTGCGGTCATGGGTAAAGTGTCAACTTTTTTCAGGACGATACTATAAATTTATAAAAAGTAATTACAAAGTGTTCATTTCGCAGTTATTTCTCAAATAGCCACGAGTTCAACACGCTGATTTTCAGACGTTCACGAAATATTAACGCGTGTTCATGCGAAATGAACGTGAACGTGAACGCTTTTCAATTACTGCCGGGTGATCTCATAGATCATTACCGAATTCCCGCCTTTACTTTTACGCCCCTGGGCGGTAACAACGAGGTACTTGTTTGATTTATCTATCGCCATACCTACCGGGAAAGGGTCGGCTTTAACTGAACCTATTGTTTTCATATCCGCCGTGCGGACAATGCTTATTTTCGATTCCTTGTTTGCATTGGCAAACAGGTAGGCCCCGTCGGTAGTGACCGTAATTGTTCGTGCCCCCAGGCCGGTAAAAGCTGTTCGCCATTTTTTATAGGGTGTTCTGCCATTTCCCGGTTCGGCCAGGAAAAAATCAAGCAGGTTCTTCCACTTTGTACGCTCCACATTACCATCCTGGTTCGAACTCAAAAAAAGATACTCGCCATTAATTACAAGGTGGCGCACATTGTTCTTTGTGCCAAAAACGCTGCCAAGGTATTTTTTGTTTTTTAAATCGAATACGGCTATACCGCCACCTCTCATGCGGCCCACAAAAAGATAATTGCTATCGGGGGTAAAAACTGTTCCGCGCAGGCATAAACCACAGTCGTTATCGCGGTTTGCAGTTTTGCTGAATTTAAGTTTAAGGCGATAATCCACCACAAAATGGGCCACATATTCAAATTTTTGAGGATCGCCTGAACTTATGTCTATCAGGTGGACGGTATTATCCCCCCAATTGGTAACGGCTATGTATTTATCATCCTGCGAGCAGGCGATCATTTTAGGCAATGGGGCGGCGGGAAATACCCTGATAATTTTATCACTATCGGCATCAATTAATGCAATAGCCGAAGGCTCTGTCGCCTTTTTATCATAATCGCGTCTGTAATAGGGCACCCAAAGGTATTTGCCGTTGTTTGAAAGGCACATTTCAACAGGCTTACCGGTAAACACATTCGGCTGTGCTTTTTTTGCCTTAAATAAATACCCCGGAAAATCAGTTTCCTTAAAAAGACCCGAATCAGCGGCGGAAAATGTATGCCTTATTTCAGCAATCTTTTTTAAACTGTCGTTCATATCATAAACCGAGGTAACACCGCCCTCAAGGTTATTGATATAAAGCTTTTTTACAAGTTTGCCATTAACGTCTTTTTCCAAAATTAAAGCTGACTTTGGCGAATTGATTACGGTATCAAAAAAATCGAGTTTGTTCCCGGTAAAGCGCCGGTAACTTTGAATGCGCGCAACTAATTTTAGTTTTAATTCGGGGCTGCCGGTTGATGCTGTGCCAATTTTTACTTTCGGGAACTGGCAATAAGCTGCCATGCTGAATGTTAACAGCAAACATGGCAGCAAAAAGAATTTATTCATTATTTGTTTA
>Ga0206872_10283_pt2 | contig 12655 bp, 5 predicted proteins | sample Alteio_BWOrgCont_34_FD_152906 | JGI IMG/M metagenome (GOLD analysis project Ga0206872, IMG submission 152906) | Enriched cells from forest soil in Barre Woods Harvard Forest LTER site, Petersham, Massachusetts, United States -... | ecosystem: Environmental > Terrestrial > Soil > Temperate forest >... | reverse complement strand
GGATACCACCCAAAAAACAACAGATACCACCAAGTATACCCTGTTATGGTCGGATGAGTTTAACGGCACCAGTGTCGACGCTACCAAATGGAACTTTGAAACCGGGAACCTTAACGTAAACCAGGAAGAGGAGTATTACCAGGCTGCAAATGCCACGGTGGCCAATGGCATGTTGTCTATTACGGCAAAAAATGAGTCGCAGGGCGGGCAGCCTTACACATCGGCCAGGATGAATACCCAAAACAAATTTAGCGTAACCTACGGCAAGATAGAGGCAAGGATAAAGCTGCCTGTCGGGGCCGGGCTGTGGCCCGCATTTTGGATGCTTGGATCGGACATTAGCATTGTTTCGTGGCCGGTATGCGGCGAAATAGATATTATGGAACATATCAACACCGACAGCTTAATTTACGGCACCATGCACTGGGCCTCGGGCGGGCAAGCTGCATCGTATGGGCTAAATATGGCGAGTACACCAAGCCAGTGGCATATTTACTCGGTTACCTGGGATACCAATTCCATCAAATGGTATGTCGACAATAATTTATATGTAACCGGTAATATAGCCAATAATGTCAACAGCACAGACGCCTTCCACAATCCTTTTTTTATTATACTGAACCTGGCCGTGGGCGGCAGCTGGCCCGGAGCTTATGTGGATCCCAGTAAATTGCCGGCAACGATGCTGGTAGATTATGTGAGGGTATACCAGGCGAGTAATTAGGGGAAGATACGGGCTATAGCTTTGGGAAATCGTCGTGATATTTGAGTACTCCTTTTATGTAGGATTTTGCTTAAAAACCAAATCACGGCACAGCCACCGTCACCATAGTTGAGGCCTCGCTTTCATTCTTTAGCCGGTCAATTGCCGTCACAATGTAGCGGTATGTTTTTCCCTTTTCGACGGAATCGTCGGTGTAACTTGTATTGGTATTATATTCAATATTAAGGATATTCTGGGGGTCTTCGGTATTGATCTTATCACCGGCTTCAAAACGGTAGATCACATAGCCGTACACAGGTTCATTATCCTTTGCAAGGGCAGGCGCGACCCACCTTAATTCGATCGTATTTTTTGGCGTGGCTGCGGCAGTTAGCGCTGCCGGCGGATTGGGAGGCACGGAATCAAGCCAGAGCATTTCGGGTGGCAGCGCAGGGTATTTGTAGTAGTTGTTCTTCAACGAGTCGGTAAAGCCAAGGGGGTTATTTTCCAGCGATCTGGCACTGAAATATACGCTTCCCTGTACCCTCGGGTTATCACGCAGGTATTTGATCTCGTCGGGCATGGCGGCCGGGTCTTTAAATTTGCTGCCCTTCCGGTGTTCATTCAGGCGGTAGGCGGCCATCCCCACGTACAGGTGCCGGTTGTAGGTATTATCGCTCCACCAGTCGACCAGGTTATTAAAAGCCGCCGAGCGATCATTCAGCGGCCAGTAAAGCTGGGGGGTGATGTAATCCAGCCAGCCTTCTTTCATCCATTTGCGCGAATCGGCGAAAGTTTCGTAATAGGATGATCCGCCATGTGTCTCTGAGCCCCCGGGGTTCTGATATTTATTGGCCCAAATACCAAAGGGACTTACGCCAAACTTAACCCTGGGTTTATGTTGATGTATACTGTCGCCAAGCATTTCGATCAGGGTATCGACATTATGATGCCGCCAGTCGTTGATATCCGTAAATCCGCCGCCATAGGCTTTAAAGGTAGCTGCATCGTTGATATGCTGACCCGAAATCTCGTAAGGGTAAAAATAATCGTCCATGTGCACGCCGTCTATGTCATAGTTGTCAACCACGTCCAAAAAAACTTTAACGATATAGTCGCGCACTTCAGGGATTCCCGGGTCAAATTGTTTTTTTCCTCCATACGTAAAAAACCACTCAGGCTTGATGTTTGTGATATGGGTAGGGCTTAAAGTTGAATATTTATTATCGTTGGTTGCGCGGTAGGGGTTAAACCAGGCATGCAGTTCCATTCCGCGTTTATGGGCCTCGCTTATGGCGAATTCCAGCGGGTCATAAGCCGGATCAGGCGCCAGGCCTTGTTTCCCGGTCAGCCATTTGGACCATGGCTCGCGGCTTTTCGCATAAAAGGCATCGGCGGCGGGCCTGATTTGAAAGATTATCGCATTCATGCCGGCATCCTGCAAAAAATCAAACAGCGTAGTCAGCTCTTTTTTTTGCTGATCAACCGGCAAACCAGGTTCGCTTGGCCAGTCGATATTTTCAACAGTGGCCACCCACGCGCCGCGAAACTCGCGTTTAGGCTCAGTTTGGGTACGGATGGAATCGATAGCCTTTAAGATGGTTTTGTCGGTCTTCTTTGCGAGGGGGTCGGCTTTGGCCGGCGATTGTACAGGTTGCTGCGCATAAACCCGGAAAATATAGGTGGATAAAAGAAAAAGAATGAACACAAACCTGCGGCAGAAATACATCAATTCAAAATATTAAAAGTTGCAAAGATATGAACTCCCCGCAAAGCTGATTTATTATAACATACAATAATTGGCCTTATTTTGTGTTTTAATCATATTATATTAATTTTAGCGGCATAAGCATATTCAAACCCGGAACAAACATTTATATTTTTGAGAACGTTATTTGGAAAATCAGGTGCTAAATTGATTTCGGAAATTTTACCGGCCCGGCCAGCCAAGGACATCGATCACAAGGTGAACCGGCGCCATTCATCTAACCAGAACTAAAACTTAAAAGCTAGCTATCATGGAAAATCCAAACGGCCAATCCTCCAAGAAAAATTCCAACGTCATTTACTTCTTAATTGTAGTTGTACTGGCCTTATTGGCCACAGATGTTTACCTGTACCTGCAAAAAAACAAATCGGATACCCGGATTGTTACGGAAAGCAGCGAGAAAACCAGGCTTCAAAAAGCGCTCGACAGCCTTAAGGACCAGCTCGACGTGGCAAACGCCGGCAAAACTAAATTGTCTGCAGATATGCGGGCAAAAAACGATTCACTTGAGTCGAAGATCAAGGTGCTTCAAATAAAGCTAAACCAGGGCAAGCTGACACAAAAGGAGCTTAACCAGGCTAAGGAAGACATCAACCAGTTAAAGTATTCGGTAACCAATTATGAGGCCCAGGTTGACAGTTTGAAAAAGCAAAACACGGCGTTGACAGTTGAACGGGATACCCTGAAAACCAACCTGAGCACGACAAAAACCAACCTGGCGCAGGAAGCTAAAAAAGACACCGATCTTACCAAGCAAAATGCTGAAAAGGACGCAAAGATAAAGGTCGGTTCGGCCATCAAAATGGCAACAGCCGACATTGTTGCCTACAAAGTAAGGGGCAGCGGTAAAGAGATAGATACCAAACGCTCGGCTGCGGCGAAAAAAATAAAGATCAATTTTAACATTGCCACCAATGACATTGCCGAAAAAGGCATGCACGATATTTATGTGCGTATTGTTGACCCCACCGGCAACCTGATAACCGAAAGCGATTCGGGCAATTTTAACGCCGACGGGCAGGATTTACAATTTACCTATAAATCCTCCATCGACTTTAAGAACGATAACGGCATTACTTATACCATCGACTGGGTAAACCCGGTTGCGTTCCAAAAAGGAAGCTATACCGTATTGCTTTATGCAGATGGCTACACCATGGGGAAAAGCAGTTTCGAGTTGAAGTAAGACGTACCACCGTGCGTGATACCGCAATAAAATTTAGCTTTTGCATAATAAAACCAATGCCCGGCAATTAACTGCAGGCATTGTGTTTTTTATTGGTTTTGGGTATTATTGTCATGTCACCATTGAAATGACGCTTAGCCTTTACACCGGATTTTAAAGCTCGCAGCTAACCGGATAAAAAATGAGTTTTTGACTGTTGACAAAGCTTGCCGCCTGCATAACGTTAAGTTAATTTGCTGACAAATTCATGTCAATGAAATGAATGACTGAGATGTTAAGGTATTTAATCTCTTTTTGGTTAAATTATTGATTAACAGGAATTTAAAATATAGTTAACATTGAAATATGTTAAGTTGTGTTAACCCTTTTATGTGATTATGGATGTGTGTTACCGGGTACACTTACACCTGAGTAATCAAATATTACTATAATCTGCAAACAGAGGTCAAACTGAAATCCTTTTTATGATTATGCGCTAAAAATATGCCGACATGACACTGTGGTTTATGACCATCAGTATTTCAGGATAATAAATCCTGTTTTATGTTTAGTAATGCCGTTTACAGAATAATCCAGTTGGTAAAAATACGTACCCGGCAATTGCATTTGCCCGTTCTTATTACTGTGCCCGTTGAAAACTTTCAAACCATTGTCATAACCGCTGGTTTCATAGATCAGTTGCCCGTTTCGGTTCATGATCATAAGTTTGTTGTCGGGATATTGGCTGATATTGTCGATCTGTAAAAAATCGTTTATGCCATCTCCATTGGGTGATACGCCCTGGTGTACCTGTATACCATCGTCGGCTATTTGCGGCGTTTCGACTGGTTTTGTGACGCTGATGCCCTGATCATAACTGTCGGCGCCGCCTGTCGCACGGTTTACCGTCAGGGTATAGGTTTTGGTCGTAGTCCCATTCTGCGCGGTTACTACCGTGGTAATGGTGTTGGCACCAACTGCCAGTGCTATCGGTGCGGTTGTAGTTCCTGATGTTACTGCTGTGCCATTCACCTTTATAGTGGCATTGGCATCGCTGCTTACCGGTTTCAGTGTTATTGATGCCGTAGCATTGCTTACATTCTCGGTATAGCCGGTAGTTGCGGGGTTAAAACCCGGCGTTAACCCGCCTACACTTTGGCCCAGTGTGGAAAGATTGGCATTAATGGATGGCGCCCTTGTTACCGTTACGGTGTAGGTTTCCTTCGTCGTGCCGTTCTGTGCCGTTATTACCGTGGTAATTACCGTTTGAACGCCTTCTGCCAAAAGAATTGCACCGGATGCATTACCTGGTGTTACCGCTGTGCCGTTTACTTTTATAGTTGCATTTGGGTCGGTCGTTGTGGGGGTTATTGTTATGGTCGAAACAGTGTTGGCTACGCTGGCGGTATAGCTGGTGGTAGCGCTTGCAAATGCCGGGCTAAGCGTGCCGTTGCTGAGTTCGATGCCCGAAAGGCTGGCATCGGTTGAAACAGCACGGGTTACCGTTAGGCTGTAGGTCTTGGTTGTTGTTCCGTCTTGTGCAGTTACGGTTGTGGTAATAACCGTCTTACCATCTTCAATTAGCGCTATTGGCGCCGTCATTGTTCCCGATGCTACCGTGGCGCCATTTACTTTTATGGTTGCGTTGGCATCGCTGCTTACCGGTTTTAGAGTGATGGTTGCGGTGGCATTGCTCACATTCTCGGTATAGCTGGTGGTTGCAGCACTAAAGGCCGGAGTCAAGCCGCCGACACTTTGCCCAAGGGTGGAAAGGTTGGCGTTTGTTGATGGCGCTCTTGTTATCGTTGAGGTATATGTTTGTATTGTTGTGCCATCCTGTGCGGTTATTACGGTGGCGATAACAGTTTGACCACCTTCAGTCAGCGTGATCGGGTTTGATGCCGTGCCGGAAGTTACGGCCGTACCGTTCACTTTTATTGTTGCATTGGCATCGGTGGTGGTTGGCGTGATAGTTATTGTTGAAACGCTGTTGGGTACGCTGGCGGTGTAGCTGGTAGTTGCCGTCGCGAACGCAGGACTAAGTGTGCCGTTGCTCAGCTTGATGCTTGAAAGTGTGGCATCGCTTGATGGCGCACGTGTTACTGCCAGGGTATAAGTTTTGGTTGCAGTGCCGTCCTGCGAGGTGACAACCGCGGTAATCACCGTTTGGACGCCCTCGGCCAAAGGTACCAGAGCGGATGCTGCGCCTGATGTAGTAATTATTCCATTCACGGTTATTGCGGCATTGACATCCGTAGCGGTTGGCGTTAAGGTGATCGCTGAAATTGCATTGGCTACGCTTGCGGTATAGCTGGTGGTTGCCGCTGCAAACGCAGGACTTAGTGTGCCATTGTTTGGCTGCAGGTTTGCCAGGGTGGCATTGCTTGACGGCGACCGGGTTATCGTTAAAGTATAGGTCTTGGCGGTGATGCCGTCCTGGGCGGTTACTACAGTAGCGATGACCGTTTGGCCGCCCTCTGCTAGTGCTATAGGCGCGGTAATTGTTCCCGATGTTACCGGGGCGCCGTTTACTGTTATGGTTGCATGGGCATCGCTGCTCACAGGTTTTAAGGTTATCGTTGCAATAGCATTGCTTGTATTTATAGCATAGCTGACGGTGCCGCTCACAAATGACGGGGTTAAGCCGCTAACACTTTGGCCGAGGGTAGAAAGGTTGGCATTGCTTGACGGCGACCTTGTCACCGTTAGGATATACGTTTTAATTGCCCCACTCTCGGCTGTGACAACGGTTGTGATGACGTTTGCCCCAACTGACAATGCAATTGGCCCGGATGCTGTGCCTGATGTTACCCCTGTTCCGTTAACTTTCACCGTCGCGCTGGAAGCAGCCGTTGTCGGGGTAATCGTTATGGAGGTAACTGTATTGGCAACTGTTTCGGTATAACTGGTGGTCGCGGATGAAAAAGTTGGGGATATAACTCCTGTACCGGGCTTCAGCGCCGACAGGTTGTCATTGGGCGATTTGGGCCGCGTTACCACAAGCGTGTAAGGTTGGGTAGTTACACCGTCCTGGGCGGTAACCGCTATGGTGATGGTGTTGGCGCCAACCACCAGGGGAAGGCTTTGCGAAGCGCTCCCCGATAGTACTGCTACGCCGTCGACGGTTACTGTGGCGTTGGGGTCGTTGGTGGAGGGGGTCACCGTCATAGCGGTTACGGTGTTGAACACTGACACGCTGTAGCTGTTGGTACCGCTGGAAAACACAGGGCTTAGCGCGCCGTTGCTTATAGTTAATGCCGAAAGGCTATCATCGGCCGACGCAGCCCTGGTTACGGTTATGGTATAAGTTAGCGTAGTAACGCCATCTTCTGCCACTACAACAATAGTAATGGTATTGGCGCCCACCGCTAAATTGATGTCTCCCGACCTGGTGGCGCCGGGTACTGCTGCGCCGTTCACCGTTATAGCAGCATTAAGATTATTAGGGATTGGCGTTACCGCGATAGAAGTTACGTCATTTGTAACGGCCGCAGTATAAGCGGTTGTTGCGCTTGTAAAACCCGGGCTTAAAGTTCCGGTACTGATCACGAGGCCGCCAAGTGTTGCAACTGAAGACGGGGGGGTTATATTTAAGGTGCCCGCCACATAACTAATTGCATAATTTGCATCTGCAGCACCGCTTGCCGTAATAGGATAGGTGCCTGGCGGCGAAGAAGATGTACCCGTAGTAGTAATTGAAGGCAATGTCGTTAAGCTGCCGGAACTGTCGCCATTTACAAAACCACTGTAAGTGACGGTTAACGTGGGCACGGATCGCCCCTGCGTCATGTTGTAAGTATCTGCTGTGATGGTCAGCGGAGCCTGGTTTACGGTTAACGGCTGTACGACATCGGCCGCCGCTGAATGGGAGGAATCGGCTGCCGCCTGCGAAGCTGTGATATTGGCGGTGCCTGCACCCACAATATGGATATAGCCGTTAACTATGGTGGCTACTGCCGTATTATCACTGGCATAAGTGATCGCAGGCACGTTGCTGGTGCTTGTTGCGCCGGGCGCGAAATCTGCGTCGCCATAAGTTTTTGCGGGCAGCGCGTTGAACGTGATGGTTTGCGGCAAAACGGTTTTTATATTCACTATGGCTGAGGTGCTGCTTGACGAGTTATAGGCGAAAACCGTATAGTTGGCTGCCGGGGTGAAGCCGGTTGGCGTACCGCTGATGATTCCGGTACTTTTGTCAAGAGTCAACCCCGCAGGCAGCACCGGGTTAATAAAATAGCCGCCGACCGGTTTTATTTTTTTTACAGCGGCGTTATAGCTGTCGGCCACATAAATATTGCCGGCAGCGTCAATCGCCACGTCCTCCGGGCCACTGAATCCGGAACCTAAGGTGATGATTGCGCCGCCGCCTGCAGGTATCTCTTTAATAGCGTTATTACCCGCGTCGGCGATATATACATTCCCGGCGGCATCTACTGCTACACCGCGTGGTTGACTGAACCCCGAGCCCAGGTTAACCAGTGCACCACCGCCTGCCGGAATCATTTTTACCTGGTTCCCGAAAACAGTAGCAAAGTAAACGTTCCCTGCTGCGTCAACCGCAACTCCCTGGGTGTTGGTAGAGATCGTTGCCAATGTGATCGTGGCGCCGCCGCCGGCAGGGATCTTTTTTATCGCACTGTTGCCGAAGTCGGCCACATACACGTTGCCCGCGGCGTCTACCGCCAGGCTGGCAGGAACTTTGAAGCCGGATCCCAAAGTGATAATTGCGCCGCCGCCAACCGGGATCTCTTTTACCGCATTATTGTTTGCATCAGCAACAAACACATCGCCGGCAGCATCTACCGCCACACCGAGCGGGGAACTAAATCCAGAACCTAAGACCACAGGTACGCCGCCGGCTGCCGGGATCTTGTATACCGCATTATTGTTTTCATCCGCCACGTATACATTGCCCGCTGCGTCAAAGGCCACACCGGCCGGGGACTTAAACCCGGAGCCTATGGCAACCGGGCTATTGCTATAGCCGGGGGCGGCCACGCCGGTGCTTGTCGGGGCAAGCGGCGTAATAGCTGCGCCGGTGGAATAGGTGTCGGGCCCGTTGTAACTGATGGTGAGCGTGATAATTCCGAGACTTAGATTTGCTGAGGTACCGCCAGTAATGTTATATGCGGTGATGCTATAAGTTGCAGCGTTTGCTGCAGCTGGCGTTCCGCTGATAATTCCTGTGGCATTGGAGCAAGTTAACCCTGCAGGCAATGGCGTATTTAAAAAATATCCGCCGGCAGGGCTTATCTTTTTTAATTGGTGGTTGCTTATATCCGTATAGTAAATATTACCCTTGCCGTCTATTGCCAGGCTGGATGCATTGGTGAGGCCGGAGCCTACCTGTATGGCGGTAGTTGTGCCCACAGATATGGTGTACAGGTTTCCGGTGGTAGTCACCACATACAAATTGCCGCCGGCATCAACGGTAAGAGCGCCGGGATTTTGAACCGATGCCAATACACCTGCACTACTGCCATCGGGATTAAATTTGACGATATTATTATTCCCGGCATCACTGACGTAAACATTGCCGGCAATGTCGGCAGCAACTCCCGCAGGAGAATTAAGTCCTGATGCAAACGGCGACTCGCCGGAGAGATCGGACGGAAGCTTATAGATCGTGTGGTCGCCTGGTGCAAAGGTGTAAACATTACCGGCCCCATCTGCCGCAACGGGACCTATCGCTGATAATTCCGGGCTTTCGTTAGTAGCATATGATACGCCCGCCGGAACTTCCAATATTTGTATAAGACCGGTGTCGGAGATAAACAGGTCCCCGGCGGCATCCGTGGCAACGCTGGTGGGATCGCTCGCACCGTCTACCAGTACTGACTGACCGCCACCATTAGCTGCTTCCATATATACCCGGCCCGACGTACCGTTCACCGAGGCTGCATCGTCTGATACATAAACGTTCCCCTGCGAATCGGTAGCCACGCCAACCGGGTTAACCAAACCGGAACCGACAGTAACCGGGCTGCCTTTATATGCAATCGGGGCCACGTAATTGCTCGCCGGCGATAACGGACTAATGGCAACACCGGGTGGATAAGTTTGCGGGCTGGTGTAACTTATGACAGGCAGCGGAGGGTTGGCAATCGCCAATCCAAAACCCGTTGGTGTGCCGCCTGTAGCGTTATAGGCATAAACCTGGTAGGTTTGAGCAGCAGCGACTGTTGTAGGCGTACCGCTGACAACACCGGTTGAACTGGAGAAACTAAGTCCCGGCGGTAATGGTGTTGCTAAATAGTATCCGCCTGTCGGTTTATATTCTGTTACATATCCCCCTGCCCAGCGGCCGCTAAAAACATTCCCCGACTGATCAACTGCAACACCGCTGGCCTGGTCGACCGGCAAGACGATACTGCTTCCTGTTGGCGGAAATTTGGTTATTCTTTGGGCATTTATGTCGGCCACATACACGGAGCCGGAAGGGTCGATCGCTACGCCGGCCGGTTCGTTAGAGGAAATATAAAGCGATGCGCTGGAACCTCCTGCCGGTACACGGTATATGCCACCATCAGCGGATATAAAAATATTGCCGGCTGCGTCAAGCGCTACATTATTGGTGCCGCTAAGCCCCGATACAGCAGTGGTCCATGCGCCGCCTCCGGCCGGTATTTTCTCCAAAGCAGCATTCCCCCTGTCGGCTACATACACGTTGCCCGAAGCATCTACGGCCAAACCCTGCGGATTGTTAAAGCCGGATGCTACCATGGTAAGGGTATTGCTGCCGTATGGCACCTTGTAAACCGCCTTTGCAATTTGATCGGCTACCCATACATTGCCCGATTTATCGGCGGCCACGCCCGATGCATTGGTTAAACTGCCAACCGCAACAATAGTACCGCCGCCCAGCGGAACTCTATATAATGTTTGCCCATTTTGTAACCCGAATTGCGTTTGATATTGCGTAAATGCTGTTGCATATAAATATCCGCCGTGCTGATCATAGGCAATATAGTATGCATTTGTAATATAGCCTGCCACACTTCCGCTGCCATAGGCCGACGCCGCCACCCCGCTTGCGGTTGGCGACAACTGAACAGGCAAGCCAATATAGTACGTTCCCTGGCTTGCGTAACTAACGTTTGGCGTCTGCGCCCATAATTGGCAGGGTGTAACAATTACCGCAAGGGTAACCATCAAAACAATTGACAGGCAAAAAGATTTTGCATTTTTTTTCCAGAAAGCAGCGTAAAGGTTTTTCATATCAGCCGGGTTAATGTTTGCGAATAAGTTATTAGTGCTTTGTCGCCTGCCCAACTATTAACTGATTCCCGGCAATAAAGTCACTAATAACTATTAGTAACAAAGTTACCGGGAGGCGCTACGCGTGTCCATACCACCTTTGGGATATATTGCTGGCCAGTGGGTATGGATGTTTTTTGGAATTTAGGGGCATAAAAAAAACGGCATTGCTGCCGTTTGAAAAGGTTTAGGTATGAATATTTTGATATACCCGATAGAGACGCGAAGCATCGGGTCTGCTATCCGCGCGGGCTTCATATTTCAGATGCATTGAAAAAGGGGGCTACCTGTTAGCGGGAGAACCGATGAATCGCGTCACTACGTTTCTTTATTTAATCATCTCATGTCACCCTATTAAATTCCTTGATCAGTTGCACGCGGCTGTTCACCTCCAGCTTGCGGTAAATGTTTTTAATATGTTGTTTTACCGTGCCCGGCGAAATGTGCAGGTAATAGGCCACCTGCTTGTAGGTATTGCCGTCGATAAGCGAGCGGGCTACTTCTATCTCGCGACTGGTTAGCTGTTCTTCGGTAGTTGAAGTGGTTTGTTGTGTTTCCACAGCAAAGAAAGAAAGCACTTTTTTGGCGATAAGCGGGCTCATTGGCGCACCGCCATCCAGCGCCTCGAGGATAGCCGACCGTATTTTGGGGAGCGATGTGTTTTTGAGTAAATACCCGCCTGCCCCTGCCTGCAGCGCTTTAAATATTCTTTCCTTGTCTTCGTAAACGGTAAGCATTAGTATTTCGGTATCGGGGTGTTTCTTTTTAATATGAAACAGCCCTTCCAGGCCGGTCATGCCCGGCAGTTCGATATCAAGCAGCAAGACATCTGGCATTTCCTCGTCGCCTGCCAGGTATTCTTCAACGCTGCCATAGCTTTGTATAAAGCGGAACTCTTCCTGCATTTTTATAAAGCGGGTAATGCCGTTCCGGATGGAAACATCATCTTCTACTATGGAAACCTTGAACATTTAACAAAAATCTACATAAAAAAAATATAAACCTATGCCCCTTTTGGGGTATGCCGTTCAGTGGGCGGTTACCAGTGGGCAGTTTGCGGTGGGCAGTTGCCAGTCGTTTTATCTGCCAACTGAAAACTGGCCACTGCTAACTTTTTTTATCTGCCAACTGAAAACTGCTCACTGTCAACTTTTTTCATTTGCAAACTGCCAACTCACTTCCATTCCTTCATCCGAAGTGTAACAGAAAAAATCCCCTCTGTCTCAATAACCTTTACCGTTGCGTTTATCCGTTTTGCGCGCATTTCCATATTTCTTAGTCCCTGGCCTTTATAGCCTGTGCCTTTTTTGTGCTGGATGGTGTTTTTTACTTCCATGGTAAAGCCATCATGGCTGTTTTCGATGTTTATCCAAACTTCGGGCGACACGTTGTGGCGGATGATGTTATTGATCGCTTCCTTAAAAATCAGGTAGATGTTTTGCCGCAGCGATTGGGGAATATTAATGGTGGACGATAAACCGTTGACCGAATAATGCACTTCGGCAATATCCTCAAGCATTTTATGGGCATGGTCCTTCATCCGGAGTACCAGGTCTTCCTTATTATCGTTTCGTGCGTCTACCGACCAGATGATATCCGAAATGGAAGAAATAGCTTTTTTGCTGTCGTTAGATATAATTTCCAGTGCTTCTTTATCCGCGCTTTCACCCATAGTCAATAGTTCGCTATTGATGGAAATACGGGTAAGCGTGCTGCCGATCTCGTCATGCAGGTCGCTGGCAATGGCGGTGCGCATTTGTTG
>Ga0206872_10208_pt1 | contig 12686 bp, 12 predicted proteins | sample Alteio_BWOrgCont_34_FD_152906 | JGI IMG/M metagenome (GOLD analysis project Ga0206872, IMG submission 152906) | Enriched cells from forest soil in Barre Woods Harvard Forest LTER site, Petersham, Massachusetts, United States -... | ecosystem: Environmental > Terrestrial > Soil > Temperate forest >... | reverse complement strand
GTGCGGCTTATGCCATGGATGCGGTTTCGCGCGGGGCTGTCTGTGTGGTGGTAGGGCAGGAAGAAAAACTATCTCTGCCTAAATCGGTCGTGCTGGTGCGCCTTGCTAATACCCGCCTTGCATTGGCAAAATTTGCCGGCGCGTTTTACGTGCCCCAACCCGCCTTCATCAGCGCCGTCACCGGAACGGATGGTAAAACCTCCACCGTCGATTTCTGCCGTCAGCTCTGGCAAATGAGCTATAAAAAAGCAGCTTCCATTGGCACGCTCGGCGTGCTTGGCTCGAGAAAGGGCGTGCAATTCCCTGCGTTGAATACCACGCCCGATCCGGTGCAATTGCATCAGGCGCTGAAATCGCTTGCCGAAGAGGAATGCCAGTATGTGTCTCTGGAAGCCTCAAGCCACGGCCTGCATCAATACCGGCTCGATGGAGTCAAAATAACAGCGGCGGCGTTTACCAATCTCACGCGCGATCATCTGGATTATCATCACACGCTGGAAGCCTATTTTCTTGCCAAGATGCGGTTGTTTACGGAGTTGCTCGACAAACAGGGAACGGCGGTGCTCAATGCTGACGACGCTAAGTTTCGTCGTCTGAACGAGACGTGCGAAGCGCGCGGCGTGCGCGTCATAAGCTATGGCCTGAAGGGCAAGGATTACACCATCAAGAAGATTACCCCCACGCTCGAGGGATTGGCCATCCAAGCGAGCATTATGGGCAAGGCGCAGCATTTCATGCTCAATATGGTGGGCGGATTCCAGGCGATGAATGCGCTTGCGGCACTGGGGCTTTACGTGGGATCGGGCGGCGAGGTGGAAGAGGGGCTCAAGCATCTGCCGCATTTGCACAGCGTGCCGGGGCGCGTGGAAAAAGTGGCGACCCACCCGGACGGTGCTTCTATTTTTGTTGATTACGCCCATACGCCGGCGGCGCTCGGCAATGTGCTGAGAACCATGCGCCCGCATGTCAAAGGCAAGCTTACGGTCGTGTTTGGCTGTGGTGGCGATCGCGATAAGGGTAAGCGGCCGGAGATGGGCAAGGCCGCGGCGGAATGTGCCGACTATGTGATCGTCACCGACGATAATCCTCGCACTGAAGATGCCGCCAAAATACGCGCCGAAGTCATGACGGGCGCACCGTACGCGAAGAATATAGGTGATCGCGCCGAAGCCATTGCGTTGGCGATAAAATCACTGCACAAAGGGGACGTGTTACTCATTGCCGGCAAGGGACATGAGAAGACGCAAATCATTGGCGATAAGACGATACCGTTCGACGATGCGGAAGTGGCGCGCTATGCCGTAAAAATATGTGAGCAGAAGGCAAGATGATGTGGCGGAGTGATTCCATAATCCAAGCAACCACCGGCGCGTTCCAAGGCGCTGCGTTCGAGGCAAGCGGCGTTGCTATCGACAGCCGTAAATTGCAGTCCGGTATGTTGTTTGTGGCACTTAAGGGGGACCGGGTTGACGGGCATGATTATGTGAAAGAGGCGCTGGCCCGGGGTGCGGTTGCGGCACTGGTGCACAAGACACCGCCGGGCGTGAAAAGCGATGCGCCGCTTATCGTCGTCAACGACACTTATAAAGCGCTCGTCGATCTGGCTATTGCGGCGCGCAGGCTGAGGCGCGCGAAAATTATCGCGGTTACGGGCAGCGTGGGTAAAACCGGAACAAAAGAAGCTATTCGCATCGCCGCTGGCAGCGTAGGTGCTGCCTATGCTACCGAAGGCAATCTCAATAATCATATCGGACTGCCTTTGTCGCTTGCCAATTTGCCGCCGCAGGCACAATTGGGCATATTCGAGCTTGGCATGAATCATACGGGAGAGATTTCTTTTCTCACCCGGATACTGAGGCCCGACATTGCAGTTATCACCAATGTCGAAGCCGTGCATCTGGAATTCTTTCCCCATATAGATGCCATCGCCGATGCCAAGGCGGAAATCATGGAAGGTATGAAGGAGGACGGTATCCTTATCCTTAATCGTGATAACCGTTTCTACGAGCATCTTGCCATGCGTGCTGGCGAACACGGCATCCGCCGTATCCTTACCTTCGGCGCTCATGCAGAGGCGCAGTGCCGGTTAGTGAATTATACGCTTCGGGATTTGGGATCCGAGGTCGAAGCGAGCATTGGCGGTACGCCGATAGTGTATCGCCTCGGTACTATCGGGCGGCATTGGGCGATGACATCGCTTGCAGCCTTGGCGGCGGTGACTTCTGCGGGTATCGATCTGGCGGATGCTGCGGCGGCACTTGCGCATTTCCACGAGCTTGACGGCAGAGGAAGGATACACCGGGTTCTGCTCAAGCAGGACAAGCCCATCCTGCTGATTGACGATTGCTATAATGCCAGCCCCAGTTCTATGCATGCGGCGTTCGCCAAGCTCGCAGAGCTTAAAGCCGGGCTTGGCACGGGACGGACAATTGCCGTATTGGGTGATATGCTGGAGCTTGGGGTAGCCTCGGTGGAATTGCATAAGGAACTGCTTTTTGTGTTGCTGCAATACGGCGTTGATAAAATCTATGCATCGGGCTTGCTGATGAAGCATCTCTACGAAATCCTGCCCCCATCCATGCGTGGAGCCTATGCCAAAAATGCCACCGATCTTGCACCTAAAATAGCGGCCGCGTTGCAAGCACAGGATGTTATACTTATCAAAGGTTCCCGCGGCAGCCGGATGGATATCGTCCGCGATGCCATCCTTGCTTCCTCACCCCATACCTTGAAAGAAACGGCCGATGCTCTATAATCTGCTTTATCCGCTCGCCCATGAATTCGGCCTGTTCAATCTTTTCCGCTATCTCACCTTCCGAAGCGGTGGTGCGGTCATAACGTCGCTTGTCATGACCTTTCTCATCGGTCCGCGCGTGATACGCTGGCTTAAAAGCAAGCAGCGCGACGGCCAGCCGATACGCGAAGACGGCCCGCCTTCCCATCTTGTCACGAAGAAAGGCACACCCACCATGGGCGGGGTGATGATCCTGCTTTCAGTTGTCACCTCCACCTTGCTATGGGCGGACATAACCAATCATTATGTATGGATTGTATTATTCGTAACCCTGGGCTACGGCACGATAGGATTCTGCGACGATTACCTGAAGCTCACCAAGCGTAACAGCAAGGGGCTGCCAGGCAAGCTTAAGCTGCTCCTGCAGTTTGCCATCAGCCTTGTCGCCGCATTATGGATTCATCAGGTGGCGCCGCCCTCAATGTCGTCGCATCTGGCGGTTCCCTTCTTCAAGGATGTATTGATCGATCTGGGCGTATTTTATTTCGTCTTCGTGATGTTAGTGATGGTGGGGGCTTCCAATGCTGTCAATCTAACGGATGGTCTTGACGGCCTTGCCATCGTGCCCATCATGATAACGGCGGGCTGTTTTGTGCTGATTACCTATCTTATCGGCAATCTGAAATTCGCCGATTATCTGCAGGTGCATCATGTGCCCGGCAGCGGCGAGCTTGCCGTGTTCTGTGCGGCATTGGTGGGTGCGAGCCTTGGGTTTTTATGGTTCAATGCGCCGCCCGCCCAGGTATTTATGGGCGATACTGGAAGCCTTGCCTTCGGCGGCTCGCTGGGAGTGGTGAGCGTGATCGTGAAGCATGAGCTTGTGCTAGCCATTATCGGCGGATTGTTCGTCGCCGAAGCGGTATCGGTCATCATCCAGGTTGCTTCTTTCAAAATGACGGGAAAACGTATATTCAAAATGGCGCCTATCCATCACCATTTCGAGAAAATGGGATGGCAGGAGCCGACGATTGTCATACGCTTCTGGATTATCGCCTCTATTTTCGCCCTCATCGGACTTTCAACGCTAAAACTACGCTAGGGTGCCTATGCTTGCGCTGCGCAATTATCAGGATAAAAAAATTGGCGTATTCGGTCTGGCCGTGGCGGGAACGGCGACGGTATCGGCGCTGGTTGCAGGCGGCGGCGTGGTTTTTGCCTGGGATGATAGAGAGCAAAGCCGCAGCGCATTTAAAGGGCATATCAGCGAAGGCAAAGTGCGTCTTTGTGAGCCTAAAAGCTGGCCCTGGGCGGAGATGGATGCGCTGATACTAAGCCCCGGCATCGCGCTCACTCACCCTGCGCCTCACTATGTGGCGGCGCTTGCCAAAAAGGCAGGGGTGCGCATTATCGGCGATATTGAGTTGCTCTGCGAGGCGCAGCCGCTTGCCCAGAAAATCGCCATTACGGGCACGAATGGAAAATCGACCACCACCTCGCTTATCGGCCATATTCTCAAATCAGCGGGCCGCGTGGCGGAAGTGGGTGGCAATCTCGGAACGGCAGCGCTTACGCTTGCACCTATGGGAAGCGATGGGTGCTATGTGCTTGAGCTTTCCTCTTACCAGCTCGATCTGACTTGGATTGCACATTTCAACATCGCCATGTTGCTCAACGTCACTCCCGATCATATCGATCGTCATGGCAGTATGGAAGGATATGTCGCGGCCAAAGCGCGCATATTTCATCATCAGACGAAGCAGGACACCGCCCTTGTCAATATCGACGACGATTATTCCTGTTCGGTCTACGCCGAGCTTAAGCAGACGAGCAAAGCACGTGTCATCGGCGTCTCGATCTTGCACGAGCTTAAGGAAGGTGTATTTGTCGATAAAGAGGGCCTGTTGCACGATAAAATGATTCCCGAACATTATGCCGTCTTGAATCTGCACGACATTCCCCATTTGACCGGACGTCATAACTGGCAGAATGCGGCCTTCGCTTATGCAGCGTGTAAACTTTACGGGCTGACGGAGCGCGAGATTGAGAAGGGGCTGCATAGCTTCCCCGGCTTGCGTCACCGGTTGCAGTTGGTCGCCACCATTCAGGGTGTCGGTTTTATCAATGACAGCAAGGCCACCAATGCCGATGCGGCATCGCATGCGCTTGCCGCCTTCTCCCATATCTACTGGATAGCCGGTGGCAAGCCCAAGGAAGGCGGTATCGGTTCGCTCACGCATTTATTTCCCAATATCACTCATGCTTTTCTCATTGGCGAGGCAGAGGAGTCGTTTGCCAGAATTCTGGAAGGGCACGTGCCTTATACGCGCGCACATACCCTTGCCAATGCGTTTGCGCTCGCCTCGCAGCGGGTGTTCTCCGAGCATAAACAGGGTGCGGTGGTGCTGCTCTCTCCGGCCTGCGCTTCGTTCGATCAATGGAAAAGCTTCGAAGAGCGGGGAGATGCTTTTTGCACGTTGACGGAACAATTGCTTGAAAGCGTCATTTTGAGGAAACGATGATAGAGAGGCGTTTGCATGCGGTTTGATCGCACCAGCACCAGTATCGCGGGGAGATGGTGGTGGACGGTGGACCGGCCGACGTTGCTTGCGTTGTTTCTGCTCATCTGCATCGGCGCGGTGCTGGTGACGGCGTCGAGTCCGGCGGTTGCCGTGCGCATCGGTGCCAGCCCCTTCCATTTCATCCATCGCCAGCATTTCTTTCTCGTGCTGTCGTTATTTGTGATGTTCATCGTGTCGCTGCAATCGGCGCAGAACGTGCGGCGGCTTGCGATTATCGGCTTCCTTGCCAGCATCTGCTTAATGATGCTTCTGCCTATCATGGGCATAGAGATCAAGGGCGCCAAACGCTGGCTTACGCTGCTCGGTGTCTCGGTGCAGCCCTCGGAGTTTTTAAAACCCTGCATGGCGGTGGTGATGGCATGGATATTTCATCTGCGTAATCAATATGTCGGTTTTCCGGGCTGGCGTATCGCCATCGGGCTTTATGTGCTGGTCGTGGCATTGCTACTTATCCAGCCCGATCTGGGCATGGTGGTAACGGTTTCCACCATGTGGGCGCTGCAATTCTTCTTGGCCGGCCTGCCGTTTGTTTGGGTAATATTATTGCCCCTCGGTGGTGTTTGCGGCCTGTTTGGCGCCTATCACGTATTTTCGCATGTCAGAAAACGCATCGATAATTTCCTCGATCCCGCTTCGGGCGATAACTACCAGGTGGCCAAGTCGCTCGAAGCCTTCGGCAATGGCGGCTGGTTTGGTCAGGGGCCGGGTGAGGGCAAAATCAAGCTGTCTTTGCCGGATTCCCATACCGATTTCGTCTTCGCCGTTGCGGGGGAAGAATTCGGCCTGATTGCCTGCCTCATCATCGTATTCCTGTTCGCATTCATCGTCATCCGCGGCATGAGCAAGATATGGAATGAAAAGGATTTTTTCACCATGCTGGCCGTGGCGGGTCTGCTGACCCAGTTCGGCATCCAGGCCATTATCAATATGGGAGTGGCGGTAAACCTGCTGCCCGCTAAGGGGATGACGCTGCCTTTTTTGAGCTATGGCGGTTCTTCCCTCATTGCGATTGCGCTCGGAATGGGTATGATGCTCGCGCTTACCCGCAGGCGCTATGGTTATGCGGCAATGAAGAGGTGACGTGCGTGGACTTGTTTTTCAATAGTATCGGCATGATGGGAATGGCGCTTTTTCTGGTAGCGTATTTTCTGCTGCAACGCGAGACATTTACTAGTCATGACCCACGTTATCTGTGGATGAATTTTGCCGGTTCGATCGCGGTGATATTATCGCTCATCCGCTTCTGGAACTTTCCGGTTTTTCTGCTGGAGAGCGCCTGGGCCGTTATCAGCGCGCAAGGGTTGATTAAAGCCATGAGGAATAAGTAGCATGACAGCAGCTCTTACCATCGCGCTGGCGGCGGGCGGCACGGGCGGGCATATTTTCCCGGCGGAGGCGCTTGCAGAGGAATTGCGCGCGCTCGGGCATCGGGTAATCCTTATTACCGATAAACGTTTTGACGGCTATAAGGGAGTGCTAGAAGGGCTTGAACGCCATATTGTGCGCGCCGGGACCTTTAAGCGCGGTTTTGCCAGCAAGATAAGCACGGTGACCGATATTATGGTAGGTACCTTCCAGGCGTGCCGTTTGTTGCGCCGTCTGCGTCCGCAAGCAGTGGTAGGTTTTGGCGGTTATCCTTCCTTTCCCACCATGTATGCGGCGAGTCTGCTGCGTATTCCCACGGTGATTCACGAGCAGAATTCCGTACTTGGGCGGGCAAATCGCCTGTTGGTGAAGCGGGTGCACACCATTGCCACGACCTTTCCTGATACGCATTTCATCGGCGATGAATATGCTTCCAAAATCGTTCTGACCGGCAATCCCGTGCGCGGCGTGATTCGTGCTTTGCATGAGATTCCCTACCCTGAGCTTTCCCAGGACGGCAATATACGCATCCTGGTGACGGGCGGCAGTCAGGGCGCATCCATCTTCAGCCAGATCATACCGGCCGCCATCGCGGCGCTCCCCGGCGCTATGCGCGCGCGCATCCGCATCGATCAGCAATGCCGCGAGGCCGATCTGGAGGCGACGCGCGCCGCCTATGCGCAGATGAATGTAAGCGCCGATCTGTCCTCCTTCTTCACCGATATTCCAGCGCGGCTCGCCGGCGCTCATCTGGTCATTGCGCGCGCCGGTGCCTCGACCATTGCCGAGCTCACCGCTGCGGGGCGCCCCTCTATCCTCGTGCCGTTGCCGACTGCCATGGACAATCACCAATATTATAATGCTAATAGCCTGGAAGAGTCGGGCGGAGGGTGGATGATGCTGCAGGAAGGCTTTACGGCGGCGGCACTTTCCACCCGCATCGAAGCGTTCTTAAGCCTGCCTGCGAGTTTGGCCCGCGCGGCCGGATATGCGCGCAAGGCTGGCAAGATTCACGCGGCGCGTGATTTGGCGGCGCTTGTGACTTCTATCGTTGCGGGCAAGACTGAGGCAGCCATAAGGGAGCGCGCAGCATGAACATTACACCATTGTCACGCCCTAAGGCATTTTCCATCGCGCGCCAGATGCCGCTCGATGTCGGAATATTGCATTTCGTCGGTATCGGCGGCATTGGTATGAGCGGCATCGCGGAGATTCTCCACCGGCTCGGCTATAAGGTGCAAGGCTCTGACCTCTCCGAGAGCGCCAATGTGGAGCGTTTGCGTGCACTCGGTATCAAGGTGGTGATCGGGCATGCAGGCACGCATCTGGAGTCTGCCTCCGTAGTGGTCATCTCCTCCGCCGTGAAAGCCGATAACCCTGAGGTGCTTGCCGCGCGCGCAGCGCGTATTCCGGTGGTCAAACGGGCCGAGATGCTGGCCGAGCTCATGCGCCTTAAGATGTCAGTTGCTGTTGCCGGCACGCATGGCAAAACCACTACCACGTCACTGATGGCGGCGCTCTTTGACGCTGCCTCATTTGCACCTACTGTCATCAGCGGCGGCATCATCAATGCTTATGGTACCAATGCCAGAATCGGTATGGGCGATTGGATGGTGGTCGAGGCCGATGAGTCGGACGGCACCTTCATCAAGCTTCCCTCCACCATTGCCATTGTCACCAATATCGATCCTGAGCATCTCGATTATTTCGGTTCGTTCGACAATTTGCGCGCGGCTTTTGCGCAGTTCATCGAGAATCTGCCGTTTTACGGCTTCGGCGTCATGTGTATCGACCACCCGGAGGTGCAGGCCTTAATTTCCAAGGTGCGCGATCGCCGCATTGTCTCTTACGGGCTTAACCCGCAAGCCGATGTGCGCGCCGTCAATATCAGGCGCGATGCCAGCGGTCAGCGCTTTGACGTTTTGTTTGCCGGTGGCGAGGAGAGCATCAAGGATATTGTGCTACCCATGCACGGCGAACATAATATACGCAATGCGCTTGCCGTGATTTCCGTTGCGCGCGAGCTTGCCATAGGCGAGAGCGTGATTAAAAAGGCTTTCGCGCAGTTTGGCGGCGTGAAAAGGCGTTTCACCAAAACCGGCGAAGTGGACGGCATCACCATCATCGACGATTACGGCCATCACCCGGTGGAGATTCAGGCGACGCTTAAAGCAGCGCGCGAGTCACTTCTGGGCACTTCCGGCAAGGTAATTGCCGTCGTCCAGCCGCATCGCTATACGCGGCTGCGCGATTTGTTCGGCCAGTTTTGTAGCTGTTTTAACGATGCGGATTCGGTGATTGTGACCGAAGTTTATTCCGCCGGCGAGGAGCCTATCGAAGGTGCCAGCCGCGAAGCGCTTATCGATGGGTTGATAGGCGCCGGCCACCGCCATGTAATGCCCCTTGCCGATCCGAGCGCGCTTGCCGGGCTTATCTGGTCAGAAGCGACGCCGGGCGATCTGGTCGTGTGCTTAGGCGCGGGCAGCATCAGCAAATGGGCTAATGCCTTGCCGAAGGAAATGGAAGCGCAACGCAAAACGAAGGCAAAGAAAGCGATATGAGTCAACCTCGCGCAATCTATAACGACGCTGTTCTGCCTGCCATGCGCGGTAAAATCCGTGCGGATGCCGATCTGTCCATAGTGAACTGGTTTCAGGTGGGCGGGAAGGCTGAATGGCTGTTCAAGCCGGAAGATACGGACGATCTGGCCTATTTCATGGCGCATAGGCCGGCAGATATGGCAGTGACAGTGCTAGGCGTCGGCTCCAACCTGCTGGTGCGCGACGGCGGGATAGACGGCGTGGTCATACGTCTGGGCCGAAGCTTTGCCGAATGCCGTGCGCAAGGCGACCGAATAGTCGTGGGTGCAGGCTGCCTCAATAGCAATATGACGCTATTTTCCTGTGAGCAAGGTATAGGGGGGGCTCGAGTTTTTAAGCGGTATTCCGGGCTCCATCGGCGGCGCGCTCACCATGAATGCCGGGGCGTATGGCAAGGAGACGAGAGACGTGCTGGTCGAGGCGGAGCTGGTGGATGACAGGGGCCATATCCATGTGCTTTCGCCGGAGAAGCTGCGCTATAGTTATCGCCATTGCCATTTACCGCAAGGCTGGATATTCACGCGCGCCACTTTGCAGGGTAGGCAAGAAGATTCCGCCCGCATCAAAGCGCGTATGGAGGCGATTGCAGCAGAGCGCAACAGCACCCAGCCTGTGCGTGCACGCACCGGAGGCAGCACGTTTAAAAATCCCGAAGGACATAAAGCCTGGCAGCTTATCGACGCAGTGGGCTGTCGCGGCCTGCGTATTGGCACGGCAGAAATATCCGAGAAACATTGCAACTTCATGATCAATACTGGCGGCGCCACTGCGCATGACTTAGAGAGGCTCGGCGAGGAAGTGCGCGCGCGCGTGCTCACGCATTCGGGCATCGCATTGGAGTGGGAAATTAAGCGGCTGGGCAAAGCATTGGTGAAAGAAGAGGCCGGAAAGGCAGTGGCATAATGACAAAACAGGTAGCAGTGCTGATGGGCGGCTGGTCGGCGGAGCGGGAAGTGTCGCTCGCCTCAGGCAAAGCCGTAACGGCAGCCCTGATGGCGCTTGGCTATAAAGTAACGCCTATCGATATGCAGCAGAACATTGCCGAGGAACTGGTGCGGATAAAACCGGACGTGGTGTTCAATGCGCTGCATGGCCGTTTCGGCGAGGATGGCTGCGTGCAGGGGTTGCTCGAGCTGCTGAAGATACCCTACACCCATTCCGGCCTGCTCGCTTCGGCTTTAGCGATGGATAAACCCATGGCCAAGCAGATTTTCGCCGCACAGGGCTTGCGCATTGCCGAAGGCAAAGTGGTGCATAAGCGCGAAGTAATCGGCAAGGATGTGCTGCCGCGCCCCTATGTGGTGAAACCCATTAATGAGGGTTCCAGCGTGGGCGTGAAAATCATCCTGGAGCATGAGAACTTCTTTTTTGATGAGGCAAGCTGGCCTTATGGTAACGAAGTGCTGGTTGAGCGTTATGTGCCAGGGCGGGAGATCCAGGTGGCGGTGCTGGACAGCAAGGCGCTGGGTGCCATAGAAATCCGTACTCACGGTCGGTTCTACGATTACGAGGCCAAATATACCGACGGCAAGGCCGAGCATATCATGCCCGCCCCCATTGCCGAGCAGGCCTATGATGAAGTGTGCAGGATGGCCGAGAAAGCGCATGATGCGCTCGGTTGCCGCGGCCTTACGCGCTCGGATTTCCGCTATGACGATACCAAGGGCGAACCTGGCACATTTTATATATTAGAGTTGAACTCGCAGCCGGGCATGACGCCGCTTTCTTTATCGCCGGAGATTGCAAATCACACCGGAATAGGGTTTAATCAGCTCGTCGATCGGCTCGTCAAAACCGCGCGCTTAGGAGAATAAGGTGGCCAGGACAAAACTCACCACGCGCCAGAAGGAAAGCAAAAAAATCAACCGCAAGCGCGCCGTGCGCAAATGGTGGCAGACGACGTCGCGCCGCGTGCTTATCTTGTCCGTGGGAGCAGGTGCGATTTTGCTGGCATCGGGGAGCTGGTGGTTCTGGCATTCGGGCCGGCTCGAGCAAACAACGGCGGCGCTTAGCGATCGGCTCTGGCAGCAAACCGCCAAACTCGGTTTTTCTGTCGCGGACGTTTATCTGGAAGGGCGTCACTTCACCCCGCTTTATGACGTGACCAAGGCGATGGGCATTAAGACCGGCGAGCCGATTCTGGCGATTTCACTCGATGATATGCGCGCGCGTTTGCAATCCATCCCGCGCGTGAAATATGCCGAAGTGGCGCGTATATTACCCGATCAGCTGCATGTGCACATTGTTGAACGTGAGCCGGTGGCGGTATGGCAGAATGAAGGCAAGCTCAAACTTATCGATGGCGATGGCGTGGTGATGGAGTATGTCGACCCGGCGCAATATAAGCAGTTGCTCCTCGTGGTAGGCGAGGATGCACCCGGCCATGCGCACGAGCTGTTAAGCACGCTCGCCCTGGAGCCGGATTTGTATAAAAACGTGGTGGCGGCCGTGCATATCGGCGAGCGGCGCTGGAACATCCGCTTTAAAAACGGTGTTGAACTCAAATTGCCCGAGCAGAAAGCCGCCGACGCCTGGCAGAATTTCGCCCGCATCGATCGTGAGCAGCATCTTCTGGAGCGCGCCATAAAATCGGTGGATATGCGCATCTCAGACCGCGTTTTTATCAAGGTCAGCCCGCAGGATATGAAGCCGCAGAAAAGTGGCGGCAGCGAGACTTAGAATAGTTCCGGGGATCGCATCTCTTACTTGACCCTGTACTCCAAAGCGCTACACAATAGCCTATGGCAAAAAAGACAAAGAACTTTAATGGCAATATCGCCGTGCTTGATATCGGCAGCACCAAAGTTGCCTGTTTTATTGCGCGGTTGGAGGCTGACGGTAGCATCAAGGTAACGGGCATCGGCCACCAGCTTTCCAAGGGCATCCGCTCCGGTCACATCGTCGATATTGCTGAAGCCGAGACCTCGGTCATCGCTGCGGTGCATGCGGCCGAGCAGATGGCAGATGAGACAATTGAAAACGTGGTTGTGACTCTTGGCGGCGCAGGCATTGCCTCGCGCAGCGTAACGGTCGAGCTTACCGTCTCCGGCAGCAGCGTTACCGAACGCGACCTGGCGGATATCCTGGCGGAGGGCCGGGCGAGCCTCGAGAGCGAAGATGCGGAGATTATTCATTGCTTCCCGGTGTATTATGGGCTTGACGACGTGAAACATATCCGCGACCCGCGCGGCATGGTAGGAGAAAAACTAAGCGCCGGGCTGCATATCATCACGGTGCCGGCGACGATGGTGCGCAACCTCACTAATTGCCTCGCGCATTGCCACCTGAATGCGGCGGAGTTTGTCGTTTCACCTTACGCATCCGGGCTTTCCTGCCTTGAGCCCGATGAGATGGATCTGGGCGTCACGCTCATTGATATGGGGGGCGGCATTACCAGCGTTGCCGTGT
>Ga0206872_10335_pt1 | contig 12694 bp, 2 predicted proteins | sample Alteio_BWOrgCont_34_FD_152906 | JGI IMG/M metagenome (GOLD analysis project Ga0206872, IMG submission 152906) | Enriched cells from forest soil in Barre Woods Harvard Forest LTER site, Petersham, Massachusetts, United States -... | ecosystem: Environmental > Terrestrial > Soil > Temperate forest >... | reverse complement strand
AAATTGCCTGGCTTAACCCCCGCCGAGGTGCGCTTTATGGCCTTAAGTAAACTTGGCCTCAATTCGAGGGAAATGGCGGCTATGCTTGGTGTGGGCACCGAAGCCATTCGCCAGTACCGCCTCCGTCTCCGCAAAAAATTCGACCTCGGTGAAGAAGCCAGTCTGGAGGAATTTGCGGCGGGGATATGAATGCGAAAATCGGAATGCCCATTTCGGAGTGAGGAGGAATGCAATACTTCCGCAATTGACATTCCGAATTCCGACTTCAAAAAAACCCGAAACGGCGCAGCCCTATTGAGGCAGCTAAAAATAAACAATTGCGAAAAATCGAAAATCCGACTCCGAAATCTCACCTATAACGCTTTTATAACGCCCGTATAACGCCATTCTAACGCGTAAAATGCCTGTTTAGGCCAACCACCTCTATACCTTTGGCTATGCTAAACGAAGAAGAAGCAAAGCCGGATAAGCTGCCCAGGCACCTGTTAACACTTATTATTTCGCTGGTGCTGCTGCTGGTTTTATTCCTGCTGATCATGCTCTGGTATGATCGTAAGATAAACCAGATGCAAACCGAGGAGCAAAAGCTGCGCAAGGATATTTCGTTTAATACTTTCAGAAAAATAACCTGTAAAAAATCAATATCATGAAAAATTTTTACCCGTCCATTCGCAACATTTTGTCTCCGGGCCAAATCAGGCTGGTGTTAGCCGGTATGGCTGCGGCTTTCGTAATGGCAATACTCCCCGGTAAGTTGGAGGCACAGGCGCCGGCTTTCACTTACAGTACGCCGCAAACATACGCGGCAACCGTTGCCATTTCATCTTTATCGCCGGTAAGTACGGGCGGTGCGGTGCCCGCGTTCGGTTTTAATACCACGCCAACCGACATTCAGAGCGGGGTTACTGACGCGACTAGTATCGCGCTGGATAAATCGGGTAACATGTACATCGGCGAGGGTTCGGGCAATATTTCTTTTTTGCCGGCAGGAGGAAGTACTGCAACTACTTTTGCAACCGGTTTTGGGGTAATTTGGTCGGTGGCGCTCGACGCTTCGAACAATGTTTATGCAGCGGATGGCGCCCATGTATGGAAAATACCGGCCGGCGGCGGTACCGCCGTTAGCCTTGGCAGCTTTACTTCGCCCATCGGCCTGGCGTTTGATGCCTCGGGGTACCTGTATGTGGCGGTTAATGGAGGCGGCAGCCCGGGAGTATATAAAATGAATGCCGACGGTGCCGGGCAAACCCGAATTGACAACAATTTACAAGGCCCGGCCTATATTGCCTTTGACACCCAGGGTAATTTATTTATAGGCGATCAAGGTACCTCGGCCTTGTACGAAATACCGGCCGGCGGCACGCAAAAACAATTAGCATCGGGCCTGCAAATCATTATCTCCTTAGCAACTGACCCAGCCGGAAATGTTTATGTAGAGGGGCGCCCTGCGGGTATTTTTTGTTATTCCCCCAGCTCAGGCCTCGTCAATATCGATCCGATTTCCACTTATGGGATAATGACCGACGCCAACTTCAATTTATATTATTGCACAGATGGCCATATCTCAAAAATTAGCCCTAACGGCGGTTATTTTGTAAGCCCTGAATTGCCGTCCGGATTGACGATAAATCCAACAACGGGCGTTATCAGCGGGACACCGTCTGCGGCATCGCCGGCTGCCAATTATACGGTAACTGCTTTTAATGCCACAGGCAAGGGCACAGCGACAGTGAATATCATGGTGGGCCCCATGCCACCGCCGGCCATTAGCTACAGCACACCGCAAACTTATACGGCGGGTACCGCCATCACCCCGTTGTCGCCGGTAAACGCAGGTGGCGCGGTGCCTTCATTTGGTTATAATCCTGCCACAATTGTCAACACCGGTGTCAGTGATCCCGTCTGCATGGTGAAGGATAACTCGGGGAACATGTATATCGGCGAAAATTCAGGCCGGATTTCTGTACTCGCAGCGGGAGCAAGCGCGGCTACGATTTTAGCAACAGGGTTTGGGCCGGTTAACCAGGTAGCTTTAGACGGTTCAAACAACGTGTACCTCGCGGACGGCGCGCATATATGGAAAATACCTGCAGGCGGCGGAACACCGGTAACACTGGGCAGCTTTTCGAGCCCGGTTAGTGTGGCTGTTGGTCCCGACGGTAATCTTTATGTCGGCGACAAAAATTATGCCGACGGCCTATACCAGGTGTCTCCCACCGGCAGTGTATTAGGACGCCTACAAACCAGCGAATCTCCCGGGGTTGGCTCGCCTACTAACCTGGCGTTTGACGGCTCTGGTAATTTAGTTGTTGCCGATAACTATTGGACTGTGCTTTTGGCAGGGCAGGCTGTGCCAGGCTTTACGCTGAATGTATACACTAATGGACTTTCCGGCATTTCATTTTTGGCGATCGATCCTTCAGGAAATATTTTCCTCAGCGACAATAACGGGATACAACGTTATACGCCGGGCAACCGAAGCCTTATTACTATCACTTCTGTTTCTGCGGATGGATTAATGACCGACGCGAATTTTAATTTATATTATGCCGACGGGCACAACATTTATAAAATGAGCCTCAACGGCTATCAGAGCCTTGCATTGCCATCAGGGCTTTCGGTAGACGCAAATAGCGGCGTCATCAGCGGAACGCCGACCGGCGCCTCGCCGGCTGCCGATTATCATATTACAGCTTTTAACGCAAACGGCAGCGGCACGGCAACAGTTAATATAACCGTTAATCCAGCGTTGCCATCCGTGAGTTACAGCAGCCCTAAATCGTACCAGGTGGGCACGGCTATTGCCGCTCTTTCACCGTCATCATCCAGGGTGGCCTCATGGAGCTACAGCGCGAGCACTAACTTGGTAAGTTCTGGTCTCGGGGCGCCGGTTGATGTGGCCGCAGACGCAGCAGGCAATGTTTATGCCGTCGAGTTTAATACCAACCAGGTGGTGAAAATTCCAGCGGGCGGCGGTGCTGCGGTTGTTTTAGGCTCTGGTTTCAGTGGCCCCTTCGGGGTGGCGGTTGATGCCGCAGGCAACGTATATGTTGCAGATGCCGGAAATAACGCGGTAAAGGAGATACTTGCCGGCACCAGCACAATAAATACGATAGGGTCGGGTTTCAACGGTCCCTCAGCGGTCACTGTTGACGGCTCGGGCAATGTGTACGTGGGTGATACCGGCAACGGCGCTTTAAAGGAAATTCCGGTCGGCGGCGGTGCGCCGGTTACACTGCAGTCAGGCTTTGCGAGTATCCAGGGCGTGGCGACAGACCCGGCGGGCAATGTTTACGTCGCCGATGCGGGCGTAAGCGTTAGCGGCGGAGGAGCCGTTTATAAAGTGCCCGCCGGCGGCGGCTCCATGGTTTCGGTTGGTACCGGTTTCAGCAGGCCGAGCGGTGTCGCAGTCGATGCCGCCGGCAACCTTTATGTTTCCGATGTTAATCAAGCTGTTATTACCGTAATTGAGCCCGGCGGCACGCAGTTAACTGTCGGGTCAGGCTTCAATCATTCGAATGGTATAGCATTTGACAGCGGCGGAAACCTGTATATAGCCGATTCGGGAAACGGAATGGTAAAAGAGGCAAAAATTACAGGCGGCTACTTCCTTACGCCGTTTTTGCCGGCGGGCTTAAGCTTCGATAATAACACAGGCACCATCAGCGGTACGCCGGCTGCATTAAGCCCCACAGCCAGCTATTCCATTACCGGTTGGAATATTACCGGCAGCGCCACTGCTACGGTAAGTATAACGGTAGGCGCGCCAATTATCAGCTATACCAGCCCGGTTGCTTATCCCACAGGCGCAGCTATTACGCCGCTTACACCGTCCGTTGCGGGCGGCGCGGTGCCAGCCCCGGCTTTCAGCACCACAACTACGCTCGCCACCGGGCTGGCCGATGCCACTTGTTTGGCAATTGGCCCGGATGGAAGTATTTACGTGGGGGAGTTATCTGGCCAGGTTTCTAAGCTGGCGGCTGGCAACAGCGCCACTACCGTTTTTGCTACGGGTTTCAGCACCTCCAATTTAAACGAGGGAATAGCAGTAGACCCCTCGGGTAATGTATATTTTGCAGACGGCATCGCGGTTTGGAAGATACCGGCAGGCGGCGGAACAGCAACTACGTTGGGCAGCTTTACCGGCCCAACCGCGGTTGCGCTTGACGCTGCCGGTAATATTTATGTTGCCGACGCTGGCGCCGCTCCTAATGGAGGGGTGTACAAAATGGCGCCGGACGGGACTGGAAAAACCACCATTATAAACGCAGCCCAATCCTCGATTACGCTCGATCACAACGGCAACTTGTTTTCTGCCTTTAATGGGACCAACGTTAGTGAAGTACCCGCCGGGGGCGTAATAACAAACTTTCATTTTTTCAGTCAAAATGTAAAAGGAATTTCGACAGACTTGTCGGGAAACTTTTATGCGCTCACCCGTGATAACCTTATAACGATGCTTCCAGCCAACGGCAGCGGGACGGTGCAGGTATTAACCGGCTCCGGCACTACAACAGGAATCGCAAGCGACGCCAATTTTAACGTATATACCGTGGTCGGGGGGAATATCGTGAAAGCAAATGCCGCGGGCGGTTATTTTATAAGCCCCGAATTACCGCCGGGCCTTACCATTAACCCAAACACCGGCGCCATCAGCGGAACACCAACAGCAGCGTCGCCCACTACCAATTACACGGTCAAAGCTTTTAACACAGCGGCAAGCGCTACAGCCGCGGTAAATATAACCGTTGGTCCGGCGCCGGCCATCAGCTATAGCACACCTCCAGTTTTTACTGCAGGCACGGCCATTACGCCATTGCTGCCTCAAAGTACCGGCGCTGCAGTGGCTGCACCCGCCTTTAACGCCACGACGGTAACCCTTAACACAGGCATTACGGACGCCACCTGCACGGCGATGGACAAGAGCGGGAATTTATATATCGGCGAATCCTCCGGCAAGGTTTCCGTACTCGCCCCGGGCAGCATTGCAGCTACCGTTTTTGCTACAGGGTTCCTTGCCACCACTGCGAACGGAATCGCCGTTGACGCCTCGGGCAACGTATACTTTGCAGATGAGGAATTTGTATGGAAAATACCTGCCGGCGGCGGAACAGCTGTCAAATTAGGCAACATCGCAGATCCGACCCAGGTTTCCACCGACGCAGCCGGCAATCTTTATGTTCACAGCGACCATGGTATCTATAAAATGGCTTCCGATGGCACCAACCAAACACTGTTAATCAACGGATTTGTGAGCACGATGGCGGTTGACCAGAACGGCAATGTGTTTTTTTCAAGCCGTGGGTCACAGGCCAAACTGTTCGAGATACCTGCAGGGGGCACACAAAAAACCGTTAATCCGAATGGGGGCCGCCTTTTTACAACTGATCCATCCGGGAATATTTATATGGTAAATGGCGATGGTTCTATCAGCATGGTACCCGCAAATGGAACGATTGAAAGCCAGGTTGAGTCCTTTATTGGCAGTATTTCAAGTATAATGGTTGGCCCCGACTTTAACCTATATGCCGTAGTGAGCGGAAGGATCGTTAAGGCAGGTACTGCCGGCGGCTATTTTATCAGCCCTGAATTGCCTTTGGGACTTAACATCGACCCAACCAGTGGGGCCATCAGCGGTACGCCGGCTGTAGTTTTATCGGGTACTGATTATACAGTTACAGCGTTTAGCAGTTCGGTTGGCGCTTCGACGACGGTAAATATAACGGTAAATCCATCGGCGCCTGTTATCAGCTATAGCACGCCGCAGGTTTTCGTGCAAAACAGCGCCATTTCGCCGCTGAGCCCTGTTTCGGTATATGTTGCGGCGCCGGCTTATCTAAATACGGCAACCACAGCGGGCAGCTTCGCGCAACCATTTGCGACCGCTGTTGATCAAAATGGCAACGTCTATGTTGCCGACAAGTCGGCTAACAACATATATGAACTGCTCGCCGGCGGCGGCCAGGTTACTGTAGGCACAGGTTTAAATACGCCGGCCGCAGTAGCTGTAGATAAACTTGGAAATGTTTACACGGCCAACCAGGGCGATAATACCGTAGTTGAGATACAGGCGCACTCCGGTACGCAAACTTTTGTCGGCAGCGGTTACCAGCGCCCTACCGCAGTAGCGGTCGATTCATCCGGCAATGTTTTTGTTGCCGACGTGCAGGGCGCAGCCGGCGTTGTTTACAAAATCCGCCCGGGGCAGAATAAACAGCTTTTTAAACGTGGCTTTATCAGCCCTAATGGTATTGCCGTCGACGCAGCGGGCAATGTTTATGTTTCAGACTTTGGCGGCGGCGCCACAGCGTCGATGGTTTACGAAATATCTCCCAACGGCAACACCAAAACACCAATTAATCATTCTTTTGCCACCGCAACCGGCCTGGCTATCGATGCAACAGGTAACCTGTTTATCGTCGATGCCGGTAACACAGACATCGTAGAATACCCGGCCGGCGGGGGGCCGGCGATAACACTTGCCGCCGGACTAACCTTTCCTTTCGGGCTGTCAGCTGATGGCGCCGGAAACTTGTATGTTGCCGATCCCGGCGCAGGCCAGGTGGTGAAACTGGCTCCGGCAGGTGGGTATTTTATCAACCGCGCGCTTCCAGCCGGACTTAGCGTTAATGCAGCCACCGGTGTTATTAGCGGAACCCCAACTTTGGCCAGCGCACCAACCAATTACACCGTAACGGCTTACGGCGAAGAGGGTAGCGGCACGGCAACAGTTAATATAAAAGTGTCATCAATTAATGCCGGCCTGGCAAAGCTTTCGCTAAATCCCGGAATACTCAGCCCGGTTTTTGCAACGGGTGTTAACAGCTACACGGCCGGCGTGAAGAACGGCGTGGGCTCAACGACAGTAACCCCCACAACAACGGACCCAAATGCAACGGTTACTGTAAACGGTACAGCTGTAACATCAGGCTCGGCTTCAGGTCCCATAAGACTTAACGTAGGGGCTAATACCATCAACGTAAAAGTTACCGCGCAAGATGGCATAACCACCCAAACCTACACCGTAACGGTAACCCGTGCAGGAGCACCCATTGACGGGCTTTCGGGCTTATTGCTGAGCGCCGGTATAAAAAACCCAATATTTCAGACCTCGGTAACCACCTATACGGCAAGCGTGGCGAACGCCGTATCGTCCATAACCGTGACACCAACCACCGTCGACCCGAACGCAACGGTAAAAGTTGACGGCATAACCGTCGCTTCCGGAACGCCATCGGGGCCCGAACCGCTGAATGTCGGTCCCAATGCCATCACAATAACCGTAACCGCCCAGGATGGCAGCACGACCAAAACCTATACGTTAACCGTAACCCGGGCGGGATCAACTAATGCAAATCTTTCGTCATTAAAATTCAATCCCGGCCAGATAACGCCGGTATTTACGAGCGCGGTAACCAGTTATACCGCCAACGTTGTGAATGCAGTAAGCTCGACCATAGTAACACCAACGACGGCCGATCCGAATGCAACGATCACCGTAAACGGAATAGCGGCGGAATCCGGGAGTCCAACAGCCCCGATAACACTGAACGTGGGGCCCAACACCATCACCACACAAGTAACCGCCCAGGACGGCAGCACCACCAAAACCTACACGGTGATAGTTACCCGCGCAGGTGCTCCGGATGCTTTGCTGACTTCGCTAAAGCTGAGCGCCGGAACCAAGGTGCCCGTATTCGGGAGTTCAACTTTCAGTTATACTGAAGATGTTTCCCATGGTGTAAGCACTATAACAGTAACCCCCACCGCCAAAGACCCGGATGCGACCATAATGGTTAATAACGCAACGGTAGCCTCGGGCGCAACTTCCGACCCGTTGCCGTTAAACGTGGGCTCCAATACCATCACGATAGACGTAACAGCTTCCGATGGGTTAACCCAAAAAAGCTATGTAGTAATTGTAACCCGCGCGGCGCCACCGGCGGACAATACGGCATACCAGCCCATCGGTGTGGAGAAACCGGCCGAAACGCCGGCACTAAACGACGACGGCATCGTAGTGCACCCGGCAATATCGCCAAACGGCGACGGTATAAACGACTTTTTACAGATCGACAACATCAGCCAATACCCGGATAATAAGTTATCCATCATGAACCGGAACGGGCAGTTGGTATTCGAAGCCAGCGGCTATGACAATAGTTCAAAAGTATTCGACGGGCACTCCAACAAAAACGGGCAGATGCAATTGCCGGGGACTTACTTTTACCAGCTGAATTATATGGTAAGCGGTATAGCCAAACATAAAACAGGGTTTATTATCCTGAAGTATTGAGGACTTTATCAGAGGTTAGTCGCAGTCAGACGCGGCTAACCTTTTTTAGTTCATTGCGGGTTTCCGCCGGTAAGCTTATCGTTCAATAGGAGAGGATGCTGTCATTGGGTGCACTACGACAAACAAGCAACAAATAATTTTAACTTTATAAGAAAAGGGACAACCATTTCCAGTACGAAACAGTATTGGCTAATATTGTTATTTACGCTGGTCCTTTTCACCTTTTGTTGGGTGGGATACTCAAATTGAGTTTGATGGCCCTGATTTACAATAATATATTTACTGAATGTGTGTGTTAAGCCATACGAACCGGCCGTAGCCGGCAATATGCCTGTATAAATAAACTTTAATAGATATATTATGAAAAAGCTTTACCCTAAATCATCCGGTCACGTACCCTCAAGACGATTAGATCAAACTGTTGCCGGCAGGTCCATTTTGTTTTTGGTAACTGTAGTATTTATAAACACCTTGTTACCTTTTAAATTATTTGCACAGGCGCCCGTAATTAGTTACAGCAGCCCGCAAACCTATGTTATTGGGGCCGCTATTGCTGCGCTTGCGCCAACAAGCAGCGGAGTCGGTGCAGCCGGATATGGCAGCAACCCGGTTACCGTGGGCTCCGGCTTTAGTCGTCCCTACGATGTAAAGGTAGATGCTTTGGGCAATGTGTATGTGGCGGATTTCGGCAATAACGCGGTGAAGAAGATTCCCGCCGGCGGGGGCGCGCCGGTAATCATAGGTTCGGGCTTTGAACTGCCGGCAAGCGTAGCGGTAGACGCTAAAGGCAACGTGTACGTGGCCGATTATGGCCACAGTGCTATAAAGCAGATACCAGTGGGCGGCGGGGCCCCGGTTACTGTCGGCTCCGGCTTCAGCCTGCCGTTTGGCGTGGCCGTAGATGGCTCGGGCAATGTGTATGTGGCAGATTACGGTAACAATGCAATAAAGAAAATTCCCGTTGGCGGGGGCGCCCCGGTTATTTTAGGCTCCGGGTTCAGCAGGCCAACCGGTGTTGCGGTTGACGCTTCGGGTAATGTGTATGTAGCAGATGAAGGTAACAATGCGATAAAGAAAATTCCCGTTGGCGGAGGCGCCCCGGTTATTTTGGGCTCCGGGTTCAGTGCGCCATGGGGCGTGGCGGCAGACGCAATCGGCAATGTATTTGTGGCCGATACTTATAACAATGCCATAAAGAAAATCCCTGCGGGCGGCGGCGCTCCGATAGTCATCGGTTCCGGGTTCAGTGATCCATTCGGGGTGGCGACAAGTACCGCTGGGAGCATATACGTGGCGGATGAAGGCCATAGTGCAGTTAAAGAAATTATACCGACAGGCGGTTATTATATCAGTTCCGCGTTGCCGGCCGGATTAAATTTTGATAACGCCACAGGCATTATCAGCGGGACACCAACAACAAATATCCCCGCAACAAATTATACGATTACTGCTTATAACGCTGCGGGCAGCGGTTCGGCAACGGTGAATATTACGGTTAACGTCCCCCCGCCCACCATTAGTTACACCAGCCCGCAAACCTATACCATAGGTACTGCTATTAATGCGTTGGCTCCGGTGAGCAGTTTGGTGGCTGCTCCTGGCTATAGCACCATCCCGGTTGCAATAGGCTCAGGGTTCAATAATCCACGCGGCGTTGCCGCAGACGCTGCAGGAAATGTGTATCTGGCCGATTATCTCAACAACGCGGTAAAAAGGATACCTAAGGGCGGCGGCGCGCCGGTTACGATAGGTTCCGGATTTCTTCGTCCAATTGGAGTCGCAGTAGATGCCAGGGGTAATGTGTATGTGGCCGACCAAGGCAATAATGCAGTAAAGGAGATCCCTGCAGGCGGCGGTGCTATCGTTACCTTGGGCTCATTCCTCGCTCCAAGCGGCTTAACAATAGATGCCGCAGGCAACATATATGTGACTGATGGCGGTGATGATGCTGTGTATAAGATTCCTGTGGGTGGTGGCAGCCCGGTTATAATAAACTCCTTCCCAGGCTCGCCATCTGGTGTGGCAGTAGACGCATCGGGCAATGTGTACGTGACAACTAACGGGGGCAACAATAGTGTTTTAGAAGAGATACCTGTAGGTGGCGGCCCTGTTGTTACTTTAGGCTCTGGTTTTGTCGGTCTAACGGGCGTAGCAGTAGACGCTGCGGGTAATGTATATGTGGCTGACTATAGCAATAATGTGGTGAAAGAGATACCCGCAGCGGGCGGTGGCGCTATTGTTACTTTAGGCTCCGGCTTCGTTAATCCCTACGGCATAGCTGCGGACGGAGCGGGTAATTTGTACATAGCCGACTCCGGCAACAGTGCCGTTAAAAAAATTAAACCAATTGGCGGATATTATATAGGCCCATTTTTACCGTCCGGTTTGAGTTTCGCCAGTGCGACAGGCATTATCCGCGGTACACCAACCGCTATAAGCCCGCAGACAAATTATACAATCACAGCATACAACGCCAGTGGCGGTTCTTCGGCAATAATAAAGATTAAGATAATCGCGCCGTCAAACAATGCCGGCCTTTCAGCTTTAAAACTGAGCAACGGCGCCTTAACGCCAGCCTTTGCGAGCGGCACCACCAGTTATACCGCAAGTGTGGCAAATTCGATCAGCTCGGCGACGATAACCCCTACTACCAGTGTTGCTACGGCAACGGTAAAAGTTAACGGTACGGCGGTAACCAGCGGCACCGCGTCAAGTGCAATACCCTTATCCTTCGGCCCCAACATAATCACTATAATAGTAACAGCGCAGGACGGGGTAACCACCAAAACGTATATGCTAACGATGACCAGGGCTCCGTCCACCAACGCCAACCTGTCGGCACTGGGGCAAAGTGTGGGCGGATTAACACCGGCCTTTGCATCCGGCACCACCAGCTATACTGAAAATGTAAGCTATGCCAGCGCGACAATGACGTTGAAACCGGTAAGCAGCGATGCCAATGCAACGATAAAAGTAAATGGTACAGCAGTAACATCGGGAACGATCACAGCGCCAATCGCACTATTGGTAGGCCCGAACACCATCACCACGGTAGTAACTGCGCAGGACGGTATAACCAACAAAACCTACAGCCTAACGGTAACCAGGGCCCTGTCAACTAACGCCACGCTTTCAAGCATCAAATTGGGCAGCGGCACGCTGAGCCCGGCATTTGCTGCTGCTACTACCAGCTATACCGTCAGCGTAGCAAACACCGTTTCAACACTAACGATAACGCCGACGACTACCGACCCAAATGCAACGATAAAAATAAACGGCACAGCGGTAACATCCGGCACGGCATCAGTATCTATAGCGCTGGCCGAAGGCGCTCAAACGGTAATTACAACAGTAGTAACAGCGCAGAATGGAACGACTAAGGAAAGCTACACGGTAACGGTAACCCGGGCGCCATCAACAAACGCCAACCTGTCAACGCTGGGGCAAAGCGCTGGTGGCTTATCCCCGTCCTTTTCGGCCGGCGCCACCAGTTATACCATGAATGTAAGCAACGCTACCGGATCGATGACGCTTAAACCAGTGAGCAGCGATGCCCATGCCACGATAAAAGTAAACGGCACAACCGTAGCTTCAGGAACGATAACAGCACCGATCACGTTGGCGGTAGGCGCCAACACTATCACCACGGTAGTAACGGCACAGGATGAAACCACCACCAAAACCTACACAATAACAGTAACCCGTGTATCAGGCGGCGCCGACAGTTACAACCCCGGCATCAGCGTTACTAATCCAACTGAAACGCCGCTATTAACTGATGACGGCTTATTGGTGCACCAAGGCGTATCGCCTAATGGGGACGGCATAAATGATTTCCTGATTATCGACAACATCAGCCAATACCCCGATAACAAACTGATGATCGTGAACCGGAACGGGCAATTGATCTATGAAGCCACAGGATACAACAATGCGTCAAAAACATTCGACGGACACTCCAACAAAAACGGGCAGATGCAATTGCCGGGGACTTACTTTTATCAGTTGGACTATACGGCAGGCGGTATAGCCAAACATAAAACAGGGTTCTTGGTGCTGAAGTATTAATGACGTTACGCCGGGGTTAGCCGGAATAACAGACGGCTAACTTTTTTCACTTAGCAGCCGCTTTCGGGTCGTAAATTTGTTGCACCGTACTGCCCGGTCGGGCACTGCGCTATTTCTTAAAAATACAGCTGCGTTTACCGGTTAAAGTACAGCATACCGGCGGTGACCAAACACCGCCCTAACCGCAATGGGTGCAGATTTTTTTAAGATGCCTTAGCCGGTCATCAAGCACGGCCTCTATCAGTTTTTTTGAGATGAGAACTCGCGGGATATCACAACAGGCGCCCGCAAAAGATGCTGTTTCAACGGCTATAGTACCCCCCGTTTGGG
>Ga0206872_10334_pt1 | contig 12712 bp, 9 predicted proteins | sample Alteio_BWOrgCont_34_FD_152906 | JGI IMG/M metagenome (GOLD analysis project Ga0206872, IMG submission 152906) | Enriched cells from forest soil in Barre Woods Harvard Forest LTER site, Petersham, Massachusetts, United States -... | ecosystem: Environmental > Terrestrial > Soil > Temperate forest >... | reverse complement strand
TGGTAGCTCACAAAGCGCACGACGGCACCGGGAGTGAGGCCGAGCGATTGCCAGCGGCGCAAGCGCTCGGGTGAGTCGTCGCGCACCTCCCGAATCAATGCCTCCTCGCCCGGTCGGAAGGCCGACAACGGCAACAGGTCGCGCCGGGCCATGTCGCCCTCAGGCGTCGGAATCGGGTGGCCGTGCGGGTCTTCGACGGGCTCGCCGAGGTGGGCCGCAATCGCTTGTTCCAGTCGCGGCGAAATGGCGTGCTCCAGTGCCTCGGCCTCGACGTCGACCTCGCTCCAGTCCAGTCCCAACACTCGCGTCAGGAATAATTCGACAAGGCGATGGCGGCGAATCACTCGCCGGGCCTCCGTTACCCCCAGCCGTGTCAAACATGCGCCCGCTCCGGGCTCGTAGTCTATCCAGCCAGCGTCGGCAAGGCGCTTGAGCATTCCCGTGACCGAGGGGGCGCGCACGTCCAGTCGGTCCGCGATATCGGCAGCCTTGACCTTATGGTCGCTGCCGCCAAGGTTGTGGATCGTTTTGAGATAGTCTTGCACGGCTCGGCTGGGCTGTTCCGGCATCTACATCCTTTCCGTGGGTGGCGATCTTCTCGCCATCATAGTGTCCATCTCAAGGGGGTTCAACGCAACGCGAGTCGCCAGCGCGCCGCGGTTAGCCGCGACCCGAGGGGGAGCGCAGGCGCGCTCCCCTTCGGGTCGCGGCTAACCGCGATACCGTTTCATGACGCGGTCAGGAGATATGCCAGCCACAAGGATGCCCCGCAAAGGATGCGTACACCGGCTTGCCAGGCCATCCACCAGAGCGTGCTGTTGAGCATTTGACTGGCGCTCTCAAGGGCATTGCGAACCTCGGCCGCAACCATTTGCCGCGGGTTGATGTAACCGAGTGTGAAGACGTGAACTACCGGTGCGGTCCACGAACGCAGCCAAAACTCTGCCTGGTCGAAGTACTTGGACAAAAGCGCGGTGTCGATCGGGGCAGCGGTCGCGGCCCCGTAAATGTCGAAGGCGATCATCGCAATAGCGCAGGGCAGCACGAGGAGCAGGGTGGACCAGTTTTCAACGAGCCGTGCAACGGTCAGGAGCTCATCGGCGCTGGGCCAGACGAGATGGGTGAGAGCGGTGTGAACCAGTACCAATCCGCCCGAAGACAGCACCGGGAAGAAGCTCTGCCAGGTCAAAAAGATGTTCCAGTGTTCCTTGACGAGCTGGAACAGACGCGGCCAGCGGCCGGGCACTCGCCGCACCAGGTCGAGAACCTTGACGTAGTCGCGCAGGCGAAAGTACGTGGTCACCAGGAAGACCAGGATGAGGTACAGGTAGAACAATCGCATCACGTGCAGCGACACAAACCAGGACATCGGGCACCAGCTGACAGGCGTTTGTAGTTGCTTGACCGCTCCGCGTACAAGGACTACTCTACATCCTTCCTCGCTCTCCAGGGAATATCAGCACAAAGGGAACAATCATGTTGCGCGGCGCCTTCGCCGGATTAATCGTAGCCCTCTGCCTGTCGCTCATCGGTTGTTCGGGCGGCGGCGCCGCGGCCGCCAAATACAAGATCGCCGTCATCCCAAAGGGGCTTTCGCACGAGCACTGGCAGTCAGTTCACCGCGGCGCCGATCAGGCCGCCAAGGATCTTGGCGGCAAGGGCATTTCCGTCGAGATCCTCTGGGACGGTCCGCGCGAGGAAAGTGACGCCACCGAGCAAATCAACCTGATCCGCCAGATGACGAACATGGGCGTGCAGGGGTTGGTCTTGGCTCCGCAAGACAGCAAGCAAATGGTGCCACCCGTCGAGCAGGCCGTGGCCAAGGGCGTAGCGGTGTCCATCATCGATTCGGGCCTCGACAAAGACGCGCTGGAAAAGAATCCCAATTTGATCGTCAAATATGTAGCGACCAACAACCGCAACGGCGGCCGGCTCGCCGCGAAGGCGTTGATCGACGCCTTGGCCGCCGCCGGCAAAATGGAACCCAGATTGGTGTTATTCCGATATGCCCCTGGTTCGGAAAGCACCGAGCAGCGCGAAGATGGTTTCCTCGATTATGTCGCGGAGCAGCAGAAAGCCGGCAAAAAAATCACTCTCCTGTCGAAGGATACCTACGCCGGCGCGACGGTGGAAACCGCACAGAAGGAGGCCGGCCCGTTGTTGACGAACCTGCGCGACCAGGGCATCGACGGCATCTTCGCGGTGAACGAATCGGCCGCGACCGGCATGCTCGTCGCCCTGCGCACGAAGCAAATGAACAAGCACGTGATGTTGGTTGGATTCGACTCGTCGGAGCCGCTGTTACAAGCAGTGCGGGACGGCGACGTTGATACGCTCATCGTGCAGGACCCCTACTACATGGGATACATGGGCGTCTGGACGGTGGTGATGCACCTCGAAGGCCACGATGTGCGCCAGGGTCAACTCGATCTGACTACCGGTGAATACCCCTTGAACAAGTCGAACATCGACGCGCCGGAGATGGTCGAGCGCTTCAAGAAAGACGCGCAGGAAAAGCGAACAATTCATCCACCCGATTACAAGAAAAAGTAACGAAAAGCCACTAACCCGACGCGCAAGCGAGGCAGCCCGGATTTCCTCGGTATCGCGTTGGTTATTGAACCGACCATGCTGGAAATGATCGATGTCAGCAAGCGATTCGGCTCGACGCACGCACTACGAGGCGTCGATCTGATCCTGCGCCCCGGGGAGGTGCACGCGCTCGTCGGCGAAAACGGGGCCGGCAAATCGACGCTCATGAAGATCCTCAGCGGCGCCGAACGGCCTGACGGGGGCAGCATGCTGCTGAGCAGCAAACCGTACAAACCGTCGGGCCCGCTCGACGCTCGGCGGCTTGGCGTCGCGATGATCTACCAGGAGTTGACGCTGGCGCCGCATCTCAGTGTGGAGGCCAACATCCTACTTGGGCAAGAGCCCGCATCGTGGGGGTTCCGCAAGCCAGGCGAGGGTAGGCGTCGGGTACGTGAGGCCCTCGCATTGCTGGGACACTCAGAAATTCAGCCCGACAGCCCCATTAGTCGGCTAAGCCCCGCATTGCAGCAGGTTGTCGAGATCGCTCGCGCCATGCTTCTGGATGTTCGCGTGTTGGTACTGGACGAACCGACCAGCTCACTAACCCATGCTGACGTCCAACGACTATTCGCGCTGGTCCGGCGGCTGCGCGATCGCGGCGTGAGCATCGTTTACATTTCTCACTTTCTCGAAGAGGTCAAGCAAGTCGCCGACCGCTTCACCGTATTGCGCGACGGTCGCAGCGCTGGCGGCGGTCCGGTCGCCGAGTCCAAGGCCGAGCACATTATTGAGATGATGGTGGGTCGCAGGCTCGCGGAGCAATTCCCACGTGTCGTCCATTCCATCGGCCCGCCGGTTCTCCAATTGGACGGCCTGAAGGGTGAAAAAGAGCCGCGAGGCGTGTCGTTAACCTTGCGTAAGGGTGAGATCCTCGGCATCGCAGGCATTGTCGGTGCCGGGCGAACGGAACTGCTGCGCGCGGTATTCGGCCTCGACCCGGTGCGGTCGGGCCGTGTGATGGTGCTAACGCATGAAGGACAAAAGCCGGGTTCCTCACCGCGCTACCGTATCGAACAAGGCCTGGGTTTCTTGAGCGAGGACCGCAAGCGTGAGGGGCTGGCGCTGATCCAGAGCATCGCGGACAACCTGACCTACAGCAGGCTGCGACCGTACAGCAGATACGGCTGGCTGAACCTCTTCCGGCGGAGTGTGGCGGTGCGCGAATGGCTCCAGCGCTTGCGGGTGCGCTGCCGTGGTCCAGGCCAACCGGTGGGCCAGCTGAGCGGTGGCAATCAGCAGAAAGTGGCATTCGGCCGGCTCTTGCATCAAGAAGCGGACGTACTGCTCCTGGACGAACCGACAAAGGGCGTCGACGTCGGCAGCAAAGCGGAGATTTACCAGATGATCGGCGAGTTGGCGGCGCGCGGCAAGGCGATCCTTTTTGTGAGCAGTTACCTGCCGGAATTGCTGGGCGTGTGCGATACGCTGGCGGTCATGGCACGCGGCCGCATCAGTCGAGTCCGACCGGTGGGGGAGTGGACTGCCGAGCAGATCATGGCCCACGCCACGGGAGATGTTTGCGAGATGCCGAGTACCAAATGAGCAGCGATCCACACTCGAAAGCGCCGCGTAGCCGACTGGATGCCGTCCTGCCCACAAACCTTCCGGCAGCAGCCGGGCCGCTTCTTGGCCTCCTGGTACTTCTCCTGTTGTTCGTCGTGATACTGTCCGCGAAAGGAAACCTGCTCCGCTTCCTGGGCCCCGAGAATTTGCAAGGCATCCTCCACCAGAGTACGATCCCCGCGGTGGTCGCGTTGGGCGCGCTCGTCGTCATCGTCAGCGGCGGCATCGATCTCTCGGTCGGTTCCGTCGCGGCACTGGTGACTGTCGTGACGATGCAGGTTTTTCGCCAACTGGACACGGCCACGGGCTCGGTCTTGGTTGCCAGCATCGGGGCAGTTGCAGCCGGTGTGCTAACGGGAGGGCTCGCCGGCCTGGTCAACGGTCTCGGTGTAACCATGCTGCGCGTCACGCCATTCGTGGTGACACTGGGCACGCTTAGCATCGCGCGCGGCTTGGCGTATTACTTTTCCGGGCGGACCAAGGTCAACTTCCCGCACGCAGTACCGGCCTGGGTCGAGGCATTGCAAATCGCGGAAGTGAAATCCGGTGTCGTCGACCCCGGCGTCTGGAGCGCCGCGGCCCTGGCGGTATTCGTGTCGTTGCTGATGGGCCTGACGGTATTCGGCCGCTATTGCTACGCCATCGGCTCCAACGAGGCGACGGCCCGACTTTGCGGCATTCCGGTTGCGCGAACAAAAATCCTGATCTACACGTTTGCGGGCTTACTCACGGGTTGGGCGGGCGTCCTGGTTTTTGCGCAAACAACCAGCGGCGATCCATCGGCGCAGGTCGGCCTGGAGCTAAACGTGATAGCCGCGGTGGTCATCGGCGGCGCGAGCCTGTCCGGCGGCCAGGGCAACGTGGTTGGCACGCTGCTGGGCGTCCTGATCCTGGGCGTGCTGGAAAACGCGGTGCGGTTTTGCGGTGTGCCGATCGAAGTGCAGTACATCCTCATCGGCGCGATCGTGGTTATCAATACGGCGATTAGCCAGTGGCAGCGGCGGCGAAGCGAGTGAACGGCCGGCACCCGGGCCACTCCCCCTTGGACCGTCGTCTCCGCTCACCATGTGCACCAAGATTCACCACCATGCCCGACTTCGCTTGCCCTTCATGCCCAAGGTGCCCGCGCCGACTACAATTCCGGTGTGCTTGCCAGCAACTTGAGTTCCAAACGAACGAGGTGTCACCGTGGCCACTAAATTGGAAAATGCCAAGCCTGCTACCGATGGCCAGCTATTTCTCGAAGCCCTCGGGAAGGATTGGCCGGATCGCTATCTGCTCCTGGAACACCTCGTCGAACCTGCCAATGCGCGGCCGCGGCAAAAGTTCGAGGCCGTCGCACGCTTTGTTCGCGACTTGCTAGCCCGCCGTTGGGTCAAGACGCGACAGACACGTGAGAAATTGAATCCCAAGCGAGTGTACTACCTGTCGATGGAGTTTCTCATTGGCCGGATGCTGCGAAACAACATAGTCAACCTGCTGTTGGACCCCGAGGTGCAGCGCGAGCTGGACAAGTACGATCTCGATTGGCGGCAATTGGCCGAAGTGGAGCCGGACGCCGGGCTGGGCAACGGCGGTCTGGGACGGCTGGCCGCTTGCTTTATCGACTCGATGGCGACGATCGGGCTGTCTGGCGTCGGCTACGGGCTTCGCTATGAGTACGGCATTTTCAAGCAAGCCATCAAAGACGGCTGGCAAGTAGAGCAGCCGGACAATTGGCTACGTCATCCCGACCCGTGGGAAATCCAACGCACGGGCAAGACCATTCGTGTGTCGGTGAATGCCGCCATCGCGTTCCAGGGCAGTCAATTGCACTTCACGCCCAACAAGCCAAGCACGGTATTGGGGCTTGCGTACGACCGGCCCGTCGTCGGCTACGGCGGCAAAGTGGTGAACACGCTGCGACTGTGGGGTGCGGCGGCTTCCGAAGGGTTCGATTTCGGCGAATTCTCTCAGGGCGATTTCGTTGGCGCGGTGCTACGCAAAGTGGGGGCCGAGTCGCTGACGCGCGTTCTCTACCCCGACGATTCCACCGAGTCGGGCAGGACTCTGCGATTCTTGCAAGAATACTTCCTCGTCGCCTGTTCGCTGGCCGACATCGTGGGCCGGTTCCGCAAAAGCGGCAACCCCGACTGGAAGGACCTGCCAAACAAGGTCGCCATTCAACTCAATGACACCCACCCGTCTATGGCCGTGGCGGAATTGATGCGGATTCTGCTCGACCAGGCCCGGCTGGGATGGGAGGAGGCCTTCGACCTGACGGTGCGGACTCTTGCCTATACCAACCACACGCTGCTGCCGGAGGCGCTGGAAAAATGGCCCGTGGATTTGTTCCAAATGCTTCTACCACGGCACCTGGAAATCATCTACGAAATCAACCGCCGTTTTCTCGACGAGGTGCGGCAACGCTTTCCCGGCGACGTCGGCAAACTGCAGCGCGTGAGCCTCATCCAGGAAGGACCTCGCAAGCAAGTGCGAATGGCCTATCTCGCCATTGTCGGCTCACACAGCACCAACGGGGTGGCGAAGATTCATTCGGACCTGGTGCGCACCCAGCTCGTGCCTGATTTCGCGGCCATGTTCCCCGAGCGTTTTAGCAATAAGACCAACGGTGTCACTCCGCGCCGGTGGCTCCTGGAGTGCAATCCTCACCTTTCCAGGCTAATTACCAATGCGATCGGGGACGGCTGGATAACCGACTTGCCCCAGCTTCGCAAGTTGGCTCCGCTTGTCGAAGACGCGCAATTCCGTGCCGACTTTCACCAGGCCAACACCGACGCCAAGCGGGCGTTTAGCCATTGGCTCAAGACGACCACGGGCAAAGTCGTCATTCCCGACACGCTTTTCGACTGTCAGATCAAGCGTATCCACGAATACAAACGGCAACTGCTCAATATCCTGCACGTCATCGTGTTGTACAACAAGCTGCGCGCGAACCCCATGTTGCAAATGCCGGCGCGGACGGTGTTCTTCGCGGGCAAAGCGGCGCCGGCCTACCACCTGGCCAAACTGATCATCAAGCTGATCAACAACGTCTCGGCGGTGATCGACGCCGATCCGGCAACGCGCGGCCGCTTGCAGGTCAATTTCCTGGCCGACTACAACGTGAGCCTGGCCGAACGGCTGATCCCGGCAGCGGACCTGTCGGAGCAAATATCGACCGCCGGCTACGAGGCCAGCGGCACGAGCAACATGAAGTTCATGATGAACGGCGCCTTGACGATCGGCACGCGCGACGGTGCGACAATCGAAATGGCGGAGGAGGCAGGCGAGGAGAATTTCTTCCTCTTCGGCCTAACGGCAGAGCAAGTGGTGAGCAGCCGCGGTTACTACGACCCGCACTGGCATTTCAACCACGAGCCGGCGACGCGGCAGGCGCTGGAGCAAATTCGCGACGATCATTTCAGCCAAAACGAGCGCGGCATCTTCCGACCGATCATCGAAACGCTACTGGACAAGGGCGACACCTACATGCACCTGGCCGACCTGACTGCCTACACGCAAGCGCAGGAACGCGTCGCCGCCTTGTATGCCGACCCCCAGGCCTGGGCGCGAAAGGCGATCCTGAACGTGGCAGCATCGGGCAAGTTTTCTAGCGACCGATCGATTCAGGAATATGCGAAAGAGATCTGGCACGCGGAGCCGTGTCTGGTGCCGTGAGGGTGCTCACCTGTCCTCTTCATAACGCCCGGGCGCATAGCGCCCGGCCAGCAAGCCGGTTGCCTTTTCCAGGTCAATCTCCTGCACCAGCAAGCCTTCGTGGCCATAGGGCAAATACGCCTGACACTGGCCCGGCGGTGCAATGAGACTAGTCGCCGCCTCCTGGAAGCGCAGGGCATAATTGACGCTGGCAAAGTAGATCGTGTTTTCCAGGGCGCGACACATCATCGCCTTCTCGTAATAATATGGATTGTCGACCGCGCCCCACTGTGTCAATCGGACGCCTTCGTGATCGCTCCCCGTGTGTTGGGGATGAAAAACGATTTTGGCGCCCCGTACCGCCGCCCAGCGCACCGTCTCGGGATAGCGCCAACCCTCGTGGCAAATGGCCACGCCAAACTTCATTCCTTTAATTTCGAAGAGTTGCCGGGTGTTTCCTGGTACATAGTTCTGATCTTCGCTCGGATCCAATTGGGTTTTGGTCTGGTATCCCTGAATTCGACCCTCGGCGTCAAAGACATAGGCGGCAATCTGTCGTCCCGCCTCGGTAAGCCTTTCCGTGCCCAAGATCGTGGCTACCGCATGGGTTCGCGCCAACTGACCCACGACCTTGAGTACCTTCGCGTGCTCCGCGGGGCCAAAGGGCAATACATCGATACCCACTCCCCGCAAACCCGGGAGATAGGCTTCCGGGAAACACACGACCGCAGCGCCTTGGGCTGCGGCTTCGGACAGGAACCTGTCGATCTTGTCCAGACCCTCATCCAGCGAGGTGGCGACACAAGGCGACGCCAGGGCAATGATCATGGATGTCCTCCGATGAGACCGATCATTTGCAGATCTTCTCTGGGCATCAAAACTCACTTGGGTTTGAATTCCATCAGGATATTTAACACCCATTCCGCTTTCGCCGCGCGCAATTGCTTCCAACCCGACATGTGTTTACGGTCGCTCCTATCCGATAAGAAGGCCCATTCAGGATTTGGTCGCTTGTGATTCTCCTTGGCGTCTAACCACGCTAGCGCGTACTCTTGAAATGTTGGAGCGACACCTCTGCTCCAGAATTCTCGCGCGAGAATTCTAGCAATTGCCCCATTCTTGAATTGCCCATCGGTTAGTTTCTTGAGCAGTCCAACCATCGCGCTACTTTTCTTGTCGTATTGCCCATAGAAGAGCCTGTCAGTTGGCTTGACGTTAAGCGGCAGATCGTCGAAAGAAACGACCGACGACGGAAAGCAAGTCGCATCCAGGACCTTGCCGGTTTTCAAGTAATGGCGAATTCGATTGAGAATCACGCCTTTTCGGTCGTCATCCCTGGTTTTTCGACGTCCGCCGTCCTTGGTTTCAATCCATATCGAATACGGAATGGCATGCTTGGCACAGAAAGCCTTGATCTCGGCCATATTCAAGTAGTTGACGTCTTCGAGCAGTTTCAGCTGCTCAGGCTTGCTCAAGCCACGGATTAAACTTGGCATTGGCGGACTGGCGTCGCGGTTGAAATTCATGCAAATAGTTGTGCTACCGCGATGCAGAAGCCCGGCAGGTGCGGTTCGCCACTGAGTTCTTGGCGCACGTTTACTAATTCGGGCTCAGCGTCCGGCCGGTAGATCAACACCGTGCGGTCGTGCGGGTCGACAAGCCAAACAAGGCGGACCCCGGCCTTTAGGTAATCGTCCACTTTCTCGTCGATTAGCTCTGTCACATCGCTTGGTGATACGATTTCCACGGCAAGGATGGGGACGCCATCGATCAAGGTAGTATCCGCCGAATCTTGAGCTGCCAATTCTGCGGAAATGTAAACGACATCGACGCCGACGGTAGTATCAGGACTTCGCCGCAAACGGACGCCGGCTTCGCCGCACAATATCCATCCGCGCGGTTCTGCTTGCTGCTGAAGCCAACTTCTCAGTAAGAAAACTGTTTCGGCCATAATGTGGCTATGCCAGCGATTGCGCACCGTCATCGGCCGCTCCCGAAGTTGTCCCTGAATTAGCCAACGCTCGACGCCGCTGGATGGAAGTGCGAGGAGTTCTTCGGTCGTCATCAGTTGAGTTGCTTCCGCCACCGCCATGATCGAACCCTTTGCCCAATTGTTTTGGCGACTCTACCACACGAACGGGATGTGCGAAAGAGGCCGGTGCGGAGACCAGGTTAGTCTCGGCACCGGCCACGAATATTGCACTGGCCTTGGCTACTTCGGCTGGTCGGCTGGCTTTTTGTCCGAGCCGCGGAGCTTGTCGAAATAACCGCGCGTCATGTCGCCGGCGGATTTCGGCAGGCGCATGCGGTCGATCGCTTCCGGCGCTTCCTGGCTGGCTCGCTGGATGTCTTCGCGTAATTCTTCCTGGGTCTTTGGTGATTTGATGCCCTGGCCGGGAACCGTGTCCACGACACGCACGGAGTCGGTGTCGAGCTGCGCTCGCTCGCGCTTGGTTTCCTTGCCCGTGTTGTCGTCCTCGACCAGCGGCCGTCGGCCGGTTGCCTGACCACCGCCCTTGGCGAAGTCTTTATCGCCCTGGCAGTTGCCGTCGAGACCCTGGCACATGGATTTCTTGGCTTCTTGCAGCTCTTGCAGCTTTTTCCGGATTGCCTTACCTTCGCTGCTGTTCTCGCGGTCGAGCTGGTCCAATTCGTCAGCCAATTCTTCCAGTTTCTTGCCGGCCTCGCCGTCCTTGCCCTCTTTCATGCATTGTTGGCATTCGCCGAGCTTGTCGGCGAGGTCTTTCAAGTCCTGAAGATCCTTGTCCGACATTTTGCCCTTTTCGAGATTTTCCAGGGCTTTCTTGAGCTGCTCCTCGTTGATTTCGCCGTTCTCCTTCTTCTTTTCCAAGTCCTCTTTTTCCTTCTCCTTGTCTTCTTGTTCCTTGCGCGAAAGCCGCTCCAACTGGTCCTTCATCTGGCCGAGTTGGTCCTGGAGTTGCTCCTTCTGCTCCTTCGACATCTGTTTGTCCTTGAGCTTGTCCAGGTCCTGTTTGGTCTTTTCGCGATCCTCCTTGGTGAGATTGGGATCCTCGAGCTTCTTTTTCAGCTTCTCGGCCTTTTGCTCGTTCTGGAGCTTTTGGCTTAGCTTGTCGAGTTCTTCCTCGGCCTTCTTCATGTCGTTTTTCTGCAGCGCCTTTTGAAGATCGTTGGCCGGGCCGTCCTTCGCCTGGTTCTTCATGAGACGGTTGATTTGCTTCATCGCCTCGCGCTTCGCCTCGGCCTTGTCATTGAGGTCCTGCTGTGTTTTTTTCAGCTTGTCTTCCATGTCGGTCATTTTGGCGACAAGCTCGGTGGCCTCTTCGCGGGTGTCGTGCGGCTTGTGGGCCAGCTTGTCGAGCTGCATTTCGATGTCGTTCAGATCCTGCGACTTGGGCCGCGGATCGTTCGGCTTCGGCTCAGGCTTTTTCAACTTGTCGAGCTTTTTCTGGACGTCGTCTTTGACCTCTTTGGTCATCGCGAACGGCTGGTCGGCCGTCTCATTTGCGTTCACCGTGCTGAGCGTCGGGTTGTAAAAGACCGCAATAAGGGCGAGTGCCGCACCGGCGGCGGGCACGAACCAAGCGGTCCACGGAACGGTGATGGGGAAGCGGTCGCCGACCCGTACGGGGTCGAGCTTGCGGCCAACATCCGCGAGCAATGCCTGACCTGCCGGGCTGTTCGCCTGGTCCGATCCCATTGTCAGGGATGTGGTGACGCGTTCGCGGAGTTGGAAGCGCTCGTCCAGAGACAGGGCAGCCGTTACCGTTGACGGGGCTCGCAGCAGGGCGAGTACCACGGAAGCGACCGTCGCCAAAGTCACGCTCGCGGCCAGCACCGCCCACCGCAACCAGGACGCTGCGTCAGCCAGCACCAGCGGCTGCAGCAGGAACCATATAGCCGTCGCTGCGACCGCGGCGAGCCAACTCCAGGTAAGGTAAACCAGAAGCTGTTGCAGGAACATGCGCCTGCGGACGCGGTTGACCTGGCGTTCGAGAACGGAAACGGTCGCGTGGGCCATGACGCAGTCTCCACGAAAAGGCGTTGTTACGACGGTCGATGCCGTCCACAGTGCCAAGTTCTTCGTATACCCAACTATACCCGACACAAGTCCCTTTGAGCAACGAGAATGGGTAAGAATTAGCTCGGAAGCATTGGCTGGAAGCGTTGCGGCAGGGGCGAGCGCGTTGTGCTCACCGAGTTTGACCAATTTGCTCTGGCGTCGGTATCCGCGACCGCGCACAATACGAAAAATGCGGGGCTCCGCTGAGCCATTCAACTATTCAGCATTAAAACGAGGATTCCAACCATGTGGGCGACCCTTGCCATTGCGAGCGCCTTGAGTCTGGCCCCTGCACAGGCCGGCACCCTCGAAATCAAAAACGACCGCGTCACCCACGGCATCTTCGGCCAGGACCGCAAGGATGCCAGTCTCCTCGCCGGCGACATCTTCGTCGTCACGTTTGACATCGAGGGCCTGCAAGTCAATGCGGAGGGCCGGGTCCGCTACAGCATGGGCATGTCCCTGATCAACAACAAGACCGGCATGGCGGAGTTCACCAAGGAACCCCAGGAATTGGAAGCCGTTAATGCCCTGGGCGGCACCCGGCTTCCGGCTTTTGCAATGACTGAAATCGGCACCGACACGGTGCCAGGCAGCTATACGCTCAAAGCCACCGTTACCGATCTGTCGAGCAAGGACAAGACCAAACCGACTACCACGTTGACGAAAAAGTTCGAAGTGCTTCCCAAGAAATTTGGCTTCACCCGTGTCGCCTTGAGTGCCGAGGGTGGCTCACCGGTCCCACCGCTGGCTGTTCCTGGGCAGACGTTCATTGTGAATTTCGCCATGGTCGGTTTTGAAGTCGACGACAAATCTCAGCCGGACCTGTTGGTGGAAATGACGATTCTCGACAAGGATGGCAAGCCGACGCTCCCG
>Ga0206872_10289_pt2 | contig 12748 bp, 13 predicted proteins | sample Alteio_BWOrgCont_34_FD_152906 | JGI IMG/M metagenome (GOLD analysis project Ga0206872, IMG submission 152906) | Enriched cells from forest soil in Barre Woods Harvard Forest LTER site, Petersham, Massachusetts, United States -... | ecosystem: Environmental > Terrestrial > Soil > Temperate forest >... | reverse complement strand
TGTCCATCCTGATCGGCGGGTTGGCGTTTCAGACGCCGGATGAGACTGCCGACCAGCCAGAAGCCGCCGCAAACGCCGGATTTTCGCTGTTTCGCGAGCGGGCTGAGGCGATGAAGATCCGCGATCGAATCGTCGATAGGTACGTGTTCAACTTCAGGGAATCGGTGCGCGGATTGGCAGTTGGCGCACCGGTGGATTTTCTCGGCATTGTGGTAGGGGAGGTGGAAGGGATCCACACCCGGTTCGATCCCGCTACAAAGAGCTTCAGTATTCCAGTTGAAATCAAGCTGTTCCCAGAGCGGTTCACGTCGCGCTATGCATCGGACGGAGGCGGAGGCAGGGTCACGAACGATCGTCAGCAACTTGCGCAATGGCTGGTGCGCCATGGCATGAGGGCGCAGTTGCGCACCGGGAATCTGCTGACCGGTCAGCTGTATGTCGCGCTCGATTTCTTCCCGAATGCGCCCAAAGCGACGATGGACTGGAGTGCCAATCCTCCTGAGTTCCCAACCGTACCCGGCGGACTGCAATCGCTGCAGGATTCGGTAACGACCCTGCTAGCCAAACTGAACAAGATTCCGTTCGAGGGTATCGGCAACGATGTGCATCAGACGCTGCGCGATGCGGACGCACTGCTCAAACAGCTCGATTCCAACGTTGCGCCGCAGGCGACCCAGACACTGGCCGCGGCGAAGACAGCGCTGGAGTCAGCGAACAACATGCTTCAACCTGATTCCGCCCTGGCACAGAACACGGGCGACGCAATGAAGGAACTGGCCCGCACGGCAGCGGCATTCCGCACGCTGGCGGATTACCTGGAGCGCCATCCAGAGGCACTGATCCGCGGCAAGCAGGAGGATAAAAAATGATCCGCTCTATCCTGCTCGCGGTGCTTGCGGTTGCGACGCTGGGAGGCTGCAGCAGTTCACCGACTGCCGCCTTCTACACGCTGAGTTCCGACGCCACGCTCCAGCGTACCGACGCCCCCATTCCGATCGACGTCGTGGTGGGTCCCGTGACGGTGCCCGAACTCGTCGATCGTCCGCAGATGGTGACGCGCGTTGCCAGCAACGAGGTAGCGCTGAACGAATTCGCACGCTGGGCCGAACCGCTCAAGAGTGATATTCCGCGGGCGCTCGCCGGCGACCTCTCACAGTTATTGGGCACTGAAAGTGTCTCCGTCTTTCCACAAGGTAATGGGGCGGCCGGCGCCTATCAGGTACGCGTCGATGTGCTGCACTTCGACTCCACGCTCGGCGAGGCGGTAACGATCGACGCGTTCTGGGCTGTGCGTGCGCCCAAACAAGCCGTTCCGCTGACAGGGCGTACGATTGCGCGCGAAACCGTTAGCGATAGTCAATACAGTTCGCTGGTGGCAGCGCATAGTCGCGCGCTGGGGACTGTGAGCCAGGATATTGCCGCGGCAATCCGCCGGGCGAGCGGGCATTGACGCAGGCGACGATACGTGGCGGTCCACGGCATGGCGACGGAAATTCGCAGGGAAAAATTGCATGGAAGCGCAACTGATTGACGTAGTCGTGTTCCTCGTCGCCGCGCTTGTCGTGGTGCCGGTGTCAATTAGGCTTGGCTTTGGCTCCGTATTGGGCTATCTGCTGGCAGGCGTCTTGATCGGTCCATGGGTGTTAAGACTCGTCACGGACGTTGACGCGATTCTCCACTTTTCCGAATTGGGCATCGTACTGATGATGTTCGTCATCGGCCTTGAAATGCACGTCTCCAGGCTCTGGGCCATGCGCCGCACTATTTTTGGCTACGGCGGGATCCAGATGGCGTTTTGTGCAGGGCTTCTGATGGCGATCTTTATCGGCTTCGGCTCGCCGTGGCGGATCGGTCTGACTGGCGGTCTCGCGCTCGCGTTGTCGTCGACCGCGATGGTCATTGCTGAACTCCAGCAACGCAAATTGATGGACACACCGGCAGGGCGGGCCGGCTTTGGCATTCTCCTGTTTCAGGATATGGCAGCCATCCCCCTGATCGCACTGTTGCCTTTGCTTGGCCCCTCTACGAACAGTGCGACCGCGGAACCTGGGTGGCTCGTGACGATGAAGGCGTTGGCCGTGCTCGCCGCAGTGGTCCTCGTTGGACGGTATCTGCTTCGCTACGCGCTTAGGGCGATCGTGCGTACCGGCGCGCGGGAGATATTCACTGCGTTCGCGTTGCTCTGGGTAATCGGCATAGCGTTACTCATGCATAGCGTTCATCTTTCGATGTCGCTGGGTGCCTTCGTGGCCGGTGTGCTGCTTGCCGACTCCGAATATCGTCACGAAGTGGAAGTCGACATGGCGCCTTTCAAGGGGCTTCTGCTTGGGCTTTTCTTTATCGCGGTCGGCATGTCGATTGATTTCAGCGTGCTGGTGCGCGAACCGTTGCGAATCGCGGTGCTGGTCACGGCAGTGGTCGTGGTCAAGATGGCGGCAATGTGGTTTCTTGCGAACCGGTTTGAAGTGCCGGCATCGCAACGCGGTTACTTTGCGATTTTGCTGTCGCAGGGCGGAGAGTTCGCGTTCGTGGTGCTGGCCGCTTCACTTGCCGCGCGTGTGATCGACCAGCGCCTTTCGTCGATGGTCACGCTGGTGGTTGCGCTGTCTATGGTCTCGACGCCGCTTCTGCTGCTCGCACACCAGCGATTCTGGCGGCCGCGCGCCGACGGCGTTGCGGATACCGTCCCGCGCCGTAAGACTTAGATGGACGATGGTCTGATTTGGGCTGAGTTGTGCATGCCTATGCGTGATGGCGCGACAAAGGCTCCAGTAACGAGAGGCGCGTCACTGGCTGAGTGCCGGTTTAACTGATGAGGAGTGTTGTTATGAAGTCTATCGCCGCTGCGGTTGTATCAGCTACGTTGCTGTTCGGAGGAATTTGTGCTGACTCTGCCATCGCGCAGCAAACCACGAGTCACACGGGTGCCCCCAGGAGCATCAGGCTCACCGATACTTATCAACTGACTGGTACGATCAGCGCCATCGATCCAGCCACGCGCGAGGTCCATGTGACCGACGCACAAGGGCAGACATTCGTGTTCGCAGTCGGCCCGGACGCAAAGAATTTCGATCAGCTAAAGATGAACGATCACGTACGTATCAAACTCACGCGGGCGGTGGCGTTGTCAGTTTCTCCCGGTAACGGGATTCGTAGCTCCGCGGAAACGGTAAGTGCTGCTAGCGCACCGCTCGGCGCGATGCCATCCGGCAGCGTGCAGCATAGCACCACCATTGTCGCGGACGTGATCGGCGTCGATCGCAAGCGCGGGCTGTTGAAAGTAAAAGGTCCGCAAGGCAACGTGGTTGAAGCGCGCGTACGTCATCCGGAATTGCTCGACAACGTCAAGGTGGGCGACCAGTTGACGCTCGACTATACAGAGGCCGTCGCTCTGTCGGTCACGCGCGCACCTTGAAGTGCCGACCCGGGTAGCGTGATCATGCTGCTTCGCCGGCGCCGCGGGCGCACCCTGAACAGAGAGGCGAACATCGATGAGTAGCCCGCCGCGCTGGTTAGTCCTGGCTGTCAAAGCGCTACTGGACGGGGCGGTGGTGGGCTGCGCGCAGCGCGCAGCGCCTCCCGGACAAGGCCTGTCTGGCTGCTCTCCTGATCATCGCGAGACTGTTGCTGGCCGGAGCAACCGTGAGCGCCATCGCGGCGCAGGGCGCCCCTTCCGGCGCTGTCCCCACCGCTGATTTGTCCATCGAAGAAGTGCGCCGCACCGCCCGGGAAGCCGAGGTGCGCAAGGACATCGATGCGCCCACCAAGGCACGTATCGCGGAGCTGTCCCGCGCAGCGCTTGCAGATCTGGAGCGTGTTCCCGAGCTGCGTGCCCAGGCGGAGAGCTATCGCCAGTTGATGCGGGATGCGCCAGCGCAGGCCCGTGACCTTGAGCGGCAGCTGGAAAGTCTGCGCTCGGTGTCGGAGCCGGCCATTCCTACGCCGGCAAGCGCAAGCTCGCTTGATGACCTCGAGCACACGCTGGACCAGAGCGAGGCGCGTCAGGCAGCGACACGCGCCGAACTCGCGGAGCTCGACCTCGAAATCGAACGTGCCGACACCGAGCCCTCTGATTTGCGCAACACGCAGCACGAGGAACAAGCTGGTCTGGAGCGCCTGCGTGATGAGATCCAGACTGCCTCCGGGGCATCACGTCAAACTTTGCTCGCAAAAACGGAGTTACAAGCGAAGCGGGCCACGCTAATGGTTCGCGAAGCCGAGGCGGAAGTCTTGCGCAACCGTATCGACGCGCAGCCCATAGTTGTCCGTCTAACGCGACTACGACAGGAACTGATACGGGCGCAAGTGCAGCGTGGCGATGCCGACCTGAAGCGACTGGCTGCTCAAGTCGATCAGCGTCGGGTCGATGACGCACTGCTAGCCGAGGAAGACGCCGCCGGGCGCGAACGGCAGTTGGTGGGAGGCAGCCCCGTGTTGAGCCGCCTCGCGGCTGCCAATGTTCAAAGCTCCGCCCAGCTTGCCGAAACGGCGAGGCAAATCGAGTCGTTGCGGCTGGCACGCGATCTGCGCGCGGCGGAGGCGGAGAACCTGGAGCTCGATTTTCAGCGTGCGCGTTTGCGGCTGGAACGGGGCAAGCTCACGGAATCGCTGGCTCGGGTACTCGCGGAGCGCGGCGCCGCGCTGCCTGAAGCGGAACAGTTCCGGCGGGCGCGCGGCGAACGGGCGCAGGCTGCCGAGTCGATCTCCGCGGCGGCTTTCCAGGTTGAGCGGGAGCGCCGTCGCCTCGAAGACCCGGATCAGGAGCTCGACGTTGTCATGCGCGACGAGGGCGCGCGCACGAACCCGTCCGAATCGGCGAGTTTGCGCGGCGAGGCGAAAGTTCTGATCGCCGAGCGCAAGGAAATGCTCGACCAGTTGGGGGTGTCGCAGCGAACCTATCTGAACACGCTGGACGAACTCGTCGCTGCCGAGGACCAACTGCTGAGCACGGCACGAGACTATCGCAGCCTGATTGACAAGGCGCTGTTCTGGGTGCCGGTGGTGCCTCTGTCAGGGCGGTCCTTCCGTGATTTCCCGCAGACACTACGGTGGCTGGCCGCGCCAAAGGGCTGGCGTGAGGTGGGCGAAACACTCGCGACTCAGGCGCAGGCTCGCTGGATTCAAGTGCTGGCGCTGTTTGGCGTGGTGCTCGCCATCCTGGCCATGCGCAAACGACTTCTTGCGCGCTTGCAACGCCTGGCCGGGCGCCGGGATGTCGCGGGCAACAGCAACGTCGCCGCCACGGTGCAGGCTCTTGGCATAACACTGCTCGTCGTCTCGCCTTTGCCGCTGGCAATCGGGGCGATCGGAGACCTGATTGTCGCCTCGTCGACGGCTTCGGAATTTGCCAATGCCGTTGGTGAGGCATGCAACCTAACCGCGTGGGGAGTACTGATAGGGATGTTCCTTTTGCGGCTGTTCCGTCCCGGTGGCATTGCCGAACTGCAATTCGGACGTGATGCCCAGTCGGTGCGTATGTTGCGTCGCGCATCAGGCGCATTCACGTTCCTCGTGGTACCGCTGAGCTTCATTAGCCTGGTCGCCTCCCAGTACGATGACCCCGTCGTGCGCGCCTCGCTGGGGCGGCTAAGCCACATGCTGTCCCTTCTCGTGTTCGCCGGCGTGGTCGCCGTGACTTTCCGGCCGGGTGGCCGCGTTTTCACGCGGTATTTTGTGCCCAAGGCGGAGGAACGGGGCGCGGTCGCGAAGCACGTCCTCTACCTCGTCGCGTGCATGGTACCGATCTCACTTGCCGTGCTGTCGGCGGCCGGCTTCTATCATGCGGCCCAGGTTTTCGGCCGGCTCGTGCTGTTCACTTGTCTGACGGCGGCAGCGATCGCGCTATTCCACGCGCTGGCCACGCGCTGGCTGCGCAATCAGCGCGACGAACTTGAGCGCGCGCGAACCCAAGGCAAGGATCCGGACACCGTCGTCTTTGTCGATGGGGTGCGCAAGAAGCTTGATCGACCTGATCCGGTATCGAGCGGTGCCCAGGCGACGCAGTTGTTGCGCGTCTTGTCCGTCATGCTGCTGGTGGTGGGCGTGCTGGTGGTCTGGCGTGACGCATTGCCGGGCCTGAGCCTGCTGAACGAGATTTCTCTCTGGACCTATTCCGATGTCGTTGAAGGGCAAACGGTCGAGCGGGCGGTCACCCTTGGCGGCGTGATGTTCGCCCTGGCCGTTGGATTTGTCGCGGTCATCGCGGTCAAAAACATCGGGGGATTTTTAGAGGTCGCGTTTCCTGAGCGGGTGCGGCTCTCAGGCAGCAGCCGCTACGCCCTCAACACGTTGGCTCGCTACGTCATCGTGGGTGGGACGGTAGTAACGGTGTTCAGTCTGCTGGGCGGCAGCTGGTCCCGGATTCAGTGGCTGGTTGCGGCGATGGGCGTAGGCCTCGGTTTCGGGCTTCAGGAGATTTTCGCCAATTTCGTCTCCGGATTGATCATTCTGTTCGAGCGGCCTATCCGGATCGGCGATACCGTCACGGTGGGCGATCTGACCGGTGTAGTGACTCGTGTACAGGCGCGCGCGACCACGGTGGTCGACTTCGATCGCAAAGAGGTGGTGATCCCCAACAAAACAGTCATCACGGAGCGGGTGATCAACTGGACACTGAGCGATTCCATTACGCGGCTCGTGCTGAAGGTACGCGTCGCTTATGGCACCGACACCGCGCTCGTCTGCGAATTAATCCTGAAAGCAGCACACTCGGTGCCAGACGTCCTCGCGGATCCGGCGCCCTGCGTATTCTTCCGCGCCTTCGGCGACAGTTCCCTCGATTTTGAGGCATTTTTATTCGTCGAAGGTGTGGACCAACGACTTCCCGCCACTCATGAAGTACTCGCGGCGATCGACCTTGAACTGCGGCAAGCAGGTATTGAAATTCCGTTCCCGCAGCGCGATGTTCGTTTCAGGTCTACCCCACCTTCGCTTATGGCGCACGGCGCGGCACAGCGGACAGACGACGAAGCTTCGACGGACGCGACAACCTCCCGCGCATCAATGACCCCCAAGCACTAACGGCTCTTCTGACTCATCGCTGACGAAATCGCTGACGAAATCGGACTGCATTGAGCGAACCACACGTCAGTTTCAAGCATCGAGAAGCAGTAGTTGGACCAAAGTCCAATTGTTTTAACGAGAAGCGGCGACCACTATTGATTTTCACCTTGACGAGGTCGAGGCGGGAGTGGGTTTCCTGGCATCACCTCATTGTCCAAATGGAGTATCGGTCATGATCAAGTACCTTCGGCTCATTCTCGCGATCCCGCTACTGCTACTCGCGGTGTGCTGTTCAACCCAGCAGACTTCATCATCTGGAACCGGCGATCCGGAGCTGGACGCGAAGGCGCGCGCCGCGCTGCAGGAATTGTTTGACACGACGCCCAAGGCCAAGGACCTTCAATATCAGGCGAAGGCGGTTCTTGTATTCCCGGATATCGTTAAAGCTGGTCTCCTGGTGGGCGCGCAAGGGGGCAAAGGCGTGCTGATCGGTGCCGACGGGAAAGTTCTCGGCTACTTTAGCGCGAGAGCGGTTTCGTATGGCTTGCAAGCCGGTGCGCAAACGTTCTCGGAGGCCATGTTCCTGATGACCGACGCGGCCGTGAGCAATCTCTCTACCAGCGACGGATGGTCCGTTGGAATTGGCCCGAGTGTTGTAGTCATGGATACAGGTATGGCCAAGTCGATGACGACCACCACACTGCAGTCGGATGTCTACGCGTTCATCTTTAGCCAGTCGGGATTGATGGCTGGTGCGGGCGTGCAAGGTCAGAAGATTACGAAAATCGATCAGTGAAGCGCAGGGCTTCCGGCGGAGCCTGATCGATGCAATGTTCGACGGATTGGGGCTTTACCGACGCAGCAAGGAAGGAACGTGAAATGAAATGTCCTGTATGCAAGACGCCCGATCTGTTGATGGCCGACCGCCAAGGCATCGAAATTGACTACTGCCCCACGTGTCGCGGGGTATGGCTCGATCGAGGCGAACTCGACAAGCTGATCGAACGCGCCGCACAAGAATCCGCTGGCGCGGCAGCTGCAGATCTTCCGGCGGCTGCCAGATCAACTGGACGTCGCGACGAAGATCAGCGTTCGAGCCCGGACGCCGAGTGGGGACGCGGCGCTCGCGCGGACGCCGGCCAACCCGACCGCCGCTACCCGCAAAAAAAGAAGAAATCACTGTTCGGCGAACTGTTCGACTTCGATTGATTCGACTTTCCCGGCACACGCATGGACTATCTGATAGCCCTCGCAGGCGACCCGGCCGCGTGGGCGGCCCTTGCAACGCTCGTCGTCATGGAGGTTGTACTAGGCATCGACAACCTCATCTTCATCTCGATCCTAAGCAACAAACTGCCCGAAGCGCAACGCGCACGCACCCAGCGACTGGGCATCGCGCTCGCGCTCATTATGCGACTGGGTCTGCTAGGTACAGTGGCGCTGATCGTCCGGCTCACGTATCCGCTCTTCCACGCGTTCGGTCATGGTTTTTCGTGGCGCGATCTTATCCTGATCGCGGGCGGCCTGTTTCTGGTCTGGAAGTCCACCACGGAAATCCATCATCACGTTACGCACGAAACCGAAGACGAGGCATCCGGACGCAACGCATCGACGCTTACACGGTGGTCCGCGATCGGCCAGATCCTGATCCTCGACCTTGTGTTTTCCATTGACAGCATCGTGACAGCAGTCGGTATGACCGACGACATTCCGATCATGTTCGTTGCGGTGATCGCAGCGGTCGCGGTCATGCTGTTCGCGGCGGGACCACTGTCACGTTTCATCGACCACAATCCGACTGTCGTGATGCTCGTGCTCGGCTTTCTCCTCGTGATCGGTATGACGCTAATCGCGGAAGGTTTCGGTTCGCATGTGCCTAAGGGTTACATCTATGCTGCGATGGCATTCTCGGCATTCGTCGAGGGCCTCAACATGCTGTCCCGCCGTGCGATGGCGCGGCGGCGCGCGTCATAGCGTGTGGATGCGAATCTCATACAGTGCGCAGTGCAGGGTCAAAGAGCGGGGCACTGAAGCGCTGCAGATTGCATTCGATGCTTCACTTCAGAACTTGAAGCTTACTCCGGCGAAAAATCCCTCTGTCTTCATGTTGTAAAGAAAATTGGGTTTTTCGTAGTCCATGCTGAGTATTCTGTATCCGACTTTCGCAGCGATCGTCTTCGTAAAGTTGTAATCCGCGCCAGCGATCAATTGCCACGAATGTTTGGTGCCGCCGGTGCCGGCGTCGGCGTACCCAAAGACTGACCACTTATCCGAAAAGGCGTAGGCAGCACGCAGGCCGATGAAACCGTCGGTCCAGTCCGTGCTGTTGTTTCGACTGGCGCCATTCGGCAATAGCGGACCTCCGGAGTAGGAAAGATCGCCATGAAGATAGGTATAACGAACACCCGCCAGCACATCGATGGGCGTCACCGGGCTATCGAGCACGCGATATGCGCCTGCCGCCTGAAAGATCGTCTGTGTCATTTTCAGTCGCACGGTGCCGAGTTGTCCGTTAAGCAGCGGATCGGATGTGTCCGAAAGCTTCACGTAGACGCCGTCGACGATGATCCCCCAACGTCCTTTACGGGCTTCGAAGGTGCCCATCGCTCCAAAGTTCAATGCCCGCCACACGTCGGAGAAACTGACGTCGACGTTGGAGGTGGGCGTCCGGGCGCCGATGCGCGACCACCCGCTCATGCCGGCAGCCCATAGGTAGGGCGTAGCTTCGAACTGCCATGCATCGCTTGGCGCTTGCTGGGCCAGTGTGAAGGTTGGCACGGCGGCGGCAAATAGGATGATTGTCGCGTTCAGTGTTGAACGTGTTGCAGGAAACCGTTGCATCTCACCTGTCTCCTTTCACGTTTTTGCTGATTTCGACGAAAGCACTGTGATCACGCCGTCAAGCGTTCGCTCTAGCAAATGATATACACGGCAGGCCGTTCGGATAATTGGACTTTGGTCCAATATTCTGAAAGCAGTCCTGCAGCTAGACTAGGTCAACTCCAGTTCATCCCTTGTCGTCCGGGACGATGCAAACGGCGGCATGCGTGGGGCCCCGTCTGCGCATATATCGGCCGAAGCCTGACGCGCCTTCGATCGTGAACTGTTCGATGCGAGAGATATCGAGGACGTAAAGAAAGTGCAGGCTGGCTTCAAAGCGCAGACGCTGTCGGCGTTTCTCGGCACGCATGCGCCACGCAGGCTCCGATGATCGATTTCGTCAAACCGCTTTCGGCCGCGAACGAGAGGACAGCTCTGGCGTTTTTTGACATTCTGAACTTCGTGCTGCGCTATTGCCCGACACATCCTTTGGAGGTGAACGTGATGCAACGCTTCGCCGTCGGGGGCCAACTATCGACGGAGCGTTGCCCGCTAGCGGATTTCATACCGTACGCACGTCGAAATCCGCGAAGTGCTCCTTGAAGCGTTGCCGTAGCATCAGCTTCTGCACTTTCCCGGTTCCCGTGAGCGGCAAGTCGGCAACGAATACGACGTCATCGGGAACACACCACTTCGACACCTTGCCCGTATAGAACTGCAACAGCTCCTGTGCGGTCACGTTGCTGCCTTCGCGAGCCACCACGATGAGAAGCGGCCGCTCGTCCCACTTCGGATGGGCGCAGGCAATACAGGCCGCCTGCGCGATCTCCGGATGCGACACCGCGATGTTCTCCAGTTCGATCGACGAAATCCATTCACCGCCGGACTTGATCATGTCCTTGCTGCGATCGGTGATGTGCATATAACCATCTGCATCGATGGTTGCGATGTCGCCGGTCCGAAACCAGCCGTCTTCGAGTGCGGACGTGTGGGTGCCGAAGTAACTGTCCACCACCCAGTGCCCGCGGGTCATCAGTTCACCTGCTGACTTGCCGTCCCACGGCAGTTCGTCGCCATTCGGGTCGAGGATCTTCAGATCGATGCCTGGCACCACACGGCCCTGTTTGACATCGATGAGCCTCCGCTCGTCGACACTCTTGTGCGCATAGCTATGCGATGGCGTGCAGACCGTGCCGAGCGGCGACAGTTCGGTCATGCCCCATGCGTGTACCGCCTTCACCCCGATCTCCTCGAGCGACGCGGCGAGATGCGGCGGACATGCGGCGCCGCCCACGATCGCGCGCCTGAACGTACCGCTCGTCCTTCCGGTGCGCCGCATGTAGTCGACGAATCCGAGCCATACCGTCGGGACGCCCGCGGACATCGTCACACCTTCCTGCTCAAACAGACTGCTCAGCGACTCGCCGTCGAGTTTCGCACCCGGCAACACGAGCTTCGCACCGACGAGCGTGGCCGAGAAGGGCAGACCCCACGCGTTCACATGAAACATCGGAACGACCGGTGCAACGGTTTCCGATGCGGACAATGCGAGCGTGTCGGGCAGCGCCGAAGCATAGGCCATTAAGGTGCTTGATCGATGCGAATACAGCACGCCCTTCGGGTTACCGGTCGTACCGGATGTGTAGCAAAGCAGGGCGGCCTGCTGTTCATCGAACTGGGGCCACGTGAAGCGGCCGCCGTGCCCGGCGATCAGGCTCTCGTAGCATTCGAGCGGCACGGCGAATTTGCCTGGCAGCGCGGCCTCGTCGCCCAGCATGATCCATGTCTCAACATGCGGACAGTGTTCGGCGATCTGTTCGACGAGCGGGGCGAACGTTGCATCAAAGAAGACGAAGCGGTCGCGTGCGTGATTGATGATGTAGGCGATCTGCTCGGGGAAAAGCCGGGGATTGATCGTATGGCAGACGGCCCCGATTCCGCTTACACCGTAGTACAGCTCCATGTGACGATAGCCGTTCCAGGCCAGCGTGCCGATGCGTTCGCCGGTCTGGATGCCGCGCGCGAGGAGTGCCTGAGCGAGCTGCATGGAGCGCGCATGACAGTCGCGATACGTATAGCGGTGGACGTCGCCTTCCACCCGCCGCGACACGATTTCAACATCAGCGGAATGGCGCGCGGCCTGTTCGAGTATCGATGACAAAAGCATCGGCGCGTACATCATCTGGCCGAGGGATTGCATGAGATTGTCTCCTGACAGTATCTCCGGAGGTTGGGGGGAACCGTTTGCCGCGCAGGTGCTGGATGGCAAACGGTTTTGTTTGTCTGCGCGACTTAATCGAGGCGCTTTACCGCCGGCGGGGTCCATTTCCCCATTAGCACCTCGCGCTTCGGCCAATAGAGGCGCAAATTCATCGTGAACGCACCGCTTGCGGGAGTGGGCAACCAGTTCGACTCCTTATCCACGCCAGGCGGCTGACGTTGGATATAGATGTCGAGTGAACCGTCGGGGTTGTATTTGAGCGGATCACGGTCCCCGATGGCGTAGCGGTTCTGCGAATTAGCCGCGAAGAATTGCGCTTCGTTGTACATGGTGAGTGACCAGAAGGCGCGTGCTGGTGGGATCCGGTCCTTGTCGAAATGAAGCACGTAGGCTCTGTCGCTGTTGAAGGGCTGGCCGTCCGCATCGGTGACCGCAGTCGGGTAGACGGCGTCTTCGACCGTATTTGCGCCCAGACCCGCAAACGCGACCGCAGCGCGACCCAGATAGTCGGTGCCGTATGTGCCAATCGTTGTCAGGTTGGTACGCCATCCATTAGTCGCGACGCCAATTTCCTTAAACCGTACCTGGATTTCTTTCTGCGCTGCGGCGGATCCTTCGGTCAACGCCTGTTGAATCTCCGGCGACGCTGACCCAAACGAAAACGGCTTGCCCGGCTCGATGCCGATGCGCCGCATCCGGTTCAGG
>Ga0206872_10333_pt1 | contig 12749 bp, 13 predicted proteins | sample Alteio_BWOrgCont_34_FD_152906 | JGI IMG/M metagenome (GOLD analysis project Ga0206872, IMG submission 152906) | Enriched cells from forest soil in Barre Woods Harvard Forest LTER site, Petersham, Massachusetts, United States -... | ecosystem: Environmental > Terrestrial > Soil > Temperate forest >... | reverse complement strand
GCCCAAAAAAATAAAACATCAATTGACTGTCGGAAAGGCTGATATCAAGAAAATGAAGGATGAAGCGGAAGCAAATGCAGAATCTGACAAAAAGGCAAAAGAAGAAGTTGAAAAACTGAATGCTGCCGATGCCCTGATCTTCAGTACTGAAAAGCAACTGAAAGAATATGGTGACAAAATTTCAGCTGATAAAAAGGCGCCTATTGAAGCCGGTTTAACAAAGCTGAAAGAAGCATATTCATCAAAAAACTTTGATGCTATTGATGCAGCCCAGGCCGAATTAAGCAACGCCTGGAACGCAGCATCCGAAGAGATGTACAAAGCAGCCGGTGATGCCGGACAAGGCGGTCAGCCAGGCGCTGATGGCCATGCAGGCCCGCAAGGCGGCGGCCATACCGAAGGCAATGCTGACACAGTTACAGATGTTGACTTTGAAGAAGTAAAATAAGCCCCCGGCCCCTAAAGGGGAGGACATAAAGAAACCCCGGTTATTTGGTTAGCCGGGGTTTTTTGTTTGAGGTGATTAAACTTGCGAACAACAGGCTTTTTACTATGTGCTTTTTAGGCTCTCAATATTCAATTGCTTGTTTCGCGTTAACGTTTGCTCCTTCTAAATCAATGCTGTAAGTAATACAGCCGGGTATTGGGGGTGGCGTCTACGGTATTAATCCTTAATTTCATTCACTACGAAATCGAAAATTTTGAAGATTTCGTCAATATTAAAATCACTTTCTTTTGGTAAATTTATTGTTGCAATACCTCCAAAATCTACCTGCCAAAACCCGCCATGTTTCACTATTTCATCGCCTAATAGTCGGTAGTCCGACGACCTAAATTGTGAGGTGAGAAAAAAGCGCCTGGTTATAAACCCGGACTCTTTGATAATGTTAATAATTTCGTGGCAACCTTCTTTATTGATATGGGTCTTAAATTCAGTTCCAAGCGTTAAACGGCAGTTGAAAATATCATTGTCAATACACCTAAATACGTTTTCGGCAACCTGCTCCACGTAAAATGTTGAGGTGGATTTTTCTCTTTTGTCGTAAACTTTTATTTGAATCGGCTCATTTTGCATGGCGTTGAAAGCGTTCGTTCGTTTTTTGGTGAAACAGGATTTATTCTATCCCAGCTTGTTTCAATATGAAGCTTGCAGTTCCGTAAGGTAAATCCTTTTTGGGGTGCGGAACAATTGCACGTCTGTTATTTTGAGGATGTATAAAAATATGATGACTGCCTTTTACCCTGTCAAGCAAGAATCCGGCATCTTTAAGAATTCTTATTATTTCGTGAGAGCTATAAGCTTTCTTGTTCATGCAAAAAGCTGTAGATTATACTCAAGGACACCTTCATCGGAAGGTATTTCTTCCCCATGCTCTTTTAAACTTTCAATGTATAACTCAATAGCTTCTTTGGCATTAATTTTTGCTTCTTCCAAATCTATACCATAGGTAATACATCCCGGCAAAGCCGGCACATTAACAGTGTAGCCGCCTTCCGGCTCGGGCTTAAGCAGTATTTTATAGGATAACGACATATTTAAAGTTAGGAATAAATTAGTTAGAAATCAATTTTAATTATTTTAGTCTCATTGTTAAAAGTTACCGTGTTATCAGATAAAACCAACTTTTTACCGTTAGCCTTAACCATTTTAACCTCCCCTTTAAACCCATGCAGCACCAATTTTATCCTGTCATATTTCGATGCAAAAGACCCGTCAACCGCGGATAAAACGATCTGCTTGCCGGCGGGGTCAAAACTTATCTCCCGTTTATAATAAACACCTTTTTGATAATCATAGGATGAACCATCATCCTCATAATAAACATAGCTGTTGGCTTCCTTGCCATACCATACATTAACCTCCAAAATACCATCCCCTTTTTCGTTCGTGCTTTGTATCACATTTTGCATGGGGATAATGGCGCCGGCCTTTACAAATACAGGCAGATCGGTTAACGGGGCGGCGGCGTTAATAACCTTTGCGCCGGTAAATTTTTCATCGGTGCTTAAGCGGTACCAGTCGCCGGCGGGCAGGTAAACATCTTCGGTAAACCTGGTGCTTTCAACCGGGGCCACCATCATGGCATCGCCGAATAAAAACTGGTTTTGGTATTTGGTATCAAAAATGGTGGTGTCCTGCGTATAGTTTATCGCAAGCGTACGGGCAACAGGGATGCCTGTTTTGTGTGACTGGTAATAGCTGGAGTAAATATACGGCAGCAATTTATAACGCTGTTCAATGTCTTTTTTAATGATGGCCTCGTTTTCTTTGCCCCAGCGCCATGGCTCGCGGTATATCGTGCCCTTAGCGGCGTGATTACGGAACATCGGGGTATATACACCCAGCGAGTTCCAGCGCACCATCAGGGCGGGCGTTGGGTCGCCTGAGAAGCCGCCGATGTCAACGCCCACTAAACTCATACCTGTTATGCCTAAACTGTTCACCATGCGCACACCAAGCAGCATGTGGGCATCGTATGCCGAGTTATCCCCGGTCCATACGGCCGAGTAACGCTGCGTGCCGGCGTAGGCAGCGCGGGTAAGTACAAAGGGCCGCTTGTTGCCCAATATCGCCTTTGTCCCTTCGAAAGTTGCCCTTGCCATTTGCATGCCGTAAGCATTGCGGATTTCTGGCATATAATAGTCGCCAAACTTTATCATCCACGGTATATCCTGTCCCCAGGCTGCAGGTTCGTTCATATCGTTCCAAAAACCTTCCACGCCGGGCTTTGTCAATGCCGAGAAAGATGCTCCCCACCATTTGCGCACATCGTCCCTGAAAAAATCGGGAAAATGGCAGCGGCCCGGCCACACACTGCCGACAAATTTTTCGCCGTTTGGATAAGTAGCAAAATAGTTATTTGCAACCCCTTCATCGTACTGTTTATAACCTGGCTCAACTTTGATTCCCGGGTCAACGATAGTTACGAGGTGAAAATCCATTGCCTTCAGTTTATCTATCATCCCTTTCGGGTCGGGGAAAGTTTTTTTGTTCCAGGTAAATATTTTGTATTGATCCATATAGTCAATATCGCAATACATTACATCCGCCGGTATCTTGTCTTTTCTGAAGTTTTCGGCTACGTCCAGTACTTCGGCGGCGCTGGTATAACTCCAGCGGCATTGCTGGTAGCCGAGGCTCCACAGCGGCGGCATTTCCATGCGGCCGGTGAGCCAGGTATAATCTTCAATTATTTGCGCTACGCTTTGGGCGCCGAAGAAATAATAGTTCATGTCGCCGGCATCTGCGCCAAACCAGCTCATGGTATCGTCGGTGGTTGCGCCAAAATCAAAATAGCTTTTATGGGTATTATCAAAAAACAACCCATAGGTTAACCCGCTGTGCAGACCGACAAAAAACGGGAAAGTTTCATACAACGGGTCCGATTTTGGGTTGTGATCAGGAACGTCAGAGTTCCAGTTCACATACGAACTGCCCCGGCGGTTAAGATCGCCGGTTTTTTCGCCAAGACCAATAAATTTTTCATCGGGATACAGTTTGCGGTAATTCACCACCCTTGTCCCCTGCCAGTTTACGCCAAAACGCGGGTCGTCTTCGCTCAAAGCTTTTCCATCCACAGTATAAAAACTAAAACGCAAAGGCGACTTGCCGATCCGCACCTTTAAAGCTGATGTTGTTAATACGAGCTCATCAGCAGATTCTTTATAATCCAATTCTCCGGAAGGTTTTTGAATGACCGCGAATGACGTATCGGCGCTATGCTCTTTGCTGATGCTAACCCGGATAATAGTGGGACTATAAACCCATATACGCGCCTCTGCCTCCCTGGTTTTTATAATTAAAACATTGTTTTGCTTATTAACGCTTTCGGTATTTCCTAAAATTTCTGTTTGCATATGCTGCTGTGCGGATAGCCGGGATGAAAAAATAGACAATAGAATAAAGACAGAACAGTAATAACGTTTCATTAGTTTGGAAATTGGTCAGATCAAAAGTAATAAAATTACGGGAACGTTACCGGGGATTTTACTTCCTACAAAAAAGAGGGGGTGTTGAAATAAAGAAGTTTTATTTTACTTATATTTATAATTCTTAAATTTACAATAATGACCTTATCAGCCTTTGCTTTAAAATTAATCCTAATCCTCATACCCGGAGGGTTAGCGACCTTGATCCTGGAAAAGTTAACGACATATTTAAAATGGGAGCCATTTAAATTTATCATCAATTCTATTTTATTGGGTGGGTTAAGCTATTTGTTATCTGATTTAGTATTCTACATTTTCTTTGCTGACAACATAAAGAATTTTTGGCTTACATTTACTTCTAATGATATCCCTTTTTGGGAAATTATAAGGGCCACTGGCGTTTCCCTCTTTATTGGATTTGGAACATCATGGGTAGAAAATAATAAGCTGATATCAAGATTTGCGCGAAAACTCCATATCGCTGATAAATATGGCGAAGAAAATCTTTACTCCTATTTTCTCAATAGCAAGGAAGTTAGGGAAGTCTATGTAAGAGATATAGCTAATAATTTAACGTTCCACGGCGAAGTAGATTCATTTTCAGAAAACGAACAAATAAGCGAAATTACGTTAACAGATGTCAAAGTTTATAAATATGATGATTCTTCCTTTTTATATAAAATGCCAAGAGTTTTTTTATCCAGGCCAAAAAACTGTATCTTTATAGAAGTTCCAATTTAATTGATATAATATGAACAAGTTCATTCCTGAAGCAGTAAAAAATGGCGTTGTAAAAGATGTACGTGCCCAAAGCGGGGGCACTAAAGGCCACTCAAAACCGAGCGCAGGGGGTACGCAAGCAGGCCCACCACCACCACCACAACCGCCTAAAAAGTAATTTGAGTAATATCCAAACAAAAAATCCCGGAGTTTTCGGGATTTTTTGTTTGGAAAAGTTTTTTTGATGCAGGGTCTCCTTTTACGGCCACAAATTCTCAGGATAAACACCGGCCTCAACCAAATCAGATATGCACTTCTGCACAATAGGCTTATCCTCTTTATAAGTTACCCCAAACCATTTGGCATCAGTAGGGATAACTTTAAATGATGCTTCGCCCCTTTTTATAAGTTCGTCGCCTATTAAAGGGATAAAGAATTCGGCTTTTGGATTATTTTCGTTTGCTTCTACAAATGCTTTAAACAAAGGCTCCGTTTTTTCAAACACTGCGGGCGTAAATCCCCAAAAATTCATAGAAACCTGCGTATCCGATGGCAGGGGAAACTCTACACCGTCTTCTTCATATACTACACCGCCATTCTTGTCAAAATAAACCTTCAGGCGCTCGTTAATAGCTACTATGTTATGATTTTCGTCAACCTTGCATACCCCGCGCGATACAGTTCCGTAATCGGATAAAGTTTTGTCAACCTGGTAGCCGATTATGGAAAACCTGTCATCGGCCACTTCAGTATTTAAAAAATTCGCCATTTTTACATAAGCGTCTTTGCCGTAAAAATCATCGGCATTAATTACGCAAAAAGGTTCGTGAATCTGGTTGCGGGCTGCCAGTATAGCATGCGCGGTACCCCAGGGCTTTGCCCGTTCAATGATTTTATTAATGCCGAATGGCTTAAGGTCGTAGCTTTGGTAAACGTAGTCGGTTTCGATACGGCCTTTTAATTTAGGCTCAAAAATAGCTTTAAAGGGCTCTGCAAATTCCTCACGGATGATAAAGCTTACCTTACCGAAGCCTGCGTTAATAGCATCATATATGGAATAATCAATAATGGTTTCGCCATGCGGGCCAAAACCGTCAACTTGTTTCATGCTGCCATAGCGGCTGGCCATCCCTGCGGCCAATATTAATAGAGTAGGTTTCATATATTTTTAACGTGCAGTAATAAATGTAAATATGACATTTTATTTTGAATTAGCCTAATGTAATTAAATACTTATTGCTATAAAATGTTTTAGTTTAATTGGCTGAAAAATTATTTAATGTACCTGAAATCCTGGCCCGCTTTAATGTTTAACAAGGTTTCGTATATCAGCCGGATCACATTATCTACATCTTCCTTATGGATCATCTCTACCGTGGTGTGCATGTAACGCAGCGGCAGCGAAATAAGGGCAGATGGCACGCCACCGTTTGAATAGGCGAAGGCATCAGTGTCGGTACCTGTCCTGTAGGAGGATGCCTGCCGTTGAAATGGGATATTTGATTTTTTAGCCGACTCGATCAGTATATCATTAAGTTTTGTTTGGACAGCTGGTGCATAAGAGATTACAGGTCCCTTTCCACAAGCTAAATCCCCATGCTCAATTTTGTTTATCATAGGTGTTTGTGTGTCGTGTGTCACATCAGTTATTATGGCAACATTGGGTTTTATTCGATGTGTTATCATTTCCGCTCCTCGAAGCCCAATCTCTTCTTGTACCGAGTTAACTATATATAAACCATAAGGAAGATTAATACTTTTTTCTTTAAGCAAACGGGCAACTTCTGCAATCATAAATCCTCCAGCTCGATTATCCAAGGCTCTTCCTACATAATACTGATTATTTAGAATCATGAATTTATCCTCATATGTCACAATACAACCTACCGTAATGCCTAAAACTTCAACTTCTTCTTTTGAGCTACAGCCACAATCAAGGAAGATATTTTTAACGGATGGTACCTCTTCTTTATCACCCTTTACTCGTGTATGAATTGCCGGCCATCCAAATACAGCTTTTATAATACCTTTTTCAGTATGTATGTCTACACGTTTTGACGGTGCAATTTGATAGTCGGAACCGCCATGTCGAATAACGTAAATTATGCCATCATTTGTTATATAATTTACGAACCATGATATTTCATCCGCATGCGCTTCAATTACTACTTTGTATTCCGCTTTGGGATTTATTACGCCGACAGCGGTACCGTAATTATCAACGTAATAATCGTCGATGTAAGGCTTAATATATTCCAACCATATCTCTTGACCTCTCCATTCTAGGCCTATCGGTGACGGATTATTAATATATTTTTCAAAGAAAACTAAAGACTTGTCATTTACCACGGCTACATGCTGATTTTCAATCTTTTTCTCGGACGTTTTTTTTTTAGACATACCTATTTTGCATTATTTTGCCACAAGATGCAAATATAGTAAAGCAGTCGATAACCCGATAATCGGTATTAAGTATTATAAAATTTAATTATTTAAAAAAAAAGCCTATATTGTCGAGACAATTAGTAATTGTAATGATAAAAACCTGAATCAAATCATAACAGTCATGATAGGTTGGATTGAATCTAAATTTAGAAAGGCCTGGCTATCGTTAAGCCGTATTTGGAGTGATGGTTTCAAATATTTGCTTTACGTGTGGCTGTTTTTGATTTTTTTTTATATAGTTTTCTTTGTATTCTATAAAAAAACAACGTACTCTGTTTTTGAAAAATATTTTGATCACTCATTTGGCAGTTCATTTTCCGTTTCGCTTTTAGAAAATCTTGTCATTTTCCCTTTTCTCGGAGCGATAGTTACTATAATTTCCATTGCCCTTTCAATAAAAAACCCTGAAGACTATGATTACGAAACCCGTTTAGGAGCGGTTTTAAATAGCGATTCGGCCTTTGGCGACAAAGGATTACGGACCTATGTAAATGAACGATTTGAGAGACTACTTACATTTAACAATCGTGTTAATACTTCAATCTATGTAAATGAATATAATACTAGCCAAGCTGCCTATGAAATTTATACATCTATACAATACGAACTTTATAACTCGGTCAAAGGAAAAAAATTGTTCAAAAAACTAAGAGCTACTGTAAAAACAGAATTTTCAGTAGATGGAGAATACGGCCGAATTCATGATTTGAAATATTACAATCAAGAAAGAACTGAAATCAAAGATTATTTCGCTGGAGTTGGAAGCAAACATATTGCAGACGGCTCATTTAAGGAGGATATTGAAATTCCGATCGAGGAAAACAATATGATGTACTGGGAGTTGGCGTATACTATTTGGCATAGAACAATCGATTTTGCCAACGAAAAAGATTGGCATAGCATAACTATCGGTGACTTTACCAGATCAATGGTAATGACGGTTGTCAATAATAGTAAAAATTACAATAGAATTATAGTATATGACGTATTTTTGTATAGCGAAAAGGATAAAAAATCTAAACGGTTGTATCCTCAAATAACATTAAAAAAAGGGGAATCTAAAAGGCACGAAATAAAAGCCGTTTTATATCCGTTGGATAGTGTGAAGTTTTTTATACACGGGCAAAAATGAAAGGAGTAAATATGAATAGGGGTGATGGTGGAAGCCACTAATATAAAAAAGCTATGTTAGCGCAATTCTCAATTTTGGAAATTTGAGAACTTAATATCTTTTAGTATTACTGCAAAAATATACGATGTTTCTGTAAGAAAGTCACAAAAGTAGTAAGATTTTTCATAGAAATCTTCCGTTTTTTGGGTTCTAAGTACGGGTATGAATGGCGGGCCAGCCAAAAACAGCCTTTACTATGCCCTTGTCGGTATGAATATCCACCCTTTTTGAAGGCGCTATCTGGTGGTCCGACCCGCCGTTGCGTATCACGTAGATCAGGCCGTCGCTGGTAATATAATTTACAAACCACGATATTTCATCGGCATGCGCTTCAATAACTACTTTATATTCAGCTTTTTTGTTGATGATGCCTACTGCGGTGCCATAATTGTCGACATAATGGTCATCGATATAAGGTTTTATATAATCGAGCCATAACTCCTGGCCCTTCCATTCAAAACCGGTAGGCGATGGGTTATTAATATATTTTTCGAAAAACGACAGGGAGGTTTTAGTTACAACAGCGACATGCTTTGGGGCATCAGTTTTCTTTTTAGCCATATTTTTTTAATAAACGCACGCAAATATAAGGATAAAGTCGGAAGTCAAAAGCCGGAAGCCGGAAGTTAGGTAATTGCCTGTAGCGATGGGTTTTAAACCTTGAGTGTTCGAAATCTTTTACCCTCTTTACCGATTTCGGTAGAGAGGGTGGTCGAGCGAAGCAAAGACCGGGTGAGTAAACTCTACGAGCGATATTAACGCAAATGCCTGGCGTATAGTTTACTCACCCGAACGTCGCTTCGCTCGTTCACCCTCTCTTTTGCATGCAAAAAAGAGGGTAGCTGCAATGTTTCATGTGTTTCGAACGCTCAAATTTTCAAAACCGCCGGCTGCAGCAAATACCGCTGCAAGTTTTAAAAGCGATTCAGCTTTGCCTGCCTGTTTGTAAGAACGGCCCAGCTTCTTTATCTTTAACCCTAATATTTTTTGTAAAGGAGTTTTATTGGTCATGAAATTATTAAATCTTAGCTTAATTGCCCTGCTGATATTCCTTGCTTCCTGTAAAGTACAGTTCGCTACGGTTAAGGTAGACTATAACCCAAGCATTTCATTTAAGCCAGACTCAACTAAGCCTGACCCGACCACAATTGTGCTGATTAATCAGTTTGATTTAACTAAGGTTAAGATTAAGGACCCGAAAAAGATTGCAATAATTAAAACGGGGGCATTTATTGCGATAAGATATGCCGAAACCAACCTCCGGCAACTTCACAACGTTAACGTCATCAACATTGCCGATTCGGCCGGATTAAAAGTTAATACCGATTCGATAAAATTTTTAGTTTCAAAATATCATGCGGACTATGTGCTGGCATTGGCAAATTTTAACGCCGATGTTGATTTAACCGATTTGAAAAGCACCGGAAATAGCTACAGCGTAAAAACAACCGTAAGCTTTATTTTGAACGAAAGTAACGGTATCTTTTATAAAAGATTAAACGGCGGGTACGATGACCAGCATAATGAAGCGGATGAATACGCGGCATTGGCAGCTCTTATTTTTAATCCGACTATCAAGGGCAACAGAGAATCTGTAAAGGCCGGCGCACAACTTGCAACTGACGATGCTTTACATGATTATTTGCACCACTCGGTTACCCATAACCGGCCGCTTGATGCAATTAGCGAGCTCCAGCCTGCTATAAAGGAGCTTTTGGCCCATAATTACACTAAGGCTGATAGCCTGCTCCAGCCTTTCTTAACTGATAAAGATCCAATAATGGCAAGCAAGGCAGCATATACGCTTGCCATTGTATACGAGGCGGGCGGATACATTGATCTCGCGACCCAGGAGGCGCAGGCAGCTTTGACTAAATGGAAAGGCAATTATTTCGCGATTAAGCTCCTTAACGACTTACAGGAAGAATAATTGGCTTTTTATAATTTCATTAAAAAACCAATAAAATCCATCAATCAGTTAAAACAGGGCAGCCATATTGAACACAATTGAAAAATAAACAATATGTGAAAAATCATCAATGCAGATTTGATAAAACCTTAACATCAACTTTACCTTATAACTGTTCCTTTGCGGCGAGTAATTTCAACATAAGATCAGTTTAGTTAGTTAGGCCGTCTCGTTTATGCGAGACGGTTTTTTTTTCAAAAAATTACGATGGGTTGATGGTTTTTTCCATTATAAAATAGCCAACTCCGTTTTTTGAAAACAATTCGCTGGTTTGCATAAAACCGGCTTTCAGGTAAAATCCTGAAGCATTTAGCCGGGCGTTGCACCATAATTTAAATTTTGGATTTCGGATGTTCGACCCGATAGCTATCGGGTTCGGATTTAGTTATTTTCATCTCGGATTTATTTTTCCGTTCTTTTCTTTATTAATACATATCGCCCCAATCCGAACCCGATAGCTATCGGGTCGAACATCCGAAATCCAAAATCACAGCGGAATATTCCCATGTTTCTTCCTCGGGTTATTCACAACCTTATTTTCCAGCATTTTAAAGGCGTGGATCAATTTTATCCGGGTTTCCGAAGGCTCTATCACCTCGTCAACAAAGCCCCGTTCTGCGGCGCGGTAAGGATTGGCGAAGATATCCGAATAGGCGAGTTCCATTTCCTTCCATTTGGCCTCTTTATCTTCGGCGGCGTTGATCTCCCGTTTAAAGATAATTTCGGCGGCCCCTTTTGCACCCATTACGGCTATCTCTGCCGATGGCCATGCATAGTTCATATCGGCGCCGATGTGTTTGGAGTTCATTACGTCATAAGCGCCGCCATAAGCTTTACGGGTGATCACGGTGATACGTGGCACCGTAGCTTCACAAAAAGCGTACAGCAATTTGGCGCCGTTGGTAATAATGGCATTCCATTCCTGGTCGGTTCCCGGCAAAAAGCCCGGTACGTCTTCAAACACCAGCAATGGAATGTTAAAGCTATCACAAAACCTTACAAAGCGCGCCCCTTTGGTGGATGATTTTATATCAAGCACCCCGGCCAAAAATGCAGGCTGATTAGCAACAATACCAATGCTTCTGCCTGCCAGCCTGGCAAAGCCTACCACAATATTTTCAGCAAAATCTTTATGTACCTCTAAAAACGAGCCGCTATCAATCACATGATCTATCACCTCCCTTATATCATAAGGCTGCGAGGCATTTTCGGGCATTAACGTATTTAATTCAGGCCGCAATTCATTTTTAGTTTCATATGGCAAAGCCGGCGCCGTATCCTCGCAATTTTGCGGCATATAGCTCAAAAGTTTCTTTACATTTTGAATGGCCTCAATTTCATTGGCGCAGGCAAAATGTGTTACACCCGATTTGGTTGCATGGGTGGTTGCGCCGCCCAGCTCTTCGGAAGTAACAACCTCATGGGTAACGGTTTTTACCACATTGGGGCCGGTAACAAACATATACGATGTGCTTTCGACCATTAAAATAAAATCTGTAATAGCCGGCGAATAAACAGCGCCCCCTGCGCATGGCCCCATAATGGCCGATATTTGCGGCACCACGCCCGACGCCATCGTATTGCGATAAAATATATCGGCATACCCGCCCAATGATACCACACCTTCCTGTATGCGCGCCCCGCCCGAGTCGTTCAGGCCGACAACCGGCGCCCCGTTTTTCATGGCCAGGTCCATTATTTTACAGATTTTTTCGGCGTGGGTTTCCGATAACGATCCGCCGAAAACGGTAAAATCCTGCGAAAAAACGTAAACCAGCCTGCCGTTTATTGTGCCATACCCCGTCACTACGCCATCGCCCGGGTACTTGTCATTTTCCATTCCAAAATCAGTGGAACGATGGGCTACCAGCATCCCGATCTCCTGGAATGATCCCTCGTCCATCAAAAAATGGAGGCGTTCACGGGCGGTAAGTTTTCCTTTTTTATGCTGGCTTTCAATACGCGCCTTACCGCCGCCTAAATTGGCCTCTTCTCGTTTTTGTTTTAATAGCTTTAGTTTGTTATCCACAACTTAGGTTTATGATGCAAGATGGTAAAAAAAGGCGAAAGGTAAAAGGTGAAAGGTTCAGGGTGGACGCATTAAAATAGTTTTAAGTTTATTTGGTTTGAATGGAAGGAAAGGGTACCCAAAAAAAGAGCAGATTTTTTAACCACTAAGAGCGCTAAGATTTCCCAAAGGCCGCAAAGAAAAGCGCTTTGCGACCTTTGAGGTTTTCACTTTGTGATCTTCGTGGTTAAGATTATTGATCATAAAAGTAAATAGCGTTAATTCAACTATCATATGAGATAATCTTATTCAAAATAATTTTAATGTGTCTGCGCTGGCGAAAGGTGAAAGCAAAAAGCTAAAAGCGATGGGCAGCAAACAATCCCATCAATTACGATTCAATAATCAACGAAATCCGCTAATCATAATAAATCAACGGTCCCGATTCAGTAAATTCGTAACATGGCAACTTACCATATCATATCCATACTTATATTTTTAACTGC
>Ga0206872_10244_pt1 | contig 12752 bp, 6 predicted proteins | sample Alteio_BWOrgCont_34_FD_152906 | JGI IMG/M metagenome (GOLD analysis project Ga0206872, IMG submission 152906) | Enriched cells from forest soil in Barre Woods Harvard Forest LTER site, Petersham, Massachusetts, United States -... | ecosystem: Environmental > Terrestrial > Soil > Temperate forest >... | reverse complement strand
AAAATTCGCCAACCGGCTGGCCTACAAATGACTCGGAATACACCGGCCAGCCAAGCATTGCGGGGCTGCTAAGCGTAGGACTGCCGAAGTTCGACAACTCAGCCACGCCCGAAGTTATGCTGGTAAGCCTGTTGTACACGGTTGTTAGGGTTAAATTTGCACCAAACCTAAAATCCTTGCTTGTAGTATGGTTATAAGCCAGTGCAATTTCGAGGCCCTTGTTATCCATGCTGCCCACATTTTTGGTTTCGAAATAATAACCGGTCTGCGGGGGTACGGGAATATTTAGCAAAAAGCCGCTGGACTGCCTGTAAAACCAATCAGCAGTCAGGGTAAGATCACCATGTAAAAAGGCGATATCTGTGCCTATATCAGTTGTACGATCAACCTCCCAATGCAGGCTTGGGTTTGGCGGCTGGGTAGAATAAATACCCTGCTCGAAAACTTTATTGAATGCATAACCATTGTTGCCCGAAGTTGTTGCTGCGGTGCCTGCGGCATAAAGCGCTTCGTAGGCGAAATCGGGGATGGCGCTCTGGTTACCTACGAGGCCATAGCTGCCCCTGAAATTCAGGTCAGATATCCACTCAACATCCTTTAAAAATGATTCCTGTTTTGCGGCCCATTTTAAAGCGCCGGAAGGAAATACGCCATATTGATGGTCGGGTGCGAATTTGGATGAACCATCCCTTCTTACGGTTGCAGTCAGGTAATACTTGCCGGCATAGTTATAGTTTAGCCGCGCAAATGCTGATGCCAAAGTTGTGATCAGCTGACCGTTTCCACCGGGCGTAAAACTGGCCGGTGAACTTTGATCTAAAGCCTGGATAACATTATTTGGAGGGATACCGCTGCCGGACATGTAATTGTTGGTTTGGTCCTGCTCGGTATAACCTGCGACAAAATTTATGGTATGCTTGCCAAATGTTTTATCGTACGATATGGTATTTTCCCACAGCCAGTCAAAAGTGCTGTTAATATTCTGCGAATAAAAGGCGGCTGATGCTGCCCCGGCCTGGGCCCCGTACTGGTTAACTAAACGATCGTCCTCAGGTTGAAAATAAGAACCCGAAAACCCGTTATAGTTTACGCCGGCGTTCGTTTTAATTTTAAGCCCGTCGAATATCGTAGCTTCCAGCGACGAACTGGTTAACATGTAGTTGGTTACGTTTTGGTATTTATTTGTATTGATACTGTAAACAGGGTTACTGTATTTGGCAACATAAACGTAAATGGGGTTAAAAAAGCCATAATTACCCTTGCCATCACTGATCTGGTTGGTAGCGCTGTTGCCGCCATCCAAAGTAGGGGGCAGCTCGCTTACGCCAATTAACGAACCGGTGCCATAAGGATTATTTGCATTCTGGTAGCTGTATTTAACGCTTGTTGAAGACTTTAACCACTTTACGGGCTGGTAATCGGTGTTGTTACTTAATGAAATCCTTTGGAAGAACGAACCCAGCACGATGCCTTTTTGGTTATAGTAACCAATTGAAGTTGCCGATTGAACTTTGTCACTGCCTCCGCGTATCGCCAGGCTGTAATTTTGAGTAAGGCCGGTATTGTAAATGGCGTTTTGCCAGTTTAAATTGGTAAGGGATGATGGGTTTGCCCACGCGGAAAATGTTTGAAAATTCCCGTTAGAAGCGGCGGCCATTTGGTTGGCCAGTGTGGCAAACTGGTCAGCATTTAACACATCATATTCTTTCGGCCTGCTTTGAAAGGCTTCATAGGAATCAAGCGATAGTTGAACGCCGTTTTTCTTACCTTTTTTAGTAGTCACGATAACAACACCGCTGGCAGCCCTGATACCATAAATGGCGGTTGCCGATGCATCCTTCAAGATGTCTATCGTGGCAATATCGTCAGGATTGATGCTGTTAATATTACCGGCCTCAAGCGGGTAACCGTCTACAACATACAGCGGGGTATTACCGCCGTTTGCCAAACTACCTGTACCTCTTATCTGCACGTTGATGTTACCGCCTGGTGCACCGTCGTTACTGGTAACCTGCACACCCGCAGCGCGGCCCTGCATGGCCTGGTCTAAAGTAGTAACAGGCACTGCTTCTATTTGCTTGGCCGTTACCGAGCTTACAGCGCCGGTTACGTCCTTGCGTTTTTGGGTGCCGTAACCTACTGACACTACCGCAACTTCGGTTAAAGTATTAACATCCGGTACCAGTTTTATTGCAAGTACGGCGTTATCACCGACTGCTACCTCCTGGGTCACGTAGCCAATGTAACTAAAAACCAGTGTTGCATTTGCGGGAACCGATAAGCTAAATGCGCCGCTGACACTGGTGAGGGTGCCTGTGGTAGTTCCCTTTATTTTTACGCTCACACCTGCCAGGGCATCTCCATTGTCGGATGAAGTTACCTTACCGGTTATTTGCCGGTTTTGTGCAAATGAATTAAAGCTTATACCTAAAGTTAACAGGAGCAGCACTATAGCCCCCCTGAACTTGATCAATTTGTTGTTCAGTATATCTTTCATCATACTAAATTGTTATTTGGGATAGATTTGAATGTTTTTGGTTGATTTTGTTGTTTTAAATTGTACAAACCCGCTAAATGAGCCAGGGGATAGCGTCGCCCGGCTATTGTTAATGAGCGTTTGTTGTTTCCTGCCGCCGCACAGTCCTCTGTGACGCGGTAATGGTGTGCCGGTCAGCCGGCCCGTTTTCGAAAAAAATGTACATTTTTGATACCGGGGGTTTTCTTCATAATTGATAATTTTAAGCAGTTAAGTAATTGGTTTGACCTACTGTAAATAGTGCACAGTAATTAGAATGTGAAATTATCGGAGTATAACCAACCCATGTAACAGTTTTGTTGCTATTTATACCACAAATGTTTAATTGACATGATACATTTGAAGCGGACTATCTTATTATATAAATTAGTCCGTAAGTAGGCAATCCCGATAGCTATCGGGGCCGAAGTCCGAAAGAAGCTGCGACTGAAGTTTTGGAAAAAGTAGCTTGAGTTATGTAGAAAGCGGGCAGAACACGGAAACCTAATTTATTTTCTTTAGCACCCTGGTAATAACTATTAGCGCCCTTTATGAAACTTAACAGCTACGCGGCTATCGTTTTTTGTACAGTTACCTTTTTTTCGTGTAAAAAGCATACCCTGTTCGAAAACATCCCATCGTCACATTCAGGCATCCATTTTGTAAATAAACTGACTGAAAGCGACAGCATAAACCCGCTTGACATCACCAATATTTATAATGGCGGCGGCATTGGCATCGGCGATTTCAACAACGATGGCCTGCCCGATATTTATTTCAGCGGTAATATGGTTTCGAATCGGTTGTACCTGAACCGGGGTGATTTTAAGTTCGAGGACATTACCGATAAAGCAGGCGTTGGCGGAATGGGCGGCTGGGGCAGGGGCGTATCCATCATCGACATCAACAATGACGGCCTGCCGGATATTTACGTATGTAATACGATATATAAGGACTCAGCACGCCGCCGCAACCTGTTGTATGTAAACCAGGGCGTTGACAAAGACGGTATCCCGCATTTCAAGGAAATGGCTAAGGAATACGGGCTCGACATACATGAGCAATCAACTATGGCGCAGTTTTTTGACTATGATAATGATGGCAACATTGATATGTACCTTACAGTTAATGATGCCAGCCAGAGCTATTACCCCAATGTGTTTGGCAAAACGCCGAACGGTGGTGTAAATGGCTCCGCAACCGGAAGGCTATATCACAATGAGTGGGATCCCAAACTAAAGCACCCCGTTTTTCACGACGTTACCAAAAAGGCCGGCATTAACATACCTGGTTTCGGTCATGCGGCTACCATCGTCGACATTAACCGCGATGGCTGGAAGGATATTTATGTAAGCAATGATTTTATTACGCCCAATCTTTTATTTATCAATAATCACGACGGCACTTTTACCGAAAGCGCCAAGGCCTATTTCAAACACACCTCGCTGAACGCCATGGGGCAGGATGTGATTGACATTAACAATGATGGCCTTGCCGACGTGATAGAGCTGGACATGAACCCGGAAGATAACTACCGGAAAAAAATGATGCTGAACGGGAATAGTTATCAAACGATACAGAATTTTGAGCGCTTTGGTTATCAGCTGCAATATGTACGAAACACCCTCCAGCTAAACCAGGGGCCAAGGGTTTTGCAGGATGACTCGATCGGCGCGCCAGCCTTTAGCGAAATAGCCTTTATGAGCGGTGTGGCGCAAACCGATTGGAGTTGGACGCCTCTTGTGGCCGATTTTGATAATGATGGCTATCGCGATATTGTGGTTACCAATGGATTCCCGCGTGACCTTACCGACCATGATTTTATAACCTACCGCCAGAATGCGTTTGCGATTGCATCAAAACAAAATATCATAGACCAGATCCCGCAGGTGAAAATTCATAACTACGGCTACCATAATAATGGCGACCTGACCTTTGACGATGCTACCGAAAAATGGGGCCTGATGCTGCCCACGTTCTCCAACGGGGCGGTGTATGCCGATTTGAATAACGACGGTGTGATGGATATGATCATTAACAACCTGAATGATGAACCGCTGATCTATAAGAATACCGCGCGCGAAAACGATACCGTAAACACGCATTATATACAGGTAAAGTTTAAGGGCGACAGCCATAACATTAACGGGCTGGGCGCCTGGGCCGATATTTATTATGACCACAATAAGCACCAGGTTTGGGAAAACAGTCCCTATCGTGGCTATATCTCAACGGATCAGGATATTGCTCATTTCGGTCTCGGCAAAACGCAGCGACTTGATTCGGTGGTGATCCGCTGGCCTAACGGCAAAAAACAGGTCCTTCCAAATGTAAAAGCCAACCGGCGAATCACCGTCAATATAGCCGATGCAAAGGAGCCCTACACCTGGCCTCAGCCAAAGCTTGCCGACAAGGCATTGTTCAAAGAGGTTACCCGGTCAAAAAATATCCATTACACGAATAAAAACCAGGACGATATCGACTTTAATATCCAAAAATTGCTGCCGCATAAGTTATCGGGCTATAATCCCGCACTGGCCGTTGGCGATGTTGATGGTAACGGGCTGGATGATATCATTGTTGGCGGCAACCCGAACCAGCCGGCCCAGTTGCTGCTGCAGCAGGCGGATGGGCAGTTTATCCAGCGCGATCTGTTCCCGGGTAAGCAATATGGGCTTTTGAGTTCGAAGGATGAAGGTATACTGCTTTTTGACGCCAACGGCGATGGTAAACCCGACTTGTATATTACCCGTGGTGGCTATATGAGCGCTGCCGGCGATACCTCGTACCAGGATGAATTATACCTAAATGACGGAAAAGGAAATTTTACCCTGGCCAATGATGCCCTGCCCGTAAACCATACCAGCAAACTGTGTGTGCGGGCGTTTGACTATAACCACGATGGTAAACCCGATCTTTTTATTTCGGGTAGGGTGGAACCATGGCAATATCCGAAGCCGGTGTCGAGCATGATATTACGCAACGACAGCAAGGATGGCAATGTTAAATTTACCGATGTAACCGATGAAGTGGCGCCAGGGGTTAAAAACCTTGGCCTGGTTTGTGACGCGCTGGTCACGGACTATGACAACGATGGCTGGCCTGATATTATCCTGGCGGGGGAGTGGATGCCGGTCACATTCTTTAAAAACGAACACGGGAAATTTAAAAACGTAACTGCGTCTACGGGGATCGCCGATAAAACCGGCTGGTGGAACAGTATTGCTGCCGGCGATTTCAGGCACACCGGGCGGATGGATTATATCATCGGCAACACCGGCCTAAATACCCTCTATCGCGCCAGCGAACAATACCCGGTGTACATTACCGCCAAGGACTTTGACAAAACCGGCGCCTACTCGGCCATCATGTCTATTTACCTGAAGGACCAGGACGGCGTTAAAAAGGAATTTCCGGCGATGGGACGCGAGGACATGCTGAAGCAGATGATCAGCATGAAAAAGAAGTTTACCAATTACAAATCGTACGCAGTGGCCACGATGGATGAAGTTTTAACGCCCGAGCAAAAGAAGGACGCATTAAGGCTAAAAGTAAACACTTCGGAATCGTGTTACCTAAGGAACGACGGCAACGGCAAATTTACGCTGATCCCCCTGCCAAAGCAGGCGCAGATATCGATGCTGAACGGCATGACCGTGGATGATTATGATGGCGATGGCAACCTGGATGTGATAATAAATGGGAATGACTTTGGAACCGAAGTAAACGTGGGCAGGTATGACGCGCTGAACGGGTTAATGCTGAGGGGCGACGGCAAAGGCAACTTTATCCCGCAAAGCGTTTTGCAAAGCGGCATTTACATCCCCGGTGACGGTAAGGCCCTGGTAAAGCTGCGAAGTAATACGGGCAGCCTGATGCTGGCAGCCAGCCAAAACAGCGGCCCGCTTAAACTTTTTGAATTGAAAAGGCAGGTGAAGAACATAAAGATCAACCCGGATGATATAAGCGCCGTAGTCACCTATAAAAATGGCCTGAAACAGAAAGAGGAATTTTATTACGGGATGTCGTTCCTGTCGCAATCGGGGCGGTTTATAACCGTAAACCCGGATGTGCTTGCTATTCAAATAACCAATAGCAAGGGGGAAACACGGAAATTAACTTTCTGAGCAGCTCAAAACAATAGTGTCATGTCACCATTGAAATGACGGTTAGCTTTTACAGCAGGTTTTAAAGCTTGTAGCTAACCGGATAAAAAATGAGTTTTTAGCTTTTGACAAAGGTTGCCGGACCTGCATAATGTAGGTTAATTTACTGACAAATTCATGTCAGTAAACGCCTAAAAAAGATGTTAAGGCAATTTGATTGACTTTTGTTATAAATATTTGATTATCAATAACTTATAATATGGTTAACATTGAAATATGTTAAGTTGTGTTAACCCTTTTGCGTGATTATGGATGCGCGCTATGGGTACATTGGTACTTGAGCAAGCTATTATCATCATTGGCAAACAAAGGTCAAATTGAAATTCATGGGGCAGGTGTAACAGATATTATAGAAGGCCATTAATTTTGTATTCTTTTTATTAGCGATACTGCCTTGCAGGTCTCACGACCATATTTTCCGTTTATAGTTTTGTGAAAGTTTATTTCCTAAAACAACAGCACCCGCCCGGGCGTTGTCTTAATAAAACAGCGGATGATATCGAATTTTACCAAGCGTCGTAAAGGGCTGCCGTTTGTACCTATGCTGGTGATTTGCACGGCCGCGGTGATCTTGTATCAAATATTTAAAAGTCCCGACCTGGATCGCCATATAAATAAAGTGATGGGCGTAACTAATGACAGTTAATGTGATGTCGGTACCAAATAAAGATATCATTAATAAATTAGCGTGGCCGACACCTGCATGATGACGGCCGGGGGAGAATTCTATTCGGGGACGAGCAACCTTGTTTTACCGGTAAAAAATAAAAGCTATTTCCCCGAAGCGTTTCGGGAGCAAACCCGCCTTAGTTATTATGCCTCGCTATTCCACTCAGTGGAAATCAATAGCAGCTTTTATAGAATGCCGTTTGCACGAACGGTTGCTAAATGGGCATCAGAAGTGCCTGATGATTTTCGCTTTACTTTTAAGCTGATACAAACTGTCACCCATTCGGTTAAGCGGCAGTTTAATACCGCGCCCGTTGCCGAATTTATGGAACGCATCAATGCTGCCGGCGCAAAAAGCGGTTGTTTGCTGGTGCAGTTGCCGCCATCTTTTTCGGTTGACCTTGTGCAGTTGCATGAGTTATTAACGCTGCTGACAACCACAGGCGGTTCGCACCAATGGCCATTGGCAATAGAATTCAGACATAATAGCTGGTATATCGACAATATGTACGAGTTACTTCATAAGTACAACGCGGCTATGGTGCTGCATGATATGCGCATTAGCGCAAGCCCTTTTGAGCTTACTTCCGATCAATTTGTCTATCTCCGTTTTCACGGCCCTGAGAGCGGCTATCGTGGCAGTTATTCCGACCAATACCTGCAGGAATATGCAAGCTATATCCGCGAATGGATGGAGGAAGGCCGCGCCGTTTATGCCTATTTTAATAATACCATGGGCAGCGCAGTGCAGAACCTGGCTACGCTGAATGATTTGGTAAGAAACGGCTGACCGGTTACCGATAGTGATCAATATTGATAGATCGAATATCCCCATGGTTCAACGGTCCATGGTTCGCCGGTTAATTGTTGTTGTTTGTGTGCGAAAACATTGTAAACGCTGCCTTTAAGCGAGGCATCGCTTACCTGCACGTTTTGTGTGTTAGCCGACAGGTTCAAAACCACCAGGACTTTCTTGCCCGCTTTTTCGCGCACAAAGGCATAAACCGCATTATCATCGCCAATATGTACTTTGCGGAAGGATGCATCGGCCGCCAGCGCCGGGTTATTTTTGCGGAGGCTGAGCAGCGTTTTATAAAATTCGGCCCGTGCATAGTTTTTAAATTCGATAGGATCCCTGTCAAAAAACTTAATGGCGCGCAGTACGGGCTCTTCCTGCCCGCTGTAAATTTCGGGTACGCTATGCGCAATGGTAAAGGTTAGCACTGCGAAAGGGGCGTGTACCGCGCCGGGGAATATGCGGTAATCGGCGCCATTGTCACTGTTCTCATCGTGGTTACTGGTAAAATACATTTCCAGCGCATTTTTTGGATATTCCGAATCATATTTCCATTTCACCGAATCCAGCGCCGTGGCCGGGCGTTTGCCGGTGGCCACGCCCACCATGGCATGGAAAAAATCCCATGAGTAAGTAGCATCGAAACCGCTGGGGTGCAGGTAGGTTTTGTCGCCCTCGGCCAGCATGAAAATATTGCGGCCTTTGCGCAGTGCGCTAATGCAGCGGGTCCAAAAGCTGCCCGGTACATTCCAGGCCACATCGCACCTAAAGCCGTCGATATTGGCATTCACCAGCCAAAATTTCATGGCATTGATCATGCTGTCCTGCATCACCACGTTTTTGTAGTCCAGTTGACGCACATCCATCCAGTTGTATGGCGGCGAGGCGTGGCCGTCGGCGCCTTTTACAAAAAAATCAGGGTGGGTGGTCAGCCATTTATTGTCGGCGCCGGTGTGGTTGGGCACCCAGTCGATGATTACCTTCATTCCCCGCGTATGCGCGGCTGCCACCAATCGCTTAAAATCATAAAAATCGCCATACTCCGGGTTAATGGCGGTATAATCCTGCACGGCGTAATAACTGCCCAGCGAACCTTTCCGGTCCACTTTGCTAATGGGGTTTATGGGCATCATCCACAAGGTTTGTATCCCCATGGCTTTTAGCCTGTCCAGATGTTTGGCAAAGGCGTTAAAAGTGCCTTCGGGCGTATACTGCCTAACGTTAACCTCGTAAATATTACCCTGCATGATCCAACCGGGGTGGCCGTCGATTGTTTTGGGCGAGGCCTTGCGTGTCTTCGCTGTTTGACAAATGGCTACATTCAACAGGCAGGCAAAAAGGGCTGGGATGAAAAAGAATTTTTTCATGGTGGTGAAATTGGTGGATAAATGTAGGGAATTTGATGGGAATAGGTGATGTAACCAACAATAATCAAATAGATCATTACCATAAATACGGTATCAAAATCTTCCGTTCCTCTGGATAATCCGGGAAATGTTCCCGGTACCACCGGCGGTTTGCAATGGCCCGTGGAATTAAATTGGCGCAGGTCCAAACGAAAAATGCAAGCGCAGGTAAACTCCAGGTCAGCAGTGCAAAACCGCCCCACTCGATGAGCTCACCCAGCAAGTTGGGCGAGGCAACCAGTGTAAAAAGTCCGGATTGCGGTATTTTGTAACCCGTTTCACCTTTGCCGCGCAGGCGGATGAGGTAATAATCGGATTTCCAGTTAACTGCCATCCCGCCGATGAAAAGGATAGTCCCGGTTATAAACACGGGCGACAAATACCATCCGGCAGCATAACGGCCGAAGTGCCCGAACCAGGTGCCTAATAATGCCCCGTTTACGGTGTTGAACAGCATAGCGGAGAGCATAATGATCGCGGGCATTTTTTTGCCCCTGGTGCGGATGACGAAGGGGTACACCAGGCTGCGATGCAGGTAGTGTATAAAAAATAAAGCCATCATTACCGTGGCAGGCGTATGCCAGTTAAACCGGCCAAAGGGTATCCGGCAGGCAAAAACCACCATTACGGTTAATTCCATCAGCAGCCAGCCCAGCCGGTTACTGATCATCGGCCCCCAATTGGTATTACTGAAACGGCCGTACGGCGCTTCGCGGCGCAGCAGGTATGCGCCTGCGCCAATACCGATTGCCATCCAGCAGGCGATAAACAAATTGTAATTGGTCAAGTTTATTGCGGCTTGTTTTATATTCCTAAATTAGCGATAAATACCACCCTTCTAAAATAGTAATAAATGACACGCGGATGGAAGCTATTACCGGCCCTTATCTTTTTGGTTTTTGCAGCACTACAGGTACGGGCGCAAACTGATGCCGCCGACCGGATCACCGGCATTTGGCTAACCGAGCAAAAAGACGGTAAGATCCAGATATCACGCACAGGCAATACCTACACCGGGAAACTTATATGGGGCAACTCCGTATTAGACAAGAACGGGAACCCAAAACACGATGTAAATAACCCCGACCCAAAACTGCGGCAGCGAACCTTACAGGGCATGGTGATGCTTACCGGGCTGGAGTATGAAGATGGCAAATGGCAAAACGGTAAAATATACAACGGGCTTACCGGCAAAAGCTACAGCGTGGTGGTAACTATAAAAGGCAACACGCTTGAATTGCGTGGTTATATCGGTTTGCCGCTGTTTGGAAAAACAACGGCGCGGCAGCGGGTGGAATGATGGTGGGGGTGCCCACAAACGACAGGGTACCCACAATGGGCGCCTCTGCGGGTTTTGGTTTTGAGAAATCGTTGACGTTTTAAACGCCCGTAGGGGCACCCTTTATGGGTGCCCAAATCCCGGCGCGCATGAACCTGGGAAAGATGCCCATAAACCGGCGAATGATACCTCAACGCATTCGGATGACGGGGCGCCCGCTGACGGGGAGGGCACCCACAACAGGAGGGCACCCACAAGGGGCGCCCCTACGTTTTTTTGAAATTAATTCTATCACAATTTATGGAAATATCCTCCGGGCTGCATCTTTAACCCAAAACCATTAACTTACCATCAATTATGCGCCCGCCCATTTTTACTTTATCCAAAAACCTTTTGGCCTTGTTTTTCCTGCTGCTGGTGCAAGCGGCGGCCGGCCAGGTTAGGGAAGATATTTTCGGCGAAACGAATATTGCCACGTTGGAGGCGCATATCCATAAAAAAGAAATGCTGCAGCAAACGCAGGATGCGTTACTGGCGCTGAAATCAAAAGCCATCCAATCCAACAACAATATTCAACTGGCCCGCAGCCTGTACGATCTGATGCAGATACGCGACCTGCGCACCGAAGATACCCTGTACTTTCACAACAGCGCGTTTATGGATACTATTTTGAATGATCAGGGTGCGCCGGCTGCTTTAAAGGCGATTATTTACGTCCTGCATGCCCGGCGGCTGGGTGGTTTTGACGGACTGTACTTAAGGTTTAATAAAGCCGCATACCGGGTAAAGACATCGGCGATTGACTATGCCGCATTGAGCAGGGAGCAACGGGATAGTATTGAAAACAAGGACCTGGAAGCGGCTCTAACTGACTACGATTTTGGCGGCGATGTGTCAAATTTGCTGTGGCTGTCGTCAACACCGGATGTCTTTTTATTTTCGCCGGCATTCCGGGATATTGTTATTGGCGAAGGTATTTATTTCGCCGCCAACCGATACAATCGCGATGGGGCGGTCAATTTAAATAAGCAGTGGCCGTCACTGCCATTACCGGCGTTTAGGCAATTGCTTGATTCGGTCGCAGATGGCGGCATGTCCAGGGGCAGTGTTCTGGGCAGGTTTCGGCAATGGATGCAGTTCCATCGCGCCGATCCGGGTGTACAACTGTTTATCGAATCACTGGCCCGAAAATACATTTATCTTGGTACAGACCCGGACACGGACGACAGGAGGGCCTATGAGCAATACCTCATTAAAAACCTATCGTCACCGTATCCTCAATTGAAGGCGCATATCGTTTACCAGCTGTGCTTGTTATGGAATGAAGACGGTAACAAGTATGCGGATTTCGAAAACCGGTACGATTTTTTGCTGAGCAATAGTTTCGACAAAAAATACCAATATATGTCGAAAAATGCCCTGGAGCTTTACCGGCAAAATGAAAAGCTGTTAGATAAGTTTCCGGCATTTAGCAGGGTTTTGGAATTAATGCGACACGAGATACAGAAATCGGGTGTGCGGATTGAAATGCAGGATGTTTTTATACCTGGCGAAGCCATACCGATAAGAGCAATGTACAAAAATACCGATACGCTGTTTTACCGGATCGTAACCCTGCAGAAAAATGAACAATATAGGACCTACCCTGGTGTAGCTGCTCCTGCCCTGGCGAACAAACAACCGGTTCAGACAGGTAGCTTTCAACTCCCGCTGCCCGATGATCACAATAATCATGCAGTTTATTTAAAGCTTCCCGCGCTCAAAAGCGGACGATATTGCCTGATCTTCGGCGACCGCGAAATAAAAGCCGGTGGCCGCAACATCCAAAGTATAGCCTTCCTTGTGACCGGAATTGCGGCGGTCAATACTGACGAAAGAGTGTACGTGCTGGACCGAAAAACCGGCATGCCATTAGGCGGAG
>Ga0206872_10332_pt1 | contig 12813 bp, 5 predicted proteins | sample Alteio_BWOrgCont_34_FD_152906 | JGI IMG/M metagenome (GOLD analysis project Ga0206872, IMG submission 152906) | Enriched cells from forest soil in Barre Woods Harvard Forest LTER site, Petersham, Massachusetts, United States -... | ecosystem: Environmental > Terrestrial > Soil > Temperate forest >... | reverse complement strand
CCGGCACAGGATAGCGTTGTGGAATCGGCCATCACGCCACGGTACCTTAACTCGATTGTGTTAGGGGCGTATACTAAATTACAGGGTTTGCCAACCGGTGTTATTGAGGATGCTGAAGCTACTACTGATGCATTGATCATTCCGGTAAGGGTAGGCGGCGACTGGCTCGACGGCGATGAGCACGTTCAACTATGGCTGCATACTTATTTACCCGGCCACGGGCAAATCGGGCCCGATTGGTCAACTCTTTACGCCGGTATAGGCCAGATAAACATTACCATAGGCCTGTTGCAGGGCTTGCCGGCCACGGGCACCACGGCATCATCCATTGCGGAGTTAAAAACGCTAAGGTGCTATTTTTATTATGTACTGTTAAGCTACTGGGGCAACGTACCTTATATCATATCATCAAATACTAATGCGAGCACGGCCCCGACAACACCGGCCGCCACTATTTACAATGATTTGATAACAGAGTTGAAACAAGACGCGCCGTTATTAAGCTCAAAAACACCAGCCCAGGATGCAAGCCAATACGGCAGGATGAACAAATGGTGCGCGTACTTTTTATTAACCAAGTTGTACATGAATCAAAACGTGATGACTGGCGGAAATGATAACACCGGTTACGCGGCTGCTTCGGTGTATTGCGATTCATTGATGAGTGCGGGATACTCGTTATCAAGCAGCTTCCTTTCAAATTTTGCAAGCGCTAACAATTCGGGCAATACCGAAAACATTTTTGTTATTCCTTTTGATCACATCTCTGCCGGCGGGTTAAATATCCAGATGGAGACGATGCATTATAACCAGGCTGCCAAATACAATTGGGGTAGTACCGGCGGGCCATGGAACGGCTATTGCGCAAATGCGGATTATTATGCCTTATTTGACAATGCAGATGCAAGGAAAGCAGGATGGATGCATGGCATTCAGTATGCGGCTGATGGCGTAACCCCATTAACAACGCGGGGTAGCGACAGTTCGCTGGTGCTTAACTTCAGGCCGCAGGTAACGGGCTTTTTGCAGGCTACCCCTGCAACGGAGTATGACGGCGTGCGCCAGCAGAAATGGGAACTTACCGAAGGCTTCCAGGGCATGGATGCTGACTTTTCTTTATTCCGTTATGCGGATGTGCTGTTAATGAAAGCAGAATGCGTTTACCGTTTAGGTAACCCGACAGCTGCGTTAACGTATACCGCGGCTGTTAGACAAAGGGCTGGTTTAAGTAATTTCTCGTCAGAAGCATTTGCGCTCGATAGCATTTATAATGAAAGAGGACGTGAATTTGTTTGGGAAGGCTGGAGAAGAGAGGACCAGATTCGTTTTGGTCATTTTGAAGATCCTAAGCAATTCAAACCGCGTGACCCGGATACACACGCCAGGTTATGGCCGATACCAACAACAGCTATTGCGCAGGACCCTAATTTAATCCAAAACAAGGGTTATTAATACGATAGTGATAACCATATAATTTTTTAATGGAGCGGTAATTTATTACCGCTCCATTTTTTTATGTTTGATTCCCGATATGAAATTTTCACGCATACATCCATTCGTTTTTACCCTCTTGGTTTTTTGTATTTCCTGTCAGAAGAAATCTGAAACTAAACAGGAAGATGCACTTTTTCAGTTAATGCCATCCTCACAAACCGGCATAAACTTTAACAATAAGGTTAAGGACGATGGTAAGTATAATGATTTCAACTTCCGTAATTTTTACAATGGCGGCGGCGTAGCCATCGGGGATGTAAATAACGACGGTAAGCCCGACATATTTTTTACGTCGAACCAGGGTGAATGCAAGCTGTATATTAACGAGGGAAACTGGAAATTTAAGGATGTAACGGCTGGCTCAGGCTTGAACAAATATCACCGCTGGCATACCGGTGTAACCATGGTTGACATTAATGGTGACGGCTGGCTGGACATTTACGTCAGCAATAGCGGCGGGCTTGGTAATGCTGACCGGAGAAACGAACTTTATATAAATCAAAAAGACGGGACTTTCAAGGAGGAGGCTGAAGCATATGGGCTGGCTGATCCGGGCCTGTCCACACAGGCATTATTTTTTGACTATGACCATAGTGGTTCCCTGAGTTGTTTTGTGTTAAACAACAGTTACCGCTCAACCAGCAGCTTTCCGAATGGCCGTGATTTGCGCCACGTACGCGACCCGCTAAACGGGGATCGTTTGTACAAAAATGTAAACGGAAAGTTTGTGGATGTTAGCGCGCAGGCCGGCATTTACGGCAGCGAAATTGGCTTTGGTTTGGGTGTGGCTGCCGGAGATATGTTTAACAGCGGCTGGGACGATATGTACATTTCGAATGATTTTTTTGAGCATGATTATTTGTACCGGAATCAGCATAACGGCAAATTTAATGAAATAAGCGGCGATGCATTGGGACACATGAGTCTCTCGTCAATGGGGTCGGATTTGGCGGATATTAATAACGACGGATTATTGGATATGTTTACCACTGACATGCTGCCCGAAAATGATTACCGATTGAAAACCACTACTAAGTTTGACGAGTTTGATGTTTATAACGCCAAATTGAGAGGGGATTTTCATCACCAGTTTACCAAAAACTGTTTGCAGCTAAACAATGGAGATGGCACCTTTAGCGAAATAGCTGACCTTGCCGGCATAAACGCGACCGACTGGAGCTGGGGGGCGCTAATATTTGACTTTAATAACGATGGCTGGAAAGATATTTTTGTGAGCAACGGCATTAGCAGGGATTTAACAAACCAGGATTTCCTGACCTATTTTAGCAGCCAGGAGGTAATGGATGAAATTAAGCACGGCGGATTTAAACCAAAAGCGCTGCTGGATAAAATGCCGAAAAGCCCAATCACCAGTTACGGCTTTGTCAATCAGAAAAACCTGCGGTTTAAGAATGAAAGTGCGGAGATGGGATTTACTACGCCCTCTTTCAGCAACGGCGCTGCCTATGGCGACCTTGACGGCGATGGCGACCTTGACCTGGTGGTGAATAATGAAAATGGCGAAGCTTTTATCTACCGCAATATGACCTCCGAACGTACCCATGCGCACTACCTGAAAATTAACTTAAAGGGTAATGGTATGAATACATTCGGAATAGGTGCAAAGGTTACCATTTATACCAACGGGATGCAGCAGTTGCTTGAACAGCAACCCACCCGGGGCTTTCAAAGCAGCAGCGAACCTGTATTGAATTTTGGTACCGGCAATTACCAGAAAGTGGATAGCCTGAAAGTGGTATGGCCGGATATGAAAATGCAAATATTGAGAAATATTGCTACCAATGCGGTGATCACATTGAAGCAAGCAGATGCGAAAGGTGATTTTGCCCCTGCCGCAAATAAAATTAAACCCATTTATAAAAATATTACGGCGGCATCATTTATGGGGGATATTTATCATAAAGAAAATGATTACAAAGATTTTGACGACCAGCGGCTTATACCAAAAATGCTATCGACCGAAGGCCCTAAACTGGCTGTTGCGGACGTAGACGGCGATGGGCTTGAGGATTTTTTTATGGGTGGCGCAACCGGCGATACGGCCAAACTTTTTATACAGCAACCAAACGGCACATTTATCCGAAAGACGGAATTCGCCTTTGAACAGGATAAGAACAGCGAAGACATCGGCGCCCTGTTTTTAGATGCAGCACATACCGGAAAAAAGGACCTCGTAGTGGTATCAGGCGGAAACCTTGAAAAGGAAGGTTCCCTGGATTTACTCGCACGGTATTATTCAAATGACGGGAAAGGCAATTTTACCCGCAAATTTACAGGCTGGCCGCTTGTTTCCATAAATGCCTCATGCGTAAGGCTCAATAGCGATAATGGTGATCTGTTTATCGGTGCCAGGTGTGTTCCGGGTGCGTATGGAACTATTCCTTCCAGCAAATTGTTGCGGAATGACGGGCATGGTAATTTTACGGATGTAACCGCCGCAGTGGCGCCGGAGTTGTTAAAATTGGGTATGGTAACCGATGCCCAATGGGCCGATATTGATGGCAGCGGCAAAAATTCATTAATAGCTGTTGGCGACTGGATGCCGGTAACTATTCTTAAGTATGTTGACGGGAAACTTCAAAAAACCGGCGAGATAGCTAATTCATCAGGATGGTGGAACTGTTTGACAGTTGCCGACCTTAACGGCGACGGGAAATTAGATTTGATAGCCGGCAATAGCGGCCTGAATTCGAAAATTAAAGCGGATACCGAGCACCCCGCAAAATTGTATGTGTCTGATTTTGACGGTAACGGCCAGGTGGAATGCATACCTGTTTACTATAAAACCGACGGCAAGGCCTATCCTTTTAACCTGCACGATGATATGATTAAGCAGTTACCCTATTTAAAAAAGAAATTTTTAAGGTATGACGCTTATGCGGGAAAAAGCATCGAAGAAATATTCACCAACGGCGAGTTAGATAAAGCGTTAGTTTTAACGGTTACACAAACGCAAAGCTGCGTTTTTTATAACAATGGCAAAGGCGTGTTTAATATGCAGCCACTGCCCACGCGGGCACAGTTTTCCCCGGTTTTTGGCATCCTGGTTACGGATATAAACAATGACGGGATTAAAGATTTGTTTTTAGGTGGTAACTTTTATGGTTTAAAGCCTGAAGTTGGGCGGTATGACGCCAGTTACGGCGTCACTCTATTAGGAAACTCAAAACATGGGTTTGATTATACGTCGCCGGCAAACAGCGGACTGTTTATTAAGGGCGAGGTTCGCGACGTTAACGAGATAAAAACCAAAAGTGGAAAGGATATCATTGTGGCCCGCAATAACGATGCGCTGCAATTGTTTAAACGAAATTAGCGTGATGCCAACATTGAAATGACGCTTAACCTTTACAGCAGATTTCAACTGCTTGTAGCTAACCGGATAGAAAATGAGTTTTTGACTGTTGGCAAAGGTTGCCGGGCCGGCATAATGTTATTTAATTTGCTGACAAATCCATGTCGGTGAGGGCATAAAAAGGATGTTAAGGCATTTGACCAATCTTTATTACAAATATTTGATTATCAATAATTTATAAAATGGTTAACATTGAAATATGTTAAGTTGTGTTAACCCTTTTGTGTTATTATAGATGCGCACTATGGGTACATTCGTACTTGAGCAATCAGATATTATGATTATCGGCAAACAAAGGTCAAATTGAAATTCTGGTTATGATTACGCGATAAAAACGCGTTGACCTGACACTGGCTGGTAGGTTTTCAAACCCATCGGCGATAATGAAGGCCGTCGGGAATTTTAAAAGTGATTCATCGGTCAGGAGCAGATAAATCTAAGCTGAACCCTATTTTGACCCAGGCGCCGATGGAAACGTGCCAAAGTTCACTTGTATCTTTATGGTATCCTTTTCACTAAGCGGAAGCTTATTATCCAGGTAGGTTTCGAAAGGTAAAATAACCAGCTGATGTGAATGATCGGCAAAATATTGCGTTAGGGCCTGGACCGCTTTTCCTCTTTTTAAAAATTCGCCTTTGTACTTAATGGCAAACAGCGGCCCGCCTTTTGGCATCCTGTTAAGTTGAATGCCATTGCTTGATTTTATTGCCTTGTTTATAAAAAAGCCAACCTTTACCTGCACCGAGTCTTTTGCGTTTTTATTAAATTGTGCAATTACCGGTTGCGTCGCTTCAACATTGTTCGCTTTCATATACCCTTGTAATGAAGCTAATATTTTTGCTGCTTCAATGAACTGATTTTTTTCCAAAACTTCATTTTGCTTTACAATGAGCAAGCTGTCGGGCACCCCGGTTTTAAATATATTGAAGCCGTAAAGCAGGCTGTCAGTTTCCAGGTAACTTTTCAGGTCACGTAAACGATCTTCTAAAATTGGGGATTGACTGATTTTCCCGATAAGGTAAGTCATCACTGTTTTGTCTTCCCGTATGGTGATGCTGGTTTTGTCCAGTAATTTGTCGGGAACGGGCACCATTGTGTAACTGTAATTTGTCGTTTTGCCATGCTCGTCCTCACCCACGTCAAACGAATTACCCTTAAGGTCGACTTTTAATGCCAGCCCATTATATTTTATGGTAAATCGAGAAGAATCTTTCTGAACTGCGATTTTATCGGAGTCGGTCAATGACGCCTTTCGTAAATCGGGCCGCGAATGCACCCAATTTAAGGGGTTGGTTAGGCGGCTGTAAATACTCAGAAAGGGAGAATGTATTGTAGTGGTTTTTTGCAGCGTAACAGGTATAAAACATACGGCGATAACCGCCGCTAACAACATAAATAATAAAATCTTCTTGATCATTCAATCGGGGGCTTAAATTGGTTTTTAAAAGTACGAAAAAACCTTCATTTTTGGCGTTTTTAATAAGGTTTTGCCATTTTTTTAGTAAAATAAGATTGATTTTTATAAGGGAATCTTAGGTTCTTTTAAAGAAAAAATGGTAAATTTCGACACCAAAAATTAACCCGAAATAATATTAAGGAACGAGTGAAGGTTTTTATCTCAGAAAATTCTTTTCATGGCGTATTTTTATAGGGTGCGAAATATTTTTTTCCTGATAGCAATTGATTAATGATCTTTAAAACAGCAAAAAGGGGCCTTAAAAAGCTGTATGTTCTCAAGTTAATTTTAGTGTTAGGTGTTTTGCTTGCCGGCATTGCTTCCTGTAAACAAAAAAACAAGGAAGCTCCAATTTTTCAATTGCTCGATTCAACACAAACCAATATAAATTTTAAAAATAACCTGAGTGATAGCGATTATCCCGGCATTTTAAATTACCTGTATTTTTATAATGGCGGAGGGGTAGCCGTAGGCGATATTAACAATGACGGGCTACCGGATATATTTTTTACCTCGAATAAAAAAGGCGGCAATAAGCTTTACTTAAATAAGGGCAATTACCAGTTTGAGGACATTACTGAAAAAGCCGGCGTGGCCGGCGATGCCGATTGGTGTACCGGCGTAACCATGGCCGATGTAAACAACGACGGCTACCTGGATATTTATGTTTGCTGTATATCGGGCAAGCTGGGTTTCAAGGGGCATAACATGCTTTATATCAATAATCATGACGGCACGTTCACCGAAGAATCAGCCAAATACGGGCTTGATTTTTCGGGCTTCTCCACCCAGGCCGCTTTTTTCGATTATAATCATGATGGGAAGCTGGATTGTTACCTGCTTAATCAATCCAACCATTCAGTTGATACTTATGGCGATACCACACTCAGGAAAAAGATCAATAACCAGGCCGGCAGTAAATTATTTATGAATGATAACGGCCATTTTGTTGACGTAACGCAAAAAGCCGGCATTTACAGTAGCGCGCTGGGTTACGGCCTCGGTATCGCCATCGGCGATTTGAACAACGATGGCTGGGATGATATTTACGAGGGCAATGACTTTCATGAGAATGATTACTACTATGTTAACAATAAAGACGGTACGTTTACCGAATCTGGCGCAAAACATTTTAACCATTACAGCCGGTTTAGCATGGGTAACGATATTGCCGATTTTAATAACGACGGACAGTTGGATGTAGTTACCGCCGACATGTTGCCTGCTGATGAGGCACTGCTAAAAACATACATCGGTGATGAATCATACGATCAGTATAAAGTGAAAATACTGAACGGAGGTTTTCAATACCAGTACTCGCGCAATTGCCTGCAAAAAAACCTGGGTAATGGTGAAGCGTTCAGCGATGTTGGGCTGATGGACGGCGTTGCTGCAACCGACTGGAGCTGGAGCCCTTTATTGGCTGACTATGATAACGACGGGATAAAAGATCTTTTTGTGGCGAACGGGATAAAGCGCCGGCCCACTGATATGGATTTTATCAGCTTTATTTCCAATATTTCGGTGCAGAGCAGTTTGCAGAGCGGGCATGGAATGGACGGTTTAGCAGTTGATAAAATGCCAACCGGGGTGTCGCACAATTATATCTTTAAAGGTACAGGGAGTGAGAAATTTATCGATAAAAGCGCTGCCTGGGGTTTTAGAGACACGATGCTCTCCAACGGTGCGGCCTATGCTGACCTGAATAACGACGGCAACCTGGATTTGGTGACTAATAACCTGAACCACAACGCCTGTATTTATAAAAATGTATCGAAAGGAAGCCATTATCTTAGTCTTAAATTTCATGGCACAAGAGATAATAATTTTGGTATTGGGGCCAAAGCATACGTCTTTTCGGGCAAGCAAATGCAATACGAGGAGTTAATGCTGACGAGAGGCTTCCAGTCGTCAGTTGAGCCGAAGCTGCATTTTGGCCTGGGCGGCAGCACTTCGATAGACAGCTTGCTGATCGTGTGGCCAGATCAAACGTACCAGGTAATGCATAAGGTAATGGGCAATCAGGTACTCGCGATAGACCAGAAAAATGCCAATGGTCATTTTGTTCATAACCAGTTCTTTCCGGCTGCCAGGCCCGTTTTTAAGGACATTACAAATGACATTCGGTTAAACTGGAAGCATAAAGAGGACGATTATGTTGATTTTAACCAGCAGCCGCTTATCCCGCATATGCTGTCCGAAGAAGGCCCGCGCATTGCTGTTGCCGATGTGAACCATGATGGGCTGGACGACTTTTATATTTGCGGCGCCAAGGGGCAGCCCGGCGCTTTATTTATCCAAACGCCCGATGGTAAGTTTAAAGAATCTGTTCAACCTGATTTTATCGCCGATGCCGGATGCGAAGATGTTGACGCCGTTTTTTTAGATGCAAACCACGACGGCTACCCCGATCTTTACGTGGTGAGCGGCGGAAATGAGCTGGTCAATGGTTCGCCGGAACTGGCCGACAGGCTATATATGAATGACGGAAAAGGGCATTTTAAACGGTCGGGTAATATTCCATCCATCAAACTAAATAAAGCAGCCGTTGCAGTCGCCGATGTTAATCGCGATGGTTACCCGGATATTTTTGTAGCGGGGGCGCCCGATGCGCATAAGTTTGGCGATATTCCTGAATCGTACCTGTTAATGAATGACGGCCATGGTCATTACCAAAAAGCGGAAATTCCGGATGAACTTAAGCATGCCCGTATGATCCGCTCGGCGGTCTTTGCCGACCTCGATGGCGACGGCTGGCCAGACCTGGTTGTTGCGGGGGGAATGGATGCCGGTAAAAGTGTTTATGAACAAAAAGGGAAAATTTGTTGAATTGAAACAGCCGGAAATGGAAAAACAACCCGGCTGGTGGCAACGAATAGTGCTTGCTGATGTTAATGGCGATGGAAAAATTGACATTATAGCCGGTAACTATGGTTGGAATTCCAAACTGCAACCTACGCCCGCAGACCCGGTTAAGCTTTATTTAACAGACATCGATAAAAATGGTATAGTCGATCCCTTGCTCACCCATAGCGTTGACGGCAAGGAATATACCTTTTTAGGTAAGGGCGACATCGAAAAGCAAGTGCCCCTTCTGAAAAAGAAATACCTGTATTACCACGATTACGCCGGTAAAACGGTCGGCCAGATATTCGGCGATTCATTAAAAGGCAGTGTGCCGTTAAAGGTCACTTCGTTCACTTCGGGCGTGTTTTATAACAAGGGGAACGGTAAGTTCCAGTTTAAGGCGTTTCCGCCAGCTGCTCAAACCGCACCTCTTTTTGGGCTTGCAAGTATCCCGGGTAACCCGGATTATATACTGGCGGGGGGCAATTTTTCGGGGGTGTTACCTTTTGAGGGCCGTTATGATGCGGATTTTGGCGACCTGATGTCCGTCGACAAAAACGGAGATTTCAAATGGGCGTCGCCTGTGTCGACAGGCTTTTTGCTTAGAGGGGAAGTACGAGATATAAAGGCCATAAAGACAGCATCAGGCACCATTTATGCAGTTGCCGTCAATAATAATGCGATCAAATTTTTTAAGATAAATAATTAATTATGAATAAGTTATATGTAGCAATCCTTTCTGCGGGCCTGTTTTTTGCGACAGCTGCACAAGCCCAGGATGAGTGGGTAATAAAAGCTGACAAGATTGATCCGGTAAATTACTATGGTATAACCGTGGCAAATGGCATGATTGGTATTGTTTCCTCGCCGGAGCCGTTCAAGGTAAAAAATGTAGTGCTTGCGGGAGCTTATGACCTGTATGGCAGGGGCAGAGTCAGTAATTTTCTGACCAGCTTCAACCTGCTCAACATGTCCTTGCAAATAAATGGGCAGGATATGAATAATAGTAATATCCAGAACTTCAAGCAGCAGCTGGATATGCAGCACGCGGCTTTCACCGCCACCTTTGATTACGGCGATGAAGCATCGGTAAAATATACTTACTATTCGTTGCGGCAGCTTCCGTTTACCGTTTTGATGGACATTACAATCACTGCTAAAAAGAAAATCACTGTCACATCCTCCAGTGTAATGCAAGCGCCGGATGCTTTAAAAGATGTGCAAAATTATTTTAACGAGGTGGATGGCGCTCATGGCCGTATCAGTCTGCTCACGTCTACTGCTAAAAGCCCTACCGGCAAACTACAACTCTGCGCCTCGACCACGTTTTTATTTGAGGAACCAGATGGACAGGAACCACGCTTGTTGCATCAACTGGAAGATAATAATGCGCATTGGATGCAATTTAGCAAGGAGATACCCGCCGGAACGACTTATCGTTATAGCGTAGTCGGCTCATCGATCACGTCGGCACATGACGCGGATCCATTGAACCAGGTTGAGCGTTTAACCATGTTCGCCAAACTGGAGGGCCGCGACCGCCTGATCAAATACCACGAAGCAGCTTGGGCCGAACTTTGGAAAAGTGATATAAAAATTGACGGGGACCCCCAGGCACAGCAGGATGTACACAGCATGCTGTACCATTTATATTAATTTTCGCGTGCCGGTACTGCCTATTCACCTTCGCCAATGGGCCTTTCGGGTTTAGGCTACAACGGACATGTTTTTTGGGACGCTGATCTGTGGATGTTCCCGGGCATGCTGGTTTTGCATCCCGAGATTGCTAAATCCATGGTCGAATACCGCTTTCAACGTCTTTCGGCGGCTAAACAAAATGCATTCGAACACGGATATAAAGGCGCTATGTTTCCATGGGAAAGTGCGGATATCGGTGTGGAGGAAACACCTGTGTGGGCACTGAGCGGTCCTTTCGAACACCATATTACGGGTGATGTTGCGCTTGCCGCCTGGCAATATTATTGCGTAACGCAGGATAAACAATGGCTGATGGAAAAAGGATGGCCTATTTTGCAGGCGACCGCCGATTTTTGGGCCAGCCGTGTGGAACGTAACGGACCGGGACAATATGATATAAAGGATGTGGTGGCTGCCGACGAGTGGGCCGAAAATGTTGATAATAACGCCTTTACTAATGCGGCGGCGATTGCCAACCTGCGCAATGCCACCGCAGCCGCTAAGGTATTGGGCATTAACCCCGACCCCGATTGGCAATTAGTTGCGCAAAATATCCCCATCCTCAAATTTCCGGATGGCGTAACCAAAGAGTTTGCGACTTATAAAGGCGAGGGCATAAAACAAGCCGATGTAAACCTGCTTGGATACCCCTTGAACGTTATTACCGACCAGGCACAAGTAAAAAAGGACCTGGAGTATTATGAAACACGCATACCGAACGAAGGAACACCGGCCATGACCGAAGGTGTATTTGCCTTATTATATTCAAGGCTTGGAAATGGAGAAAAAGCTTATCATTACTTTAAGGATGGCTACGAACCCAATCTAAATCCTCCGTTCAGGGTAATTGCTGAAACGAAGGGCGGCACCAATCCCTATTTCGCCACGGGCGCAGGCGGCCTTGTCCAAAGCTTGCTGATGGGTTTTGGCGGCCTGGACATCACACCGCAAGGGATAATACAAATAAAAAGTAAGCTGCCCCCAAACTGGCATTCAATAACCATAACCGGCGTTGGGCCAGATAAAAAAACCTATACTGTTAAATGATTTTCAGCCAATTGATAAAAAAGATGAAACCCTTAATTTTAATTTTCTCTGCCGCAGCAATACTTTTTTCATCCTGTAAGAAACCCGACTATGATAAAGTATTCAATGATCCGGGTTTATATAGCCGCACTGTTTTTGAATTGAATACCGTTGTGATGGGGAACAATTTTTCGCCCCCGGTGGCTTCCCGAAATTATGCCTATGCCTCCATAGCCAGTTATGAAGTTATTGTGGCGGGTTTTCCGCAAAAGTACCAATCGCTCGTTAACCAGTTAAACGGATTTAAAAAAGTTGCAAAACCGATTGGGAACGAACCCATTGACTATTACTATGCTGCTCTTTTTGCTTTTTGCAAAGTGGGCGAAGCGGTGACTTTTCCGGAAGGGAGCCTGAAGTACTATACCGATAGCCTGCACCAGATGGCGGTAGCACACGGGATGCCTTCGGAAATGGTCGACAGTTCAGAAAGTTATGCGATCAGGGTGGCAAAATCGGTCATGAAGTGGAGCAAAGGCGACCATTATCTGCAAACCCGCAGCGCTTCCAAATTTGCTATTAAAGATTCAACCGGCCGTTGGATACCTACTCCGCCGGGATATTTTGAAGCCGTTGAACCGCATTGGGGTGAAATAAGGACGATGGTAATGCACGATGCAAAGGAATATACGGTTGTGCCTCCGCCGGTATTTGATGTGACCGACAAGGCCAGCCCGTACTACAAGGAGGTGATGCTAAGCAAAAACGTTGTGGATAGTTTGACACCCGAACAAACGCACATCGCCGATTTTTGGGATGACAACCCCCAAAAAATGAATGTACAGGGGCACCTGATGTTCGTCACCAAAAAGTTTTCGCCGCCGGGGCACTGGATGAGCGTTGTTGGGATCGGAGCCGA
>Ga0206872_10331_pt1 | contig 12830 bp, 3 predicted proteins | sample Alteio_BWOrgCont_34_FD_152906 | JGI IMG/M metagenome (GOLD analysis project Ga0206872, IMG submission 152906) | Enriched cells from forest soil in Barre Woods Harvard Forest LTER site, Petersham, Massachusetts, United States -... | ecosystem: Environmental > Terrestrial > Soil > Temperate forest >... | reverse complement strand
CGGGCTCGTGCTGGCGGTGCGGTCGTACCGGGACCGGGTCGGCTGGGGGTTCGGCCTGCTCCGCATCGCCTGGCTGCTGCCGGTGTGGGTGACCTTGATGGCTGTCGGCCTCGTGGCGATGCGGCTCATCGAGGTGCTCATGCGCAGCGGCTCGGTCGCCCTCATGGCGGCCGCCGGGGCCGCCGGCGTCGCACTCGTGGGGGCGGCCTGGAGGTCCCGAGGCGTCCGGGCATTCCTGAACCGCCCCAGGGCCTGGTGGACGCGGATGCTCCTGGTCTTTTGCTGTGGGCTGGCGGTCGGGTTGACGGCCTGGTTGCTTTGGGCCTGGAAGCTCGCTGGATCCCTGACGCGCTGAGCACCACCCAGGGCCGCGTCACGCAGGCCTTGCTGGGGCCCCGCTCGCCGTCACCGACCGGCCCCAGGCGATCCGGCCGCTGCCGCCGACGAGGAGGAGCGGCGGGCCCGTGCGCGGCACGCGGAGGACGTCCGCAAGGCCGGGCTGGCCGGGTTTGAGGGGTGAGCCTCAAGCGCCTCTGCCGAACCGCAGCTGCCAGACGTGACCGGCCGCCAGGCTGCGGTCGCCCGAAGGTTAGCGCGCTCCCGTACGCCCCACGAATGGCACTAGCTTAAGCCAGAAAACGAGAAATTGGGCAAAATGGATAGCTACCCATCTTCTCCATTGTGACGGTTTTTCGCTTAAGCTAGTGCCATTCGTCCGCCCCACCGAAGTAGGTTTGCGTTGAAGCGTTCGACGCTGAGGACACATCGACCGACGCGATAAGCGTGGCAAGTCCCGCGAGGTTGTCGGCGAGTCGCGAATTTGGCCCGCGTTTGCCCCACGTTCGCCCACGTCGCGTTCGGATGGCCTGGGTTGGCCGAATCGTCGAACGGCGCGAACGGGGGACGATTTGGGGTAGCGGGTAAAACCCAACGGCGCGTCCGTGCTTGGCCGGGCTCCTTGCCAGCGTCGTCAGCCGCCGGTTCTCCTGGTCGGTGCTGGCCTGCCGGGCAGCACGACATCGCCGTTTTCGTCGCGCAGCGAGATCGTGATTTGCCGTGCGTGTTGATCGATTCCGAGGTACAACATCGTTGGCTCTCCTGTCGGGTGGTTGGGTAAATCGTCAGATACTTCACCCTACCAACCCGATGGGCGAACCGCTTCTTCTCAACGAGACCACTCTTTCATAGATACCAAAGCACGCAAGGTCACTTTAGTCGCGCACCATCACCAGGGCCACCGCGATAACCGCGGAAGGCCAACGTCGAACGCGCAGCCCATAGTGGCCCTTCTCCGATGCACTTGTCATTTCTTCTCGGCTGCGGCGGGCGGCGGCTCAGGCTTGATGTCGAGTTCCAGCTTCAGGGTCGCGAGCGTGCTCAGGGTCAGTGGGGATCTGGATCGGCCCGCCGAGGATTTTCCAACAACCTGCTCGTACTGGATCTGGACCTTTCGCGCTCTGCGGGTCGAAGGCGTGACACTCTGCCGCGCGTCGGCTACACTGGTTGGCAATGAGCGACGTGAGCCACATTCTGAATGCTATCGAGGCGGGCGAGCCGGGAGCTGCCGGCCGGTTGCTCCCGCTCGTTTACGACGAGCTGCGCCGCATGGCGGCGGGGCACATGGCCCAGGAATCACCGGGTCAAACCCTCCAAGCCACCGCCCTGGTCCACGAGGCCTACCTGCGGCTGGTGGATCCACCCAACCAGCAATGTTTCGCGAATCGCCGGCATTTCTTCGGTGCCGCCGCGGAGGCCATGCGCCGCATCCTGGTGGAACGAGCGCGGGCACGCGGCAGCCGCAAGCGCGGCGGCGGCCGACAACGGCTCGATCTCGACCATCAAGACGTGGCGGCGCCTGAGCGGTCTGAGGATCTCTTGGCGCTCGACGCCGCTCTGGACCGGCTGGCGGTGGCCGAGCCGCAAGCGGCCGAGCTGGTGCGGCTTCGCTACTTCGCCTGCCGCACCATGACCGAGGCGGCCGAGCTGCTCGGCATGTCGCGCCGCAGCACCCACCGCCTGTGGGCTTACGCGCGGGCCTGGCTTCTGGAAGAGCTGGGTAGCCTGTAGTCAGGAATCCAGGAGTCAGCAGCCTATTGCTAGGGAATGCCGAAGCCTAATTGCTAGGGACTGCCGACTCCTGACACCTCCTGATTGCGGACCAATCCAAGAAAGTTGGCACATCTGGCGTCCCGTTTTCGCATGGTAGAGGGAGGCCTTGTATCATGACCGAACGTGAGCTGTTTGAAGCGGCCCTGGATCAGGAGCCGGGCGACCGGGCCGGCTTTCTCAACCGGGTTTGCGCCGGAGCGCCAGAGAAACGGCAGCGCCTGGAGGCGTTGTTGGCGCGGCAGGAGCAGGCCGGCAGTTTCCTGGAGGGGGCCGGGGCAGAGGTGAACCATGCGGACGATTTTCGGTCGAATTGCGCGGGCGCTCCGACCGAAGCGGCCGGCCAGGTGCTGGCCGGCCGCTACAAGCTCCTCGAGCAGATCGGCGAGGGGGGCATGGGTACCGTCTGGCTGGCCCTTCAGACCGAGCCGGTCCGCCGCAAGGTCGCCGTCAAGCTCGTCAAGGCGGGCATGGACACCCGCATGGTCCTGTCCCGCTTCGAGGCCGAGCGCCAGGCCCTGGCCCTGATGGACCACCCCAACATCGCCAAGGTACTCGACGGCGGCTCGACCGAGCAGGGCCGGCCCTTTTTCGTCATGGAGTACGTCAAGGGCGTCCCCATTACGCAGTATTGCGATGACGCTCACCTGACCGTTGCCGAGCGCCTGGAGCTGGTTGTGCCTGTTTGTCAGGCCGTTCAGCACGCCCATCAGAAGGGGGTCATCCACCGCGACTTGAAGCCGACCAACCTGCTGATCTGCCTTTACGACGACAAACCCGTGCCGAAGGTGATCGACTTCGGGGTGGCCAAGGCCATGCACCAGCCGCTCACCGACCACACTTTGTACACGGCCCACGGCTTGATGCTTGGCACGCCCCTGTACATGAGCCCGGAGCAGGCGGCCGTCAACAACCTTGACGTGGACACCCGCAGCGACATTTATGCGCTGGGCGTGATCCTGTACGAGCTGTTGACGGGGACGACCCCACTGGAGAAAGAACTATTGAAGCAGGCGTCGTGGCCGGAGATACTTCGGCTAATCAAAGAAACCGAGCCGCCCAAGCCGAGTACGCGGCTGGCCAGAGGTGCGAGTGGTGAGTGGCCAGGGGCGAGAGAGGACAAAACGCCTTCTTTTCCTCGCTACTCGCCACTCACCACTCGCCGCTTCCGGGAGCTTGACTGGATTGTCATGAAAGCGCTGGACAAGGAGCGCAGCCGCCGCTACGAGACCGCCAACGGCCTGGCTCGCGACCTTGAACGGTATTTGCACGACGAGCCGGTCGAGGCCTGCCCGCCATCGGCTTGGTATCGTCTGGGCAAACTAACCAGGCGTAACCGGACCCTGCTGACTACGGCGGCGCTCGTATCCCTGGCGCTGGTGCTGGGCACGGCGGTGAGCGTCTGGCAGGCGTTCTTGGCCACAGACGCGATGACGTCCCAACGCGAGACCCTGATTCATTTGGAGAAAGCGAACCAAATCGCCACGGGGCAGACGCTGGAGGCGCAGAAGGCCCTGACTCAGCTCGGCGCGGAACAGGTGGCCACCCGCCGCGAGCTGTTTGATTCACTGGTGGCCCAGGCCCGGGCCAACCGCCTTAGCCGGCACATCGGCCAGCGCTTCGCCACCTTCGAGATTCTCGGTAAGGCTATAGCCATTGCCCGTGAGCTGAAATTGCCGCCGGAGCGGTTCCTGGAGATGCGAAACGAGGCACTCGCCGCTATGGCGCTCACGGATATGCGCGTTGCCAAGGAATGGTCCGACACTCTTGGCACCGAGCCCTGTTTTGACCCCCAACTGGAACGTTATGCCCGCAGCGACTTGGACGGCACGGTGTACGTTCGGCGCGTCGGCGACGGTAAGGAAATCTGCCGGCTGCCGGCCCAAGGTCCTGGAAGGAATCGGCTGGTATTTAGTCCGGATGGCCGCTTGCTGGCCGTGATGCATCCCGACCGGGCCAGGGTCCAGGTGTGGAGACTGGCCGGAAAAGAAACATCCGAGGCCTCCGGGACTCCGGAAGCTTTGCCCGGAAAGGATCCGGCCAAAGTCCTCGATGAAGCATGGCGCCCCTGGGACTTAAGTTTCAGTGAGGATAGCCGACAAGTCGCCATCCAACATCCTACTGATCCGTGCATCAACATCTTCGATCTGGCTACCGCAAAAAGACTCACCGGTCTGGCCACGTTTAGCGGCGCCCAGGCCTTCGCTTTCAACCCCAAAGGCCAGCAGCTGGCACTCTTCTCCGCAGGCACTGCTGAGGTCCGCGATTTGGAAACGGGAAAAGTCCTGTGGAAGCAGCCTCTGTCCGGCAGCCGTGCCTGGCTTGAGTGGGATCCGGAAGGAAAGACTCTGGCCGTGGGCGCGTCGCTGACCGGCGGCGACGTCATTTCCCTTTGGGATGTGGCTCACGGCAAGCAGGTCGGGAAGCTGGAAGGAATGCAGGGGGACGGCATACGGTTTACCTTCAACCGCGGTGGCACCTTGCTGGCCAGCACCGGTTGGGGAGGCACCTTACGGCTGTGGGACCCGCTTACGAGCAGACAGCTTTTCAGGACCTTCGCTTCAGGAGAGATCACCCCGCGATTTAGCCTTGACGGCCGTTTTCTGGCCGTGGCGGAAGACGGGGACAAACTACGCATCTGGGAGACCGCTGCCGGGGATGAGTATCAGACTCTCACTGCGAATCTTGCAAGCGGCAATCGGGGATTTGTGTGCTCCGCGATCAGCGCGGACGGCAGTTTGTTGGCCGCCGGGATGGAAGGCGGTGTCGGCCTTTGGGACTTGCCCAGCCGCAAGAATCTTGCCTTCATCGAAGGCCCGCCGGGAATCAACGTGGTCCTTATGGATCCTTCCGGGGCGCTTCTCAACATGGGGCGCAATACCGGCCTGTTTCGTCGGTCGATCCGGCGCGACCCGGCGACCGGGCAGCTCCAGATCGGCGCGCCTGAAAAGCTGCCGGTACCCGGAGTCGCCAATGTTTTCGCCCAAAGCGCGGATGGGCTGGTGTTGGCCTCCCCTCAATTTTCAGGCGCCGTTGTGTGGCACGCAGATCAACCAGACCAGCTAACCAACCTTGGGCATCATAAAGATGCGCGCGCTGTGGCCGTCAGTCCGGATGGTCAATGGGTAGCCACCGGGGGTTTTGGCCATCCGGGAGGCGCGAAGGTCTGGGATGCTCGCACTGGCGAGCTCCGCAAGGATTTGCCTGTCGGCACTAATTGTTGGGTCGTTTTCAGCCCGGACGGGAAACGCTTGCTCATCGCCAGCGGCAGCAATGCGACCGCTCAAATCAGGGTATGGGAGGTGGGCACGTGGGAGGAGGTTCTCATTAAAGAACCGCTCAAAGGAGCGATTCCTGCATTTTCTCCGGACGGCAAGCTCCTGGTGGTAGAAACCGGCACCGGCGTCGCGCGCCTGCTTGATCCCAAGACTGGGAGGGAATATGCCCGCCTGGAAGACCCCAACCAGGATCGCGCAGCTCACTTTAGCTTTTCTCCTGATAGCACGAAACTGGTGTGCGCCACGGCCGATGGTCACTGCCTGCATATTTGGGACCTACGTGCGCTGCGCCGTCGACTTGCGAAGATGGACCTGGACTGGGATTAGTGGTCTGCCAATCTTCGATTGACAACCAGCAGCCTGCACACAAGTGAGCCCGAGCAAGAGTGGGCCTTAGTTGGGCACACGGCCTTTGACAAATCCCTTAGACGCGCGCATGACATGCTACTCTTAGTTAGAGGCTATCCGAATAAGGGTCAGACACCTCGGAATTCACGGGGTCAGGCCCCTTAGTCGGAAAGGCTCTCACTCTTTATCGTGCTCTTCATCAACTTCCTAACTGTAATCTTCCACCTACTCTTACCGTCTTTCAAAAAACCTGGCTCAGTTTGCGCGCCGTTTTCGCATGGTAGAGGGACGCGCTTCGAGTCCGATTTGCCGCCAAACAGACGCTGGAAATGGGCTGCGCCCCTCTTTATGGCTCCCACAGCGGCGCTTGGACTGCGGTCCGGGCGTGAACTCTTTCCCTTGAAAGGAATGCGACCATGTGGCTCCCTTCGATATTTTCATCTCTTAAATCAGGCTTTTCTCGTGGCCAAAGGCTCCGGGCGGCACATTTAAGTCCGCGCGGCATCCGGCCGCAGCTCGAGTTGCTCGAGGATCGCACCCTGCCGGCTCTCCTCAACCCTACCCAGGTCGCTACGGCGTACGGCATCAACCTGGTTGATTTCGGGACGGCGACAAGCCCAATCATTGGCAACGGTGCGGGGCAAACCATCGCCATCATCGACCCCGGAGACGATGCGGCACTCGTGAACACCGGGTCTCCCAATTTCGGCTCGAGTGATCTGCACAATTTCGACGTTCTGACGCACCTTCCCGATCCGCCCAGCTTCAAGGTGGTCGGTGAAACCGGAGGGCCGCGGCCCGCATACGTCGGTATTACCTCGTCTTCGGAAACCGGCAATACGGTCACGATCACGACCTCCTTCCCCATCTTTTTGCCCGGTGTCAGTGTCAGTTCCGTCACGGTCGCGGAAGACGGCCTGTATGACGGGACATTCGGCCCCGCTACCGCTTTGACATCGACGCAATTCACCTATAAGGATTCCAGCCAGACCAACCTTCCGAGTTCGACAGGCGGAACCATCAATAATCCAGTCTCCACTCTTGAGACGACTCTGGACGTGGAATGGACCCACGCCATCGCTCCTGCTGCCAACATCGTGCTCATAGAGATGGTGGGAGGCATCACCCCCTTCGACGTCGCCAACGCCGTAAACACGGCCGTTTCTTCCAGCATCAATGCGTCGGTCGTCTCGATGAGTTTTAGCTTCCCGGAATTCCCTAACGAAACGAACGCCTCTCCATTTCTTGGCCTCGCTCAGTTCGATGACGGACTGTTCGCAAGCTCTGGAACAGCGTTCGTCGCTAGCACCGGAGATAACGGCGCGCCCGGTGGCTATCCTGCCTTCTCTCCAAATGTCCTGGCAGTCGGTGCCACAAATCTTTTCGTGAATACGAATGGTTCGTACCAATCCGAAACAGGCTGGAGCAACCCCGTTATTGCTAGCGCCACAGAAAGTGGCAGCACGGTGACGATCACGACCACCGCCGCTTCGTCGACCAACTTCCAACCGGGGCAAACGGTCACGATCACCGGTGTCGGCTTTGCCGGTTACGACGGCACCTTCACCGTCACAGGCTCCCCATTCGCGAATTCGTTCACGTATACGGACCCGTTTTTTGCAGGGCTCCCACCATCCTCCGGCGGAACAGCTGTCGGCCAAAACCAAGGCGGCAGTGGCGGTGGGATAAGCCAATTCGAATCTCAGCCCGCTTACCAGCAAGGGACTGTCACGCAGGTCACCCAGACTACGACAAATCGAACCGTTCCCGATGCGGCCTTCGTTGGCGGCGCACAGAGTCCGGTTGAAATCTACAACTCGGACGGAACGGGTGGACCCTTCAATAGCAACAACATAGGGGGCGTCGATGGCACGAGTGTTTCCGCTCCTTGCTGGGCTGGGCTCATCGCCATTGCCGATCAGGGTCTGGCGATTCAAGGACTCGCCCCGCTCAATACATCATCGGCTTTGCAAACCGATCTTTACGACCTGCCACTTACCGATTTTCACGACATCACCTCAGGCAACAATGGATTTGCCGCCGGCCCCGGCTACGATCTGGTAACCGGCATAGGCAGTCCTGTCGCAAACCTCCTGATCCCCGACCTAGTCGGCACCCCCGCCGCACTTGCTTACTCCACTCCGGACAACGTCACCACCGGCCACAATATCGTCGTCAAGGAGGTCGGTGCCAACGTCGACGTTTTCGATAACGGCAACCTGGTAACGGCGCACCCGATCAGCACCACTTCGCAGATCAACATCAGCGGGGATGATACGGCAGGCGCCATCAGCGTCACAGTCGATTACTCCGGCGGCGTTTTCACCATCCCCGTGAACTTCAATGGGGGCACCGGAAACGGTTCGCACGTCTTGAACATTGAAGGCGGCTCCTTTGCCAATGAGAGCTATGCTCAATCCGGCGCCATCACCCTTGACAGCAGCACCATCACTTTCTCGAACCTGTCGAGCATCAACGACAATCCTGGCGGGGCGACGGACACCATTCAGATCAACGGATTGCCGGGAAATGTCGCGCTTACGGTCAACACCACTGTCGGCCAGGATGCCGTTTACGTCAATGGTTTACCGTCGAGGTCAAGCGTCAATGTTGTCGCCGCAACGTCGGGTGGCGGCTCCGACGCCGTCTACATCGGCGGCGCAACCAGCCTTTTTCCAAGCTTGAGCTTGGTCCAGGGCACTGTTTCGTTCAACGGCTTCTTCGGCGGGAATGTGTATTTCTACGATAATGCGGGTCCAACCAACACAACTTACCAGCTCTCTGAGACGAGCTTGTCACGCCCTGGATCGGGAACTTTTCAGTTCGCTGACATCGGCAGTGTCACCCTCTTTACCAGCCAGGGTACCGACGTGGTCGATGTGAAAGGGCCGAATTCGCTTTTGTGGCCGACTCTGAACATCGTCGGGACCCTTGCAGCCACGACCACCCTGCAGGTCAACGGAGCGCTGGCGACCAACTATACCGTTACAGGCGGGCAAATGACCATCGGCCCGGTTGGGATACCAGGGATTGCCGACATCATCAACTACAGTGGTTTGGCCAAACTGGAACTGAACCTTCCGGCAACGACCTCGCCCAATACGGTCGACGTCGAAAGCACCCCACCTGAGGCTAGTAGCACCGTCATCAAAGACCTCGCGGACAGCGCCGCAGTGACGGTTTGCCAGTCCTCCCTGAACCTCGACAGCATCGTGACGCCGCTGACCGTCGAAGGCAACGGCAATATTGTGTTGATCGTGGACGACCAGAATAACCCCAATCCTGTTTTGACTAACGACACCGTGACCAATAACTCTGTCGCGCGAAATGCCATCGATGCGTTCGGCCATGCGCACAACGCCTCGATCATCTACAGCGGGCTTGGCAGTCTGTTGCTTGATACGGGTCCCCTTGTCAATATCGTCGATGTCGAAGGCACTGCGGCTCCGACCACTGTAAACGCTGGCGCCGGCACTGCGCTTGTTACCATCAGCGCCCAGGACGAGAATCTGGACAATCTACCGGCCGCACTGACCATCAACGGCAACGGTTACGAGCCGGTCATCGTTGCCGATCAGAATAACCCCAACAGCGTGCAGGCCAGATACTCCCTCACCGGCACCACCCTCACCGTAACGGGCAAAGTGGTTACCAACAGCCAGACAGTGGCCCACAAGGCGACGATCACCTTTGGCGACGTCGGAAGCCTGGTAGTGGATACTGCTTCCCTTGCCAATGAGGTCATTGTCCAAAACACCTCGGTTCCGACCACCATCAACGGCGGTGGCGGCAACAACACCTACAACGTCCAGGCCACGGGAGCGACCACAGCCATCAATACTGGGTCTGGCAACGATGCGGTCAACGTGGGGGCTGCGAACCTGCTCAGTGGCATCCAGGCCGCCCTGACCATCACGGGCCAGGGGGGAGCTGACACGCTGGACTTCAACGATCAGGCCAGCACAGCAGCACAAACCTATTCGGTGAATGCTTCCATCGTCTACGTCCGGCCTTTCTCCCTGGGTATCACCTACACCGGCATAGCTGCGTTGCAACTCAATGGCAGCCAGGGCGCCAGCAATTACAACATCCAGAGCACGGCCGGGGCGATAGCCTATACGATCGACGCCGGCAGACAAAACGATACCTTTTCAGTCGCTCCGTTCCTCGAGAATTGCGATAACGTTGCCACCAACCTGGGCCTGACACTTAATGGCGGCGGCGGGCTCAACACCTTGCAAGTTTACGACCAGAACAACCCGAACCCAGAGAGCTATAACGTCAACGCCGGGGTCCTCTACGTTCGTCCGCTTACTCTTGGCATCAGCTTCTCCGACATCCGTAACCTGGTGCTCGACGGTGGCGAGAACGGCAACACTTTCAACGTCTACAGCAGCGCTGCGGGCACTTCCTACACGCTCAACGGCGGCACGGGTGGCGACAATTTCAATGTGGGGAGTTTCGGCAGCAATGTACTCGATAACATCCATGGCGCCGTTACTGTGAACGGCCTGGGCGCCACAACCACCTTGAATCTCAACGACCAGGGCAGCACAGGCGCCAATACGTATACGATGACCAGCACCAAGGTGACCCGCAAGGGTACCGCCTCGATCAGCTACAGTGACATGACTTCGCTCGTAGTCAATGCCGGCAGCGGCGGCAACGTCATTACCCTTACCGGCACCGCGCCCGGGACCGCCACCACTGTCAACGCCGGCGCTGGAGCGAACACCATCAAGATGACCGCTAGCGCTGCCGCCTATTCAGGTCCCTTGACCATCAATGGACAGGCTGGCGTCAACACGCTGAACTACTCCGGTTTCACCGGCCCTGTCACGGTCGATCTGCCGCTAGGCATCGCCACCGGCGTTGAGGGGGGTATCAGCAATATTCTGAACGTCACCGGGGGTGCGGGCAACGACCTGTTTGTCGGCAACGGCCAGGGGAACATGCTGACCGGTGGCACCGGCCGCAACATGCTCATCGCCGGGGCCAACCCCGGCACGTTGATTGGCGGCACCTGCAACCGGGGGTCGTTGCTGGTCGGCGGCACAACGAACTACGACACCAACCTCGTCGCCCTTGACGCCATCATGGCCGAGTGGGACGGTTCGGCGTCCTATGCCGTCCGAGTCAATGCGCTGCTCAACGGCGGTGGCAGCAACGGCAGCTATCTCTTGGGCGCCACGGACTTCACCAACAACGGCGGCGGCAACACGCTGTTGGGCGGCAGTCCCGGACTCAATCTGTACTACGGCGTAGAAGCGCTCGACACCAACGACTGGAACCCGAGCCTGGGTGAAGTCTTCATTCAGAACCCGTCGCAGGTCAGCTTCCAGATCAACGCCAAGGCCTTGTCAGAACCGGTCCTGTTCCTGGACGGCGGGACCCCGGTGTACACCCAGACTCCGGCCACGTTCTACGTCGCGCCGGGGGTGCACACACTGAGCGACCCCTACGCTGCGGGTGCATCGGTTTCCTTTACGGTGCGGGCGGACGGCACCGTTACCTACTTGACATCCTTGGCCGGCATCCTGGGCGGCCAAATGACGAATACGCTGATCGTCAGCGGCGCGGCCATCACTTTCAACGCGCAAGCCCTGTCCTACCCCGCTTTGAGATTGGATACTATCCTCTCAGATCTAACGGCCGCGCCATTCACCTTGAACCTCCTGCCTGGCACACACTCGTTTCAGGAGTTGTACCTCTCGGGTTCCCAGATCAATTTCAACGTGGGGGACAACGGCGAGGTCAGCTATGCCACCGCGTATGACAGCTTCCTGAGCGGTCAGGGGACCAGCGCACTGGTTATCAACGGCGTGACCATTACCGTCAACGCCCAAGCCCTGAAGAACTCCTACTATGAATTGAGAATTGATACCAATGTCACGGACTCGCCGGCGACCCCGGTCACACTAACTCTGCTGCCCGGTCCACACACCCTTGCAGACCTCTTCGGTCAGGGGTCCGTGCAGTTTAGCCTGGCCGATGATGGAACGATCAGTTACGCGAACTCGTTCGATACGGTCTTGGGCGGGCAAGGGACAAGCACGCTGCTCGTCAAAGGAGCGGTGATCACCATCAATGCCCAGGCTCTGTCCGACCCCGAGCTGCTGTTCAACAACTATACCGAGCAAGTGTCGACGACGCCCCTCACGGTTGCCCTCCTGCCAGGCACAGGTACGCTTCAAGAACTGGGCGAGCCCAGCACCTTGGTCACCTTCTCGGTCGCGGCCAACGGCGACGTCAGCTACGATCAGTCACTGGACAGCATCTTGAGCGGCAGCGGCACGTCTACCCTGGTCGTCAACGGCGTGACCATCACCGTTAACGCCCAAGCGCTGTCCGTCCCCTACTTGCAGATCGATACGTATATCTTTGGAGAGAACACGAGGGCGCCCTTCTCCCTGACCCTGCTGCCGGGCACTCAAACGCTCGCGGAATTGCTCCAAGGCGGTACCGCGCTGAACTTCACGGTCGCCGCCGACGGCACCGTCAGCTACGATCCGTCGTTGGACAGCGTTTTGAATGGCAGCGGCACCTCCACCTTGGTCGTCAGCGGCGTGACCATCACCGTCAACGCCCAAGCACTGTCCGACCCCTACTTGCAGATTGATAGCTATCTTGAACAGGCTACGAATGCGCCATTTTCCTTGACAATACTGCCCGGCACCCAGACGATCGATGAATACGGCGAACCGGGAACCGCGCTCAATTTCACGGTCGCCGCCGGCGGCACTGTTAACTACGACCCGACATTGGAAGCCATCCTGAGCGGTCAGGGGACAAGCATCCTGGTTGTAAACGGCGTGACCATTACTGTCGACGCCCAAGCCCTGTCCGACCCGTATTTGCAGGCCGATACCTATATTACGAGCCTCTCGACGGCCCATCCCTTCACGCTAACTGTTTTTCCGGGCACTCAAACGATCCAGGAATATCTCCAAGGCGGGACCGGGCTCAACTTCATGGTCGCGGCCAACGGGGACGTCAGCTACGATCAGTCGCTGGACACCATCCTGAGCGGCCAAGGGACAAACACCCTGGTCGTCAACGGCGTGACCATAACTTTCGACGCCCACGCCCTGTCCGACC
>Ga0206872_10330_pt1 | contig 12841 bp, 9 predicted proteins | sample Alteio_BWOrgCont_34_FD_152906 | JGI IMG/M metagenome (GOLD analysis project Ga0206872, IMG submission 152906) | Enriched cells from forest soil in Barre Woods Harvard Forest LTER site, Petersham, Massachusetts, United States -... | ecosystem: Environmental > Terrestrial > Soil > Temperate forest >... | reverse complement strand
ATGACGTACCGGCGTTTACCGATGCGCTAAACGTGCTTCCGGGACTTGAATCAGGGTTTTGGCTGTGCGACCACGTAATGTTAAAGTCCTTAGTCGGCGGGTCGCCTTCCAGGCCGTAATTGTGCGACCCATAGCTCAACGATATAGATCCATCATATTTATAACGCTTACGGTAAGTCATTTCCTCGTTCAGTTCGTACGAGCCCTTTGAATAGAGCGTACCCGTGGTTGTGAGATCCATGTAATCGTTCACCACGATATAATAACCAAAATTCCTTAAATAAAACCCCAGCTTTTGGTCCTCTCCGAGCGTCGGAATAATGACGCCGGATGTTTTTGAGTCAGGTTTCGGGAAAAAGCCAAATGGTATAGCCAGGGGTAACGGTATCCCTTCTATCTCGAGGTAAGCGGGGCCTGAAATAATGCGGTTCTTTTCCACGATCCCTTTAGTGATGACGATGCCAAAATGGGTGTCGGGATATGGCAGGTCGCAGGTGCTGAAAAGAACGTTTTTAATGGCAACCTCATTGCTGTCAATTTTTTTATCTTCGCCGCCCGAAAAAAAATCTTCACCCTGGTGCGTCACCGGGTTATATATCTTTCCCCTTTTTGTTTTAAAGTTAAACAGCAACGAATCTGACAATATCGGATCCTCTTTACCTTGTTTGGAAATTGGTTTCCCGATGTCATACAAATTCGTGGCCGGATTCAGGCTTCCACGCGCAAAAAGGAGATGTTTTTTTTGATCGACACGGATGTAATCGGCATCCAGCTCAAAATCCTCGTAGATAACGCGCGCTTTTCCATAAAGGTAGGTAATCTCATGCTCCTGGTCTACAACGGTGGAGTCTTCTGCATGCGATTTTACATCCGATTGTAATTCACCTGTCTTTTTTGTAGTATCTGTCGCACTTTTTATTGGTGTTTTTCCGTTAGAAGGCTTACCTTTAGGAGGTTTGTCGTTTTTAATTGCTTGTGTACTTGGAATACTGTCCATAACCCGGACAGGAGTGTTAACAGGCGCAGTCTGCGAAAGTGCTTTCGCATGAGCTATTAATATAATTGCAAGCAGAAAAAAACAGCTTTTGAATTTCAAAATAGATTATGAATAGTATTTTTGCAGGGATAGTTAACAGCGTTCAAAATTAATGAAAAATAAGGCATTGAAAAGATTGATTTGTGGTTTATTGTTAGTGTGGGCATCTCTTCCATTTGCTTCTTTCGCATTAAGTATTAGTTCTCAGAAGGATACTGTAGCCGACAGCGGCTACAAAATTAAAACCATTATTGTCGATCCGGGCCACGGTGTGCGCCCGGAAGGCGCAGTAGGTCATTTTTCGCCGGGTGCACCGGGTTCTTATTCCTTTGAGAGAAATGTAACGCTTGCCATAGGGCTTAAATTGCAGCAGGCTATAGAAAAACAGATGGACGGCGTAAAGGCCGTTTTAACACGCAGCACCGAAGAAGACGTTAACTGGCAGAAACGGGCAGATATTGCCAACGAGAACAAAGGCGATCTATTTATATCACTCCACTGTAATTCGCTGGGGGACAAACAGGTACGCGAGTTGGTCGGGCACAAGCATCATAAGCCTGTATATCACTACGTCGACGTTCCAGACCGTTCCGGGCGGGGGGTTTTGATATTGGTTTATGGTTCATGGCGTACAAAAGAAGAAGAAAAAGCCATAAAGGAAAACCTGGTAGAAGGTGACGAGGAAATGAACTCCGCCCCTGATCCCAACGATCCGGCGGCGATGATCTTAATGAACGAATACAAGCGCAAGTACCGGAAGCAAAGTATCCACCTTGCCCAATTGCTGGTATCGGAATTCACCGCCGACGGTAGAAAAATAGAGGGAATAAGAGAACAGGGCGTGTTGGTTTTATGCCACAGCGCCATGCCGGCCGTACTTATTGAAACAGGGTACATTAATAATCCCGACGATGAGGCTTACCTGAATTCGGAAAAAGGGCAGGACGAAATCGTAGCTTCAATAATACGAGCGTTAAAGAATTACAAAAACGAAGTAGAATCAGCATCACAACCGTAAATATTTACAAATTGAAAATATCAAACGAAACAAAAATTGGCGCCTTAACGGCGATTGGCATAACTATATTGATACTCGGGTATAGTTTTTTGCGGGGCGATGAGGTATTTGGCGGCGCAAACAGGTTTTACGTTGTTTATAACGAAGTTGATGGCCTCACGATATCCAAACCGATTCTGGTAAACGGTTTTCAAATCGGGCGTGTGTCAAAAATGAAGCTGCAAAAAAACGGCAGCACAATGGTTGAATTAAGCGTGGACAGGCAATATAATGTCCCAAAAAACACTATTGCAAAACTTGGCAGCGCCGGTCTATTGTCAGGTAAAGCCATCATATTTGAGTATGGCAACAGCAATATCTCTGCTGAAGACAAGGACACGCTTACTGCCGCAACGGAGGTTAGCCTGATGGACAACCTACAGCCCATTCAAACAAAAGCAGAAGCCCTTGTCAATAAACTCGACTCCTCGCTGGCGGCCATAAATAAAATATTAAACCCGAATTTTCAAAAGAATGTCGACCGCAGCTTTGTGAGTATCGCCAATTCGCTGCAAACGCTTGAAGGAACCACAAAAAAAATTGACGCGCTTGTCAGCACACAAACCGTACATATTAATGCCATACTGGCCAATACCGAAACCGTTACGTCAAATTTAAAGGCAAGTTCGTCCCACCTGACAAGCATTACCGATAACTTTGATAAAGTAAGCGCCGATATCGCTTCGTCAAACCTGAAACAAACACTGGATAATGCCAGTAAAGCCGTGGCCGACCTGCAGGCTACCGTTAGCAAGATGAATTCAACAAACGGTACCGTAGGAGCTTTGCTTAATGACAAGCAGGTTTATGACAATTTAAAAGACGCGACCAGCAACCTCAACGCGCTTTTTGTCGATCTTAAAGCACATCCGGGCAGGTACGTAAGCTTTTCAGTTTTTGGGGGGAAGAAGAAAGACAAGTAGAACGGATTTTGTAGTATGCAATGCCCGGTAGGCGCCTTGCATGCTTGCCCGAAATAGTTACAGCATTACCTCCAACCAATCGTATTTTCGATAAACCCGATCAGATCGTCGGCCATGGCCTGCTGTTCCTTTAAGCTGGGATGGCCATTGGTATTTTTGTAGGGGATAAAATGGGTATAAATATTTCTGTCATTTATACCGTCAACTGCTTTTTGAATATATCCCGGCCATGGCGAGCCGGATTTGGTTGCGTCCATACTGCCCAAAATGCAGATTATTTTGGCCTGCGGGTACTTGCCGCGAACAGATTTTACAAATTGCTGATAGGCATTAATAATAAATTCAGGCGTTGGCGGTTTTGTGCCAAAACGGGCCTTGAACTGGTCGTTATTTGGCAAGTTGACAATCCAGCAGTCGTTTTGAAATAAATTAATCACTACCAGGTCCGGTGTGTATTTCGAAAAATCCCACTTGCTGCCCGGATCGGTTGCATCCAGCCGGTCATACATTTCGGACATGATGAGTGGAAACCAGCTCACCGTAATTCCAATGCCGCTTTTTGAGGTATTATGCAATTCTGCATCAAAATGCCGGGCGGTTATGGAAGCATAGCTTAAGTAACCATTTTCATATGGGCTCGTGCCGCGATCTTTACCTGTAGTATCCTCGTCCGCATACCCACAGGAAATGGAGTTGCCAAAAAACTCTATTTTACGTTTTTTGGCAGGGGGTGGCGGCAAAATCTTCTCACTGCCGGACAGCTCAAAGCCATATAACCATGTTTTTCCCATAGCCCACTCCGTGCGTTTGAATAATTCCAAAGTGTGCCTTCCGGGTGTGAGGTTTTTAGCCAGCACATAGCTTTTTTTAGCCATTTCCGGATGAATTATGCTCAATACTTTTCCGTCAACAATAATATTGTAATTATTGTCCGATCGCTCGTCCTTCAGCACAGCGCTCAAGATGGTTCCACTAAAATTTATAGCGACAGAAGTGGCGGACCAGGACAATTCGGCAGTACTGTCGGTCATTGCTATACGACCTGAATAACGGATGTGCGGATCGGTTGCCTTTATGACCGTTTGTGCCTCGCTTTGCATTCCCAACGCAAGCAGAAGGCTAAAAAACAGGCAGTTGCAGTGTTTCATAGTTACAATGGTGAAAATATCAGAGACTGCAAATATTGGGTCTCTACTTCAAATATACATAAGTTATCCCATCCCCGCCCCTATCGGCATGCTCATCTTCCATCCTATCTACCTGCTCATATTTCTTTAAATACTGGCGTATCATTTTGCGCAAAATGCCATCACCCTTGCCATGGATGATCTTTAAGGTACCAAAACCCATCATAACGGCGCGGTCAAACAGGCGCTCAATAGCACTTAATGCATCCTCGGTGCGCATGCCGCGTACATCAATTTCGGGGCTGAAACTGGCCAAATCACCCGTGTGGCTATTATAATTCCGCCTGATCTCTTTTGGAACGGCTGATTTGGCTACTTTAATCACCCGTTTCTTTTTAGTCACGGTCCGCAAATCACCAATTGCAATTACCACATTGTCTTTTATCAACTCAATTACCTGCCCGGTGGTTTCGCTGTCCACTAACTTAACCCAGTCACCAGGCTTTAGCTCCTCATCTTCGGGCAATGATTTGGTTATGATTGGCTTTACCGTATTTTTTTGCAGTTCGGTATTGAGCTTTTCGCGTAGCTCACGGGTCTTTTCTTTGTCGGCGTTATTGCTCTTTATTTCGGAGATGGTATTTTCAACCAATTTATTCGCGTCCAGGATAATGTTTTTCGCCTGTTCTTTGGCCTCGCGTATCAGCGATTTTTTATTCTCTTCAAGATAACTCTTTAGCTTTTCATTTTCAGCCAGCAACGTGTTCACCTGCCTTTGCTGTTTTTCGAGATTTATTCGCGTATCATATATCTCTTTTTTCTCCCGTTCCAAATCAACCAGCAGGGTGTCTACCTTTTTCTGCCCGGCGCTAACCTTGTTTTTGGCCAGGTTGAGCACATTTTGGGGCAGCCCGATCTTTTGTGCGATCTCGAAAGCATAGGAGCTGCCCGGCTTGCCTACTTCCAGCACATACAGCGGCCGCAGTTCTGCGTTATTAAACAGCATCGATGCATTTTCGATCCCTTCTGTATGACTGGCAAAGATTTTAAGGTTTGAATAATGCGTGGTTACCATCCCCCTCACCTTTTTATGATTCAGCGATTCCAGTACAGCCTCCGCAATGGGGCCGCCGAACTGCGGGTCGGTTCCGGTTCCAAATTCATCTATCAGCACCAACGTTTTACCGTTTGCCAGCTCCACAAATTCCTTCATTTTTGAAAGATGGGCGCTGTAAGTGCTCAAATCGCTTTCGAGGGACTGGTCATCGCCGATATCGACAAAAAATTGTTTAAACACGCCCGTAATGCTTGCTTCCGAGGCCGGGATCAGCAAACCTGCCTGGGCCATCATCTGCAGTAAACCAACGGTTTTCATGCAAACCGACTTACCGCCTGCATTTGGCCCTGAAACAACCACAATGCGCACCTGTTCATCCACCTGCACGTTAAGCGGAACAACAATTTTGTGCTCCTTTTTAAAGTTTAAAAATAACAGCGGGTGCCGGGCGTTTACCAGTTTAAGGCTGGCTTCGTTTACCAGCTGAGGCATCTCCGCCTCTATATCGATAGCAAAAAGCGCCTTGGCCCGTACAAAATCCAGTTTGGTTAATAAACCGTGATAGGATAATAGTAAAGGCACAAACGGGCGCAATTCCCCGGTTAATGCAGTCAGAATTTTAATAATCTCCCGGCGCCGCTCAAATTCCAGGTCGCGTATTTTATTATTGAGGGAAAACACTTCCTCCGGCTCGATATAAACGGTTTGGCCGGATGCAGATTCATCATGTATAAAGCCCTTTAGTTTACGTTTGTTTTCTGCCAGTAATGGGATACAAAGCCGTCCATCGCGGATAGTTAATGATCCGTCCGCCGTCCAGCCGTTACTGTTCGCATTTTTAAATACCTGGTCTATTTTCCGGCGGGCTTCCTGTTCAGCTTTGGCAATTCCGGAAGTAATTTCCTGTAATTCGCGGGATGCATCGAGCCTTATTTTTCCTTTCTGGTCAATCACCCTTTCGATCTTTTTAAGGATCCTCTTTTCAATAGGCAGGTGCTCAAATAGCGTTTCCAGGTTAGGATACAAACCTTCACGTTCGTTAAAATAACCGATGACTGCAAAAACCGTATTTAATGAAACGTAAACACGGTAAAACTCTTCTTCCGTTAAAAATACACCTTCAATTTTGGCCTTGTTCGCCAGCGATTTGATGTCGAAAAAATGATCGATAACAAGCCGGTCTTCGCTCTGCAGTATGTTTTTAAATTCATTAGTTTGGCCCAGGAACTTGCCGATCTGGCCAAAATCATACATCACCAGGATTTTATCCACCATTTGCCGGCCCATCTCGCTCAGGCAATGCAGTTTGATCAGTTCTTTAACTTCGGTAAAACCCAGTTTATCAGTATGCTTTGGGGCGCTGGCCATTATTGCTCTTTAGGAGTGACTTGTTTGCGGAATCGATTTTGTCGGCAAGGTGTTTCAATATTTCGTCATACATGGCCTCCATCTCCACCGGCTTGCCGGTGTAGTATTTAAGACTTCTCCTGAACGCCGACGAATCTACATGGTGTCTTTTAAAAAGCGCCAGGTACCGTGCCGTGCCGTATTTGTAAAGCGTATCGGCGTTTATTGATACCATGTTGTACATTCCCCCATCAACGATGTGCATATCAGTAAGTAAACTGACCATTTGCTGGCGCTCGATGATCGCCTGATCGGATTTACCCCGCCCACAGGAGGCTAAAATGATCGTTAACCAAAAAAAGAAGATGATATATTTATGCATTCCGTATTTTAGCGCCTAATTTTCGACCAAAACTACGGATAAATGAGCATCGCGGATAATATAAAAACGTTAAAAAAAGAAACTGTTCCCATAAAGGTAACGCTTATTGCGGTGTCGAAAACTAAACCTGCTGAAGAAATCATGGAGGCTTATAATGCCGGGCAGCGCTTATTTGGCGAAAACCAGGTGCAGGAGCTGGTTGAAAAACAGGAAGCCCTGCCAAAGGATATACAATGGCACCTAATAGGCCATCTGCAAAGTAACAAGGTAAAGTATATTGCATCTTTCATCACCATGATCCAGTCTGTTGATAGCCTTAAGCTGCTCGAAGAGATTAACAAACATGCTGAAAAAAATAACCGGGTGATAGATTGCCTGCTGCAGGTTTACATTGCCGATGAGGATACAAAATACGGGCTTGGCTTTGACGAGATCATTGAGCTGCTGCGTTCTGAACAGCTTCCGCTGTTAAAAAATATCCGTATTCGCGGGCTGATGGGGATTGCAACCAATACCGACAATGAAAAACAGGTAAAAGATGAATTTTATGAACTGAGGACATTTTTCGACGGGATTAAGCAAAGCTTTTTCAGGAAAGATGATGCTTTCGATGTCCTTTCGATGGGCATGTCGGCAGATTATAAGATCGCCATAGAACAGGGCAGCACGATGGTGCGCCTGGGGAGTACGGTGTTTGGGCAGCGAATAATTAAACATTGGAAAAACAACTAAGATTTTTAGGATTAGGGATTACGGATTTTATAATTGCGGAAAGCGGAATGTCGAATGCGGAATGTTTTGATTTCGGATGTCGGATGTTCGATTTCGGAATTTTTTGATTTCGGAAAGCGAAACGTCGAATGCGGAATGAAGTTGATTTCGGATGTCGAATCGGATAGCCAAATTGTAGCAATGAATAATGTTCAATGCCCTTTACTTTAGGGTTCACCTGGCATTTTCGCCTCATCCTAAATCCTTCTCCAAAGGAGAAGGACTTCGATGCAAGATGGAAAATTGCTTTTTTTAAGCCCCTCTCCATTGGAGAGGGGTTTGGGGTGAGGCGACCGTAATGCCAAGGCTAAATACTAATTACTTAAGTAAACGACATTGAATGACTAACGATCATTGACCAACCACTAATGAACTAATGAACTAATGAACATCAACATAAGAATAGCAAAACAGGAAGATTGCCTGCGATTACTGGAGCTGGTAAATGAACTTGCGCTTTTTGAGCGCGCGCCGGAGGAGGTGACCGTGACTTTACAGGAGTTTGAGGATGCCGGTTTTGGCGAAAAGCCGGTTTGGAAGGCGTTTGTAGCTGAATTTGACGGTATTGTTGCAGCATTTGCGCTCTATTACATCCGGTATTCAACCTGGAAGGGTTGCAGGATGTACCTGGAGGACCTGATCGTGACGGAAGAAATGCGGGGAAAAGGACTCGGCAAATTATTGTTTGACAGGCTGATTGCGGAGGCAAAAGAGCTGAGCTTTAACGGGATGACCTGGCAGGTGCTGGATTGGAACGAACCGGCCATCAAGTTTTACAAAAAATATGGGGCGGGTATTGAAGCAGGCTGGCTTAATGGGTCCTTGTCAAAAGAACAGTTAGCAGAACTATAGCATCATGAAACAAATTTTTATCCTGGCGGGCCTGTCGGCCCTTCTGTTTTCTGTAAGCAATACTCACTTGCCCATAAATCGACCCTTAGGTAACCCATTAAGGAGCGAATCAAAAGATACGCTTGTATATAAATACCATATCACAAAAGAACGATCACCCGATTGCGGGGCGCGGCCGGACAGCGAATGTACCGTGGCCAAAGTGGTATATCCTTTTTTTAACAACCAACCTTTATTAAACAGCTCAATTCAACGCAAACTGGCAACAGCATTTAATTTTGGAGATAAAAGGATCAGCACGGTTAAGGAATTGGTTCACGGCGTTATCCGTGCTTACCTGGCTGATACGGAATTAATCAAGGACAAGGGCTCTTATTCGCTCGATGCATCTCTCAAGGTCGCAAGGCAGGATTCATATTTACTCGCTTTTAAAATTGACGGACACACCTATAGCGGTGGCGCTCATGGCCTTGATAAGGCTGCGTTCCTGAATTGGGATATAAAAAAACAACGCGAACTTACGCTGAATGATATCCTGGTTAACGGCTACAGGCAACAACTAACCAGGATCGGTGAAAAAATATTCAGGAAAGATGAAAAGTTAAATGCCAATGCACCGCTCACCGACAACTATTTCTTTAAAAATGGAAAATTCAGCCTGAATGATAACTTTATGATTACGCCAACCGGGTTACAATTTTTGTACAACGAATACGAAATAAAATCATTTGCCCAGGGTCAAACCGGGCTTTTTATCCCATACGCACAAATAAAATCGTTACTTAGGCCCAATACGGTCGTTTCACAATATCTTAAATAATGCTTGTATTCAAATTCGGCGGGGCATCGGTAAAGGATGCGAAGGGGATTATCAACCTCGGCAGCGTGGTTGAAAAATTCAATGGTGAAGAATTGCTGATCGTGGTTTCTGCAATGGGCAAAACAACCAATGCCCTGGAAAAGCTAACAAAAGCTTATATAAACGGCGACAGTCACTTACAGGAGATATTTGATGAGATCAAAAATTATCACTGCGCCATTATGGAGGAACTTTTTGAGCCCCGGCATCCCGTTTTCGACGAGGTCGCCAATACCTTTGTGGAGATAGACTGGGTAATTGAGGATGAACCGCATGAGGATTATGATTTTATTTATGACCAGATCGTATCGATCGGCGAATTGGTTTCAACCAGGATTATTAATGCGTATTTGAACCAGGCGGGTATAAAATGCCAATGGCTTGACGTGCGCGGCTACGTGCATACGGACAATACCTACCGGGAGGGAATTGTTCAATGGGAGAAAACCTGCGCGGCTATCAATAAAGATATCCCGTCACTACTGCAGAAAGGCCGCATCGTCACACAGGGCTTTTTGGGGGGGACTTCCGAGAACTTTACGACTACACTGGGCCGGGAAGGCTCCGACTATACCGCCTCCATTTTTGCTGCATGTTTGGGTGCTGAGTCAGTTACCACCTGGAAGGATGTGCCCGGCATCCTCAACGCTGATCCGAAATTGTTTGAAGATACGGTTAAATTTGATGAGTTATCGTACACGGAAGCTATTGAAATGACGTATTATGGCGCCAGCGTTATTCACCCAAAGACGATAAAACCACTTCAAAATGCCAGGATTCCTTTACTTGTTAAATCGTTCAGCCAGCCGGAGGAGCCTGGTACCATAATTCATGAGACTTCCGGCGGCAAACCTGGAAAGCCTGTTATCATCATAAAACAAAATCAGACGCTATTGTCTATTTCGGCCAGGGATTACTCCTTCATTTCCGAGCAGCAACTGAGCACGATTTTTAAGCTCTTTTCGCAGGCCCAGGTTAAAGTAAATGTGATGCAAACATCGGCCCTTAGTTTTACGGTTTGTTTTGACCTGTACGAAGAACGCTTCAAAAAACTGCTTGTGGCCTTAACGGCAGGTTTTAAAGTAAAATACAATGATGGCCTTACGCTTATAACCGTGCGCCATTACTCTCCCGCTTCGTTGAAGGAACTGACTGTTGGCAAAACCATTTTAATGGAACAGCTAAGCCGGAACACTATTCAATTAGTTGTAAAATAATGGCGCGCCACCCGTGTTTGGCAAATGTTTGCCAGGGAGGACTTAGGACCAATCCCTAAACACGCTCAAACGAAAAGTTATCACAAAAAATACAACTAATTGCTATTTTTTATAGTAGCTTCGGTAATATCTTTAACAACAGTCTCTTCGCTTGCTAAGCCCTATTAATAATCGTGATAATATTATGGAAAATCTATCTACCTCATCCCAAAAAATCATGAAGAATAATTTATCCTTTAAAGTTCACAATGCTCGCCCGGCAAGTGTTGTTTCAAAACTGTCCTGCTTTTTTTTGGTCGCGTTTCTTTTACAGGGCGCTTTGGTTTGTGCCCAGGCGCCAACCATCAGCTACGCCGGGCCGCAAACTTATACGGCGGGCAAGGCAATTAACCCGCTGACGCCAACGAGCGGCGGGGTGGCCCCGATTGGATATAATGGCAACTATACCGCCATCAGCGAAGGTGGTTTAAATTTGGGTGATCTCAACGGTGTCGCGGTGGATGTGGCGGGCAATATGTATGTAACCTCAGCACTTCATATGGTTTACAAAATCCACGTTAATGGAGGGAAGCCAACAGCGGTCTATACGGGCGATCATACGAGCATTCCCTTTGGTATAACTGTGGGTATTTCGGGAGATGTTTATTTTACAGATTTGCAAGAACATGCGTTAAGAAAGATCCCTGCAAATGGAGGCGCGCCGATAACTTTAGCCACCGGTTTAGCCGACCCCTTAGGCGTTGCCGTAGACTTCCAGGGGAATGCATACGTGGCCAATGGAAGCGCCGGGGATATTATAAAAATACCTGCGGGCGGGGGCGGTTCGGTGGTTTTGCGTTCGGGATTCAATATTGCTTATGGTGTAGCGGTAGACGGAGCGGGCAACGTATTTGTATCTGATTACTTGCGTAATAATGCGGCCATAAAAAAGATTCCCGCCGATGGAGGTCCTACCATTACGATAGCCTCGGGCTTCTCTAATGAAGACAGTGTGGCGTTCACATTAGCCATCGACGAGGCTGGCTACATTTATGTAGCTAATGCCAACTTCAACATTACGAAACTGCAAGGCAATGGAACAGCCACTGATACCATCAATTATCAGCCGGTTAATCAGGAAGATGCGTTATTTGCAGTTGCCGTAAATCATTTTGGCAATATATATGCGATAGATGGCGCCGGCCACACCTATGTCACGAAAGTTACGCCGACGGGCGGCTATTTTATAAGCCCGGCCTTGCCCGCAGGTTTAAACTTCGACGAAAGTACGGGGATCATCAGCGGCACACCAACAAGCCCCGCCGCGACAGCTACTTATACTGTCGAAGCATACAACAGTTTTGGCGGTACTTTTGCACACGTAGTTATCACAGTTGCCAATGCCGACCTTGCTTCCATGCAGCCAAGCGCGGGCTCTTTATCACCGATTTTTAAAAGAGTAGTAACCACTTATACCGATACGGTTAGTTATACCAATACCGCTATAAAGCTTACGCCCACCGCTTCGGATCCGCTGGCTACTGTAAAAGTCAATGGTGTGGCCGTGGCTTCCGGCTCACCATCGCAGGCTATTCCCCTGGCGGAAGGCCCGAATAACATCACTACCGTGGTAACCGCAGCCGATGGCGTCAGCACCAAAACTTATACGCTTACCGTCTTTCGGCCCTATTCAAACGATGCAAACCTTTCTTTCATGCAGCCGACTGCGGGTATGATGTCGCCCATTTTTACCCCAACGATCACCAGCTATAACGATACGGTAAACTATACTAACCTGGCGATGGAGATAACGCCCGTAGCACAGGACTCACTGGCGACTATAAAGGTTAATGGCGCGCCGGTTGCTTCCGGCCACATGTCGCAGGCTATTGCCCTAAACGAAGGGTTGAATACCGTCACCACGGTTGTAACCGCGCCGGATAGGGTAACCACCAAAACGTTTACCATTTCGGTTTTCCGGGCTTTTTCAGCAGATGACAATTTAACGCAAATACAGCCAAGCGCCGGTATGCTATCGCCGGTGTTTAACCCGGCGGTCACCAGTTATACCGATGAGGTAAATAATTCCAATGCTGCTATCACCATTACGCCTGCGGTGCGCGACCCATTGGCCACGCTTACCGTTAACGGCGATGCCCTGGCATCGGGGGCAACTTCGCCGGCTATCCCTTTGGCGGTCGGGCCCAATACAATTACTATCGTAGTTACCGCGC
>Ga0206872_10326_pt1 | contig 12957 bp, 10 predicted proteins | sample Alteio_BWOrgCont_34_FD_152906 | JGI IMG/M metagenome (GOLD analysis project Ga0206872, IMG submission 152906) | Enriched cells from forest soil in Barre Woods Harvard Forest LTER site, Petersham, Massachusetts, United States -... | ecosystem: Environmental > Terrestrial > Soil > Temperate forest >... | reverse complement strand
ACTTATCCGAGTTGAAGGCCCGGGTATCAGCCATTATACGCCGCAAAACATTTAATGGCAGCAACCTGCTTATATTTAACGAAATAACTATTGATTTGCTGGCAAAGGAAGTTAAGGTAGGGAAAACCGTGGTAAAATTAACGCGTAAGGAGTATGCGCTGCTTCTGTACTTCATCGCCAATAAAGGCAAAGTAGTATCAAAAAATGCCATAGCCGAGCATCTTTGGGGCGACGGCATAGATATGGCCAATAATTTTGATTTTATTTATTCGCACATTAAAAACATCCGCAAAAAATTAATTGAGGCCGGCTGCAATGATTATATACAGGCAGCTTATGGTATGGGTTATAAATTCACCGAGCAATGAGGCTTTTAGCGAAATATAACCGCGTTAACCTTATTACTACCATCGTTGTGATGCTGATAACCGGTTTCATCTACTACCAGGCTATCAGCTGGATACTTACCGGCCAAAAGGACAAGGACCTGATGGTTGAGGAGCAGGAGGTTTTTGATTATGTAAATTTAAATCATCACCTGCCTCAAACTTTTGAATCAAATGACCAGCAGATCACCTTTGCCGAAGCCAAACAAGGGTCGGTAAAACGAGGGTTTATCGATACGACGTATTTTAAGAAATGGGACAAGGATAATCCTCACAAAAAACATAAACATAAACACAACGGCTGGTACGAATCGGGGCGCGGCCTGGTTACCTCGGTAACGGTTGGCGACAAGTATTACAAGGTGCTGATAATTGAGTCGAAGGTAGAAACCGAGGATCTTATACGCCTGATTTTTACCATAACTATCGGGGTTATTCTGTTGCTGTTACTGGTTTTGCTGATTACCAACCGCCTAATTTTAAACAGGTTATGGCAGCCTTTTTATAATATAATGAAGGAGCTCAGGTTGTTTAGCATAGCCGACAACAGGGAAATTCCGAAACTGGACACCAATATCGACGAATTTAAGGAATTGAATACCACGGTGGTGGATATGGCCGCAAGGGCCAAACACGACTATAAGGACCTGAAAACCTTTACCGAAAATGCCTCGCACGAATTACTTACGCCCATCGCTGTTATCAATTCAAAACTTGATACCCTTATACAAACCGAGAATTTTAGTGAAAGGCAAAGTAAATTACTAAATGACCTGTATGGAGCTGTTTCGAGGCTGAACCGTTTAAATCAATCGTTGTTGCTGCTTGTTAAAATTGAGAACCGTTTATTGCATGAACAGCAACAGATCAATTTGCGGGAATTAGCAGAGGAAATGATCATTCAATTTGAGGAAATATTCCAGGATAAGAATTTAAATTTAACATACGCCCTCGAGGATAAGGAAATTTTTGCCAGCCGGTATCTTGCCGAGATTTTACTAAGCAATTTAATCAGCAACGCTATAAGACACAATCATAACGGGGGCAGCATCGATATCAAACTATCGGCTGAAAAGCTTGTTATTAAAAACACTGGCGAAGACAAGGCCTTGCAGGATGAAAAAATATTTACCCGTTTTCATAAATCTTCCGCTTCCGAAGGCAGCGGTTTGGGGTTAACGATTTCGAGGCATATATGCGAAAATTTTGGATTTACGCTCAATTATAAATTTGAATCACCATTTCATATATTCACCGTTAATTTCAGATAAGCGTTTAGCGTTATTGCGCCTCAAACTTATTCAATTTCAATAAAATGGACAGGAGAAAGTTTATTCAGTCAGCTGGTTTAGCTTTACCGCTGAGCGGGATTATTCCGGCAAGTGCATTTGGCCTCGTGAAGGCAAGCCACCATGAAACTGAAAAGAAAGCTGAACCGGGAGCCGAACAAAAGCAAAAGGCAGATTATACCATCCGGATTGGCACCGGATTAGTTGAAGTTGGGCCGCAGCATATCGTGTCTACCACTACCTATAACGGCCAGTTTCCGGGGCCGCTTTTACGCTTCAAAGAGGGACAGCGCACCATAGTGGACATTTATAACGATACCGACAGCCCCGAACAATTGCACTGGCACGGCCAGTTTATCCCCGTGAGTGTCGACGGTTCTGCTGAAGAAGGAACACCCTACATCCCGGCGCACGGTATGCGGAGGGAGATTTTTACACCCGGGCCGTCCGGTTTGCGTTTCTATCATACCCATACAGTTGCGGGCGCAGATCTTAACGCCGGGCAATATTCAGGGCAGGTTGGGCCTGTTTACATAGAGCCAAAAATAAAACCCACAGGTTACGATCGCGAAGAATTTTTGATGCTAAAAGAGTTTGAGCCGTATTTTATGCGGGGCGGCGATATGGCGAGTGATTTTTTAAGCGGGCCGGTTATTCCCGAACTTAAGGCAATGCAGGACAAGGCAGAAAAAGATTCGCCTATTAAAACCAAAGGATATGAGGTGGGTTACAAGGTTTTTACCGTAAACGGGCGTCGGCTTGGCCACGGTAAGCCTATCGGGGTTAAATACGGCGAGCGTATTTTGTTTCATATCGTGAACGGTAGTGGCTCGGAAATCCGGAGCCTTGCTTTGCCGGGCCATACCTTTAAAATTATTGCGATGGATGGGTTCCCTGTTCCAAATCCCGCAGAAGTTCCGGTTTTGTGGCTGGGAACAGCCGAGCGCATTTCCGCCATTGTAGAAATGAAACATCCGGGCGTTTGGGTCATGGGCGATTTGGCAGACGACGACCGCGGCAGCGGCATGGGAACGATTATTCAATATGCCGGGCAAAAAGGCAAGCCGCAATGGGTAACGCCCAAGCCTTTTTCCTGGGATTATACGGTGTTCGGTAAAAAAAATAGTCCCGTTCCCCAACCTGACGAAGTCATCAAAATGATTTTCGCCAAGCAGAATGGCGCGGAAAAAGGTTTTAACCGATGGACGATCAATGGCGTTGCCTTCGATATGATGAGTAAGAAGGCCCTGTTTCATTTAAAAAAAGGCAAGCGCTACCGTTTACAAATGCGTAATGCCTCGGATGATATTCATCCCATCCACCTGCACCGGCACAGTTTCGAGATTACCAAAATTGGCGGTAAGCACACGTCGGGCATTATTAAAGATGTGGCGATGCTCGGCGGTTTCCAGGAAATGGAGGTCGACTTTGTTGCTGATAATCCAGGGTTGACTTTATTTCATTGTCATATGCAGCTGCACATGGACTTTGGTTTTATGGCTTTGTTTGATTATGTGTGAGTTATTTTTTAAATAATCATATATTAGTTCGTACAAAAGCAAATAAACATATTTCTAAATTTTGAAAAATAAGGTTTGGTGCTGTAATTTTGGAAGTATTCTATTATATGGAGTGTTTTTTTGATCTTCGAAATTGCCCCAAATAAAATTGGCAATCCAATCAATAAACATTAAGTTAAGTTCAGTATGGCTTTCTGTTGGTGTATCTATTAACTTAGTTGCAGACTTTAATTCATATGCAATTCTAATTCTAAGATATTCGATACAAGTATTTCCACTTTTTATTTTAACACTTCTTTTGTCTGAAATCAAATCGACTATATCGAATGTGATTATCCTATCTGGAATTGATAACCCCATCATATAATTATAAAGTAGATTGCAATCATTGCGCATATGAGGTGCTACGTTTTCCTTTTTTACAGTTATCGCACCAAGAATAAAATCAGGATTATCGTTTAATAGTCTAATAATTTTACCGGCAACAAATTCTTTTTGGGTGTCGTTCATGCTTGTTGCCTTTAATTCTACACTGTGATTTACCTTAAGTAGATCATAAATAGACCTAACAAAACGGCTACATTTCTTTTCAAGACCATCTGGGATAATAATGTAGGCTATTGTCAAATATCGACTTGAGCCGCCTTGTCTATTAGGCAAATGAAATGACCAACCGAGGTCGCCACTTTCATCAAGATAAAGTTTATAGGGCATAAAAAAAGGCAGTCCCTGAGAGCGGTGCATTTAGAATACACTTATGGTAGTCTGAGACCGCCACGCTTTGTCAGGATTTACCCGCCTATATCCAAAGTTACAAATATTTCTTTTTGTTTTACAACTATTTGTCTTGTTTTTCTTTTGACTACCCATTAGTTAAGACTGACTTTGTCTGCCTTATTGGGTTGTTTGAGCTTATGTAAAGGGGTTATTTCTCAGCACTTAGGGCAAACTGACATTAGTTTATTCATATTAATTGTCCCCGCAAATAAGCTCAAAAAACAAGCTATTAACATTACGTTAACCAAAATACTATTGGTGACTATGCTCATAATGGTTTAGTTTTTAGAGTATAGGAAATAATATTTACGGTATTGATTTTAGAATGCCAGATGCATGGTTGCATTCAGTGAGATTAAACGCATCTATAGAAATTGCCGGTATTGAATATTTAAAAAATGAAAAAGATAGAGAAAATAAAGATTTAGTCGATAATTCAATCATGGCAACTAACAAATCATTACAAGACACAAATCTTGCAATGGTTAAAAATTTTGAAGAACAAGCTAAAATCAATCAGGGAATAATTGATAATTCTGTTAGACAAACCGATATTTTAAGTGGTCAAGCAGATATTTTAAAAAAACAAACATGGATATTTTTTGCAACTGCTGTTTTTGCATTATTAGCGTGTATTATCGCTGGGATTAGTTTAGGTGTAGAAATTCGTAAAGATCAATCGGAAAAACAACTACAACAGCAAACGAAAGAGCTGCAACTACTAAAAAAACAAGATAAAACGATTAGAGATTGACTCGTCTCATTTGATTGATGCAAAGAAAACCTTGCCCAAAAAGAATTAGGCTTAGTTTTCATCTTGTCCCAAGTTTTATATAGTTACAATTTTTTATTATCAAACTAAAAGATCGTGCGATCATTATTTCTCGTCCCTTTTCTAAATACATTGCGGCCTTGCACATTTATAAAATTATCGCCCATCCCAAATTAATCCAAAATTAAATTTTAGTTTAGCTAAATAAATGGCCTTATTTATTTACCGGATGAGATTTTTTTTCAGTATTATTTTCTGTGCTTTTACTTGCTCCGTTTCGCTGGCACAAACTTACACCCTTGACCATTATCTCGAAATTGCGAAAAGCAACAGCCCGCTATTAAAAGATCTTCATAACCAGGTAACGTCGAACTCGGTTGACAGTTTACGCCTGCTGGCCGGCTATAAACCACAGGTTAATTTAAACAGCGGGGGATTGCTTGCTCCGTACATAGATGGCTATGGCTACTCGGGAGCTATTACGAACGAACACACGCTGAATGCTTTGATGGCCGCCAACCAGGCCATAGTAAGTAAAAAAAACCTCAACGCCCAACTACAAACTATTATCCTTCAATCGCAGTCAATTGGTAATTCCTCTAAAATATCCGAACAGGATCTTAAAAAGGCGATAACGGCTCAGTATATAACCGCCTATGGCGATTTGCTGCAATTTAAATTTAACCAGGAAGTTATTGACCTGCTTAGCAAAGAAGAGGACCTGTTTAAAAAACTTACACGTGCCAATATATATCATCAAAGCGATTATCTCACCTTCCTGGTAACGTTAAAACAGCAGCAGTTGCAGCTTTTACAATCGCGCCAGCTCTATAAAAACGACTATTCTACGCTCAACTACCTGTCGGGCGTAGCTGATACAAGTATGGTAGAATTGCAGGAACCTGATATCCAGATTGGCTATCCGCCCGAAATTAATAGCAGCATATTTTTCAGGCAGTATAAGCTCGACAGCCTTAAGCTGATAAACAGCCGCGAGTTAATCGACTTTACTTATAAACCTAAAATAAACATCACTGCCGACGGTGGTTTTAATTCGGATTTTATGGGCCAGGCTTATAAAAATTTTGGTTTAAGCGCCGGGTTTAACTTTACCATGCCTATTTATGATGGGGGCCAGCGCAAAATGCAATATCGCAAACTTTCGCTGCAGGAAGAAACGCGCGAAAATTATAAGGCGTTTTTTAATATGCAATACCGCCAGCAAATAAACCAGCTCAGGCAGCAGATAAATGAAAGTAACGACCTGTTAAACCAGGTGGATGAGCAGATAAAATATTCAGAAAGTTTAATAAAGGTTGACTCCCGGCTTTTGGAAACAGGCGATGTGAGGATTGCCGATTTTATTCTGGCCATTAATAATTATCTTACCATAAAAAACCTCCGGACAACCACAAATATCAACAAATTACAGCTCATCAATCAGTTAAATTACTGGAACAGATAATATGAAAACACTGATCGTCCAATATCCCCGCAATATCCTGTTTTACTTTGCCATCGGCATCCCTATATTGCTTTTTTCGTGCCAGAGCAAAGACAAAGGAGGTGACGATGATGATACAAAAGTTGTATCAAAAACGCCGGTAACCATAACTACTGTCGACAGCAGTTCGTTAACTGATTATATCGATCTTAACGCTACTTCAGTCACGCTGCAAAAAAACTATGTAAAATCAAATGCCAACGGCTATGTGCAGCGGGTTGACGCACAGCTTGGGCACAATGTGAGTAAAGGCCAGGTACTTTTTACGGTAAAAACAAAAGAGTCGCAAACTATTGGCAACGTTATTAATGTTTTGGATACCACTTTTAAATTTTCGGGGATCAATAAAATAAAGGCTTCGGCATCGGGTTATATATCGCAGGTAAGCCACCAGGCAGGCGATTACGTGCAGGACGGAGAACCATTGGCCGTGATAAGCGACCGCTCGAGTTTTGTATTTTTAATGCAATTGCCCTATGAATTAAGGCAATATGTAAAAATCGGGCAAAATGTTGATCTTACACTGCCCGGCAATACAAAAATAAGCGGCAGGGTAAGTTCCTTTATGCCGTCGGTTGATACGGTCGCGCAAACCCAGGGGGTACAGATAAAAATAAGTTCGGATAAGCAAATACCCGAAAACCTGGTTGCCAAAGCACGGATTGTAAAATCATCAAAAAGCAACACACAATCCCTTCCAAAATCAGCTATCCTCGCCAATGAGACACAAACCGATTTCTGGGTAATGAAGCTTATAAATGACTCTACTGCTGTAAAAGTGCCCGTGAAAGAAGGTATCCAATCAGGCGACCAGGTTGAAATATTATCGCCCAAATTTTCGGGGAAAGACAAAATCATCCTCAGCGGCAATTATGGACTGCCAGATACCGCTAAAGTTAAAATCATCGCGAAATGACCCCGATAAAAGATACTTTTATTTCTCACAGAAAACCAATCAGCCTGGTTTTGTTCCTCATCATTGCAGGTGGTTTATTTGCCTACTCCAAATTGCAAACATCGCTATTTCCTGAAATCACTTTCCCCAAAATAAAAGTTATAGCCGACGAAGGTTTGCAGCCGGTTAATAAAATGATGGTAACGGTTACCAAACCGCTCGAAAATGCCATAAAACAAGTACCTGACCTGGAAATGGTGCGCAGTACCACCAGCCGGGGCAGTTGTGAAATTTCGGCTTTTATGAGTTGGGATGCAGATATTGACGGCAGCCTTACAAAAATACAGGCCAATCTCGACCAGATAAAAAACGACCTCCCTGCCGACGTAACGATTACTGCCGAAAAAATGAACCCTTCGATATTGCCGGTAAGCGGATATACCCTCGAAAGCAATACAAAGACACCCATCGAACTCCGGCAGTTGGCTACCTATACGGTTAAACCTTTTTTATCCCAGGTTGACGGTATTTCGGAGATCAGGGTAATCGGCGGTAAAGCAAAGGAATACTGGCTTACGCTTAACAAGCAGAAAATGAGTTCGCTCGGTTTAACGCCCGATATCATAAGCACCGCGCTAAGCACAACCAACTTTGTAAAATCTGAGGGTTACCTGTCGGATTATAAAATGCTTTACCTTACCGTAACAGATGCAACAATAAACGCCAGGGACCAATTGGATAGCCTGGTGATCAGCAATAACCGCAAAAGGGTGATAATGTTAAAGGATTTTGCCGAGGTTGCCATACAGCCAAGTATAGAATACACCCGTATTAACGCCAACGGGCACGATGGCGTTTTAATTGCGGTTATAAAACAACCCAATAGCAACCTTGTATCGCTGTCGGCTGATATGGATGACAAAGTTACTGCGCTGCAAAAAATATTGCCGCATGATGTAACTATCAAACCCTATTATATCCAGGCTGATTTTGTAAACGATTCCATCCGCAGCGTAACCGACTGCCTTTGGATAGGTTTGCTGCTCGCCATCATTGTAGCTATTGTTTTCCTCCGCTCGTTAAAAGCCAGCGCTACCATACTTATTATTATACCGGTAACGCTTTGCCTCAGCCTCATTGTGTTGTATGGGTTGGGCTATACCTTTAATATCATGACACTGGGTGCAATTGCGGCTGCCCTGGGTTTAATTATTGACGATGCCATTGTTGTGGTTGAGCAAATACACCGTACGCATGAGGAGCATCCGAAGGAGCACCCGCTTAAGTTGATAAAAACGGCCATCGATTATCTTTTTCCCGCTATGGTGGGTTCGTCAATAAGTACCATTGTCATATTTATCCCTTTCGTATTGATGAGCGGCGTTGCGGGCGCTTATTTTAAGGTGCTTACCGATACCATGATCGTTACCCTGGTATGTTCATTTTTTGTTACCTGGATAGGTTTACCTGTGGTGTATTTATTGTTGAGCAGGCATGGGCATAATACGTTATCTGAAAAACAGGCCGAAAAAGCACACCGTGTTAAAAAACAAAAATGGGTTAAGTGGTTTATTTTGAGGCCCTATGTTAGCCTTTTTATAGTGGCCGGAGCGATACTGGCCATAATTTTGGTGCCGCCATTGCTGGAAACTGGTTTTTTGCCGGATATGGATGAGGGCAGCATTGTACTTGACTATAGCACGCCGCCCGGTACCTCCCTTGACGAAACCGACCGCATGCTGCGCCAGGTGGAAAAAATTATTATAGCACAGCCCGAAGTTGAGGCCTATTCGCGGCGCACCGGAACCGAAATGGGGTTTTTTATAACTGAACCTAACCGCGGCGATTACCTGATACAGTTGAAAAAAAAGCGGGATAAAACAACCGAAGATGTAATAAGCGACCTGCGCGGAAAAATTGCCGCCTTGTTTCCAACAACCGGCGACCACCCTGCTTTAAGGATTGATTTCGGGCAGGTGATAACGGATATGCTCGGCGACCTGATGACTTCGGTACAGCCAATTGAAATAAAAGTTTTTGGCGATGACCAGCAAAAACTGCATGACCTCGCAACACAAGTAGCCGGCGTAGTAAGCAGCGTAAAGGGCACTGCCGACGTATTTAACGGGATAGTTATTGCAGGCCCTTCGGTTAGTATCGATCCCTATTACAGTAAGCTCGCCCAATACAATATTACACCGGCCAGCCTGCAGTTCCAGGTGCAAAACTCACTGGAAGGAAATGTAATCGGCAATATACTGGAGCGTGAACAGCTTTCGCCCATACGCATGGTATACCCGGGAAACCGCGGTTTAAATGTAAGCGGCATCGAAAACCAGACAGTATTTGCTCCCGGTGGTAAACTTGTTCCCATCAGCGAACTGGCATCGGTTCAATTAAAATCAGGCGAAGCTGAAATTAATCGCGAAAACCTGCAATCAATGGAAGTGGTAAGCGCCAGGCTTGAAAAAAGCGACCTCGGTACCGTGATACCGGCTATCCAAAAAAACATAAAACAAAAAGTAAGTCTTCCCGAAGGTTATCATATTGAATACGGCGGCGCCTATGCCGAGCAGCAGCAATCATTTAAAGAATTGCTAACTATCCTGATCACCTCGAGTTTATTGGTATTTTGTGTGATACTGTTCCTTTTCAGGCAATTCCGCATTGCCTTTTTAATATTGGTTGTGGCGGTTTTAGGCATATCCGGCAGCTTGCTGGCCTTGTTTATTACAAAAACACCGTTAAATGTAGGCAGTTATACCGGGCTTATCATGATAGTTGGTATCATTGGCGAGAACGCGATTTTTACGTTTTTACAATTTAAGCAGCGGGCCATTGAAAACCTGAACAAAGACACGGAAAACAGTATTGACGAAGCGATAGTATTTTCCATTTCCACACGTTTAAGACCCAAATTAATGACTGCCCTCGGCGCAATCATCGCATTAATGCCCCTGGCATTAGGGATTGGGGCGGGGGCGCAACTCCATCAGCCGTTGGCTATCGCGGTTATCGGCGGTTTTTTGGCAGCCTTGCCGCTACTGCTGATAGTTTTGCCGAGCTTGATGCGCATATTCTATCGTTCGGGCAAATTCCACGAAAACACTGCTCCAAATGTCAGTAAAACCGAATAAATCAAATTTTCTACAGATTCTTACCAGACATTTATAAAATAAACCAACAGACATTAACGATGAAAAAGATTTTTTTGACCGTGTTATGCAGCGGCATAATTTCGCTGACTTTACATGCCCAAACTTATGTGCTTGATAAAACGATTACGCTGCCGGGAGATGCCGGGTATGATTACCTTTCCATTGATAAGGTGAACCACCGTTTGTATGTTTCGCATGGCACGTCGGTAAATGTTATCGACCTGGAAACCGAGCAACCGGTTGGCGTAATAGCCGATATGAAAGGCGTACACGGCATTGCCATCGCCAATAAAAGCAACAGGGGCTTTATCAGCGACGGGCGGGCGGATGCAGTGGTGGCTTTTGATTTAACAACTTTAAAAACTATTGCCACCATACCCGTTGATGCCAAAGGCCCGGATGCCATAATTTACGACCCGTATAGCGACAGGGTTTTTAGCTTTAACGGCGAAAGCAACAACTCGTCGGTAATTGACCCAAATACCCTTAAACAGGTTGGCACTGTCGATCTTGGCGGCGGCCCGGAATTTGCTGTGGCTGACGGTAAAGGCAAAATATACAACAACCTTGAAGACAAAAACAGCCTGAACGTAATTGACAGCAAAACATTAAAAGTTATAATTAATTACCCCCTGGCGCCTTGCGGAGGGCCAACCGGCATAGCATTGGACGGCGCAAACCACCGCGTTTTCAGTGTTTGCCGTCAAAATAAAGGTATGAGCGTTGTTGATGCCGGTACAGGCAAAGTTATTACAACACTGCCCATTGGCGCCGGTGTTGACGCAGTTGCCTATGACCCGGGAACAAAGCTGATATTTTGCTCGTGCGGCGATGGTACCACGACTATTATCAAACAGCAATCGGCCGACGAGTATAGCGTAATTCAAACCTTAAAAACCCCTGTACGCGCCAAAACAATGGCCCTTGATACAAAAACCCACAAAATATATTTAAGCGTGGCTGATTTTGAACCCGGCACCCGGAAAGTATTGCCAAATACTTTTAAGGTTTTGGTTTATAAGCAACAATAAATCGTTTTAAGTTAATAACAATATACTGTTAATTTAGTTGTACTAATATAAGGCCGGGTCGATTGCCAAAAAATAACACCATTAAATTTTATAATAAAATTTACTTTTAACGACATATTATTATATTTACCCCCGATGCCCTCTAAATAACCTAATGATTAAAAGAAACGATTTTGTATACTCCGAGGAGTCTGAACCACACCGTGTTAGAACGAAAAAGATTTTAAACCAGTTTCCTCATTTACGCAGCCTGATAGGGAAAAATCCGCTGACTATATTCGCCATTATTGGCTTAGTAACCTTTATGATAGGCATGGCATGGTTGGTTCGCGACCAATCGTGGTGGATTATTTTTGGCGCTGCTTATCTTTTAGGCGCTTTTGCAAATCATTCATTGTTTGTAATGATACACGAGTGCACGCATCAGCTATTATTTAAAAGCCGCAATGCCAATCGCTGGGCGTCTATGTTCGCTAATCTGCCCCATTTGGTTCCCGGCGCCATTACGTTTGAAAAATATCACCTTAAACATCATTCCTTCCAGGGCATTCATGAACTGGATGCCGATCTGCCAAATAAATGGGAAGCGAAGCTGATCAATAATTCCTTTTTTGGTAAAGTGATCTGGCTTTTGTTTTTCCCGGTATTTCAGGCTACCAGGGTATCAAGATTGAAAGAGATCAACCTGTTTGATGGCTGGGTGATTACAAATATTATTGTCCAGCTTGTGTTTACTGCTGCCATATGGTATTTGTTGGGCTGGCATGCTGTGGCATTTTTGTTTATTAGTTTTTGGTTCTCTATAGGCTTGCACCCGGTAGGCGCGCGCTGGGTACAGGAACATTACTTAACTTATACCAGCGAACAGGAAACTTATAGCTATTATGGCGGATTTAATAAGATATCCTTTAATGTTGGCTTCCACAACGAGCATCACGATTTCCCATCCATACCATGGAACAAATTGCCGCAGATAAAGAAAACAGCGCCCGAATATTATGATACCCTTTATTATCATAAATCATGGACTAAATTGTTTTTCCGGTTTTTGTTTGATCGGGAGATTTCACTTTATCACAGGATATTACGGAAGGAAAGAGGAAGGGTAACGCTCGCAGATACTTCCAAACCAGATATGGAGTTAGTAAAACAACCCGAGGAGGAGCTGCTTACAGTAGCTGATTAAACGACACTTTATTTTAATAGTTTAAAAGCAAGACCGGCTAAAGCCAATAGCCGGTCTTGCTTTTTTTAAGATTTATCGACGTACGTATTTACAGGAAACCTGTGCACCGCACATTTAATAATTGTTTTTTGGTCAAGTATCGGGAATCAAGTGGACTGTCTTAAAAAAAGGACATTTTAAAGACTTGTTAGCCAGGTCTGCGACGGCTCCCGGCTCCTGTCAATCATTACTCAATAGTATTTGAATAACTGTTGATATACTCCCTGGGCGACATCCCCTTAATGCTTTTAAACACATAGTTAAAATTGGTAATGCTGTTAAAACCGCAGCTGTAGGCAGTGGCAGCTATACTATCCAACGAGCCATTTATAAGCAGTTTGCAGGCCTCGTTTACCCTGACTTTGTTTACAAAATGCACAAAAGTATGGCGGGTGTGCTT
>Ga0206872_10324_pt1 | contig 12985 bp, 15 predicted proteins | sample Alteio_BWOrgCont_34_FD_152906 | JGI IMG/M metagenome (GOLD analysis project Ga0206872, IMG submission 152906) | Enriched cells from forest soil in Barre Woods Harvard Forest LTER site, Petersham, Massachusetts, United States -... | ecosystem: Environmental > Terrestrial > Soil > Temperate forest >... | reverse complement strand
TCTTGGTTTTGCAGCGTTGCCATGGGGGCCGGGTCTTGTACCCTCAAAATTAAACTTAGGCCTTTATTATATTTTCGCTATTATATCTGTCGAAACCCTCGGCATTTTAATGGCCGGATGGGGGTCAAACAATAAATACTCCATTTTAGGGGCAATGCGTTCGGCCGCGCAGATCATTTCTTATGAGATACCTGCTGGTTTTGCACTTATTTCGGTTGTGATGATTGCCCAAACGCTAAACCTGCAGGATATTGCATCGCAGCAGGGTATTTTATCAACCGAAAAAACAATGTGTTTGGGTTTTTGGGACGTATCATCAATCGGCGGCTTATTTGCCTGGAACATTTTCAGGGCGCCGCACCTGCTCATCGCTTTTGTGATTTATTTTATAGCCTCGTTAGCCGAAAGCAACCGGGCGCCGTTTGATATTCCTGAAGCCGAATCGGAACTGGTGGCCGGTTTCCATACAGAGTATACCGGCTTAAGGTTTGCCCTGGTTTTTTTAGCGGAGTATTCGATGATGTTTTTGGTATCGATGATAGCTGTGATCCTGTTTTTAGGGGCCTGGAATACCCCGCTGCCAAATATGGGCGTGGTGCAACTGGCAACCTGGACAACCGGCGCCGGGTGGGGTATTTTATGGATAATGGCCAAAACGTTAACGTTAATAGGCGTACAAATGTGGATAAGGTGGACATTGCCCCGGTTAAGAGTTGATAAATTGATGGCTTTATGCTGGAAAGTATTAACACCTTTGGCATTTGCATGCATGCTGATATCAGGAGTATGGAGGCTATGGCTGATGTAATCAAGTCATTAGGTCATTGGGTCATTAAGTCATTTAATAATCCAATGCCCAATGACTTAATGACCTAATGACTCAATGACAATAATAAACGGATTCAAAACTGTATTCAAAGGGTTATCCATCACCTTCCGGCATCTTTTTTCTTCGCACAGAAAAAGAAAGATTTTGCCTGCGAGTGATAATAATTACTTTAAACAGATGGAAGGCACCAATACCATACAATACCCGCATCAAAAGTTGCCGATACCCGAAGTTGGGCGTTATCAGCTTGATGTAGAGATGGACGATTGCATAGTATGCGATCTTTGCGCCAAAGTTTGCCCGGTTGATTGCATCGATATTGAAGCCATAAAGGCAACCGAGGCTATCGGCCAAACATCCGACGGCACCACAAAAAGATTATATGCGGCGAAGTTTGATATTGATATGGCCAAATGCATGTACTGCGGCCTTTGTACCATTGTTTGCCCAACTGAATGTATTGTTATGACCAATCATTAATAAAATTGAAATGGCCTCAAATGGCAGCAGGTATCTCGTCATCAGGTTTACCCCTATATTTTCTGTCGTTGCTGCATCGGGCAGGGAGACATTAAATATAATAGCGCAGCAGCGCAAGCCATTTATCAGCCTGAAAAAGTTTCCTGCATTTTTACTTGCCGCATTGTTTTTTATCGTACTCATTAATGTGGTATTTAAGGCCGATCCGAATAACCTGGATTGGGTAAAAAAATCAATTGCGTTCGGCGTATACGCCAAACAGTGCAAACAAAGCCGAAAAGCCAAAAAGGCCCATTGCTATAATAAAATATGTGATGTAAAAATTCAATCCCCTTGCTTTGTTGCAAACTTAGTAAAATTGGTTGAATGGTTGATTAGGTTCTGTGGTTGAAAAAATATCGACAGCCCGGCATGCGGTATCGCTATCTGTTTGGTTTTTCAAAATATTATAGCCAATTTTATATAATATGTCAGAAGAACGTATAAAAGAAGAACTAAAGGTGCATACTGAGGTTTTTAAATTTCTTCTTGTAGTAATTTTGGCGATGGTAGGCGGTATGATAACTTTGTATAACATTGATAATCCTACTCATAATCAAAAAGTTCTAATGAGTCTGGCTTGGTTATTTTCACCTATTTTAATTATAGGAGTTTTAGCACAATTTTTGTATATGTATTCATTGTTAAGAAAAATTAAATAGCATGAGCATTATTAATCAATTCGGCCCTTGGGTAACTTTAATAACTTTTATATCATTAATTGTTTTTTTCGCAATTTTTTACATTGTAAGGTACATCCAGGTTAAAAAAGAATCAAAATCTCTTGACTCAAAGAATTATAGCGTTTATAAGGATTCCATTCATAAAAAGAAAATTAAAACTTCCTTTGTCAAATAGGTTTGTCCCATCTATTTTAACGCCTAACACTTTATCTCTGCAAAACCTGATTTTACCGGCGCCGAAAAAAACAATTCAGCATAATGATCAAAATCGACGGTATCATCCGTAGTAGTAAAAAACTGCTGTGTATTGTTTTTTGAGAGGCCGCTTTCCATGTCAGGATGACGTAAAAGATAATCTGCCAGGCTTTTTGCCACAATATCCCCCTGCGATACCACGCGGATGTGCCCGGGTAAATGTTCCGCTATCTTATCCTGCAGCAGCGGGTAATGGGTACAAGCCAGTAACAGGGTATCAATGTTAGCGGACTGCGCTAACAGTTGGTCAAGATATTCTTTTACAAAATAGTCGGCGCCCGGCTTATCATATTCACCATTCTCGATAATGGGTACCCAAAGCGGACAAGCCTGCTGGTAAACCTTTACATCGGGAAAAAAATGCCCGATCTCAATCAGGTACGATTCAGATTGCACCGTGCCTTTTGTGCCTAAAACACCTATTTCATTTGTTTTGGTATAATTACCAATTACCTCAGCGGTTGGTCTGATGACCCCGAGTACTCTTTTTGCAGGGTCTTCATTTTGCAGGTCTTTTTGCTGTATGGTTCGTAAAGCTTTGGATGAGGCAGTATTACAGGCAAGAATAATCAGCGGGCAACCTTTGTTAAAAAGCCATTTTACACAGTCCCATGTGTATTGATGAATAGTTTGGAATGAGCGGTTACCGTAAGGCGCCCTTGCCGTATCGCCTAAATAAATATAATCGTAACCGGGCAGCTGTTTAAAAATTGAACGGAAAACTGTGAGGCCTCCATAGCCGGAGTCGAAAATCCCGATGGGTTTATTATTAAACATTACTGCAAAAGTAAAAAAAGCAACCTTAATGTTTGCCTCTTTTTGTAATTGGCCGGTAATTAAACCTGCCGGGCAATTAGCTGCCGCGCATCCCGGCACATCGTCATTTGCAAAGCGCATGATAAGTTCTGTCGAATTCTAATTGTATTTTAATGAAAAATTTGAAACTTATAGTTAAATAAAATGTTTATCAGACATCATCAACTCAAAAAATCTATGAAAAAGATCATCTTAGCAGCAGTCATCAGCATTGCATGTACAACGTTTGTAAAAGCACAGACCAACAAAGGAAACCTATTTATGGGTACATCAATCGGCAGCAGCACCTATAGTTCTGACAATCAAACAGCCGACTATTCAGACGGAAATTACGCAAAAACCAATTCGAAAGGCTTCGCTATTGGGATATCGCCCGAAATCGGCGCGTTTTTATCAGATCACTTTGTATTGGGGGGCAATCTTACAGCGAGTTACGGGCACAGCAGTGTCACCGAAAATAACACTGAAGGCGCAGTAACCAGTTACACAAGCAGCGGCAGCAGTACAATTTTCAGCGTTGGGCCATTCGCGAGGTACTATTTTTTTGATGCAAAGCCATCGGCTACCTTATTGTACCTCCAGGCAAACGCATCGATAGGTACCGGAACCGGCTCTTCATCGAGGGTGAATATCGACCCAACTTTCAGCACTACTGATAACGGTAATCTCGTCGGCCTTCTTTCTACTGATCTTGGGGCCTCGGTGGGGGTCACTCATTTTATTCAAAAAACTATAGGGCTCGATCTGTCGGTAGGTTATAATTACGGGCACGAAACCTATAGCGATAATGTGGGAGACTTGAGCAGGCACATCAGCATCGGGGCCAACAGCGTTATATTGACTGCCGGGTTTCATTTTTTCCTTCCCTAAAAAAATACGTGTTTAGTATTTGCAAAAAACACGCAAATACTAAACACGTAATACTAAAAAAGGCTAATTAAATATTACTTTAAGCCTAATTTAAGTTTTACGGCTGCCATTAAATCATCCCCGTCAGGTGATACAATCAGCGGCGCACCTTGCGATGTATCAAATACGTAAGTATATGCTTTTTCTTTGGCAACTTCGGTTACAGCTGCACGCGCTTTATCAGATAATGGTTTTATGAGCTCGTTGCTTTTAGTTTCTACTTGTTGCTGCGCACTGGTCTGATAATCCTGCATACGTTTCTGCATATCCTGCAGTTCAGCTGTTTTCGAAGTCCTAACCGCATCGGTCATTGTCGCGCTTTGTGCCTGGAATTCTTTGACTGCTGTCTGATACGCGTTATTCATAATGGTAAGCTGGTCAATAAACTGTTTCTGATAGCTGTCGAGCGTAGTCTGGACTGTTTTAGCTTCAGGCATCTCGCGTATTACTTCTCCGAAATTAATATAGCCAATCTTAACCTGCGCTTTTGCAAAGTTGCTTACAAATAAAATGCAAACTGCAACTAAAGCAACTTTAAATAGTTTTTTCATCGTTCTTGTTCTGTGTTTAAAAATAGTGGGTTTTATTGTAATTAAAAATTTATTTTGCAAATACTCCGGGCTTCAGGCCCAGCTTTATTATTACGTCTGAACTTTTATCATAGCGCGGATTAGCATACAGCATCATCACTTCGCTGTTCTTATCAAAAATCATATCAATGTTATCACCTTCTGCAACGGCCTGGATAGCTTTTTCCATTTTCTCCTGTATAGGTTTAATCGACGAATTGCTGCGTTGCGTAAGTTCGCCGTTGGGCCCGAATTTTTGATTCTGAAAGTCTTTTGCACTCCTTTCTTTGTCGGCAATTTCGGCCTCCCTGCGTTTTTTCATATCTGCCGTCATCAAAACCTCGTCGGCCTGGTACGCTTTGTACAAGCGGTCAATTTCCTGGTAACGCTGATCCACCTCTTTCTGCCACTGTGCCGATAGTGTCTCTAATTGTCTTTGGGCCGAAGCATATTCAGGCATGTGCTTTAAAATATAGTCTGAATCTACAAACGCAAAACGTTGAGCAAATGCCGCTGTCAGCGATATAAACATAAAACCTACTATTAAAAATACCTTCTTCATCACCATTGTTGTACAAATTATTGAAATCCGCCGTTTAAACTCTGAGAAATTGAAAAACTGAATTGCCCTTTGTTAGCGCTTGGTATTCCGGGGATTGCATCAAATCCATATCCGTAATCAAGCCCAAGCAAACCAAAAATAGGTAAAAATACCCTGGCTCCAATACCCACCGAGCGCCGCACGTTGAACGGATCAAATTTATCAAAAGAATTCCAAACATTTCCTCCTTCTGCGAAAGCTAACATAAATATTGTTGCCGACTGACTTTGAATAACAGGATGGCGAAGTTCGAAGGTAAATTTATCATATATAGAACTGCCGGGGTTTGTATCGGCCGTATAATTCGTCCCAACCGGGATAATTGTAAAATTCTGATAACCCCTTAACCCGATGATATCGCTGCCCTGCAAAAATTGATAACTGGCCATACCGTCGCCGCCTACCTTAAAGCGTTCAAATGGCGACGCAGGTACTGCTGAGTTATATTCGCCCAAAAATCCAAAACGAACCTGGGACATCAGCACCAGTTTGCCGGTTATCCTTTGAAACCATTGTGCATCGTACTTAACTTTATAATATTCAACCCAGTGATAAATCTGTTCCTGGGTGGCAATTGCATAATCAATGTTATTAAATAATGAGTACGGCGGCGTGCCTTGTATCGTCAACTTGATATTTGATCCAGTTGTAGGATAAATCGGCGCATCGAGCGAATTGCGTTGAAGTTCCTGCGTTAGCTTAATATTATAAGATGTACCATTTGAAAACAAGTAGCCGGTGTAATTATCGAGGTTATAATGATCGAAGTTTAACGAGTAGTTCAACTGAAAATAATTATCTGGCCAGGTTAAACGTTTACCGAGCGTAACACCAACACCGTTTATCCGCAAATTATTATAAAGCGGGTTTGTCGGCGCGTAATATTGCCCGGTTGAACTCAGCTGGGTATAGGCCGAAAGCGCGAAGAATATCGGTTTTTTACCTCCTAACCAGGGCTCGGAGAAAGTGAACGAGAAATTCTGGTAGGTCCGTCCGCTCGATTGGCCCCTCAGGCTAAGTTTTTGACCGTCTCCTTTGGGCAGTGGCTTATAATTTTTAAGGTGAAAAATATTTCTGATAGAAAAGTTGTTGAATGTAAGGCCAAGTGTTCCCACTAACTGGCCGCCTCCAAAACCACCTGAAAGCTCGATCTGATCGGACGGTTTTTCAACTACGTTGTAAACAATATCTACAGTACCGTCCTGGGGATTAATATTGGTTGGCTTAGGCTCAGTTTTCTGCTCGTCAAAATTACCCAGCTGACCTATTTCACGCGTACTGCGGATCAACAATTCCTTGTTGAATTTTTGGCCCGGTTTTGTTCTGATCTCGCGCATAACCACTTTATCATTGGTTACATCGTTACCTTTTAAAAGAACGCGGTTAATAGTGTATTGGGGGCCTTCATAAACCCTTATATCCAGGTCAACAGTATCATGGTATATTTTTGTTTGCACCGGGTCGGCCTGGTAGGTTAAATAACCATCATTTAAATAAAAAGATGAAACGTCGTCGTTATTCGGCGTTGGCCCGGTTAACCTTTTGTTTAATTCCTCTTCGCTAAAAACATCGCCTTTTTTTATTTTTAATATTTTTTCGAGGATTGGTGTGGGATATTTGGCATTTCCCGACCATTTTATACTTCCGAAATAGTATTTAGGCCCTTCGAACAGCTTGATCCTTACACCAATAGTGTTTTCGCCTGTTTTAAAAATCGTATCGCTCAAAATTTCAGCGTCGCGGTAACCTTTCGCCTGCATTTTTTCAATCAGGTTTGTTTTATCATCATCATATTTGTCCTGCTTAAACTTGCGCGAGCCAAATATGTTATAAAACTTGCGGGTGCGTGTTTTTGATAAATATTTTCTGAGTTTCTTTTGTGAAAACGCTGTATTACCCTGGAAGGTAACCTCAGTGATCATTACCTTCTGCTTTTTATCAATCTTAACATCAAGTATCACACTATTTACATCGCCCGGATCTTTTCTTTGTTTTATAGTAACCGTTGTGTTTAAAAATCCCTTTTCATTAAAATGTTTTTTAATGATTGCGGTGGTAGTACTCAACAAATTCTCGTTTACAATTTTGCCGGTTTTATCCGATAGCTTTTTTTGCACGTCCTCAATTTCGCCTTTGCGTATACCTGTTATATGCATTCGCGATAAACGGGGGCGTTCAACAACTGCTATTTCCAGATAAATAGTATCGAGGTTGATTTTTGTAATATTTAGCTGTACATCGTCAAGCAGGTAAGTATTATACAAATTCTTTATCACGTTGGCATTAGCTTCGCCCGGTAAATTTATCCTGTCGCCCTTATTTAACTTAGTTATCTGCAGCAATACATCTTTGTCGAGGTTTTTTGTACCGGTAATAGTAATGCCGCCGATAATATAATCTTTGGGATCAAGATAACTTAAACTATCAGCCGGTAAAGTTGATTTTGACAGTGAATACCTCGGCTGATTTGAAACCTGGGCTAAGGCAGCGGTACTCATTATAGAGAAAAGAATAGCAAAAAGAAATTTATTCATTCGAATATTTTGGTGGGCTAAAAATAATTTATACAGTTGTTAAAAAGTGTTAAAAGTAAAAATTTAGTTGACCTGCTCGCTGGTCATGCCAAAACGGCGCTCACGTTTCTGGTAATCAAGGATAGCTTCGAAGAAATCTTCCTTGCGGAAATCGGGCCATAATTTTGATGTGAAGTACAACTCTGCATAGGCAATTTGCCAAAGTAAATAATTGCTGATACGATATTCGCCGCTGGTTCTGATCAATAATTCCGGGTTAGGCATACCTTTTGTAAATAAATTGTCTTCAAAAATTTCTTCATTAATAGCCGCCGCATCTAATTCACCGGCTTTCACTTTTCCGGCGATATTTCTTACAGCACGCAAGATTTCGCGCCTGGAACTATAGCTCAACGCAAGTGTGAGTACCAGCCCCGTATTTTTCGAGGTCTTATTCATGGCATCCGTCAGCGTATTAAAGCATTTATCGGGCAGCAGATCTAAATCACCTATTGCATTTAAACGTACATTTTTTTCCATAAATGTTGCTATTTCCCTATGAATGGTGTTAACAATCAACTCCATTATAGCCATAACCTCTAACTTTGGCCTGTTCCAGTTTTCTAACGAAAATGTGTAGAGCGTTAAGTATCCTATTTTAAGATCAACAGCGCCTTCAACAACCGCCCGTACTGAAAGAACCCCGCTATGGTGACCAAATATTCGTAATTTGCCTTTTTCTTTTGCCCACCTGCCATTGCCATCCATAATGATAGCTATATGTTTTGGTAGCCTCGACAAATCAATTTGATCTCTGTATCCCATTGTACCGAATGTAAAACGCCCCGATTGGGCTTAAAAAGACGCTATTTATTTAATTTTTTACTTATAAACTGCCCGCTATATTTGCAGTTGATCTGCAAAATCTTAAAATCAGCCTGATTTTTGGGCAATATTAAACAAACGGCTCCAAATTTTTCAGGGGACAAAGGTAAAACTTAATTGTGCTTTTTTTAGTATGCTGACAGAAAAGTATTTTGGGGGGAGTCCGAAAGTCGGGAAAGTCGGAAAGTCCGGAAGAAAAAGGAGGTTAGTCCGAAAGTCAGTAAAGTCCGGAAGTCCGAAAGAAGCTGCAACTTGCGTTTCGGTAAAAATAAAATACGCTACCAAGAAGAAGGTCGGAAAAGTGTGGAAGTCCGAAAGAAAACCGTGCCCGATCTTTCGGACTTCCTGACTTTCGGACTTTCGGACTAATCAATAAATCCCTTTTTGTGTTAGCAGCTCAACATCCGTAGGTGAAATTTGAGCTATGGCGTAGGTTGGCGCCTGCGTGATCTTTAACTCGTCGAGGGCGTCAACCAGGTTAGCGTATACCGAGTGATCGGATGGTTTAAGCACTACTATCATGCTTTTTCCGGTGGTTGATAAAACATGTTTATTCATTTGAAGAATGGCGGCCCGCATCCCCTGACCGCCATTGGTGATAGCCGGACCTATCAACGGTTTTTGAATAAGCCCCAAAAAATATAATACATGGTTGTTTTTACCGAGGCAAATGGTCATGCTGCGGGTTTCGGGCACAGCGCCATCCGGGCCCTTAACAGGCATAATTACGGGCATTGCTTTTGGTTTGGTGAGTACCGTTGTTAGCATAAAAAAGGTAATGAGCAAAAAAGCAAGGTCAACCATTGCTGTTAGGTCAACATGGGCTGATATTCTTTTTACAGAACGTTTGCCACCAGATTTTCCGGGAGAATAATTTAACTCGGCCATGACTTTAAAGTTTAAGGTTAAAAAATTGGTTACCAGTGATAAGATAAACCACTATTAAACTAAAAACGAATGACCGATGTATTTATTGCAACAATGATGCAATAAGTATTTATTTTATTATGTGCACCTGTTTCGCCTCACCCTGCCCTCTCCAAAGGACAGGGTTCCAAAAAATTTGCACTTTTGAAGAAATGCTAAAAGTCCTCTCCTTGTTTATAGAAGTCATTTGGAAGAGAGGATGAGTGACGGTTTCGCCGTTTAGGTGAGGCACCTGAATTAATGGAAATAACACTTTTGCGTAATAAAAGTAAAGGCGATGGTGACCTGGGTAAAAAAGTAGGTATCGCGGGGGTTACCGTCTCCCCGCTGGGTACCGGGAGAACCGATATAAATACCCGTCTTTTCGCCCGACCGGTCGGATAATGCCTGGGCTATGCCGGAAGGCAATGAACTTTTAACCGGATATACGCCGCTTACGTCGTCAAGATAATCTGTATTGGGGTTACGGTAGCCTATTTCGGCGCCCAGGGTAAAGTCGCCAAAAATATTGTACTTAACACCTATCCCGTACGGGATGGAGAATGCCGTGGTGGAATAAGGCTTCTTCTCTCCCTCGGTAGACATCCCCCGTAAACTATATTTTACGCCCTGGTATACCGTAGTGGGGTAGTAATTAAGCACCGCGAAGCCTGCAAATAAATACGGCGTGAATCTATTTTTACCCACTTCGGGTATATAATCCAAAAAATTAAATTCAACGATAGCACTTACTTCAAATAATGAGGTGGTAAAACTTAAATTGCGTTGCCGAAACTGCGGATCAGTTGAGTTACTGTCGGCTGCGCTGATGGAGCCAATGGTATAATTCAATTTTGCCGACCAATAGCCATCAAAATTGCGCTTAACAAATCCGCTAAACGACGGCCCGCTGACTTTTAAAGGGTTATTCGCATTAAGATCGCCCATATATCCGGAGCCGCCGGCACCGCCGCCAAATTCCCAGGTTTGGGCCTTTAAACTACACGAGATAAAAACAAAAAGTATAAAAAGTACAAGTTTGGGCATCGCACAAAGTTAATAATTGCGGGCGTCAAGCCCCCACAAAAGTTTGTTTCTTAACGTAGATAAATAACTTTCATTATTTAAACGTATAAGATTTAACTTAAATCCGGCTTTCTTAACCCGGAAACGCATGGTTTTCTCTATTACAGCAGTCCGTGAATCGCATGAAACAAGGTAATTGGCGCTGCGGCATTCAACCTCAAAGGATAAGGTACAGCTATCAGGGAGCACAATGGGCCTCACATTTAAATTATGCGGCGCAACAGGTGTTAACACCATGCTGTTCGATTCGGGGAAAATAATCGGGCCGCCGCAGCTTAAAGAATATGCAGTAGAACCTGTGGACGTTGAAATAATAATACCATCTCCCCAGTATGAATTTAAGAACTCTTCGTTAAGAAAAACGTGCGTTGTGATCATTGCTGAATCGTCGCGTTTATGGATGGTAATATCGTTGAGGGCGAAATTATCTTTACCAAATATCGCCAGTTCGGAATTTAAGCTGAGCAACTCCCGGCTATCCAGTGTAAATTGTTTATTTACGACCGCGTTAATGGCAGCCGCGATGTCACTTTTATTAACACTCGCCAGGAATCCGAGCCTGCCGAAATTAATTCCTATTATGGGTATTCCGGTGGCGCCTATAACTGTTACCATATCAAGCAAAGTACCATCGCCCCCCAGGGTTAAAAAAAGGTCAATAAAACCCTCTATCTTATCGTCGGGTCCCAGCACCTTATATTGAATGGTAGCAATATTATCCCTCAAATAATTATGGAGCTGATGATGAATATAAATCTCAACGCCATGCTGGGTAAGATTATCAAAAACCTGCTGTATGTATGGAAGTACAACCGGATCGTTAAATGTCCTGCCGTAAACTGCTATCTTCATTGGTTCATAGTTGATGGTTCATAGTTCATAGTCAAGCGCGTAACTGCCAGAATGAGCTTTTTAATGACGTTATCATTTTAACTAAAATTTCATATTCCGTATACAGTCCGCTAAATATATCTTCCGAAATATATTTTCTTCTTTTTGCAATAAATAAACAGCTTACCACTTCAATTGCTGAACGCAAAGAATAGCCCAAAAACACTTTGAACACTGCCTTACTTTGCCCGGTTGAGCCTTCGGCAATATTTAAAACAACAGAATCTGCCGCTCTTTTTATCTGTGATGTTAAAATATTTATTTCCTCTTTAGGAAAGGTTTTAGTTAGTTCATTAATTCGATCATCCAAGTCCATAGCCCTTTGCCAAACCTGCAAATCCTCAAATCTAAATGCCATTACCCAATTTATTTCCTTTATACCATGAACTATGAACCATCAACTATGAACTGCTACAGGTTAAGATAATTCATCAATGAGTCGTAACGGTCCCTTGAATTGTCGTTATCGCCGGTATGATTAAAAGTTGCTTTTATGTTATACTCATACCGTAAAAATGTTGAAATAATTGCCGAAATATCCTGCTTGTTTACTTTAAGCGTTACTTCCAGACGGGTTGAATCGGGAAACGAGCGCACGTACGAACTCAATATCTGGGCATTGTCTGACTCAACTATCTGCGACATGTGCGCCAGCGAGTTATTTTTATCGTTGATCTCCAATACAATGATCCCACCCGGCTGCTCCACAGCAGTAAGGCGGGCAAAGTATTCAGTAAGTGCATTAACAGATATCAGCCCTAAATAATTTTTTTTTGCATCCAATACCGGCACTACCGTTAACTGGCGTTCGTAAAACATACGTATAACATCGTATATATGCTGATCTTCAAGCACATAGGGGTTAACCAATGAAAGGGCAAGGGCGCCTATCGGCGTTTGATAATCGGTTTCGCCAACAAGGTCATCTTCGGCAAGCAAACCCAAAAATTGTTCCTCATTCACAATTGGCAGATGCCTGACGCGGAATTCGATCATACGGTCGATAACCTTCTGAATACTATCAGAAGTATTTACCGGCGGGATCGCATCAGCTATCAATTCAATTGCAAGCATCTTAAACTTTTATCTTTTCTAAAAATCCTTTTAATATCCTGTTAAATTCTTTAGGTTGCTCCATCATCGGCGCATGCCCGCAGTGATCTATCCAATGCAACTCCGAGTCTGGCAGCTCTTCATGAAATTCCAGTGCAACTTCAGGGGGGGTAATCTTATCGTCCCGTCCCCAGATCAGCGCTACCGGTATATTTATATAATGCAGCTCCTTTTTCATATTATGCCTTATCGCTGATTTAGCCATGGCTAAAATCCTGATCACACTGTGCCGGTCATTTATAATTCTAAATACGTCGTCAACCAGCTCTTTGGTTGCTACATTCGGATCATAAAAAGTATATTCAACTTTTTCCTTTATAAAGTCATAACTCCCGCGCCGGGGAAACGAACCGCCGAATGCATTTTCGTACAAGCCCGAACTTCCCGTTAATACCATCGACTTAACGACC
>Ga0206872_10323_pt1 | contig 13011 bp, 16 predicted proteins | sample Alteio_BWOrgCont_34_FD_152906 | JGI IMG/M metagenome (GOLD analysis project Ga0206872, IMG submission 152906) | Enriched cells from forest soil in Barre Woods Harvard Forest LTER site, Petersham, Massachusetts, United States -... | ecosystem: Environmental > Terrestrial > Soil > Temperate forest >... | reverse complement strand
CGGCAATACCATCAAGCTGATGAAGTTTTTTTACCAGGCGCTGCATGCTGTTCGTGGACCTTTGCGTCAAAGCTATATCGAAGGGATAAGCAAGGTGGATTACATCATCGCCAATTTGGCAACATTACCTATCGTTAGCGCCATCGCCGAAAAACAAAACAAAAAAATGGCGCTTACCTATTTTATGCCGCCTGTCGTACCGACCGATGAATTTCCGACCGTGTTTGGGTGCGCAAATGTAGTATAAAAGTAAAAGCAATATTTCTTTGATGCTTAAACAAACATATTTTACGACACATACTTACATTTGCCCTGATCAAAAATTCCATTTTTATGAAAGCATTTTTAGGAATGGGCCTGCTCGGCTCCAATTTCGTTCGCGCCATGCGGCGTAAGGATATACCCGTACAGGTTTGGAACCGCACCGCCGCCAAAGCGACCGCGCTGGAGCAATACGGCGCAGTAGCATTCGATAGTGTTGCTGACGCGGTAAAAGGCGCCGATACCATCCATGTAACATTAAAAGACGACTCGACCGTTGATGAAGTGCTGACTAAAGCCGAACCGGCGCTAATGCCCGGAGCCATGATCATCGATCATACCACCACATCAAAGGACGGCGCCATAGCGCGCACCACTGCGTGGAAAGCCAAAGGGTTTACTTATTTGCATGCCCCGGTTTTTATGGGACCGTCAAACGCGCTTGATGGATCGGGCTATATGCTGGTTTCGGGCGACCAGGAAGCTATTGCGAAAGTACAGGAAGAGGTATCCGGCATGACCGGCAAGCTGATCAACCTGGGCCCCGAAGAAGGCAAAGCCGCAGCGATAAAACTGCTGGGAAACTTATTCCTGATCGCCTTTACTGCGGGCATTTCGGATATGCTGGCATTGGCCAAAGTTTTCGGCGTTTCGACGGATGATTTGCAGGGTTTATTTGACTCATGGAACCCCGGCGCCTCACTGCCCGCGCGTTTAAAGCGAATAGCTTCAGGCAGTTTTGAGCAGCCGTCATGGGAATTAAGCATGGCGCGGAAAGATGCCGGGTTGATGATCTCGGCAGCGGGAGAGGGCGGGGGGCACTTAGCTGTTATCCCTGCTGTTGCTGCCGAAATGGATAAATGGATTGAAAAGGGGTACGGCAACTATGATTGGAGTGTTATGGCGAAGGATAATTTGGCGTAACCAATATTTCAATCCAATTGCCCGTCAATATGCGCCCCAATCTCGTCTATCGTAGCTTTAGGCAATATCGTGCCATTAGTCTGCACCCACCCGGCGCCGGCGTCGTATTCGATCTCGGCGGCATAGCGGTTATTTAAAAAGATGGCGTATGAAGTAATCATCAACAGCGCTTCGCAAAACAAAAGCCTGCCGGAGTATTTTATTTCAAATCCGATGGTGGTTTGTTCGTTTTCCATCGAACAAAGCTAACGAAAGGAAATTAAAATACTAATTTTTTTAGTAATATTAATGTGGTTTGATTCTCGCCCCCCTCTATAACTGGCTCGCCGAATTTAAATAACCAGCCAGATTACTGATGCTTTTCGCAACAACCGCTACCTGGTCCTGCGCTTCGGTCCAGTTACGCTGCTCAATGGCTTCGCGTATCCCTGGCAGGGTTTTTACGCCATAACCGGTATAAAAGCCGGGTGCATAAATGGTATGCCGGTACCACGGCCGGCGGGGCAGGCCATCGCTTAGTAATTGTTGTTCGGCATGGTAAAGCGCTTGGTTTAGTTTGTCATGATCGGCATCGGTTTGTGCGGCGGTTGTCCACGCAGCCGCTAATTTGTCAGCGCTCTTTTTCAACGAGTCCAATGCGGTTTTCAAAGCTGTAAAATCTATTTTGGGCACTGGTGCTTTTGCTATAGGCGACTGTTCGTGTTTTGTAGGGTCGGCAGCCAGGGTAAAATCATTGGTTTTAATAAGCAGGTTTTCCATATCTGTGCTTTCGCGCATGTTGTCGGTCAGGTCGGTCAGCTCCTTAGCATATTTGTCGATGGTAGCCTGCAAGCTGCGGAAGTCAAATGGGAGCAGGTCAGCGTCCGCCATTCGCAGTATGGCATGCCCTGCAGTTTTGGACAGCGCCACGCCATAAATAAAAGTAGGATCTTTAAAACGGCGGTAATCGTCAAAGGAATCATAAATAGAATGGTATTCGCCGCCGCCGTCTTCGCCGCCGTAGCCAAGGTCCAGGGTTGGGATACCCAGGTGCTGCAAAAAGGACGAAAAATCTGAACCCGAGCCGAGTGATTCCAAATGATCGCCTTTTCTGTCCAATATTTCTTTCTTGTCTTTGGTGGTTCCTGCACCCACCAATTCTGATGCCCTTTTCCTTTCGAAAACGCTGACGTTGGTTTCCGGGTCGGTTATGTTTTGCGTGATCTCGTCCATAAAGTTCTCCAGTGCCTGCGACCCGCCGCCACCATAAAACCCGCGGCCGTTGCCATCGGAGTTGATGTAAACAACAGCTTTCTGCTGTAGTTCTTTGTCGTGCGCCTCCGCGAATTCCGTCGAGCCGATCAATCCCGGCTCTTCACCATCCCACGAACAGTACACAATGGTGCGTTTTGGGCGCCAGCCGGTTTTTAGCAAGTTGCCGAGCGCTTTGGCTTCATCCAGCATGGCCGATTGCCCGCTGAGGGGATCGCCGGCGCCGTTCACCCAGGCATCGTGGTGATTACCGCGCATTACCCATTCATCCGGCCAAACGGAGCCTTTTATTTTGGCAACTACATCATAGGCGGGCACCATGTCCCAGTTAAACTCCAGCTTCAAATGCACTGTTGCCACGCCAGGGCCAATGTGGTAAGTGATAGGCAAACCACCCTGCCAGTCGCGCGGCGCCACTGTACCGTCAAGTGCCGCCAGCAACGGCTGGGCATCGTGATAGCTGATGGGCAATACTGGTATTTTCAATATCGTAGCTGCGTCTTTTCGGTCAAGCCGCTTGGCATCTTTTGTAGCACCAACGCCCGGTGTAAGCGGGTCGCCCGGATAGATCACCATATCCATCACCGAGCCCCGCTGAACCCCATATTCATTTTTGTAGGCGCCTTTTGGATAAACCTCGCCGGCGGAATAGCCATCGTCTGCCGGATCGGAATAAATAATACACCCGATAGCGCCGTGCTCATAAGCCACTTTCGGCTTGATCCCACGCCACGAACGGCCGTACTTAGCGATAACGATCTTACCTTTTACATCGATACCCAATTTGGCCAGCTTTTCATAATCGTCCGGCAGACCGTAGTTTACAAAAACCAGCTGCCCGGTTACATCGCCGTCTGCACTCCAGGCATTGTAGGTAGGCAGTTGGTTGGCCTGACCAGAAGTTGCATCCTCAGCCAGCGCAGGCTCCTTTAGTAAGGCAGTATATTTCGTTGGCCCGGTAAGCTCAAGCACCCGGGTTTTCGGGGTGGGATAGAGGACTGTATAAGTTTCGATGTGTGCGTCAAGACCATAGCTTTTATATTTTTGAAGGATATTCTCGGCGACTGCCTTGCTGCCGGGTGAGCCCAAATTGTGCGGAAATGCCGACAGCTCTTTTATCGTTTCGCCGATAAGCGGCGCACTTAATGATGCATCAAAAGCCTGTTCGGTTTGTACTTCTTTTGTTGAAGTAACGTCGGTAAAGCCGCTGATTTTTTGTTGCGCTTGTGCAGTGGCGGCTGCGGCGATAAATACCAGGGTAAGAATTCTCTTCATTTTAACGGGATGTGAGCCGTGAAATTAGAGAAATTAATATAGACCGCCAAACCGCCTCAAAACAGTTACATAAGCGTGTACGTTTTGTATCCGGAAACCCCGCCAACGAATTACGAAGCCGCTTATTTTTAGCACATTATAGCTCGATAGTACTCAAAACTGGCACGTTTTTGAGGATTTTCGTGAACACTTATAGCTGAGAATGGGTAAAACAGCGTTCCGCCACTTTCAAATACCCGGCGAAAACACTTACCAAATGCGCCAAACGCATTCAACCCATGCACGATCCCATAAACACTTCCCAAAAGCATTCATTTTTTGAAGCCTTAAAATGAACACTATCTTAATCCCCCCACAAACTCCTTCATCGCTTGCCCCGGATCCTCCTGCTTCATGAAATTTTCACCTATCAAAAAACCGTTAAAGCCAGCCTGTTTAAGTTGTTTGATGGTCTCCGTGTTGCTGATGGCGCTTTCGGATATTTTTAAAAACTCAGCCGGGATATGCGGCGCCAACGCATAAGAAGTTTCCACCGAAACCGTAAAATCAGCCAGGTTGCGGTTATTTACGCCAATAGCATCGAGATTGGGGTTAATGCTGCGTTCCAGCTCGGTTAAATTATGCACTTCCAGCAAAACATTTAAGCCCAGGCTTTTGGCCATTGACGCCAGTTTTTGAATTTCATCCGGCGTAAGTATAGCCGCGATCAGCAGTATAATATCGGCACCCAAAGATTTAGCTTCGATTACCTGGTACTCGTCGATCATAAAATCTTTGCGTAAAACTGGAATGGTATTTGCCTTGCGTGCTGCAACCAAATCTGCTTTTTTACCCATAAAAAAATCACGGTCGGTGAGGACAGACAGGGCCGAAGCACCGGCAGCTGCGTAACCATTGGTCACGTTTTTTACGGTTGCCTTATCATTGATAATCCCTTTAGAGGGCGACTTCCGCTTAAACTCCGCGATAATGCCAGTGCGTGCCGGATCGAGCAAAAAATCTTTAAAGGAATAACACTCGCGCTGAAAAAAATCAGATTCTTCCAGTTCGATATAGGAAGTCCGGCTTTTGGCCTTTTGCACTTCCTTTTTTTTATGTGCGACTATTTTATCGAGGATGGTCATGTCAGTTTATTAAAATTTGTGCTGCGACGCTGTGCCACCTGCACACGTGAATACACCTGAATACAGTTGGCACACCCGCTCTTATCCTGTGCCGCCGGGGATACCCAGCCAATTTTTCATCATTTTCCCGCCGTATTCCGTCAACACCGATTCAGGGTGAAATTGCACCCCCCGCACGTCAAATTCCCTGTGCCGCAAAGCCATCACCGAATTATCGGCTTCATCTATGGCGGTAACTTCCAGGCAATCCGGAATGGCCTTTTCATCAACCACCCAGGAATGGTACCGCCCCACCTTAAAGCTTTCGGGCAAACCTATAAAGAGTTTTTCCTGCCGGTCGGTAATTTTTACGGGCGTGGCAATGCCATGCATCGGCTGACCCAGGTTATACAACCGGCCGCCAAAAACCTCTGCAATCGCCTGCTGCCCCAGGCACACGCCAAAAATACTTTTAGTGGGCGAATATTTCTCGATTACCTCCAGCAGCAATCCGGCTTCGGATGGAATCCCCGGCCCTGGTGACAGGATGATTCGGTCAAAGGCATCCACATCCCCGATGGCGAATTTGTCATTCCGCCAAACCTCGCATTGCAAACCTATCTCGTTTACCAAATGCACCAGGTTATAGGTGAAAGAATCGTAATTGTCTATGATTAAAATTTTGTCGTTCATTTTCTTCATTTAAGGTTCGTGCTCTCTTAGCCTTCGCTTCATCTCACCTAAATCCTCTCCAAAGGAGAGGACTTAACTTCGTTCTTTTTAAAGCCCTCTTCTTTGGAGCGGGTTGGGTGAGGCTTTTACAGCTCTTCCGCCAATTCAATCGCTTTCCTCAAAGCCGCTATCTTATTATCAACTTCCTTTAATTCACTTTCCGCAATTGACCCCGCTACAATGCCCGCACCTGCCTGGTAGTACAAAGTGCTGTTTTTGCTCAGGAATGAGCGGATAATAATACAATGGTTAAAATCCCCGTTAAAGCCCAAAAAGCCGATGGCGCCACTGTAAAAACTGCGTTTGGTTTTTTCGTTTTCATCAATGATCTCCATCGCCCGGTATTTTGGTGCGCCGCTCAGCGTACCGGCGGGGTAAGTATCGGCCACTACTTTAAATGAGCTGGCGCCCGGCAGCAGTTTACCGCTCACATGTGATACCAGGTGGATAAGGTGCGAATAAAACTGCACCTCTTTAAATGCCTTTACCTCTACCTCGCAGCAGTGCCGGCTCAGGTCGTTCCGGGCAAGATCGACCAGCATCACATGCTCGGCAGACTCCTTGGGGTCCGCCTCCAGCTGACGGGCTATCTCAGCATCTTTTTCATCATCGCCGCTGCGCTTAAAGGTGCCGGCAATAGGAAATATATTGGCCTCGCGGTTCTTAATGGTGATCTGCGCCTCGGGCGATGAACCGAATATCCTGAAATCGCCATAGTCGTAATAAAACAAATAGGGCGAGGGATTAATGGAACGCAGCGCCCGGTAAACATTAAATTCATCGCCCAAAAATTTCTTCGAAAAGCCCCGCGACGGCACGATCTGGAACACATCTCCACGGTAGATGTGCTGTTTCATTTTTTCAACCACGGCCATAAATTCTTCGCCGGTAAGGTTTGATTGCTCGTCGCTGTGGCTTTCGAACTTGTATTCTGGGAAGTTTTTATTGCGGATCAGGTCGGCCAGCTTCTCCAGCCCGCTGTAATCTGTCTCTTCTGCCGGCTGATTATGAAAAATATAAAGCTCGTTTTTAAAGTGATCGATCGCAATGATATAGCGGTAAACGTGGTATTGCATTACCGGTATTTTGCGGCTCGTATCGTCGCTTTCCTTTAATTTGATGGTTTCGAAATGCTCAACCGCTTCGTGCGTGAAATAGCCGAATAGCCCGTTTGATATCATTTTGCCGGGCTGGGCGTCGGTATCGAAACTTTCGATGAAAGTATTGGCCTGTTCAATCAGGTCAAATGTCCCCGGGGCAAACGTTTGTTCGGTGCCATCGGGGTAGCTCAGCTTTAATGCATCGTTATTGAGTACCAGTCCGGCAATAGGCTCGCAGCACACATAGCTCATGCTGTTCTCGCGGCTGTGGTAGTCGGAGCTTTCCAGCAGCAGCGAATTTGGGAACACATCGCGCAGCCGCAGGTAAATGCTTACCGGCGTTGTGGTATCGGCAAGGAGCTTTTTATGGGAGGTTATAAGTTTATATTTTTTCATTTTTTATGCAGTGTATAAAAGCAAAAAAACCCAGCGGATGAGGGCCGCCGGGTTTTCTATTTTAGGTTTACAATTGATTAACTTTTCAGATCAAAAACTATCCGGCTGCCAAATTAAATTGGTGCCACCAGCTATTATTTTGATTGATTTTGATCATTGCGGTGACAAATTTATAAAGAAAAATGAATTGACAAATTTTTTATGAACTTTTTTATCAAACAGTGCCAAAAATCGGCAATTTTCCGGCCATTATCGCCCCAATTATCACCAAAATGGCGATAATATAGAAAATTGCGATGCTTTTGTGCTTATTTTCAGGCGTTGTTGCCTTCTTCGACCGGCTGTGCCCAACGTGGATGAGCGCGATGGCAATGAGCATCATTACCCAATGTTCAACGGTAAAATACCGGAGGGTATTGTCCTTCATAGTCCCGCTGTTAAACTGTACCAGGGGACTCAAAAAGTAGAGTACGATACCGAACAATAACTGTACATCTGCCGATATCATGGCAAACAAATTGATCTTGCGGTTACCTTCGGTATAGGCCTTTTCCCCCAGCCAGCCGATCAGCGACTGGATAATGGCCAGCAATACCAGCACGAATAGCACATACCTGAACCAGGAATGCATATCCTTAAAAATTTCATAAATGCTCATGGCTTAAATTTTTTCGAATATACATTGAAATAGGTGAAAGCTGAAAGGTAAAAGGCGAAAGGTTTTAATGCCAATTTTAAAAAGATGGCTTTTGATTCAACACCAAATGACGAACGACTAACGAACAATGATCGCTGACTAATTTCGTCACCGCAGGGTCTCTCGCAGAGTACCCTGCGCTCCGTGCCAGACGAACCGCAATTCTCGCAACCAGCCTGTACTCGTGTATTCCGTTTCTTTCGGACATCCATCGCAGGGTCCTCTGCGAGAGACTCTGCGAAGACGGGCGTTCTCCGGGTGTCCTTAAATAAACGACTCCTCACCACTGCCTAATAAGTCTCGCTGAGTGCCGGGATACCCCTATGCTCGGGTGTTTCCTCATCCTTTTTGCTAAACAGGCCCTTCACCTTGTCCCACAAAAGGGCGACCGTTTCCTCATTAATGAATTTGGAAGCTTTTTGCGACACAACGCCCACGAGCGCTTTTACAAGGAAGTTGGAATTGCGGAATATGGTTTTATTTAAGGTGAACGGCAAGATGATACGCGACAGCAGCGAAACGAAATCCTGTTCAAAAAAGCCCTTAGAGCCGGTGGCGGCGTTGGCCCTGGGGAATAAAGAACCTATGGTAGATAATAACGAAGATAAACTGTTAAAACGGTTGCTGATTGCCACACTTTGCTGCTGTTCCGACTCTTTTAACCGGGCTATTTCCGCGCGCAGGGTATCGATATTTCTGATTGGAACGTCCATTTTAGTGTTTGAATATTTTTTGAATGATGGCGTTAACAATGGGCTTTTCTATCTTCGCCCTGTTGTATTTGATGCATAGTGCAATGATCAGGTATAAAACAGCTACGCACCCAAACCCCGCCCAGGTAGCGTGCAGCACATCGCCCAAATAATAGGCAAGGGTGAGGCTGGCAAACAAAAAAGCCAAAACCATACTAACCACGATAACAACATCGGCCACCAGGCCCGCGGCAATGGACGAACCGCCCTCGATAGCCTGGTATTTAGCCAGCTTAATACGGGTTTCGGCGTAATCCTTAAGTTGATCGATAATAGGGGGAGGCGTAGTATCTTTTTTGTCTTCCATATTTTCTAAGTCTAAAATCTAAAGTCCAAAGTCTTAAGTCAGAAGCTAAACTTTTGACTTAAGACTCAAGACTTTGGACTTATTTTCAGGCATGCTCCAGGTCATCCTGGTATTCCTGCTCAACGCCGTTCATTTTTGATTTTAAGTTATCAACCACTTTGTCCTTATAGGCCATCAGGTTGTCAATTTCTTTTGACGCGGTTTCCTTGATCGATTCGCCAAGGTTTTTTAACGATTCTGCTAACTTGTCGCGGGTTTCATTTCCCTTATCCGGCGCAAATAAAATACCTAATGCTGCCCCTGCTGCCAGCCCTACCAGCAAAGCAACTACCACTTTGGTGTTATCTTTCATAGCTTTATAAATTTAATAATTGACGATTTGTTTTTATTTTGATCAAATATCCTGGTAAATGTTACCCGGCCGGCTATTTACCGCGATTACCCGGGCTGCCGGGCCCTTATTTTAACACAGGCAAATATAATAATTTTTAGCCGTCCGGACCTGAACGTATTCGTTCAAGTCTGTCGGCTGCCATGCGGTTAGTTTCGTAAATTTCAAGCAGCAGCAAAAAATACGACAATAGCAGCGGCCCGAAAACCAGCCCGGTAATGCCAAATAAAGGTATCCCTATTAATACCCCGATGATCGTTATCAGCGGATGGGTATTGGCGATCCGTTTGTTGATCATCATTCGCAAAAAACTGTCTACGTTGCCGATAAACAACAAACCGTAAACCAAAATCAGTACGCCTTTTACCGGGTGCCCCTGCACAAACAGAATAATGGCCGCGGGGATGGACAATGTAGGCGCCCCGACGACCGGCAGAAACGAAATGAAGGCGCCGATGACACCCCAGAACACAGGGTCGGGCAGGCCGAAGATCAGGAATCCATTAGCCAGCAGAAAACCCTGAACCAGGGCGATGATGCCCTGTCCAAATACATTTGAATACGTGGCGTTGCGCAGCGCAGCGGCAAATTTGAGTGCATGCTGCTCCCTGAACGGTGCATATTTTAACAGGGAAGCTTCAAATTCCCGCCTTTGCACCAGCATAAAATACAGCAAAAAATACATCACCAGTAAGGTAACCAGTACGCTTGCTGCACTGCCCAAAATAGAAGGAAATATCTCGGTAACCAGCGAACCTAATTTTTGCATGGTCGTTTCGGCAAAATGCGGCTGGCCAAAATGATAGCCTGCATAATCGTCTATTTTATCCAGCCATTGCTGCAGGTCGAACGAATTACGGTTAATACTGCTGATCTTGCTCACAGCCATGATACACAGCGACATCAGCGGGATGATAATTACGATCAGCGACGTAAGAATAACCATAATGGCCACCAGGGCCCGGCTCCAGTTCTTCTTCTCGGTAAGGTAGATATACGGCGTCCGGAATACGGTAAACAGCACTATGGCCCCCAAAATAGAACTGAAAAGGCCGCTTAAAGCATAAACCAAAAAACAGCCCAGGATTACTATCGCCCCAAGAACAATATTATTACGCTGTTTATAGTTGAAAATGGACATTAAGGTTCAAATAACTACCTGTATAAACGCTTAAAACATAAAAAGTTTTATACGTAAATATAATTATTTAGGATGGGGGAAATCAGGAGAGTCGGGAAAGTCGGAAAGAAAATGTTGGGATGCGGTTTGACGTGACCTGCTATTGAAAGCCACCCTCGCCCTTGGCGGAGCAACCAAAAGCATTTTTCGGGCTTCCCGGCTTGTGGCCCGCATTTAGGTAATCCGCATGCAAAGTAACCATTATCAATTCGCGCCCGGTTGGGCCAAACTATTGTTCATTCGGCAGGAACCGTAAACCAAAAGGTGGTCCCTTTTCCTAATACACTTTCCACACCCATTTCGCCCTCATGCAGCCTGATAATCTCTGCCGATATATATAAACCAAGCCCCAAGCCGGTGGTGCGATTATTGTCTTTCGTCAGTCTAAAATAGCGGTCAAAAAGATTGCCCAAATTTTCAGGCGCTATACCCTTCCCCCTATCGCTAACCGATACCCTCGTTGTTCCGTTTATGTGTTTGGCATCTACAATAATTTCAAAAGACTCAGCGGCATATTTAACCGCATTGTTAACCAGGTTTACCAATACCTGATCCATTTTATCCCGGTCTGCAAAAAGCGTAAATAACGGGTTGCTCAGGTATTTGATATGATACTTACCCTCCAGCCGAATATGACTACAGCATTCGTCAACTAATTCCTTCAGTATGAATTTTGTTTTTTTTAGCGACAATTGCCCCTGCTCTATTTTGGTAGAACTTAATAAGTCGCCTACCAGGAAACCGAGTTTCATAGCATGCCTTTCGGCATTTTCAGCCATTTTAATTAGTCGTTCAGTAACCTTTGTTTCCGTTTTTAACAGCCGGCCCATCAATTGAAGGTTGGCTTTCAAACTGGTTATCGGTGTTTTAAGTTCGTGGCTTGCCACACTTATAAATTCTTCCTTATGCAGTTTTAGCTGGTGCTGTTCGGATACGTCCTCAATAATCGTATAACCTAATAACCCCGACTGATCCGGAAACAAAATTGAAGTCACCTGGCACCAAATCAAAGTGCCGTCCCTTTTTATCAGACGTGTTTCCAGGATAAAAAATGGCGTTTCCTTTTGCCACAATTGCTCCTGGAGCATTTTCCAATGTTTGTGATCTTCGGGCGGAGAATAATCCAGAATGTGGGTGCCGATAATTTCTTCCTTTGCCGTATACCCGAGCAGCCCGACTAAAGCCATATTAACCTGGATGATGTTAAGCTCCGGTGAAATTATTTTATTGGCTAACCTTGAATATTCAAATACGGTGCGAAACCTTTCCTGGGTATCAGGAACTCTTAACTTAATATTCTCCAGCGTTAGCGCGGCATTTTTTTCCTTTAGGGATTTAATGGACTCCATCAGTTTGAGTACTGTCCCCGGATTCCATCAACGAAAATATCAGCAGAATTGGATGATTGCTCCTTTATAAAAGGATAAAAAGCCAATATTGTTTTGACTGCTTTTGGGTATTAACCTGATAATAATCCTGTGTTTAAACGCGTCGTATATAAGCCAATGCAATACGCCATCTGTTTAAATTTTGTCCCCGGCCTTGTTGATCGTGACAACGCCAATAGAGGCGAAAAATGAAGTTTAATATTCCTTTTCAGCCCAACTAATCCCGATTGGTAAATCAGCTTTACTGAATTCAATATGTATGACCCTTCCGGTCTACTCTGACTCAGTCAGGCTTTTTTTTCAAATCGGGAGATATTTTGTCGGTGTCAACATTGTTAATGTTGATTTGCTTGTATTTATCGATATTTGGACTATCAATCAACGTGTCCTGAATTGCTTTGCTTTTTAACACTGACTTTAACCATTCAACGGCTGCTTGTTTAAGCATTTGAATCCTGTCGTACTGGTTTATCTTGTTTCGTATTAATTCTGCATTTAGGGTTTCTAAATTGGCTATTAAGATAAGTTGGTGGGTTGACCCATAATCCCTAATGTTGTGATTTTTACGCACAAGCTCGGGCTTTTCTGTATTCCATTCTTTAGCCGTTTTATTAAAAACGACCTTATTTAAAACCCTCTGCTTCGTTCGCATACAATATCCCCATTTTTGCTGGAGGCAAGTTGCTAAGTGGAACTAAAACATCCTGTATTGCATCTGTTTGAATTCTATAGTTTGCTTTAGTTAAAAACCGGCGAAAATCCCAAACTTGCTCTATGCCGCTTGCCTCTCTCTTTTTTAAATTTTTGAATTCGGTTATGAGTAACAGTTTAAATTCAGGGCTTATATATGTCCCAAATTCAAATGCTATATCAACATGCGCCCATGTTCCACTCCCATATCTACCTGCCTTAGCGTATATACCTATCGCACCTGTAAGGTCAACCCACTTTTTAACGGAAAGAAAGTAATTGCTGGAACCAACATTTTCCCTAATTCACCGGAATTCCGGGGAATTAGAATCAAAATTCGGATTATTATAATGTTCCCATACACCTAAAAAATCAACGGTTATCTTGCTGTTAATCCAACGTTCGAGCAATTTTCCTCCATCCTCAATCTTGGATACCATTTCTGTCAGACATATAAAATCTTCGTCGTTATTATTAACGACCGATATACTGGCGCCTTTAACATATATTTTACTCATGGCTAATCAATTCTTTATAAGTCAAACGACCTGTAACACTTGCCAA
>Ga0206872_10321_pt1 | contig 13029 bp, 12 predicted proteins | sample Alteio_BWOrgCont_34_FD_152906 | JGI IMG/M metagenome (GOLD analysis project Ga0206872, IMG submission 152906) | Enriched cells from forest soil in Barre Woods Harvard Forest LTER site, Petersham, Massachusetts, United States -... | ecosystem: Environmental > Terrestrial > Soil > Temperate forest >... | reverse complement strand
TATAGGCGAGAAATATGGCGAGGCCCTGACGCACGTCAACCGCGCGCTTTCCGTTTGGCCCTGGAGTGCGTCCAACCATCTCTACGCCGCCCGCCTCGAGCGGCTCAACGGCAACTACCACCGGGCGGCCGACCACATTGCCAAATGTAACCAACTTCAAGGCGGGCCAGGGGAGGCGGCCCAGATGGAGAACCTCCTCCTCCGGGCCGAGTCGGGGGAATTGGAGCAGGTCGAGGAAGGTTTGGTCTTTGCGGTCGACCACAACCACGAGCGGAGCCTGGAAATACTCGAAACCCTGGCACGCGCCTCCATGCGCCGCCTGTCCTTCCAACGAGCTCTGTATTTCCTCAATCGCTGGCTGAGTGCGGAGCCGGATAACGTTCGTGCCCTGGACTGGCGCGGCTGGGTTTATACGCAAATCCACAAGCATGAAGAAATGGTCCGCGACGAGGAACGCGTGTTGCAACTGGCGCCTGGCCGCTCCTCGGTGCGGATGCGTCTCATCAACACGTACCTGGGTCAAAAGGAAACGCAGGCTGCATTGCCCCACGCGGAGTATTTGGTACATACGGAGCAGAACAACGTCGAAGCCCTTGTGGCCCTGGCCCGCTGCAAGCTGCTCCTGGCTGAAGCGGACCAAGGGAAGGTGCTTCTGAAGCGGGCCCTTGGCGTCGACGCCGGCGACCCGGGTGCGCTCCTGGAATTGGCAAAGCTCGCCAACCGATCAGCCGACGCGGCGGCTGGTGAGGCTTACGCAAAGCAGGCGCTCGAACGCAGCCCCGATTTCCCGGAGGCCTTATTCGTTCTCACGGAGAGCTTTCGCCTTCAGGGCAAGGATGATGAGGAAGCCCGCCATTGGCAGGAGCGGTATGTGCAGGTCAAGGAAGACAGCGATTTCCTGGACAGCTTCGTGCGCTTCGAGGGCGAAAATCCGGCGCTGCCCGCGGAAAGGGCAGCATTGGCTGGTGCCACATTTCTTCGATTGCATGACGAACGCAAGGGACTGCAGCTGCTCCACGTCGCGCTGCAGAAAGACCCCCAAAACCAGATAGCCAACTTGCTGCTGGCTCAGTATTTTGAGGCGCGCGGCGAGGGGGAACAGGCCCAGAGATTCCGGCAGCGAGCCCACGGATTGCGCGAGGAGTTGGGCGCTGCCGCGGGGGTATCGGCGATGACCACGCGATGGGCGCAATGACGGCTCAGGCGGCGCTCGCGGTTGCACCCCTAATTCGTCGGCCGTAGTCGCGCTTTCAATACGCGTGGATGGCCTGAGCCGTCCAGGACCGTTTTCGCCAACTCGTATCCGCCATGCGCTTCGATCCGGTCGCGTGCCTGCTGTGCCTGGGGCGAGCCGATTTCGAGAATCAAATATCCGCCAGGTATCAGAAACCGCGGCGCCTCCGCGACCAACTTTTCAAATACACCGAAGCCATCCGTTCCGCCATTGAGCGCCAGGTGCGGCTCGTAATCGCGCACTCCCGGCTCCAGTTTTGCAATTTCGTCCTGAGGAATGTAGGGCGGATTGCTAATCACGAAATCAAAGCGATCGTCCGTCGCCAACGGGCCAAACACGTCCCCATGGAGAAAACGCACCCGGTCGCCGACGCCGTGCTTGTCGGCGTTTCGCTCTGCCACGGCCAGGGCTTCGGCACTGATGTCGATGGCTGTCACGCGGGCCGTCCGGTGGTGCCGCGCGATCGTCACCGCCAGGTTCCCTGAGCCAGTACCAATGTCCAGCACGCGCGGCTCAGGCATTGCCTTCGCCAAGCGCAAACACTCGTCGACCACGCATTCGCTGTCCGGCCGAGGAATCAAAACCGCCCGGTTGACCTCAAACTCCAGCGAGAAAAACTCCTTGCGACCAACCAGGTAGGCGACCGGGCAACCCTCGATCCGCTGCCGAATCAGCTCGCGGAAACCCGTCCGCTGTTCGTCGCCGGCCTCCTGGTCGTGCCGGGTGTACAACTCGATGCGTTTGCAGCCCAAAGCATGCGCGAGCAGCACTTCCGCATCCAGACGGGGCGACTCGGACCCCTTCTGGGTCAGATATTTCGTCGTCCATTCCAGTAGCCGGCCGATCGTCCAGCATTCTTGTTGAGTGGTCACAGGCGTCCTCCATAGAGCCTATCCGAAAAGGGGTCAGACCCCTTTGTGCGAAGCACCCTCCGGGCCGTTCCGGCAAAGGGGTCTGACCCCTTTTCGGATAGGCTCTTAAGGCGGGAGTCGATCAACTCCCCGGATCCTTCCCTGATCGCCCCAGGCGTTGCTGCTTGTCGAAGTCGCGCAGTGCCTGGATGATATCGCCCAACTCGCCGGTGATGACCGCGTCGAGCTTGTAGAGATTCAGATTGATGCGGTGATCGGTCAAGCGGTTCTGGGGAAAATTGTAGGTGCGAATGCGCTCGCTGCGGTCGCCGGACCCGATCAACGTCCGCCGTTGGTCTGCCCGCGCCTGGTGCAACTTCTGCTGCCGGCGCTCATAAAGCCTGGTCCGTAGCACCCGCATGGCCCGGTCGTAGTTCTTGTGCTGACTGCGCTCATCCTGGCACTTGACTTCCATTTCCTCGGGTGTGCCGCGCTTGTACCAGATGCGGACGGCGCTCTCGGTCTTATTGACATGCTGTCCGCCCGCGCCCCCGGCTCGCATGCGTTCCCATTCGATTTCCGAATCCTTGACATCGACCTGCACCTCGTCGGGTTCGGGCATCACGGCCACCGTCGCCGCCGACGTGTGGATGCGGCCCTGGGTCTCCGTCTTGGGCACGCGCTGCACGCGGTGGCCGCCACTCTCGTAACGCAGGTTTTGAAATGCTTCATCGCCGCGGATGCTGAATACCACTTCCTTGTAGCCACCCTGTTCGCCGGGACCAAAGGAGATTTCTTCGACCGTCCACCCTTGCTCCCGGGCATAGCGCGTGTACATGTTATAAAGGTCGCCGGCAAACAGGGCGGCTTCGTCGCCACCGGTCCCTGCCCGGATTTCCATGATAATGCTGTCGTAGGTCTCTCCCTCAACCAGCAGGAAGTCCTCGAGTTTCGATACCAACGCCAGGCGTTTGGCCTCCAGCGTGGTGCGCTCCTGCTCGGCGTATTGCTTCATTTCCAGATCGCTCTCGCCGGCGATGAGTGCCTCGGCATGCGCAAGGTCTGCCATCACTTCCGTGTATTCGAGGTACGGTTTGACCTGCTTGGCGAGGTTGCCGTGCTCCTTGGCCAGGCGCGTGAAGCGAGCGCGGTCGGCCACGGTCGCCGGATCCGATAACTGAGTTTCGAGTTCGCGAAAACGAGCCAGAAGTTGCTCGAAGATCTGCCACATGGAAGCAATCTCTATCGGGGCCGGTCTGTGATGTGAAGGGCGACCGACCCACGGCATCGACCTTCAGCGACTAGGACACACTCATGGAAATCTCCTGCAAGGAAACAAAGCCTATCCGGCGGGCTCAGAGCCGCCCACCGGATAGGCAAAACCTATTTCGGAGCTTCGGCTTTGGGAGCTTCGGCTGGCGTACCTTCGGCCGCTTTTTTGCGCTTGTCCCAATTGTACTTCTTCTGGAACTTCTCAACCCGGCCGGTTGCGTCCACGAACTTCATCTTGCCGGTGTAAAAGGGATGGCAAGCTGAGCATATTTCGACGGTGATGTTCTTTTTGGTGCTGCGCGTGGTAAACTTGTTGCCGCAACCACAGGTAACGGTCGCTTCCACGTATTCGGGGTGAATGCCTTCCTTCATGATCGTCTCCATAATCGCTTACGGGATTGAATATCCATTGTAGAAGTCAAGCCGCGGCTGCGACAAGTGCAGAAGGTGCGTATATTCGGCGGCCGACTGCTGTCAAACTGGCAGTAATCGCTCGAAGGGTGGCGGGTTCCCATGCCAAATGGCCAATTTTACCGATCCATCTTGATTTTCCGTTGGTCGAATGTTTAATCTATGCAAGCAGTTATGGCGTTCCGGCACCTGCAGCGAGCCGCTGGTATAAGTTTTGCTCTTGGTGCAGGTTGAGGTTAAAGTCCAAATGCCTGAAGGCGTTGTTTCCCCAGGACGCCGGTCAAAACGGTGACGCCGCGAAAAACGGCCCGAAGAGGTAAGCAGCAAGTGATTGCCTCCAAAGACTTTAATATTCTGATCGCCGATGACGACAGCGAGTGCCGGCAGGCCTTGCGCGACATCATGGAGCCGGAGGGCTTTCATACGCTATTGGCTTCCTGCGGTGAGGAAGCCATCGACATCGTTCAAAGCGCCGTCGTCCACCTGGTTCTGCTCGACATGCACATGCCCTCGCTCACGGGCCTGGAAACACTCACCATCGTCCGCCAGCAGATCAATATTTCCCTGCCTTGCATCCTGATCACGGGCGATACCAACGACAGCCTGATGCGTCAGGCAGCCCAGGCGAAGGTTTACAGCGTCATCCCCAAGCCGATCAGCAAAAATCTCGTACTCTATACGGTGGTGCGGGCGCTGAGACGGTTCTACGGCGGCGGCCCACCTCAGGAAAAGGGCAAGCTTCCGGTTTAGAGCCTATCCGAAAAGAGGTCAGACCCCTTTGCCGGAACGGCCCTGAACAGTGCTTGGCGGTGCTTCGCACAAAGGGGTCTGACCCCTTTTTCGGATAGGCTCTTAGCGCACCGGCGATGTTTCCAACCCCAACGATGTTTCAACAAAGGAGCACAGCGGCATGAAAGTCGTACCGCTCAATGACAAGATTGTAGTCAAGCGCCTCGAAGCGGAGTCCAAGACGGCCGGCGGCATCGTGCTGCCCGACAGCGCCCGCGAGAAGCCCAAGCAGGGCAAGGTCCTCAGCCGCGGCGACGGCAAGCACATGGAAAACGGCAAACGCGCCCCCTTCCAGGTCAAGGAAGGCGATCGCGTTCTCTTTTCCTCCTACGCAGGAAGTGAAGTGAACATCGACGGCGAAGAGTACCTGATCATGACCGAGGACGACATCCTCGCCATCGTCGAATAACCGAAATCTCGCGATTTGTTTTCCCTGCGGCGGGCGTCAGCCCGCCGTGCTCGTTTCACAAACCACGCCCAGCGGGCATGGGGTCAGGCGAAAATCTGGCACGAGGGCAACGCTTTACTGAACTCGGCTATGCCTGCCTGTGTCACCTCCGTGCCAACCAGCCATAGCGACTGTAGTTGCTTCAACCCGGCCAACTCCTTAAGTCCTGCGTCTGTCACCTTCGTGCCGTCGAGATTCAACCACTGCAATGTCTTCAGGGCGGCCAGGTCCTTAAGCCCCGCGTCTGTCACCTTCGTAGTGTCGAGGCTCAGGGACTTTAGTTGCTTGAGTGCCGCCAGTTCCTTGAGCCCAACATCCGTCACCTTCGTGTCGTCGAGGTTCAGAGACTGCAGTTGCTTCAGCGCGGCCAGCTCCTTTAGCCCAGCGTCCGTCACCTGCGTGTCGCCAATGTAAATAGTCTGCAGTTGCTTCAGTGCTGTCAGTTCCTTGAGCCCAGCATCCGTCACCTTCGTGCTTGCGAGGCTCAGGGACTGTAGTTGCTTGAGTGCCGCCACTTCCTTGAGCCCAGCATCCGTCACCTTCGTGCTTGCGAGGCCCAGGGACTGTAGTTGCTTCAGCGCGGCCAGCTCCTTTAACGCCACGTCCGTGACTTGCGTGTGTGAGAGCTGCAACCATTGCAGCCGTTTCAGCGCGGCCAGGTCCTTCAGCCCCGCGTCCGTCACCTTGGTGCCGAAGAGGTTCAGCGACTGCAATTGCTTTAGCGCGGCCAGCTCCTTTAACCCCGCGTCCGTCACCTGCGTGTCGACGAGGTTCAGTGACTGGAGTTGCTTTAGCGCCGCTAGTTCCTTCAACTCCGTGTCTGTCACTTTTGTGTTAATGAGGTCTAGCCCGAAAGTTTGCTCCGGCCCCGGCAGCTGACCTACTACGCCGGGCTTCCACTTAGAAAAACTAAATGCGGCCACCTCGCCAGCGTAGCCCTCGTCACCCTCGCGGAACTCCAGGAAGCCGCTCAAATCAGGTCTCATCCAGCCGGGTACCGCGCCCGCTTTCTTCCAGGCGGCGACGACGTCCGCCGGTAGCGGTGCCGGCGGTTTCTCCTGGGCCGATGCCGCGCCGACCGCCCACACGTTCAGCAACATCAACAGGGACAGTCGCTTCATTTCGTGGCTCCGCATAGAAGCTATACGCCCGGTAAAAAGGTGCGGTAAGGAAAGAACCCGCCACTTTCCTTGCTTGTACCGCGGCCAGGCTCAACTCGCAATCACATTCTCCCTATGCCACTAGGAAGTGTTCTCTGCGCATTTCTTATCCACCCGCGACCGCTTCCCATCCATTCCTGCCGCCGCGCATGCCCCGAATGGCCGCGTACAATGCCTGTGCGGGCCGGCACCCCATTTGCTATCTTGGCGCTGCAGTCCCAATCCTTCGGCAGAGGAGCCAATTGATGAAACGCACCTTCCTGCTGGCGGCTCCCGTCCTCCTGGGCGCCGCCTTTGCCTCGCTGCTTCCCGCACAGGCCGACAAGCAACCCGTGCAGCCAAAACTGTGGAACGACACCGTCGACAAGGCCGTCGCCTATTGCAAGAACTCCCAGGCCGCTGACGGCAGTTGGAGCGGCGACAAGAGCCCCGGCGTCACCGGCATCGTCCTCACCGGCTTGCTCCAGACCGGCAAGGTCGACAAGAAAGACCCGATGACCGAGAAGGCGCTGAGATACATCGAATCGCTGATCAACCCCAAGGCCGGCCACATCGCCGGCAAGGACCCCAAGGTCCAACTGCAAAACTACGTCACCTGCGTTAATGTCCTGGCCCTGACGGCAGCCGACCGCGACAGCTACAAGGCCGTCGTCAATGACGCCGCCAAGTTCCTGAAAAACCTGCAATGGGACGAGGCCAACGGGAAGAAACCGGGCGACGACTTCTTTGGTGGGGCCGGCTACGACAGCCAATCACGGCCCGACCTGTCCAATACGCAGTTCTTCCTGGACGCCCTGGTCGCGGCTGGGGTGCCCAAGGACGATCCCGCATTCAAACGCGCTGCAACGTTCGTGAGCCGTTGCCAGAACATCAAGGGCGAGACCAACGACCAACCGTGGGCCAAAAAACTCGACGATGGCAGCTTCATCTATAGCGCCGCGGCCGGCGGCCAGACGAAAGTCCAGGACAAACCCGGCGACGACGGCAGCCTGCCCGGCTACGGCAGCATGACCTATGCCGGCATCAAAAGCCTGATCTACTGCGGCGTTTCGAAGGACGAGCCGCGCATCAAAAAGGCCTATGAATGGGTGCAAAAGTACTATACGCTGGAGCAAAACCCCGGCATGCCCGGCGTCCGCGCAGAGTGGGGTCTGTATTATTACTATCACACGATGGCCAAGTGCCTCGACGTCATGGGCGTCGACGAGATCGCCACGCCGGACGGCAAGAAACACAACTGGCGAGCCGAGATCACCGCCGAATTGGCCAAGCGCCAGCGCCCCGACGGCAGCTGGGCCAATGAAAAGGATCGCTGGATGGAAGGCGACCCCAACCTCGTCACGGGATACGCCCTCATGACGCTCGGTCATTGCAAGCCGAAGTAAGGTCGCTGTCAAAGGTGAGATACCCATGCGAGTCCGCAGCGCCAAGCAAGGACGAGCAAGTACAGGCCTGAAATGCTACCACTCGTCCTTGCTTGGCGCTGCGGACTCGCTGGCATTTCTCATCTCCGCAATCGTGACGTTGTTCTTGCTCGCCCAACCCGTCAACGCCCACCCTGTCCCCGCCGACAACCACGACCGTTATCTCCTTGTGCGCATCACCCCCTCCGCAGTAGTCGTGGATTACCGCCTCGAAGTGGACAAGACCCGCGCCGAAATCGATTTGCCTGCCAGCGAAAAAGCGAAAATCTTCCAGGGAAACGAAGAATTGGAGGCCATTTTTTGCCGCTATTTCGGCGACGTCCTTACCGGCAACCTCGCCGCGGACGTCGACGGCAAGCAGCTCGAGTTCCGTTGTGTTTCCCATCGCTACACCAAGGTTGACGATCTAAAACGCTCCCTGGGCCATCTTCGCTGCGAATACCGCATGGAGGCAGCCTGGGATCCCAGGCCGGCCGAAGTCCACAAGTTAAAATTTCGCGAAGCAAACTACGAATACCAGGACTTCTGCCGCTTGCAGCTCAGCCTCAGTGCAAGCGATCTCATCTCGCTTCAAACGGTCGTTGTCCCGGACGCCGACCTGCTTGCGCGTAACCCAAGGGACTTCCAACCCGGCGACGCGGAGCGCTTACGAAACGTGACGGCTACATTCCGTCTCACACCGGCAACGCCCGTCGCATGGTATAAACCGAGTTTGCCACCGGACTTTGCCGATCTCAAAAGTGAGCCACGCGACGCAGGCGCTACAACGAAGGAAGCACCCGCCGTCGGCGCGCCCGCCGCAAGCACGAAAGAAGCGCCCCCTGCCGGCTGGCCCGTTGCTGCGGCGAAGCGATCGCCTGCCGCCCCGGAAGAAGTACCCCCCACCCCCGTTGATGACGCCCGAAATCGTAGCACGAATGCAAATGCAGCAGAATCCTGGTCCCTACTGAACCTGTTCCTGAACAGCAAACAGGGGATAGTCATTCTGCTCCTTGGTGCCGCCGCCTTCGGCGCCATTCACGCCCTTACGCCAGGCCACGGCAAAACCCTAGTGGCCGCTTACCTCGTCGGCGAGCGCGGCACCGCGTGGCACGCAATCTTGCTGGGCATCGTCACGACGGTAACGCACACAGCCGCAGTGATCCTGATCGCGATTGCGCTGTTATTTTTTCCTCAAACCAACCTCGCCACACTCCACATAGTCCTGGAATTCGCGGGCGGTCTGCTCGTTCTCAGCCTCGGTTTATGGCTGCTCTACACGCGTCTCACCGGCCGGGCTGACCATGTGCACCTGGGGACCGGACATCATCATCACCATCATCACGGTGACGGCCACCATCACGATCATCACCATCACGACGCGGTTTCGCCAGAAACGGCAGGGGAGAAGCCGAGTACGTGGGCCCTGGTCCTGCTCGGCTTCAAGGGCGGCATGGTTCCCTGCTGGGACGCCATCGCCATGCTGACGATTGCCATTTCCGCTGGCCGGTTGTGGCTGGCTTTGCCACTGCTTCTCGCATTCAGCGCCGGCCTCGCCGGCGTGCTCACCGGGTTGGGAATCGCCGTGGTCCACGCCCGGAAATTCGCAGGAAATCGCTTGCAGGGCGGCGATCGCTTCCAGAGAATCTTCCGGACATTGCCTTTGGTGAGTGCCACAGCCATCACGCTGGTTGGAATGTGGCTCTGCTATGACGGATTACATCCGCGGTAAGTAGGCATATTTTGAGTGGGGTTATTAGGTATTGCTCAACCGCTTGCCTCGGCTACGCGAGAATCAAGTGCACTTTCAAAGAGGTCCATTACAGGCGGTAAAGATGTACCAAATGCGATTCTTCGCTTCTTGTCCCACCAACTTTGGACAGCTACGGTCGTATAAAGCAATTTCTTGTCCGAACGAAAAAAGCCAAAGATCGGTCCCCCGCTCATGCCTTTAAGACTTTTGATTTCGTCTTTGTCTCGAAGCTTAATTGCAAGCCACGGGGAGATCGGCGTCGGCTTCTCATCCGAGAAGGCTTCTATTTGATCTCCGACCATTAGTACCGGTCTCATTCCCCCAGCAATCGTTCCACCGCTCGGCGCTATTCTCCTGTCTCGGACTAGCAATTCATCTGGCAAGCCGAGTACACCAAACCACTCAAAATCGAGTTGCTCGTGCAATCTCCAATTATCCTGCGCAATGGCCGTCACGCCGTTTGTTTCCATTAGGCGTCTGTAGTGCGGCTCTATCTGAACTAACCCAATGTCCAGCCCTAACTTATCGTCGTCCCAGTACAACTTAGTTGCGTTTGCAAAATCGAATGGAATCCCGATATCTGATTTCGCATTGAGCCCATAGTAGTCCACCAATTCGCACCTTTGCAGGCGAAGTAGTTTGTTTTTCAAGCCGTCGTCCAGCTCCTTCAGGATGTGGCCGGCAGTAACCAAGAGCCATTGATGCCGAATCGAGACGACGAAGCCGGCATAGGTAAAGAACTGCGGTTGCTGAGAAAACTGCCCTACAACTACCGCATCGCCAGTAATGCTCACCATATGGCAGCACAGCCCTTTGAGAAAAGTGGCTCGCTTTTCTTGCTCGTCCTTCCCAACAGACTTGTCCATGTTTGGCCTGCGTGTTTTTTTTGGAATTCCAGAAATCCAATTGCTGCAATGCGCCTACGTATTTTATGTACACTAACAGGGCATACTTAGTTGTCAATGCGAAATCGAGGCCGGGTGGCAGGGTCGGAGACTCAGTGTTGTGGCACGGTCTCCGACCGTGCCACTCGGCAGGACCGAAGGTCTCCCCCTCCATCCACGGCGATTCAGCCTTCCCTCGCGCGATTTTTGCGGAACGCACCTCGACATCCGATGCTATCGCGGAGTGTTTTCAGACCTTCGGTCGCGGCGGGTGGCACGGTCGGAGACCGTGCCACAGCGAAAGCCGCTGCTTGGCGTTTGTGACCTCCGTTTTCCGCACAAACCGCGTGTTCAATCTTGACCCCAGGCCCGTAGTTCACTACCGTAATGTTTTAACTCTGACGCGGCCTGAAGTGCCTGGAACCAACGAAGCGATCATGCCAACGATTAACCAACTGGTACGCAAACCACGCGTGCAGCAATACCGCCGACCGAAGCACCCCGCACTGCATGGCTGCCCCCAGAAAAAGGGCGTGTGTTTGCAAGTCAAGATCATGACGCCCAAGAAGCCCAACTCGGCACTTCGGAAAGTGGCTCGTGTTCGCCTTTCCAATGGCGTCGAGGTGACGGCCTATATCCCCGGAGAAGGCCACAACCTCCAGGAGCACTCGATCGTGCTGGTGCGCGGGGGGCGCGTCCGCGACCTGCCCGGCGTACGCTACCACATCATCCGCGGTGTACTCGACTCCCAGGGCGTCGCCGACCGCAAGCAAGCACGTTCCAAGTACGGCGCCAAGCGCGAAGGCAAGTAGTTCGCCCCCTCTTCTGCAACATGTGGGCGTGAAACGACCCCATCTGCGCGTCCGCCGGCTGCGATGCCCGCGGACCAAGTGGTCCCGTTGAAGGAGTGCTGCTTTACGATGATGGAACTGGAACTGTCCCTCAGTTTCGATTGTTGCGGCTGTGCAGAACCCGTGGGCGTCAAGCTCCACTGTTCCGGCAAAGGCCTGGCCAGCAAGGATCGACAGACGGTCGCTGTCGCCAAAATTCCTTGCCCGACCTGCGGCCTGATTAACGACCTCTTGTTTGAACCGACCGGCAAGGTGCGCAAGGTTAAACCGTCGTACTACCAGCGAACCCTGCCTGTGCCTTCGATCAACTAAGTCCACGACAAGGTTTCACCAATGGCAAGCAGAACCGCGAGCGCCGAGACCCTCAAACCGGATCCGCGCTACAACTCCAAGCTGGCGAGCAAGTTCATCAACTGTCTCATGTGGCAGGGCAAAAAGGCCACCGCTATGCGCATCTTTTACGGCGCCTGCGACCAGATCCAGAAGCGCATGCCCGATGCCAACCCGATCGACGTCTTCACCCAGGCGATCGAGAACGTCAAGCCGACCGTCGAGGTCCGCTCCAAGCGGGTGGGCGGTGCCACTTACCAAGTGCCCATGCAGGTCAACCGCACCCGCCAACAGAGCCTGGCCATCCGGTGGGTTATCGACGCGGCCCGCAAGAAGTCCGGCCGGGCGATGTTCCTGCGACTGTCGGACGAGTTGATGGCCGCCTACCGCCGTGAGGGCGAGGCCATGACCAAGCGCGAAAACACCATCAAGATGGCCGACTCCAACAAGGCCTTCGCCCACTTCGCGTGGTAACAACCCGGCTCACCTATTTCAGCCGCTGGAGGCGTTGCGAGCAATGCGACGCCGCCAGCGGCTGAAACTTTGCGCCTCCGTCGCTAAACTGAACTCATTCCCGCTGTCCCGATGCCAGGGCAAGCGTCAGGCAATTACCGCCGCCGCGTGGAGTTTCGTCATGGCCAAGACCGATATCGCCCGCTTCCGTAACCTGGGCATCATCGCCCATATTGACGCGGGCAAGACCACGACAACAGAGCACATCCTGTTCTACGCGGGAGCCACGCACAAGCTCGGCGCCGTTGATGCGGGCAATACGACCACCGACTGGAACGTCGAAGAACAGGTACGCGGCATCACGATCTACAGCGCTTGCATCCCTTTCGAGTGGCAGGACTGCACGATCAACCTGATCGACACCCCGGGCCACGTCGATTTTACCGCCGAGGTCGAGCGCTCACTCCGCGTCCTCGACGGCTGCGTGGTCGTCTTCGATGCTCAAAAAGGCGTCGAGGCCCAATCCGAAACGGTCTGGCGGCAGGCCGACAAGTACCAGGTGCCGCGCCTCGTCTTCATTAACAAGATGGATGTCGTCGGCGCCAATTTCGACAACGCCCTCGACGAGGTGCGAGAGCGGCTGGAGGGCAACCCGGTCCCGCTCGTCGTCCCGATCGGAGCCGGTTCCCCCAAGGACAGTCCGCTGCCGTTTGCAGGGATCATCGACTTGTTGACGATGAAGGCGATCTTCTACGACGCCGACAAGTTCGGCAAAACCTTTCGCGAGGAGCCGATCCCCGCGGCCCAGCAAGAATATGCCCAAAGGTGGCGCGACAAGCTATTCGACCAGCTGACGAGCCACGACGAATCCGACAAGATTACGAGCGCCTATTTGGAAGGTAAGGAGATTCCCCTCGCCACCATCCGCGCCGTCATCCGAGAGCAAACATTGAAGCGGCACATGCAGCCGGTTTTGTGCGGCTCGGGCCGCGAGCATATCGGCGTGCAGCCGCTCATGGATGCCTGCTGCTGGTACCTGCCCAGCCCTCTCGATCGGCCGCCGGTCACTGGCACGAACCCCAAGAAGAAGGACAAGGAGGAAAAGCGCAAGCCGGATCCAAAAGAACCGATGTGCGGTCTCGTATTCAAAATAGTCGCCAGCGATCACGGCGAGCTGTTCTATATCCGCA
>Ga0206872_10320_pt1 | contig 13062 bp, 8 predicted proteins | sample Alteio_BWOrgCont_34_FD_152906 | JGI IMG/M metagenome (GOLD analysis project Ga0206872, IMG submission 152906) | Enriched cells from forest soil in Barre Woods Harvard Forest LTER site, Petersham, Massachusetts, United States -... | ecosystem: Environmental > Terrestrial > Soil > Temperate forest >... | reverse complement strand
GTCCCGCTAACCCGGCGCAACCCGGGCCCAGGCGAAGTGGAGATCGAAGTTAAAGCGGCGGCCATGAACTTCCGCGATGTGCTCATCGCCCTCGGATTGCTAAAGGACTATTACGCGCAGGCTTTGAAGATTGAGCGTGCCCAGGATGTCCGCCTGGGTTTCGACTGCGCCGGTACGATCGCGGCAGTCGGCGAAGGCGTAACGGATTTCAAGGTCGGTGACGAGGTCATGTCGTCCGCCGTGGGGAGTTTTGCCTCCTACATCACCTTGCCGCGCACCGATGTGGTCCACAAACCGAGGAACACGAGTTTTGAAACTGCCTCGGCCATTCCCACCGTATTTTTCACGGCTCACTACGCACTTTATCAGTTGGCTCAGCTTAAGCCCGGAGAGCGCGTGCTGATCCATGCGGCTTCGGGCGGTGTCGGGCAAGCCGCCGTGCAACTGGCACAGGCCGTGGGAGCGGAGATCTTCGCTACGGCCAGCCCTGGCAAGTGGGACTTTCTGAAGGGCCAGGGCATCCAGCATTTGATGAATTCGCGCACCCTCGATTTTGCCGAGGAGATCATGCGGCTTACGGGGGGCCAAGGCGTCGACGTTGTCCTGAATTGCCTGACGGGCGAAGTCATCGGCAAGAGCTTCGAGGTGCTGAAGCCGGGCGGACGGTTTGTGGAGATCGGCAAGTTAAGCATTTGGACACCAGAACTGGCGGTAGAGCGGCGTGCGGATGTCGAGTACCATACCTTCGATTTAGACCGAGTGATCGATGGTGATCCAGCGCTGGCGCATGCGACGCTTGGGCAGGTGCGCGAGTGGTTCGAGTCGGGACGGCTGCATCCCCTACCGCAGAAAGTGTTCCCCGTGCAAGAGGTGGTGGAAGCCTACCGCTACGTGCAACAGACTCGACATGTGGGCAAGGTAGTTCTGAGTTTCAGCGCCGAATCAACGCCGACTATTCGCGGCGACGGCAGCTATCTGGTTACCGGCGGACTGGGCGCGCTGGGACTTGAGTTCGCGCGCAAACTGGTCGAAGGAGGGGCGCGCCACCTCGTCCTTGCCGGCCGCGCCGGTGCTTCGGCATCAGTAGGCGAAATGATTGATGCACTCAAGTCGACAGGAGCGTCGGTAATCCCTGTGCAAGCAGATGTGGCCGACGCCGAGGATGTAGCCCGCCTCATCGAAACGTGTCAGGCCCAGGCACCGCTGCGTGGCATCATCCATGCCGCCGGTGTGCTGGACGACGGGGTACTCGACAAACAATCGGCGCAACGGTTTGCACAGGTGATGGCTCCAAAAGTGTACGGTGCATGGCATCTCCACACCCAGACGCAAGAGCGGCGGTTGGACTTCTTCGTTTGCATTTCCTCGATCGCCTCGTTGCTCGGCTCGCTCGGACAAGGCAATTATGCGGCCGCCAATGCGTTTCTCGATGCATTGGCCCACCATCGTCGTGGGCGTGGGCTACCGGGCCTGAGCATCAACTGGGGTCCATGGGCGAAAGTGGGTATGGCCGCCGGGTTGTCAGTTGAAGGTACTGGAGTCGACAAGATCGATATCGCTGAGGGATTGACGGTCTTCAATCAGTTGTTGCAACAATCTCAGTGTTCGGGACCGGCTCAAGTCGGGGTTATGCGAGTGAACTGGCCGGTGTTCCAGCGCAGCTTCCCGGCGGGCGAGCTCCCGCCTTTTCTGACTGGCCTGGTTCGGCGAGCCGCGCTTCCGGGGCGGCAGTCCGCCGCTTCTGAGGATTTCCTTCACCGATTTCACTCCGCGCCCACTGACGACCGGACGGCTTTGCTGGAGAAGGCCATATTTGATGAACTGGTCGACGTGCTCAAGCTGGAAGATACGCGCGAGATTACGCCGGCTCAACCATGGGCCAACCTTGGCCTCGATTCACTGATGATGGTCGAGTTGAAGAATCGCCTGGAGGGAAAGCTGCGAATCACGCTGCCACTCGAAAGACTTGTGCGGGACATTAGCACAGAGGCGCTGGCAGGCTACGTCCTCGACAAGCTCAACGACGCAGCCCCGCCGGATGCCAACGGTGTGGCGACGAGCACGTCGCCCGAAGCGAAGAACGGCGCACTTTCGAGCGAAGACGATCTGGAGAAGGCCTATCAGCTCATCATCCAGATTCCTCAGGCATTCGTCACGGCGGAGAAACAGAACGGGCGTCAAATCCTTTCGAATGGCCGATGGCGCTTCGACTTTGCGTCGTGCAATTACCTTGGGCTGGACTTCCATCCCGAGGTCATGGCTGCGATTCCCCCGGCGATTGCCGAGTGGGGAGTGCATCCAAGCTGGACGCGCGCGGTAGCTTCACCAAAAATCTACGACGATTTGGAACGGGAACTAGCGGCATTCGTTGGGGCGCCGACCACGCTGGTTTTCCCGTCTATCTCCTTGCTCCATATTGGCGTGTTACCCATCCTGGCGGGATTCGATGGAGTGATCTTCAAGGACACCGAAGCACACCATTCGATTCACGAAGGGTGTCTGCGTGCCCAGGCCAATGGGGCGGAATGGCAGAGCTTTCCCCACAGCGACATTGACGAGTTGGCAAAAAAACTGGCTCGCTGTAGAGCCAACCGCACGAAGATCATCGCCACCGACGGCGTCTATTCGATGGGCTCCAGCCACCCGCCGTTGATCGAATACGCCCGGCTGGCAAAGGAGTACAACTCGTTGCTCTATGTGGATGACGCCCACGGTTTTGGCATCATCGGCGAGAGACCGGATGCTGCGTTCCCGTATGGCTACCGCGGCAACGGCATGGTCCGCCACTTCGGCCTGGACTATTGCGCTGACCGCATCGTCTACGTCGCCGGTCTGTCAAAGGCGTTTTCGTCCTACGCCGCATTCGTGACCTGCTTTGACGAACGCATGAAATACAATCTGCAGGCGTCCGGTCCGTTTGTTTTCTCTGGGCCTACGTGCGTGGCCAGTCTGGCCAGTGCCCTGGCCGGACTGCGAGTGAACGCTCGCGAAGGCGACGAAAAGCGGCGGCATGTCTTCCGTTTGACGGAACGCTTCGTAACGACGGTGAGAGAGCTTGGTTTCGAGGTCGACAATGGAGGGTATTTCCCCATTGTCGGAGTGGTTGTGGGGGATTTCGAGGGTCTCGTGAAAGCTTGCAAGATACTTTGGGAACACGACATTCTTATCACGCCGGCGATGTATCCGGCTGTTCCCATCAACCGGAGCCTGGTGCGCTTTTCCATCACTGCCGCCAACACCGAGGCGGAGGTGGAACATGCCATCGGAGCGCTGCAGGCCGTGCGGGATTACGTGAAGGCTCCGCAGGACGGGGCGCAGCATGAGTTGCAGCTGGCCCACGCATGAGAGCCATCATGGGCAACAAGGGAAACATCCTGGTTACTGGCGCCTCGACGGGCATCGGCCGCGCTTGCGCGATTCGATTCGCCGAGCTCGGTTACCGGACCCTGGCCGGCGTTCGGAAGCTCGCCGACGGCGAAGCGCTCAAGGCGCTTTCGTCCGGTACGATTGAGCCGGTTCTGCTCGACGTAACCCGGCCCGAATCCATCGAAGCGGCGTTGGCGGCCGTCGCCGATCAAGCGCTGAGCGGCCTTGTCAATAATGCCGGAATTGCCATGGTGGGACCCCTCGAGCTGCTGCCCGTCGACGCCTGGCGCAAGCAATTCGAGGTGAACGTAATTGGCCTGGTGGCCGTGACCCAGGCATTTCTTTCGCTGCTGCGGCGAGGACGAGGTCGCATTGTAAACATCGGGTCGATCGCAGGGCGCAGTGCGCTGCCGGGCACCGGAGCTTACGACTCCTCCAAGTTCGCCGTCGAGGCGATCACGGACGCGCTCCGCATGGAGCTTCACGCCTGGGGGATTTCGGTCTCGCTCATCGAGGCCGGGGCGGTCGCCACGCCGGTCTGGGAAAAGACCCTGCGCGATGCTGACGAACTGAGTCGCCAGGTCTCGCCGGAGCGGTTTGCGCTGTATCGCCCATTGATGGCCACATTGCGCAAGGAAGCCGCAGACGCGGCGCGCGACGCGACTCCCGTCGCTGCGGTCGTCAAAGCCGTGGTACATGCCATGACGGCCCGTAATCCCAAGACTCGCTACCTTGTCGGGAGGGATACCTGGCTGTGGTTGCTGCTGAACCTGTTACCCGATCGATGGCGCGACCACGTGATACTCAGCAAGATTCACGAATGATAGTCCTCGGAGACCCCGTTTAACGTTCGGATCATGCTGCGACGCGCATACAAAAAACAGTGCCACGGGTGGCACGCTCTGAGCGTAGCGAAGGGCGTGGGTGTGGGATCACGCCCTTCGCTACGCTCAGAGCGTGGGTGTGGGATCACGCCCTTCGCTACGCTCAGAGCGTGGGTGTGGGATCACGCCCTTCGCTACGCTCAGAGCGTGTCACCCCATCTATTGGCGAGCAGTCGTCATTTTTTCCGTACGCTCTTAAAAGGTCAGTGCCAACTTCGTCAGGCCGCGCCAGGACTCCAATCGGCGCCACTCCGGTGGACCATCTGCCAGTTGAAGGTTGGGCATGCGGCGGAGGAGCATGGGGATCACAATCTGCGCCTCGAGGCGCGAGAGCGGGGCACCGACGCAAAAATGGATGCCGGCCCCGAAGGCCAAGTGGCGATTGTCGGCGCGCGTGATATCGAGTCTGTCTGGATCGCGGAACTGTTCCGGGTCCCGGTTGGCCGCTCCGAGCACGAGCAGCACGATTTCGCCCTCTCGCATCGTTTGGCTGCCCCAGGTTACATCTTCAGCCAACTGGCGCGTGGTGGTTTGGATGGGGCTTTCGAAACGCATGAGCTCTTCCACGGCACCTTTAATCCAGTCGGGGTGCTGGCGGAGCATAGCCAATTGGTCCGGATGACGCAGCAGGCTGTAAACGCCGTTGCCAATCAGATTGACCGTCGTTTCGTGGCCCGCGAACAGCAACAGGACGGCGTTGGCAATTACGTCGTCGAGACTCAGACGATCGCCTTGTTCCTCGGCCGCGATCAAGGCGCTGAGCAAGTCGTCGCTGGACGCACGGCGTTTGTCATCTACCAACTCCCGGAAGTAGTCGGAAAACTCGACCATCGCCTGGTTGGTGTGCTCGAGATCCTCAAACGTCGCAACTCCGGGGGGCTAGGAGAGGTTGGCAAGCGCTTCCGACCACCGCTTGAAGTCGGCGTGACGATCGGGCGGCACGCCGAGCATGTGAGCAATGACCGCTACGGGCAGGGGAAAGGCCAGATCATGGATCAGCTCCATCGATCCGGCCGCCTGCACGCGGTCAAGCATTTGGCCCACCATGTGTTCGATGTGCGGACCAAGATTCTCTACGATGCGAGGCGTGAAGGCGTGGTTGACCAAACGCCGAAGCCGGGTGTGCGCGGGCGGATCGCGCAGCACCATCCATCGCTCGCTGATTTGCTGCAGCCGCTCGAGTTCCGGCTCATTGAAGAACGGTTTCTGGGCGACGAAACGAGCATCGCGCAGGATCGCGCCGGCATCGGCGTATCGAGTGACAATCCAGGCGCCACTTTCCGCGTCGCGGTAGGTAGGAGTCTCCGAACGCAGGCGATGGTAATACGGGTAGGGGTCGGCAACGAACTCTTCGAGCGGCACGCCGGAGATGGCATGCAAGGTTGGCTCAGACATAAGCTGCTCCTGCAATCGACTCGGAATTCGCGAAGACTCACCAGGAAGGATCGGCCCAATCGCGGGGCGTTCGGCCACAAACGTGCGAGAGCGCCGCGGCCGTCAACGCGCTAGTCGGCGACGGCAGCCCGACAGATTGCGTCAGAAAACGCAAATGCTCATTGACGGCTACTAGGACTGTCGACTCGCAGAGATCGTAGGGTGCAAGCTGAGCCTGGAGGGCGTTGGCCACTATCGGAGCGTAGGTTTTCATGTCGGCGCCGTCTGTGTTACCTAGCCAAGATACCACGGTTGTGGCCAGGCTGTTGGGCTGGGGACCAGGCACCACAGTGGGTGGTTCCGAGTGAGGAGCAAGAGCGTGACCGCAGGCTTCTTGCGTCGACCGTGCTATGTCCACGACCAGCCCCCGCTGTCCCGCCAGCAGTTGGGTCCAGCGCTGTTTGAGGCTGGCGTTGAGCCGTTGTTGGACGTCGGGCGGTAGGGGCAGCTCGGTGAGCTCAGGACATAATTGTGACGCCTCCATGACATACAGCACCATATCGTTCCACAAGTTGGAGCAATGGTGCGTAAAGAGATCGTAGTTCTCCCAGTTGATCTCTAGCCTCGTGCATTCATGCGGCAAGGCATCCGGAGCAACCTCATGGCGGCCGGTCATGGCGTCATATGCCTGGATGATCATCGCCGCGGAGCCGCTGCAGACTTCGGCCTCGCCGATCAGGAGTTCGCGGGATTCCAGATAATCGTAAAACCCTGCGGGATTCGGCAAAGGTGTTGTCGTTCCTTCCCCAAACCGTTCTTGCATGGAGCCAAGATACGTCGCGAGTTGAAACCCCAGGCAGACCTTGTAGAGCGAAGAAATCAGCACGGGAATTTCGTTTGAGCCCAGTGGCTTCTGTTGGCGAAGCACCAAGAAATCTACCAAAAAGACGCCTGCACTGGTTACCAGCGACAAGTCCTCGTAGGTCGTGATCTCCTTCTCGTACCTGACCCGATAGCGCTGGCTGAGCCACGACAACATCGTGACGACCTTGTCCCAGGCCGGCATCATTTGTCGAAGTGCAGTGACGTTCATCGGCTTGGAATGATGGTAACGGCTGCCGGCATACGGACAGGACTGCATTTCGGTGTGCACGTTTTTGAACGCGGCAGCACGGCCCTCACCAACCGGTCGACCGGCGACGTCCAGGTATTCATGGACATGACGAGACATGATCCAATCGAAGACCTGGAATGCATCCCGCGCCGCAGCATGCACCATGGTGTACCTCGAAAGACAGGAGATTAAGCACTCATTTTGGCGGACGGGGCTTGCAAGAAAAGAGAAATCGTAGTGCCGGATCGGAATCGACCCTCACCCGCGCGTCTGCGCTAAGAATCTCAGACAGTCTACTTCTACTGTGTCAGGTGACCAAGTGCATAAGCATTTTACCCCGAAGGGGTTACATAACGCAGCCCAGGGTTGCCGCGCAGCGGCTACCCTGGGGCAGGTAGCACGCAGTTATCCACCACCTACCCTGAGAGGGTTGAACATTGTGGTCCGCTACCCCAGGGTAGCCGCTGCGCGGCAACCCTGGGCTGTGTTGTTAAACCCCTTCGGGGTAAATGCAAGCGCACGATTTCCACAAAGTTCATTTACTCCGGAATTGCAAGCGGAGCATGCCCTACAGCGCATCGCTGGAGTAGGGCATGTTTGGCCCTACTCAGCTTTGCCCACGAGTTGCGGTCCCTTGGTTGCCCCAAAACCCACGTTGGATTCGGCATTGAAGTGCAACTCCTCGCCGGAAAACTTCAAGGTGAGCGTGATGGTAAATGGCGTCTCGTAAAAGCAGAGTTTGGCGGTGTACGTGCCGTCTTCGGTCCAGGCGCCGCTGGCCGCACCGGCCTGTATGGCAATCGGGTTCCATGCCATGCGGCCTTTGACCCAGGTGCCGCGACCGCAATTGATACGCTGTTCGGCGCCGTCTTGACGGACAACGAGAGTAACCGCGCCGTCCTTGCCGTCGGTCTCGACCGCCAAACTTTCCAGCTTTGGCTTGTTGGCCGGAAACACAAACTTCTTGCCCGACACTTTCGCGGCCAGGCCGGAGCCTTCCGGCATATGCATCGACAGCCCCTTCAGCGTGCTTTCGAGTTTTTCCCGTGCCGCATCATCGGCGGGCAGTGGCCCAGATTTCATGGCGGGCAGCAGTTTGTCCCAGGCCAGGTTCATGACTGCCTGCATATCCTTTACACCGCTGGTAATGGCTATCACCGCATCCTGCTCAGGCAAAACAATGCAATACTGACCGAACGCGCCGTCGCCCCGATATGCACCGTGGCGGGCGCGCCAAAACTGGTAACCATAGCCTTGATCCCAGTCGCTCTTTGGGCTGCTGCCATTGGAGGTTTGTCGTGCAGTGGCCGCCTCGACCCACGATTCGGGCACGAGTTGTTTGCCCTGCCATTTACCCTTCTGCAAGTAAAGCTGACCGAAGCTGGCAATGTCCTTGGTCCTGATGCTCAACCCGTACCCACCGGCCGAGATCCCTTGCGGGCTGGATTCCCACGTCGGATGGTCAATGCCCAATGGTTCGAAGAGCCGAGGCTTGAGGTAATCCAGTACGGTTTTGCCGGTGGCCTTTTGGACAATGGCCGAGCACATGTACGTCGCCGAAGTGTTGTAAAGAAAATGCGTGCCGGGCTTGAACGGTACCGGGTGGGCCAAAAAGGCCTTCGACCAGGGCTGATCCGCCGTGCGGGGCGGCTCGGTCTGATTCCCCGTGGACATGCGGAGAAGGTCGCTGACCCTCATCTGCTTGAGATTGTTGCTCGGCTCGGACGGCGCATCTTCGGGGAAGAACTTCAAGACCTCGTCGTCCAAACTAAGTTTGCCCTCCGCGATCGCCAAACCCACGGCCGTGGAAGTAAAGCTCTTGCTCAGCGAATACAGGGCGTGGGGTGACTCGGCGTTGTACGGTGACCAATAACCTTCCGCCACCACGTGCCCGTGGCGCAAAAGCATGAAGCTATGTAACGAATCGATGTTCTTGTCTGCCGCAGCAACGAACGATTGCACGCCAGACGACGAAACGCCCTGTTCCTCGGGGCTGCTCCGCGGCAACTCGGCACCAACGCAGATTGAACTGCTCAATGCCAACAAAGCGAGGACGGAGAGGCTCTTCATGCTTGTGACCTCGGGAGAAAGGTACTGACACTCAGTTTGCTCCATGCATTCCGCTGCACGAGTGAGAATACCGTCTCGCTGCACCGCCAACAACGATTTTCTCGTGGAGGCTTGCTCCGAGTCCGATCATCGAGCGGAAGAGAGTGCCGGACGCAGAAACCCGCCATGAGTCTCGGTGGTTAGCTGCATTTGTGGGACTTTCCATCGACCCGGGCAGCACTTGGCCTCGCTTCCGGCCCATCCCCCGTACAATGACATGGATGCCAATTGTGGGAAAAGGAGAGTTCGGATGGGCTTAGATTCAACCGGCGGGCTGCCGCTTCGCCGGTCCATGTTAAAATCCAAGATTCACCGCGCGACGGTCACGCATGCCAACGTGGATTACGAGGGCAGCGTGACGCTCGACGTGCATCTGCTCGCCGCGGCGGACATCCTGCCCTTTGAAGAGGTGCATGTGTGGAACGTCACCCGAGGCACCCGGCTGCGCACCTACGCGATGGAAGGCGAGGCCGGCTCCGGCATTGTGTGCGTCAACGGCGCCGCGGCCCACCTGGCCCGGCCCGGTGACCTGGTGATCATTGCCACCTTCACCCAACTCGACGACGCCGCCGCGCGCCTGCACCGCCCCAGAATTATCCTTGTCGACCCGCAAAACCACATCCGGCAAAGTGACTACCGCGAGATTCCGGGACCGAATCGCCGTTGACGCGTTCTTACTTCCCGAGAATCACCATTGCCGCGTTTTTCCCCGCCGCCCCGATCACGCCGCCGCCCGGATGAGCTGCCGAACCGCACAGGAATAAACCGCGGACCGGCGTGCGATAACCGGCAAATCCCGGCACCGGCCGCAAGCTGAACAATTGATTGAGCGACATCGCACCCTGGAAGATGTTGCCACCGGTCAGGTTGAAGACGCGCTCCAAATCCAGCGGCGACAGCACTTGCCGCGCGATCACCGAGCGCTTGAAGTTGGGTGCGTATTCATTGAGCACATTGAAGCAGCGGTCCGCGAAGCCATCCTTCAAATCGTCCCAGTTCCCCTCACGCAACTTGTACGGCGCGTACTGGATGAACATCGACATCAGGTGTTTACCGGGCGGGGCGACCGTGGGATCGACCACCGACGGGATAGTGCATTCGAGGATCGGCTGCGCCGAAGGCCTGCCGTACTTGGCGTCGTCGTAGGCGCGTTCTAGGTAATCGAGGTCGGGGCAAATGTGGATGGTGCCACGGTGCTGGGGCCCGGGCTCGGTGCCCGGACATGCCTTGAAGTCCGGCAGTTCCGATAGAGCCACATTGATCTTGAGCGATGCGCTGTCATAGGAAATGCGGTTCACCGCCTCCGCAAACGACGGCGGCAGCAGACGATTGTCGAGCAACCGATTGAAAGTGACGTTGGCGTCTGCGTTGCTGGCGACCACGCGCGCGGAAAACTCCTCGCCGCCATTCAAGGCCACGCCGGTGACCGCTCCGTCCTTCACGACAATCCGTGCAACCTCGGCATCGGTGCGGATTTCAACGCCCAACGCCCGGGCGGCGCTTGCCAGGGCCTGCGTCAGCCCACCCATGCCGCCCTTGACGTATGCCCACACGCCGCGCTTGCCGTTGGTTTCTCCCATCACATGATGGAACAGCACATACGCGGTTCCCGGCATGCTGGGTGCCGCCATCGCGCCGATCACGGCATCCGTTGCCAGCGTCGCTTTCAATTGGTCCGACTCGAACCAGCGGTCGAGGATCGGCCGGGCCGCGCCCGTCAGGATCTCGATCGCTTCGGTTACACCGGCCCCCATGCCGCGGAAGGCTCGCGACAGCTTGTATAGCTTCCACAGGTCCTTCAACCCCGGCTTGAGCAGATCGGGTGGTCGCATCTCCAGCGTGGGTTCGATAGCGTCGGCGACCCGCTCCAGCATGGCCTCGTATTTCGGATAATTCTCGGCATCGCGCGGACTGAACTTGGCGATTTGCTGCCGGTTCAGCGCGGCATCCGGTCCGAGTAGGAGGAATCGGCCATCCGGAAACGGCGAAAACGACGACGGGTTGCGTTCCAGAACCGCGAAACCGTGGTCAGCCAGGCCCAATTCTCGAATAATCTCAGGTCGAAAGAGGCTATTGACGTACGCCGCGGTCGACACCTTGAAGCCGGGAAAAACCTCCTCGGTGACGCAGGCGCCGCCAACGACCGGACGCCGCTCGAGAACCAGCACTTTCTTGCCGGCCCGGGCCAGGTAGCACGCGGTCACCAGGCCATTGTGGCCGGCGCCAATGATGATCGCATCGAAAGGGGTCGCCATTCTAGGTTCCTTTCCTGAAGGTCGATTCTGCGTCTATTGTAGACAGTGCCGCTGTGCCGTCATCGCATGCGTGTCGTAAACTAGATGCGTGCCGCGCGGCTTTGGTTTTCTCCGCGCGCCGCCATTGGGGCGATCGAATCCCCGCCAGGAAAAGAACATCGTGACTGAACCGCTCGGCATCGCTTTGATCGGCTGCGGCACCGTGGGTAGCGGCGTCGCCCGGCTGCTCCTCGAACAACCCGAACGGCTTGCCGCCCGCGCCGCCAGGCCGCTGGTGCTGAGGCGAGTCGTCGTCCGCGACCCCAACAAGCAGCGTCCGGTTCGCTTGCCGCGAGAGCTGGTGACCACGGACCTCGAAACTGTGTTGCGCGATCCGTCGGTACATGTCGCGGTGGAAGTGGTGGGCGGCGTCGACTGGGCGCGTCATGCGGTGCTGTCGCTGGTTGCCGCTGGCAAGGACGTGGTGACGGCCAACAAGGCGCTGCTCGCGCTTCACGGCGCGGAGGTTTTTGATGCAGCGCGAGAGCACGGCCGGGCGGTGGCTTTCGAGGCGAGCGTCGCCGGCGGAGTCCCGATCATCGCCGCATTGGCTCAGGGCCTTGCGGCCAACCAGATCCTTTCGCTGCAGGGCATCCTCAATGGCACCTCCAATTTCATCCTGACCAACATGACCGAACGCGGTGTCTCTTACAACGAAGCCCTGGCAGAAGCCCAGCAGCACGGTTATGCGGAAGCCGATCCGACACTGGACGTCGACGGCACCGATGCCGCCCACAAGCTGGCTATCCTCGCCCAAATTGCCTACGGCGTAAACGTGCCCGTTGCCGCCATCACGCGCCGCGGCATCGCCGACATCGACACCACCGACATTCGCTTCGCCGGCGAACTGGGTTACACGATCAAGCTGCTCGCAGAGAGCTACCTGCTGGACAACCAGCTCGCCTTGCACGTCTCGCCGGTTTTGTTACGACGGCACGCACCGCTGGCCCAGGTGCGCGGGGCGTACAACGCCGTCCAGGTCGTCGGCGATGCGGTCGGCGACACCATCTACTACGGACAGGGAGCCGGCCAGATGCCGACGGCCAGCGCCGTGACTGCCGACCTTATCGACATGGCCGTCGGCCGCGCCCAGCGCACGTTCCAAACGCTGCGCCTGTGGTCGGGAGGTCGGGATCGCGTCAAGCTACGCCCGCCGGATGATGTTCGCAGCCGTTATTATTTGCGTCTGCTCGTGGACGACCGGCCCGGCGTTCTGGCGGAGGTAACCAGCGTGCTGGCCCACAATCAAATCAGCATTTCCTCCGTGATCCAACACGAGGCCCCGGAGGAGGAAGGCAATCGCGTCCAACTGGTCATCATGACGCACACCGCCTCGACCGGCGCGTTCCGCGCCGTGGCCGCGAGTATCGACCGACTCGCCTGCGTAGCATCGCCGTGCGTCTACTATCCCGTGGCGGACTGATACGAGGTCCAGTCCGCTGCCGACTTTGCCACTTACCACTCCAGTTTGCCACTGGTGGCAAACTGACAAACCACGCCAAAGGGCGCCCAAGGCCTGCCGGTAAACGCCGATGGAGCCAGGTTTGCCACTTTGCCACATCGCTCGGGCGGACCGCCATTGACACGCTGTGGCACGCTCTCGGGACGCATCCGTATTGCGACGACATGGCGCTGAACAGTTGCTGATGGGCTCTCGGCCCCGGCGGGGCCGCGGAATGTAGCCACGGGTGGAGCGCAGCGCAACCCATGGAACTCGGTTGGAGTTTTTCTTCTCGCCCCGGAGGGGCGACGGAGTTGCGCTTCGGATTGCCCACGGGTTCCGCTTCGCTCCACCCGTGGCTACACTCCGCCCCCCCTCCGGGGCGGCAAATGCTATGACCGAGGACTCCTCACCGAGACAAATTGCCCGTCAATTTGAATCGCCGCGAAAGCAGCGTCGATGCGGAAATCCAATCCCTCG
>Ga0206872_10319_pt1 | contig 13074 bp, 9 predicted proteins | sample Alteio_BWOrgCont_34_FD_152906 | JGI IMG/M metagenome (GOLD analysis project Ga0206872, IMG submission 152906) | Enriched cells from forest soil in Barre Woods Harvard Forest LTER site, Petersham, Massachusetts, United States -... | ecosystem: Environmental > Terrestrial > Soil > Temperate forest >... | reverse complement strand
ACAGAGCCGGAGAGCGAAGCTGCTATAAATTCGCAGGAATGGGCAGCATACCTGGGGAATGATGTAAAACTGGCGGATGTTAAAAAGGCGATGTATGAGTTAAGCGCTCATGATGATTCTGTAATCGTCCATGATAAATTAATTGCATACGAAAAACTGCCCGACAGTTTAAAAAACAATACTTTTTTAAAGGCGATAACATCGGGCAATCGTAACAGCGCTATGCTGTATTATATGTTTGCAAAAAGCGTGGAGCACGAAGCAAATTCAAGTTACGACCCCTGGAACGCCACCGTTATTGATACTTTAAAATTACATGCCGATGGCGCCGAGGCCTTAAAAAGGGCGAAGGCGGAAGACGATAAGTTTATTAAACTCCGCTATTTTTACCAGGCCGAGCGCCTGCTGCACTACAGCGGCGATTTTAAAGAGGCAATGGAAGTGTATGATCATTTTATAAACCACTACCCTTCGGATAGCGATGTAAAAGGCTGGGCTTTATCGCTCAAAGCCGGTGAAGAGCGCCGTTTAGAGGATACTGTACAGGCGGCATACTTGTTTTCGAAAGTATTTGCCGAATACCCAGAGCGGCGGGTGCAGGCCTATAAAAACTATAATTATTGTTCGGTTAACGCTGACAGGGCGGCGGCGCTGGCTGCAAACGATGATGAAAGGGCCTTTATTTATGCTATTGATGGTTTTAGCAACCCAGTGTTAAACTTAAACCACCTGGAAAAGGTATACCGGTATGCACCTTCATCAGAAATGGTGGGGGTTTTGCTGGTGCGCGAAATAAATAAACTGGAGCAGATATATCTTACCCCAAAATTACAGGAGAAACAGACAGGTAATTTTGATTTTTACAAAGATGAGGGCGCGGATACTGTTAAAAAAGGGGCGCTGACACACCTGCGCATGCTGCAAAACTTTTGCAATAAGCTTTCTACAGATCACCTGTATCCCGAGCCGGGTTTGGGCTACATGGCTTCGGCTTATTTAGTATGGATGGAAGGGGGCCATGCAGATGAAGGTTTGGCCCTGCTTGCTAAACTCGATAACCAACATCTGAGCGACAAGTTAAATGACCAGCTGCAATTGGTAAAGCTACTGTTATCCGCCCAAAAAATTGAAAAACTGAACGAAGTTAACGAAGCTGAACTGTTGCCGGCGCTGCAATGGCTTAATAAAAAAGTTGACGACCAATTAATTGCCGGAAAACCGGAAAATTGCCCCCAGGGTATGAGTGCATACGACTACAGCAGATTCGCGGCTTCTTCGCGTGATTTTTATGGCATGGTATTGTCCGAAGCCTATTTAAGGCAGGGCGATACCGTTAAAGCGGCGCTATGTATACTCAAAAGCGAAACAACATCGGATGCTGACTATAACGGACTCAAACTAACACCCTATTCATCAATAAACAGGCTGCCCGATTTTTGGCTGCATTATCTCCGTTCAGGGCAAATAACACAGCTTATTTCAATCGAAAAAACGCTGCAATCGTCGCCATACCTTAAATTTCTTTCGGCTTCGCTTTCAAAAACAAACGAAAATGATCTTTATGACCTGCTGGGCACTGCTTACCTGCGCGAGCACAATTACAACCAGGCTGTTGCTGCTTTCAAAAAGATCAATACCGGAAAACCAGGCGACAAAAACATCGGGTATGTTGATGCTGCAGAGGCGGCCGACCCCTTTATCAACCAGCTGCCCGATTATCCGAAAGTATTTTTATCAAAACAATCAAAGCCCTACGATAAACTGATGTTTGCAGCTGAAATGCTATCCTTACAAAACAAAGCAGCTGCCGACCCGAAAAATGCGGCGGCCTGTTATTTCCGGATGGCAACCGGGCTGTATAACGCATCGTATTATGGTAATTCGTACTACCTGATTTCGTACGATTGGTCGGGACACGATTATGGCAGGCCAAACAGGTACAGTTATGATAACGATTATGTAAGAACAATAAGCGCCGAAAAATATTTTTTAAAAGCAAGACTGTTATCAGCTAATGCTGAATTTAAGGCCAAATGCACTTTTATGGCCGCAAAATGCCGCCAAAAACAAATACCAGCCCCCGGTGACATTGGTTTTGGCGATACAGATGACGCGTATGATAAAGCGGAAAGAAACAACCCCTATTTTAAGGTGCTTCAAAAAAATTATTCAAAAACAGCGTTTTACAAATTAGCTACAAGTGAATGCAGTTATTTAAGGGATTTTTTAAGGGCGGGAAGTAAAAAGTAAAAATTCGTAATTCCGAACCCGATAGCTATCGGGTCGAAATTCCGAAATCCGAAATAAAATTACGCCCTCGTATCGTTCCCATTATAAATGCTCAAATAGCTTTCATAGCGCGAAAGTTCTATCTCGCCGTTTTCCAAAGCTTTAAGTACGGCGCAGCCAGGTTCGTTAATATGCCGGCAGTTATAAAAACGGCAATCGTGCATTCGCTCCCTCATTTCGGGAAAAAAATGGCTAAGCTCCTGTTTTTCTATATCTATCACCCCCAATTCGCGGATGCCCGGGGTATCAATCACAAAACCGCCCTGCGGCAACTCAAACATTTCGGCAAAAGTGGTGGTATGCATTCCCTTATCGCTCCAGTCCGATACCTGGTTTGTGCGCAAATCAAGTTCAGGCAGCAAAACGTTGATCAGGCTTGATTTACCAACACCCGAATGTCCCGATAAAAGGGTCACGTTATCTTTTAAAAGCTGCTGCACCTGCTCTATATTGATTTTTTCGAGCGCCGAAACTTCAAAACAGGGATAGCCTATTTTTTCGTATACAGCTTTATATTCGGCCAAAATCTCCAATCCTTCATCACTGAATAGATCGAGTTTATTAAAAATAAGTTTGGCCGGGATGTCATAAGCTTCGGCGGTGACTAAAAAGCGGTCGATAAACCCCAATGATGTCCGGGGCGAAGCCAAAGTAACCACCAGCAAAGCCTGGTCGAGGTTGGCGGCAATGATCTGTCCCTGTTTGGATAGGTTGATGGACTTGCGGATGATATAATTTTTTCGCGGATGCAGGTTAGTGATTACCCCGGTTCCCTGCTCGGGTTCCATCTCAAAATCAACCACATCGCCTACGGCGAGCGGATTGGTGGTAGTGATACCTTTTATGCGGAATTTTCCTTTTATACGGCAATCGATCCGTTTTTTATCCGGGGTTTGTACCTGGTACCAGCTGCCTGTCGATTTTATGATAAGTCCCTGCATGTTAAAAGCTTCAAAAGTACTTAAATTCGGGCCTTATTTACAGGTTGCAATTCAAATCTTCGCCCGGGTGGAAAACGTTCCTGCCGCACCTTGAAAGGGGCTTTTCTGCATTTCCGAAACAACCCGGTGTCGCTTTTTTTCTTTATTTGTAGCGTTTCTTCAATTTATTGCGTAACAGATTATAATAAACTTAAATTCCACCCAATAGTAAACTTAAATCACCCAATATGAAAACTAAACACTTATCACTCGTTATAGCCGGGCTTATGCTTTGCGCAGTTGCCTGTAAAAAAAGTGCGCTCCAAAGTATTTCCCATAACAAATCAGCAATAACTGATTCGTTAGCAGATGTATATATTGCGGGCTACGTTATGACCAAAGGCAACACTATGGCAGCCTACTGGAAAAACGGGGTGATCACCAAGCTTGGCGACAGCGTTTCACAGGCGCGGGCAACCGGTATTGCGGTGCTTGGGAATGACGTTTATGTAGTAGGCGTATCAGGCTTAGCCACCCAAAGCGCCGTATATTGGAAAAATGGTGTGGCTACTACTCTTTCTCCGAACGCCTATGGCGCCCAAGCCAACTGTATTGCAATACATGGAAATGATATATATATCGGCGGCGCAATTTACAGCGTCACCTCCCAAACCGGTAATGTAACAACCACGGGCACCCAGCCTACCTACTGGAAAAATGGGGTAGCTGCCACCATCCCAGGTGCTTCTGCTATCAACTCCATTGTGGTAAATGGCAATAATGTATATATAGCCGGCGTAGCAATTACCCCAGCTAACAGTAATAGTACCAATAGTACAGCTATAGCTGCCTATTGGGAAAATGGCGGTCCGGCGGTTACTTTAAGTTACCCGCAATCGTACCAGGCCTATTATGGTTCACAGGTAAATGCCATTGCAGTAAGCGGCGCCGACGTATACGCAGCCGGTATAACAGGCGAGTATCCGCCTGAATACTGGAAAAATGGCGTAGCAACCCCATTAACCAATGGCACTGTATTAAACAGCGCCTATGGTATTGCTACAAACGGTACCGATGTATACGTGGTGGGCGATATACCTGCTAACGGGACAGACTATGCTGCGGCTTACTGGAAAAATAACATCCCGGTAGTTCTTTCAACAACACCCTCGGGCAACCCCGGCAGTTCATTATTTAGTACTGCATATGCCGTTGCCTTAAATGGCAAGGATGTGTACATAGCAGGCCAGGCATGGGATAATGGCAGTAGTTATTATGCAGCCTATTTTTGGAAGAACGGCGTACCCACAATACTCAGTAACGGCGGCAGCAAAGGCGCATTTGCCACAAGTATTGCGGTTGTGCCTAAATAATTTGAGGATAATAATAAACAGGTAATCATTAAAAAAAAAGAAATTGCATTTGTTTATTAAAAAAATATCTACTTACTTTACAGGCATAATATATGAACATTAACTACACCACAACAACATCGACTACAACCACCGGGATAAAACACGGAGGAAGATAATCGTATGGTGTAAAAACATAAAAAACCAAATGAGCGCCTTCCTCCAAAAGAGGAAGGCGTTTTGTTTTAAACAATAATAGAAATCATTTCCCCGGTTGAAGGAGACTGTATCATAAGTAAAACAAATAAGGATTATACAAAATTGTATTTTGCGCTATAAAAACTCGCTGCCCTCTGTGCCTTCTTCGCGCCCTCTGTGGTAAAATTTAACCACAAAGTTCACGGAGACGAGAACGCAAAGATCACAGAGGCAAATATTATTTAGTAACCTTTTAATAAAATCTACTTTTGAGACAGTTTCTTTTGGGGTGAGGCTCAGCAAATATGAAAATTTTAAAATTTGGCGGTACTTCCGTAGGATCTGTTAAAAGCATCCAAACCTTATTGAATATTTTAAAAAGGGAAATTGAAAATAAAGAAAAACCGGTAGTGGTTTTGTCTGCCATGAGCGGGGTAACCAACATGCTGGTATCAATGGCCGAAGGCGCTGCAAACGGCAGTGATTTTACGCCAGCCTTAGCCGAACTTGAAAAGCGCCACTTTGATATTGTAAAAAGCCTGCTTACAGCCCAGCACCAAAACCCGGCTTATACGCGCTTAAAGATATATTTTAACCAACTGGAGGAATTGCTGCAGGGCGTACTTACGCTGCGCGAGCTTACTCTAAAAACCCGCGACCTTATATTGAGTTTTGGCGAGCGCTGCTCAACAATAATGATATGTAAGATAGCTGCCCAGCATTTTCCGGATGTGTTATGCGTTGATGCGGCAGATTTAATACAAACCGATAGCTCATTTGGCCAGGCCAAAGTAAATATGGAATTAACAGAGCTGCTTATCCGCGGTTTTCAGAAAGAGCATAGCGATAAAATGCTGCTGGTAACGGGCTTTATCGCCGCGAACGAAGCAGGGCAGATCACCACGCTTGGTCGCGGCGGCAGCGATTATACCGCAGCTATATTCGGCTCGGCATTAAATGCAAAAGAGATACAAATTTGGACAGACGTTAACGGGATGATGACGGCCGACCCGCGTATGGTAAAAAAAGCATTCTCGCTGCCTGAATTAACCTATACCGAAGCAATGGAGCTGTCTTATTTTGGTGCGAAAGTGATCTACCCGCCAACGATGATCCCGGCCTTTCTGAAAAAGATACCTATCGTAATAAAAAATACTTTCGAGCCTGATTTTGAAGGGACGGTGATCCGTCATGATTGTAAACCATCAAACCTGCCGATAAAAGGAATTTCATCCATAAACAACATCAGCATCCTGAATTTAGAAGGCAGCGGCATGGTGGGTAAATCGGGTTTCAGCGGAAGGTTATTTTCCCTGCTGGCGCGCGAACAGATCAATATTATCCTCATCACCCAATCGTCATCCGAGCATAGCATCACTTTCGCTGTGCAACCAGGCGATACTGAAAAAGCAAGGCTGCTGATTGAGCAGGAGTTTGAACTGGAACTGATTGCCAAAAAGCTGGAGCATGTGGTGATTGAGCAAAACCTGGCTATTATTGCGATAGTAGGCGAAAATATGAAGCAAACTCCGGGCGTATCCGGCAAACTGTTCCATGCGCTGGGCCGTAATGGCGTAAATGTGAGGGCGATAGCGCAGGGATCGTCGGAGTATAATATATCGGTTATAATTTCAGCTCACGATTTGGCCAAAGCATTAAACGCGGTGCACGACGGCTTTTTTGTGCAGCTTACCAAAACCCTGCATGCCTTTTGTTTAGGCACCGGCAATATCGGGCAAACACTGTTTAAGCAGTTAAACGCGCATAGCGCTTATTTGCAGGAGCATAACGGCATACAGGTAAAAATTGCAGGCATAAGCAATACCCGCAAAATGATTTTTAACGACGATGGTATTTCCCTTGATAGCTGGCGGGAAGACTTGCAGTCATCTCACGAAAAAGCCGACCTGCAGGAGTTTGTTGCCAGGATGAAGAGCATGAACCTGCCCAATTGTGTATTCATTGATAACACTGCCAGCACAAAACCGGTTGAATATTATGAAGAGGTTTTTAAATCCAACATATCCGTCATCACCTGCAATAAGATAGGCAATTCGGCATCTTACCGGCAATACAAAACTTTTCACGATTCGGCAAAGCAGCATGGCGTCGATTTTTTTTATGAGACCAATGTAGGTGCGGGCCTGCCGATCATCCGCACGTTGAAAGACCTGATGAACAGCGGCGACAGGATCATGAAAATAGAGGCCATTTTGTCGGGCACCATATCCTTTATATTTAATAATTTTAAAGGCGACGCCAATTTTCATGATGTGGTAAAACTGGCGCAGGAAAAAGGCTATACCGAACCTGATCCGCGTGATGATTTGCGCGGGACCGATTTTATGCGGAAAATACTCATCCTCGCCCGCGATGCCGGTTACCCTATGGAAGCAGATGAAGTACAAATAGAAAGCATGCTGCCAAAAGCCTGCCTTGATGCACAAACAGTGGCAGATTTTTATGCGGCATTAAAAGCCGAAGATGCATTTTTTAGTAATTTGAAAGCACTCGCTGCCGCCGAGAACAAAGTACTTCGTTACATCGGCAAGCTTGAGGATGGTAAAGCTGCCATCACCCTGCAAATGGTTGATGAAAATCATCCTTTTTATACCCTGTCGGGTAGTGATAACATTATATCGTTTACAACCGACAGGTATAAGGAACGGCCACTGGTAGTAAAAGGCCCCGGCGCAGGCGCCGAGGTAACTGCCGCCGGTGTATTTGCTGATTTGATAAATGTGGGTAAATAAGTCATTAAAATTGGATAAATTATTTATGAAAGTAATCAGGGATATTGCGTTAATCTTTAATAATGATGAATTTAAGCTATACTTGGACTTCCCTCTATATGAATCAAACTTCCTATTTCAAAGCAGGTTTATCGGCAATTATCTGAGACGACAGCTTAGGTCGTTAAATTTCGAACCTAAAGGTTACAAAAGATTGCTTATTAATTTATGTCAGTTAGAGTGTCCTACTAATAAAATGGGTATTTATTATCCATCTGATTTATGCGTTTATGTGCCTTTTGAAAAAAGCATGTACGACAACCTAAGAAACAACGAACTTGCAGATTTCCATATTGATTTATACTTAAATGGAGTACAAAAAGCGCAGGACACGCATGTTTTGCCAGAAAAGTTTATAATTGAAAAGTTAGCAGAATTCAAAACGAACGGTTACAAAAACGAATGGGAGTTTAAATCAAAAACATTTAAGGAAATTGGCATTAAAGCCACTTTATTTTGTAAAATGACCATGGATGCATTCTCACTTTCATTAATCTTGTCGAAAAAGAAAGAGGTTGTTTTTACTAAGGAGATTTTAAATACTTTGCCTGATGAAATATGCTATCATTACCAATTTAAAGATGTCATTTTTGAAAACAACAAAATTATTGTGACTGGCTGGTATGATAGGCCTCCTATTTATGAATTAGATTTATCCTTTAAAGTTGAATGAAAGTAGTAATCAATAGTAATACAGAAATTGAGACAAACAAAAAGGATAATATTTTATCCGGGCCCAATGGTAAAATTGAATTGTCTTCAATAAGTGTTTTTGCTCCCGCCACTGTTGCCAATGTGGTGTGCGGTTTTGATGTGCTGGGCTTCGCCGTAAACGAGCCTGGTGATGAAGTGGTAATGCGTATCACCAATAAACCGGGCATTGTTATCAGCAAGATAACCGGCGATGACGGCCGCCTGCCGCTTGATCCTGCTAAAAATACCGTGAGCGTGAGCGTTCAGCATTATTTAAACAGCATCGGGCGCAATGACATTGGGCTCGATATTGAGCTGCACAAAAAAATGCCGATAGGCAGCGGCCTGGGCTCAAGCTCGGCCAGTACGGTTGCCGGATTGTTTGCTATAAAAACTTTATTGGGCGATGATACCGATCCGGCTACGTTATTGCCTTTTGCAATGAAGGGTGAAGAAATGGCCTGCGGTCATGGTCACGCTGATAATGTTGCACCTGCCCTGCTTGGCGGTTTTGTATTGATACGCAGTTATGAACCGCTCGATGTGGTTCGCCTGCCCCACCCTGCCGGTTTATATTGCGCCATTGTTTTCCCTGACGTTGATGTACCCACCCGCGAGGCCAGGCAGATCATCCGTAAAAACATACAAATGAAGGACGCGGTTACCCAATGGGGCAACATCGCAGGCCTGGTAAGCGGCTTATTTATGAATGATATTGACCTGATAGGCCGCAGTATGAAAGACATCCTGGTTGAACCCGTACGATCCATCCTCATCCCCGATTTTTACCAGATGCGCGAGATGGCGATGGAATTAGGCGCTATAAGTTTTGGCATCTCCGGTTCAGGCCCTTCGGTTTTTGCTTTTACGCGGGATGAAGAAACAGCAATGCGTGTCACCCAAAAACTACAGCAGCATTTAACGGGCATTGGTATTGGGTCGAATGTTTACGTATCGACCATTAATGACAAAGGGCCGCGGGTGATTGGTTGATGTGCAGATGGGTGAATGTGCAGATGCGTGAATGTGCAGATGCGTGAATGTGCAGATGTGCAAATGAGAAAAAAATCGAAAATAAATCCGAAATCGATCCGCTAGCCAGCGGACCGAAATCCGAAATAAAAATATAAATCCGAAATCGAACATCCGAAACGGCGAAGCCCTCTTGAGCACCTTAAAAAATAAACAACAGCGAAAAATCCGAAATGAAGTTATACAGTACCAACAACCCATCTGCCAGGGTATCATTTAAAGAGGCGGTTTTCAACAGCATGCCGCAGGATAAAGGCCTTTACATGCCGGTAGATATCCCGCGCCTGGATGATAAATTTTTAAAGAACCTCGACGAGTACACCCTGCCCGAAATTGCTTTTTATGTGGCTAAAAACCTCATCGGTGAAGACATCCCGGATGATGATTTGAAGGCAATTATCTATGATGCTATAAATTTTTTGGCGCCGGTTGTTAAGCTGGAAGAAAATGTATTTGTATTGGAACTATGGCACGGCCCCTCGCTTGCTTTTAAGGATTTCGGCGCAAGGTTTATGAGCCGGGTGATGAGCTACTTTTTGCAGAAAGGCGAAAAACAGCTGGATATACTGGTCGCCACATCAGGCGATACCGGCGGTGCAGTGGCCCTGGGCTTTCTGGGCGTGCCCAATACCCGCGTTACTATATTATATCCAAAAGGCAAAGTAAGCGATATACAAGAGCTGCAACTGACCACCAACGGGCAAAATATCCGTGCTATTGCAATCGACGGTACATTTGATGATTGCCAGGCATTGGTTAAGCAGGCTTTTACCGACAAAGAGCTGAATGAAAAGCTGCGGCTTACATCGGCAAACTCCATCAATATTTCGCGGCTCATCCCGCAAACATTTTACTACTTTAACGCTTATGCACAATTGTTGAAACAGGGTGTTAACAAAGCAATTTTCTCCGTCCCAAGCGGCAACTTCGGCAATATCGGCGCAGGCTTGTTAGCCTGGAAAATGGGGCTGCCTGTTGAACATTTTATTGCAGCGACGAATGTGAACGACACGGTACCTGAATTTTTGAAAACAGGCATCTACCAGCCAAAACCATCAGTAGCCACCATAAGCAATGCCATGGATGTTGGTGACCCGAGCAACTGGGTACGTATTGCCGATCTTTTTAAAGGAGAAGTTGAAGCGCTTAAAAACCTGGTAACCGGCTACCGTTATAATGATGAGGAAACCCTTGAGGCCATTAAGTTCATTAACGATAATTATAACTATGTGGCTTGTCCGCACACGGCCATTGCCTGGCAGGCACTAAGGGACTGGCAGCAGGATAATTATAAAACGGATACAGCCGGCGTGTTTTTATCAACCGCCCACCCCTGCAAATTCCCTGATGTTTACCCGGAAAGTATTGCTGGTAAAATTGAGGTGCCGGAGCAGGTTAAAAATCTTGCAAAAAAGCATAAGCAATCGGTAGCTTTGGGCAAGGATTTTGCCGGGTTTAAGGAATATTTGCTGAAGAATAGCTAAGGTTGTAGTTTAGCGTTAGTAATTGCACTATTATGGATATAAAAGCTGAAAAATTAGAACTGATACAAGCAATAATAAATATTGAAGACATCAGCGTATTAAAAAAAGTGAAAAAGCTGATAGCAAGGCACACGCCCGATTGGTTCGATGAACTAACCGAAGAACAACAACAATCTGTATTGATAGCATTGGAACAGGCGGATAGAGGTGAATGCATCCCACATGAAGAAGCTATGTTAAGGCTTGGGTTAACGTCTCCATCAACATCCGCACATAAAAATCCCTCGGTCCCAAGTAAATAATCATTGTTGTTTGTGAGGACACAAACAACGGGATGTTTTTCTCCCGCTGTCTGTGTCCTCACAGACAGCCTTTTAGCAATATCCATGATCACCACCATTATCTTCGACCTCGGCGCGGTTTTAATCGACTGGAACCCGCATTATATGTACCGTACAATTTTTGATAGTGAGGAGGAAATGAAAAACTTCCTGGCTACCGTCTGCACTTCCAACTGGAATGAGGAGCAGGATGCGGGCCGCTCATTACACGATGGTACGGAGCTGCTGGTTAAACAATTCCCGGAGCATGAAGCCAATATCCGCGCCTTTTATTCCCGTTGGGACGAAATGCTGGGCGAACCATTTTGGGATACTGTTGAGCTATTTAAAGAACTGAAGGAAAGTAGGAAATACAAAATATATGCGCTCACCAATTGGTCGGCCGAAACATTTCCAGTTGCTTTAGCCCGGTATGATTTTTTAAACTGGTTTGATGGCATCGTGGTATCTGGCGCCGAAAAAATGCGCAAACCAACCCCCGAATTTTATCAAATATTACTTGACCGCCACCAGGTTAGGCCTGAAGAAGCATTGTTTATCGATGACAATTACCGCAATATTGTGGCTGCCGAAAAGCTGGGGATAAAATCAATTCATTTTACATCGGCGAAAAAATTAAGAGAGGAATTGAAGAAGCTCGAAATTATATAATAATCGGTGAAATCATCAAGTAATCGGTGAAATCAATACAATAGCAGCACTTTCCATGCGTCTTCTACCCTGCCTTCATCCAGCAATTTCTTAGCCATCGAATGTAATTGCATTTCGCGGGTATGGCTATCTCCCATAGTTGCATCCAGCAGCTCTTTTGTTTCGGGCAGCTGTGTATAAGCCTCAATTTCATCGTCTGTTGGCAAAACCTCCACATTACCAAGCTGACCGAGGTTATTGCCTGTAAGTATTTTGGAGTTGCGAATGGCAAAAGGAATGGCGTCAACCCCGATGCCTATGTTTTTATTGGGCTTAGCTACTTCAAAAAGGCTATCGGGGGTAACGCGGCAATACCAGTCGCCGCCGAGGCGGGCTACATGGTCGATTTTGTGCTGGTCAATTTTCCCGTCGTTATTCAATATGGCTTCGCTAATGTGCATCAGCTTAATTTCGGCTATTATCAAATTACCTGCTCCCGCCCCTTTGCCCAATGAAATAATATCATTAACCACACACTCAAACTGCACAGGCGATTCCGCAACCCGGGGCGGTTTAACAAGCTCAGATGGCAGCATGGTAAAGCCGGCTTTAACAAATTCATTGATCCCTTTGGCATACTCAACGCTTGCCAGGGATACCTGCTGCACCATACCATAATTCACAATATTAATTACGCATTCGGGTATCAAGTACAGGTTTTCAAGTGTATGTTTGGTGGTATTGTCCCTCACCCTTCGCGAAGGCGAAAACACACAGACAGGCGGGTTTACGCTAAAGAGGTTGAAATAGCTAAAAGGGCTAAGGTTGATATTGCCAGCTTTATCAATGGTAGACGCGAAACATATAGGACGCGGGGCTATTGCCGCATTCAGGTAGCCTTGGATTTCAACGGGTGAAAGATCGGATGTTTTTATTGATAACATTGTTGGAATGTTGTAAGGTTGAAATGTTGCAATGTTATTTTTTTACTTTTTTTGCGGCCTCAAACTTTTTCAAGTAGTCGATGAATTTTTTGGTTTTACTTGAGAATTCTATGCTTTTTGAATACATTTCCTGGAACACTGCGTCGTCGATTTTTTCGGCCTTATTCAATATTGTCAGTTTATTTCTGAACTCCCCGGAGGAGCCTTTGGCATAATTTAAAAATCTGATGAAATCAGGATTATTATTATATTCGAAACCTTCAGCTATATTGTCTGACATGGAACATGCAGCTCGTCTGATTTGATCTTTCATACCCCAATCAGATTTAAGCGGTTCTTTGTCACATAAAAAGTAAATATCAACAGCAATGGAATTTGCTATCTTCCAAATTTCCAAGT
>Ga0206872_10318_pt1 | contig 13091 bp, 9 predicted proteins | sample Alteio_BWOrgCont_34_FD_152906 | JGI IMG/M metagenome (GOLD analysis project Ga0206872, IMG submission 152906) | Enriched cells from forest soil in Barre Woods Harvard Forest LTER site, Petersham, Massachusetts, United States -... | ecosystem: Environmental > Terrestrial > Soil > Temperate forest >... | reverse complement strand
TAATCGGCTGCAATACACGGCCGTCAGCGGCGTAATCCTTGAGGTCGAGTTCCAGCGAATCGATGAGGGCCGGCGTGATCCACCCCGCGCACGGTTTGTCGCGCGGAAATTCCTTTCGGTCCATAATCAGTACGTCGAGCCCCGAATTGGCCAGCTTCCATGCGCAGGACGAACCCGCTGGGCCGCCGCCGACGATCAGAACGTCACAGCGATCCATGGCCGTTCATCACCCCATTACTAAGGCTCGTGTGATGCGGCACGGGATAGGTGGGCCTGTCGTACAGTTGATCGCGGGTCCATGGGATTTCGTTGCTCTTGCCGGGGACGAAGACGTACTGAAAGAGCTGGATCGTGCCCGACAGGAAGCCAGCCTGCGAACTGGCCAGATACATCCGCCACATGCGCACGAAGCGTTCGTCGAACATGTCCCGCACCTTGTCCGCCACCCCATCGAAGCGTTGCAACCAGTGCTCCAGTGTCTTGGCATAGTGCAGCCGCAGATTTTCGACGTCGACCACAGAAAAATCCAACGGCTCGAAGATGCGCGCGATCTCGCGCGGACTGGGCATGTAAGCTCCGGGGAAGATGCGTTTCTCCAGCCACGGGTTGGTCCGGCACGGGTGATTGCGGCCAATCGAATGGATCAAGCCCCGGCCGGTCGGTTTCAACACGCTGTGAATCAGGCGGCCGAGTGCGCGGTAGTTTTGCGGGCCGACGTGCTCCAGCATTCCCACCGACACAAAAACGTCGTACTGACCGGTGATGCTACGGTAATCCGCTTCCACGTACTCGATGCGGTCGGCCAAGCCCTCCTCGCGGGCCCGCTGCCGGGCATAAGCCACCTGCTCCCGCGAAAGATTGAATGCCCTTACCTTAACGCCGTGGTGCTTGGCCATGTGCCGGGCCAGTGCCCCCCAGCCGCAACCGGCCTCGACCACCGTTTCGCCGGGTTTCAGCCATAACTTGCGGCACACGCGCTCCATCTTGGCGATTTGCGCTTCCTCCAGTGTGGCGGTTGATGTCGGAAAGTAAGCGCAGGTGTAGACAAGCTGCTCGTCGAGCCAAAGCTTGTAAAAGTCGTTGCCCAGATCGTAATGGTGCCACACATTGTCGCGCGATTTGTCAACGCTGTTGGGCCGCGGCCGCGCATTCCAGCGAGCGATCCAATGCCGAAGCACCTGCACGGTCGCTGGGGCCGGCGGCGCGCGAAACGCCTCCACCAGGAACGCCAGGAAATCGCCTTCGACCTCGATCCGACCTTCGCTGTAAGCGTCGCCAAAGGTCATGTCGAGGTTGACGGCCATCAGCAAAAAGGTGGTGCGGTCGCGGATGCGGACGGTGGCGATCGGCGTACCGGGCGCAGTGGCCACCTCGATGCCGTTATAGAAAACGATTCGAATGGGGACCTTTACGCCCGGGAACAGATGGCGAATGAGCCATTGGTAGAATGCCAGCCGTCTTTCACGCGGCTGGCCGTTCGAGGGTGCGTCGGCCAGGTCCAAGCTTTTGCCGTTGGCGGACACGGGCGCAACGTCATGCGGCATTGGAGTCATCGTTTAAAATCCACCGGCTTTATTGACTGTCCTCCACTGTAGTACCGAATGGGAGGCAGGGCGTCAAAAGATTTTTCGCAATCCCCAACGTCGTATTTCAGCAATTCGTAAGCTATGCAGGCCACGAAAGAAGCGACGCGCTGTGTGGACGTGTGTTTACTAAGAGTTTACTGTCGGAAAACGCGCAAAGTTCGAACCATCGACGGAAGATTTGCATCGCGTCGGCACGGCATGCGGAGCATGAATCTGCAGCCTTTAGGCAGGGCATGCTCCGCATGCCGTGCCGGATTAGCACAATTTCCGACACGTTCTTATTTTGGCGGCTCCGTTGGAAGACGACGCTCGCGCGCCTCCGCTTCTAGTTTGCTGATGACCTCGCTCACAGGCAATGCACCGAGGTCGCCGCTTGCGCGCTCCCGAAGTGCGACCGTGCCGGCCGTTTGCTCCTTGTCGCCGACTACCAGCATGTAGGGGATCTTTTCCAGCTGCGCTTCGCGGATTTTGTAGCCGATCTTCTCCGGCCGCAAGTCCAGCGTCGCGCGGAAGCCGTGCGACTTCAACTCGGTTTCGACCTTGCGGCCATAGTCGTTGAAGCGCTCGCTCACTGGCAGGACGCGCACTTGCTCTGGCGCCAACCAAAGGGGAAACGCCCCGGCGAAGTGCTCAATCAGGATGCCCATGAATCGCTCCATCGACCCGAACGGCGCTCGATGAATCATCACCGGACGATGGGGCGCGTTGTCCTTGCCGACGTATTCCAGCTCGAACCGCTTAGGTAAGTTGTAGTCCAGTTGTACCGTGCCGAGCTGCCATTCCCGGCCAATGCAATCGCTTACTACGAAGTCGATTTTCGGCCCATAAAACGCGGCTTCACCGGCCTCCGCCGAGTAGTTCATGCCCCGACTCTTCACTACCTCGATCAGCGTGGCTTCGGCCTTGGCCCAGTCCTCCGGCGCGCCAACATACTTGTCGCTCTTGGGATCGCGCAAGCCGACGCGCAATCGGTAGTCGGTCAAACCGAGAGTGGACAGCACGAACAATACCAGGTCGATATTCGCGCCGACCTCAGCCTCGACTTGCTCCTGGGTGACGAATAAATGAGCGTCGTCCTGGGTAAACCCGCGCACGCGAGTCATGCCGGAAAGCTCGCCGGTCTGCTCGAAGCGGTAAACGGTGCCAAATTCGGCTAGGCGTACCGGCAGGTCGCGGTAGCTGCGCGGCTCTGCCTTGTAAATCTGGATGTGGTGCGGACAGTTCATCGGCTTGAGGAGGTACCCTTCCTGCCGATTTACCCAATCCTTGAGGGCTTCGATCCGCTTGGCTTTGTCGCCGAGAGCAGCGCGATAGGCTTTGACAGTAGCCTGCGGCTCGCCAGGCGAGTCCGCCATTCCCTGGCCGGCCTCCGCCAGGATTTGCAAAAAAGCCTGCTCCGATTCCAGTGGGAGCTTGTCGGCCTCCAGCAAAGACAGCCAGGTGTCAACAGCCTGGCCCAGCGGATGAAGGAACAACGGCGGGTACTGGGCGTCGCGGTAATAAGGGAAGTGGCCACTGGTCCGATACAGTTCCAGCCGTCCTATGTGCGGAGTGTAAACGGGTTGATAGCCGCGCTTGATCAATTCGTCCTTGATAAACGACTCCAGGATTCCGCGGACAATCGCGCCGCGCGGCATCCAAAGAATCAGCCCGCTGCCAACCGACTGGCTAATCGTGAACAGCTTCAATTGCTTGCCGAGCAGGCGATGGTCGCGTTTTTTGGCCTCCTCAAGCTGGTGCAAGTACGCGTCGAGTTCCTTCTGGGTGAAGAATGCGGTCGCGTATAGTCGCTGCAACTGCTTGCGGCCGGCGTCGTTTTTCCAGTAAGCACCGGCAATGGTCAGCAGCTTGAATGCACTAATCTTGCCCGCATGCGGAATGTGTGGACCACGGCACAGGTCGAGAAACTCGCCCTGGCGGTAAAAGCTTAGGCTGGGGTACTGCTTCAATTCATCGTCGATGTGCTCGACCTTGTACGACTGCTGCAAGTCCTGCACGAGTTGCCGCGCTTCAGGTGTGGGCCTCTCGAAGCGCTCAAACGGCTCGGCCTCGGCCACGATCTTACGCATCTCCGCTTCGATCGCGGGGAAGTCCTCCTCGCGCAAAGGCGGTGTCACGTCGATGTCATAGTAAAACCCCTTTTCCAGCGGAGGACCAAACGCTAACTGCACTCCGGGAAAAAGCCGCATCACTGCACGGGCCATGATATGGGCGCAGCTATGACGCATGACTTCCAGGGCTTCGGGGTTCTTGTCAGTGAGGATTTGAAATGAAAGCTCCACGCCGTCGCTGCCGGCCAGCTCGCGGTCCAGGTCCACGACCACATCGTTTACCTTGGCCGCGATGGCGGCTTGTGCGAGCCGTTTACCAATCGATTCGGCCACGTCGCGCGGCCGGGTGCCTTCGGCGACCTGGCGACTGGAACCATCGGGTAGCTTTAGGGTTAGCATGACAGAAATGCTCCTTCACGTCGGGTCCAGAAGCACGCCCCTACAACGGGCCTGCATTCGACCTGACACCAGTGGCGTCAGCGAGGTTCCCTCCGAACCCCGCATTATCCTATGGACCATCGCTGGGTGCGTGAAGGCAAAAGAGACCGCAGAAGATGTTCGTGCGCCGAGCCGGTAGCCGCGCCAAGTCTTTCACTTCGGGCGGCGGCTGGACGTCATGGTTCCTTAGCTTGACGAGAGCTTAGCCGTTTGAGAGCCGCGTTTGCTTCTTGGGTTACCGGCACTCCCGGTGCACCATCAGCCAACTTCTGCAGCACTTGTCGCGCCTCAGGGGAGCCGATCTTTTCGAGCACCATCAGCGACCGCGAGGTTCGCAATATTACAGGGAGAGAATGTTCGTGCATTCGGTTGGCAATCGATTCGAGCCGATTTTTCTTTTCTTCGGACAACTTGCCCTTCAGGGCTTTTTCGATTTCGACCCCCGCTTGCCAGCCAAGCTCTGTTAGTTCCTTGGTCGCTGCCTCGCGGACTGTGAACTTGTCATCGTCGAGCTCCGCGATCAACTTCCTTACTTTGTCGGCGTCAGCAGCGACCATTGGCTTGAGGCGATCTCGAAGCATTGCGAGGGCAGGCTTCGGTGCAGCAATCAAGGCCCAGATGGCGCGATGAGCCTTGCCCGCATCCTGCCCTTGCAGGTCGGCCCAATAGTTTTCCAATTGAGCCTGCGAGGGGTCTTGAATTTCAAGCTTGGGGACCAAGTCGGCCATCTTCCACACCAGGATGGTCGTGTCCGAAAGCCCGGCGATCAGGAAACGGCCATCCGGCGAAATGGCGAGGCTGCCGATCTGGGCGTCGAGGCCGGTGATGCACTTCAGTTGTTTCCGGGTTGCCAGATCCCACAGTCGAATGGATTGCGGCAAGTCCGTGCGAGCTCCGGAATGGGCAGAAAATCCGTCACCCGTGGCGAGGACACGACAATCCGGCGACCAGGCCAGACTCCCAATGGGCTGATCGTGGCCTTTCAGAACATCGATTTTTTTTCCGGTCGAGATCTCCCACAGCCAAAGCGAGTAATCCGGTTCCCGCCTACCCGCCGCGAGCACGCGGCCGTCGCCCGATAACTCCCCCTGCTGCCAATGATCGTTTATCCCCTCCTCCTGATCCTCGAGCCAGCGGTCGCGACCGGTTCGAAGGTTTAGGATGCTGCCGCTTTTTTTACTTTGCACAACAACCGTTTCACCGTCCGGCGCCAGGAGCACAGGCTGTAACCCGGCCCCAAGCGTCCAGGAGTCTTGGAGTTTGCCGGTCGCTAAGTCCCAGTGGCTTAGCCGGTGTTTATGCTCCTGTCGGTTCATTCGATCATAAAAGATGTCCATCGTGAAAAGGCGGTTGCCGTTCGGCGAAAACTGAAAGGCCCAGACCCTGTCGGCTTCGGGCACATTGATCCTTAGGGCTTCTTTGCCGGTCGCCAACTCCCAAACATGTACGGCATTGTTGTTGGCACAGGAGATTAGTTGTTTGCCGTCGGGAGAAAAGGCAAAATTGCCGCTGCGCGTTTCCAGTTTCCGGTCGGGCTCGAAATTTGCAAAGTCCCACAAGCGAATCTGGTTCCATTGTCCCCCGCCAGTTGCCAAGGTTTTGCCATCGGGCGAAAAGGCCAGGCTGGCCACGGCGGAATCAAGTCCCTGGAGTTCTGGCAATAGCTCCTTTCCCGTTTCGACATTCCAAAATCGAACCGCGGCCTGGAGGCCTACCGCCAAGGTCTTTCCTTTGGGGCTGAATGCAAGGCTGTCTGCGACGAACATGCCGCCATCAAGGGTTAAACGCGTTTTGGTGCTTGCCACATCCCAGAGATGGATCGTACCAGCCCCTAAATCCGCCACCAGCGTCTTGCCATCGGGACTGAACGCACACTTGGCGGAGCCGGAGCCGAATTGGTGGTTCGATTCGGTTCGTCCGACTTCTTTGCCCGTGCTGGTGTCAAAGACCAGGACGCGGTGCCCGCTGCCACCTGCCGCCAACATTTTGCCGTCGGGGGAAAAGGCAATGTCACGGTCGTAATCCTTGTTCGCATCAATGTTGCGGACCACAAGCCCCTTCGCAATATTCCAGAGTTGCAAAGTGCCCGAGCCGCCTTCGAGCATCGTCCCCAATGCGAGCGTCTCGGAGTCCGGTGAAAATGCGTGGGCGAAGAAGTTAGCAGCCTTAAAGTCGGCCAGCACCTTGCCCGACTCAGAATCAATAACCGCTGCCCGTGCCTGCCTCGCTCCAAACTCGTCATCGATGAGGACAACAATACTCTTGCCATTGGGGGCGAATCGAGTGACTGGCCTTTGCCAACTGTTGGCCCCAAGGGTGGGCCAGGCGAGTTCGCGAAGCTTCTTCCCGGAATGCATTTCCCGGAGGATAATTTTGGGCTGCTCTTTCGAGGCAGGGTCGAAGTGGGCGGTCATTTTCCAATCCGGGGAAACAGCCTGGCAATGGTCTGGCAGGCGATACAGGACTTTTCCCGTAGCTGCGTCCCACACGACTTGATTGTTGCACACCAGCTCCTTGCCGTCGGGCGAGTATGCCAGCCCGCGCACGCCGTTTACATTGCGGAAGCGAATGGTGCCCAACCGAGCCACGGCGCCGGCCGGGAGCGGGTCGCCGTGGCGGTCGACCGCGGCAGGCTCTTGCGGGGGTCGAGACGGTTCGCCCGGATTGCTAGTTTCGGCAACGACGCAAACGGCGAGAGCTAGAAATAGGACGGTTCCCGTTAAGACGCGCTTCGCCGACATGACTTCCCCCTTTGCAAAAGGCGCAAGGCCAGTCCGATGCTATTCAACCACATTGTGACTCGCTTTGTTCCTTTTGTCTGTAACTGACTTTCTAGATCTGGAGCTAGCACGGCAAATTTGTGCTTTCTTCCCCCATCGAGCGTCGATTACGATTGCCATAATTCGGGGATTGCCGCCCACAGCAGCGCATTCTTCTTTGCGCAGCCGTAGGCGGCAACGGAGATCCACCCATGCCGTCAAAAACCGCAAAGTCGCCTTACGACGTCCATCCGGGCGTGAAAATGGTCCAGGACTGGATTACGAGCCTCAAGCAGAAAACCGGGGGGACCCTCGAAGAATGGATCGAGCTGGTGCAGCAGTCCGGCCCGCCGACGGCGAAGGAGCGGCGGGAATGGCTCAAGGCCGAGTACAAGCTGGGGACCAACGGCGCCTCGTGGATTGCCGACCGTGCCGAGGGAAAAGGCATCGAAGACGGCGATCCGCAAGCCTACCTGCAAGCAGCGGCGGGTTATGTCGAGACGATGTACGACGGTCCCAAGGCCGGCCTCCGGCCACTGCACGACGCGATCCTGAAAACCGCGAAAAAACTGGGCCGGGACGTAAAGGTCTGCCCGTGCCAAACCATGGTGCCGCTCTATCGCAACCACGTCTTTGCCCAGATCAAACCGACCACGCGGACGCGCATCGACCTCGGCTTTGCCCTGGGCAACTTGGAAGCCGCTGGTCGGCTCATCGACACGGGCGGCTTCGCGAAAAAGGATCGGATTACGCATCGCATTCCCATTGCAACACTCAGCGACATCGACGAGGAAGTCGACCGCTATTTGCGAATGGCGTATGACCGCGACGCGTGAGCCGCCCAAAATGGCGGGATTTGCCAGTGGTCGCCGGACGCGGCCTGCGGGGACATCGCATGATTGAATTCCGTTGTTGGTATTGCAGCCGGCGATTCGTGAAATCGGAGAAGCGAATCGGCGAGCGATTCACTTGCAACTGCAGGCGCATGCTGCGCGTGCCAAAACGCAACGGCGGTTACTGCCGGGTCAAGACGCTTGTCGACTGGATGGTCGAGGCGGTCGTGTACGGTGGCGGGGGTGCGGTACTGGGATTCGGTTTCGCGGTCCTTTGTATCAGCAGGCTTCTCGTTCGGACAAACCCCCTGGCCATGATTCCGGCCGTTGCTGGGATGACCATATTCGGATTCCTTTTTGGGCTTTTCGGAGGCGAACCCGCGATCAACTGGATCGGACGCTTGATCCGTGGCAGCGAGTACGATTGAGGGGAAATTGCCTCCAGTCTCCGATCCGTTGCAGACGCCGCACTTCGTTCAGGAGGTAGTGACAGAATCTAACAGGTTTGGATGGCCTTGTGTAGAATGGCATAAAGGAGAATCAGCGATGTCCGCAATGATAACCGTGGAAGAAGCCCAGGCCAAGTTAAAGGAGTTGATTCATGAATTAGCTCCGGGAGAGGAGATCATCCTCACTGAAAACCACCAGCCTGTAGCGAAGTTAGTTAGCGAAACGCCCAAACCCAAACAGCGGCCCGGACCAGGTTTGTGCAAAGGCATGATCACCTACATGGCGCCTGACTTCGATGCGCCATTGGAGGATTTGAAGGAGTATATGGAGTGAAACTCCTCCTCGATACACATACTTTTTTGTGGCATGCCGAGGGCGACCCCCAAATGAGCCCAATTGCTGCCGCTTTACTCCTAGACCCCGCCAACGAGTTGTTTTTTAGCATCGCGAGCATATGGGAAGTGGCCATAAAAGTTGGCCTGAACAAGTTGAAGTTATCAGCCCCATACTTAACGTTCATGAGTCGGGCGATTGCGGGCTACGGGTTGACAGTTCTGCCGATAACGCTGGACGACTGCAACGCTTACGCGCAACTACCCTTCCCTGACAAGCAGCACCGGGATCCGTTCGATAGAATGATCGTGAGTCACGCCCTTCGCAACGGGCTTTCGATTGTCGGCGCCGACCTGGCATTCGATCCTTATGGCGTAACCAGGCTTTGGTGATATCTGGCTTCCCGTCACCTCCCTCGATGCCTTGCCAAAAACGCTCGCGTCAGCGGAATAATGTCCTCGGGCGCGTCTTCCAGGATGTAATGCCCCGCATCCGCAAAGCGGTGTACCTCCGCCTCGGGAAACCGTCTTACCCATTCGTCAAGGAAATGCCGATCGAACACGAAATCGCGCTCGCCCCAGCAGATCAGCATCGGCACCCTGCGAAACCGCTGCAAGCCGTCCTGGACATCGCTGACAAGGTCATAGCAGCGGTCGCTTTTTCGCAGCGGAATGTCTTGCACAAAACGCAGAATGGCGATGCGATTTTTCCATGAATCGTAAGGGGCCAGTAATCCCGCTCGCGCTTCTGCAGAAAGCGGCTTGCGCTTGCAACCTACCCGTGCCGCCGCCAGGCAAAAGGCGTTCAGGCCGCGTACCAGCAACGGCCCGAAGAGCGCATTGCGGCACAGCCACAATGCCCAGGGGAACGGCTTGGCGGCCGGTAGATGAAACGCGCCGGTGTTGAAAATGACGAGGGTCTTGATCCGCTCGGGGTGCCGGTGCGCATACGTCATGCCGATCATGCCGCCCCAGTCGTGCAGGATTAGCGTGATATTCTCTCGAACACCGAGGTGGTCCAGGAGGGCTTCAAGATCGTCGGCCCGGCGGCCAAGGGTGTAGTCATAGCGGGCATCGTCCGGCTTGTCGGACAACCCACAACCGATGTGATCGGGCACGATAGTGCGATATTCCCCGCTCAATGCCCGGATCAAATGGCGATAGTAAAACGACCAGGTCGGGTTGCCGTGAACCATGACGACCGGGTCGCCGTGGCCCTCATCCACGTAATGGAAGCGCAGCCCATTTAGGTCCAGAAATCGGCTGCTCGAATTGGCATCGGGCAAGTTCGGCGTCGCGGAGTTGCCGGGAGCGGAAGGCTGACGGATAACGCCCAATGAGTTCACCATTCCACGGCCAACATGAGGCAATTCAAGCCGCTGCCGATGCCCAGAAGACTGACGCGGTCGCCCGGCTTGAGGAAGTCGCGTTCCTCGGCAAGGGCCGCCGTGAGCGGCAGCGATACGGTGCCGATGTTGCCGAGAAACTCGTAGGTGGAATACTCCTTGTCGCGCGCGATGCCCAGGGCTTTCAGCACGGCATCGCGGTGGCCGGCCCCAACTTGATGACAGATGACCTTGTCCACCATCTCGCTCGCCCAGCCGAGCTTGCTGAGAAAATTGGCCCAAGTGCGCAGGCCAAGGTCGACGCCAAATTTCAGCACGGCCACCGAGTCCGTGAACATAAATTGCCGTGCCTTGTTAAGGACGTGATCGACGCCCCAGCGGCAGAGGGCGTGGTGTTGCGGAGCCGCCAACGTGGTGCCGCCGAGAAGGCGCCGCCGCGTGCGGTTGCCAAACGACCCGTCGGTCACCAGCACGGCCACCGCGCCGGAACCTCCTGTGAGGGTGGCCAGCGACGTTTTGAAAGTGTCCATGCTGCGCGATTGCAGCATGTTCTCGATGATCGTGTCGTTAATCTCTCGCGCCGATTCACAGGAAACCACGAGCCCCGCCCGGACCTGGCCCAGCTCAATGCGGTTGGCGATGTCCACGATGCCGTTAAGCACGCCGAGGCAGGCGTTGCTGATGTCGTAAATCGTCTCCGGGCTAATGCCGAGCGCAGCCGCGACTTTGCAGGCGGTGGCCGGTTCGAATTGCTCGCGGCAAACCGCCGCATAGATTAGCACGCCAATGTCTTTCGGATCGACCCGGCAAGCCGCAAATGCCTTGCGGGCGGCGGCGACCGCGCCCTGCGCGACGGAGAACCCCGGCTCCCACCAGCGCCGTTCGATAATGCCGGTCAAGGCTTCGAGTTGGCCCATTGGAATCCGCAGAGCCTGGTATACCGGCCCCAAACGCATTTCCAATTCATGCGACGTGACCACCACTGCGGGCAGCTCATAGGTGATGGCATCCAGAAAGACCCGGGAATACTTCATAATGGCTTTCTCATCGCCGCCGGACAGTCAGCGGCATCCTTCTCAGTGCATTCGCAACGAAAAATCCTTCATCTGGTAAATCGGCAGCCCATCCACGCTCAAATACCCATCCGCGGTCAACTGGTGCAACTCGTCGTCCCGCTTCGTCACCGCCGCCTGAACCTGCACCCGGCCGCTCGTCGGGATGACCTGGCCTCGATAAACCCAAGTATGCGACGGGCCCGGCATCGCCAAAAACGTCGCCGGGTCCATTTCAGGCCAGAATTGCCGGGCTGCATATTTCAGGAGCTGCAAAAACGCCTCCAGCCCGAGCGAGCCCGGCCACACTGGATCTTGATAAAAGTGGGCCTTGAAGAACCACGCGTCCGCGTCGACTTCCTTGCTTCCCTGGATGAAACCAAGCCCAGCTGGCCCCCCGTCCGCCACAAACAACTCGATGCTGTCCACCATTCGCATGCGGGCATCAGGGTACGGTGCCAGCCGCGGGTAGTCAAGACTTATGCCCCGCGCTCGTTCTTCCGCGCTTGGGTTGTACAGCTGAGCCTCGCGGATGCCGACCTGTTGCTTCAGTGCCGCAGGCGAAAAGAAGCCGAACATCGTCTTGCCGACGAACACTGACCCTGCAGCGGAGTGAACCTCGAAGTCATAGTGCTGAATGATCATGCCGCCGGAGTGCGCCACTTGCGTGATTTTGACCCGGGTGGTTAGTGTCCCCGCGTCCCGCCTCACTGGCGTGACAGGGCCGGCAGTGCCGCCAAGGTTTCGGAAGCATAGCTCTTGATCGCTGGTCAGAGCGGAGCCGATGTAGGCCGCGAGCCAACCGCATACCTGCAGCGCGACCTCCAAAAGGACTGCGTACGGCATTAGGTCCGAGCGCTCCGCCTCAAAGTACCAGGCATCTTGTGGTACATCATACTGCGCTTCGACGATTCCGCCCCCCACCATTTTCCACGGCTCGGCTTCGAGGTGGACCACCCGGTCGAGAAACTGGTACGGCGGCCCGGGTAAGCGAGCGATAAACCGCCCTTCATCAAAGATGCGGTAACGGTCGCCAAAAGCATACGACGGTTTGCCAATCGCAAATGCCAGAATCTGATCGGAAGTGAACAAAGCTTTGGGCACACGCCGCTGTTCGCGGCTCCATATTTCCTTCAACGCGTTGCGGTCGGTCCCTGTCAGCTGCAAACTCATATTGGTGATTTCCACGATTGGCTTGCCATCCGCATACATGAGCGCATCGGCCAGGACATACGGCTCCGGGCGGTACCCGCGTTCCTTTATGACAACCTCATACGTCACCTTTTGCGTCGTCTCGATGACCTGGCCGCGACACTTGAGTTGACTGGCAATGCCTGGGACGGGTTCCCAGCCGTCGCCGTCAATCCAGCCGAAGCGCAGCAGAAAAATCCTCAGCGTGTGCAAACAGCATTCATACATCAACGTGCCGGGCATGACGCGGTCGTCGACAAAATGGCAGGTCAAGAACCAATCCCCCGGGTGAATGTCGGCTTCGCCGCGGATCAGGCCGATCCCAAATCGGCCGCCGCGCGGTTCGAGATGCACCACTCGATCGACCAGCTTCATTCGGCCGCCCGGCAAACGCAAGCCTTGCGGCAACACCCGGCCGCCAAACAGCCCACCAAAGCACGCTGCGAGATCACCGGCGCGCAGCGCATCGACCTGTTCGTCGCGGTATGCTTCGACGCCCGTTGGCGGCCGTTCGTCCTGATCGTCTGGCTCGACGCCAGGCTGCGGCCGACGATCCAATTCCGTTTGGACTACACCCTTGCCCTGGGCCAGCGCCTCGGCGGTGAAGAACCCCGCGCAGCCATTGGTCATCGTTAGAAGCGGCTCGCCATTAACGGTTCCCTCGAAGCGAAAACGAAACAGGTGTGTTTCTCCCTGCCGAAAGAAGCGATCGATATGGATGTCGTACTGGATTGCGGCGCCCGGCCCCGGCAAGCCGCTGTGGAAAGTGACAACCGCATCGAGCAAGCGATACACCGCCAGGCCGCGCGTTTGCAAGTCGATGCCAAGATAGCCTGACAAGAACAGATCCGCCTGCCCCGCCTCGACGGCAATGCACGTCGGGATATGGCCGCCATCGAGGTACCAGGCGTCGGCATGAATGTCGTGCTCGGTGACCACTCGGCCATTCGTCATGCAGCGCGGCTCGCCCTCGATGAGTAGAATGCGGTCCACGAGCATCAAGGGCAGATCGGGCAAACGCACTCGCGTCGGAAACGAATCAACTTCGGCAAA
>Ga0206872_10317_pt1 | contig 13097 bp, 7 predicted proteins | sample Alteio_BWOrgCont_34_FD_152906 | JGI IMG/M metagenome (GOLD analysis project Ga0206872, IMG submission 152906) | Enriched cells from forest soil in Barre Woods Harvard Forest LTER site, Petersham, Massachusetts, United States -... | ecosystem: Environmental > Terrestrial > Soil > Temperate forest >... | reverse complement strand
GAACGCTGGAGTTTTCATCCTGGGCCGCCGCATCAGCATGGCCCGTCAAGCCCGCCGTCGCGCGTTGGTTGTCACCCTGTATGCGGCGCTGGCCTTTCTCATGGTTGTTCTTTTTGCCTCCACTGGCTGGCGCGGAACCGGCGGCTTCGTCATCTGGGCGGCCATCTTTGCCTGCCGATTCTTTCTGGGCGGCTACTACTCCGGCGGTTTGGTTAAGCCCTTCAACGGCAAAGCTCCGAAGCAGCATGTAATGCCGCCTTCGCTTCTCGTCCTGAAACTGCGTATCTACCAGCCCGTGCCTGCCGGCGACGGCTCCGCCTGGCGCAATGACGAGCGCGAACTGCACCAGCGCGACCATGCGCATTACCTGGCGTTCCAGGCGATCGGCGTGGTGATCTGCGTGCCAATGCTGATTGCATCCATGCGTCTCATCAGGCCGTCGCTCATGAGCTGGATACCCATGCAGCCCGACGCCATGTACTACTGCCTCACGCTGGTCGCGTTGATTCTCTTCCTTACCCTGCCGCAGGCCATCATGCTGTGGACCGAGCCGGACATGGAGGAAGAGGATTTGGAAGAAGTGAACTCATAAGTTGAAAATAGTCACGCAACCCCCGCGTGATAACAAGGCATCCGATCCAGATGTGGAACAGTAAAGCAAGATATGGCGAGATTGAATTTATTAGATTAAAAAGTCCCGGCGCGTTTCGCGCTTTACTCATCCGCAGGAAGTTGGAAGTATGCCTGCGCTCACTCTTTTTGGCCGGTTTTCGGCCATTTCGCTTCTAGTGGCCTTTACGGCTGCGTCCTATTCCCAGCCCGCGGTCACCTCGCCCCAACCCCTGGAATCAAGCTTCGCTGCTAATGCTCCAGCCGACGTTCCCTTCAGTGCTCCCGTCGAGGCGGCGCATCCAACGGTTACGGATGAGCGGCAGGGTGACGACCTGATGCTGCAACAGCGATACCAAGCTGCCCTCGAGGCTTACTCCAAAATCGCGCAGCCGTCGGCCGCAGTGTGGAACAAAATGGGCGTTGCATCGCAGATGCTATTCGACCCAAAGGATGCTGTCCGCTGCTACAAGCAAGCACTAAAACTGGAGCCGAACGAGTACGGCGCGCTCAACAACCTGGCTACGCTTGAAGCGGCGGAGCAAAACTTTTCCGGCGCCGAACGCCTGTACCGCAGAGCGCTGAAGGTGCAGCCTGGTTCCGCGCGAATCTTCAAGAACCTGGGCACAAACCTGCTGATGCAGCACCGGTACAGCGAAAGTTCAGAAGCGTACGCCAAGGCGCTCGCTCTCGATCCGCACATCTTCGACTCGCACTCCGGCCCGACTGTCGAAGCCCAGGTCTCAATTAAAGATCGCGGCGAGGAGAGTTACCTTTGGGCGCGCAGTTGCGCTCGCGCTGGATTAAACGATTGCGCCGTCGCCCAACTCCGCCGTGCATTCGACGAAGGATCGGCTACCTGGAAGCAAGTGGCGAGTGACAAGGACTTTGAAACAGTGCGCCAATCACGCGACTACGAGCGCCTTGTTGCCGAACAGCGGTGAGTTCCGCGTTGAGGCGGCTGACCGAACCAGGCCATTCCCAGGGTCGATCGCGTCCCGTTGGCAAGTACCACAACATTGTTACAAATTAATGAATACATGTTAAGAATCTGTTAAATTGGATTCGGTAGAGCGCAGATCATTGGTTTGATTCGTGCTTCTATTCAGCCGCGGGAGAAAGTCGCCATGCCTGCGTTTCCAATTATTGGCCGGATATCGGCCATTTCGCTTTTGGTTATCCTTCAAGCTGCGTCGCACGCCCAGCCTGCCGTGGCCGTGCCTCAGTTCCCGGAATCAAGCCTGGCGGCCGCCTCGCCGGTCGACGCTCCCTTCGATACCTCGGTGCAGCCATCGCCCCCGGCGCCGACGGCCGAGCAAAGAGCCGACTCGCTGATGGTGCAGCAGCGATACCAAGCCGCCATCGACGCCTACTCCAACGTGAAGCCGCCGACGGCCTCGTCGTGGAACAAGATGGGCATTGCGTACCAGATGCTCTTCGACCCAACGAACGCCACGCGCTGCTACAAGGAGTCTTTGAAGATTGACCCCAACCATTCCGGCACGTTCAACAATCTTGCCACGCTCGAAGATTCGCGCAAGAATTTCGCCGCTGCCGAACGATTTTACCGCCAGGCGCTCAAGATTGACCCGAACTCAGCGCGGACCCTCAAGAACCTGGGCACGAACCTGACTTTGCAGCATCGGTACAGCGAAAGCGCGGAGATGTATTCGAGGGCGCTCGTCCTTGACCCGCATATCCTCGATCCGCACACAGAGGGCAAGTATTCCGGACCAACGGCTGGAGCACTGGCCCCAATCAAGGTTCGTGGCGAGGAGAGCTACCTGAGCGCACGCACCTGCGCCCGCGCAGGTTTGAGCGATTGTGCCATCGCCCAACTGCGCAAGGCGTTCAACGAGGGATTCGCCACCACAAAGCAAGTTGCGACTGATGAGGATTTCGAAGCCCTGCGGCAGACACCGGAATTTGTGCGGTTGCTGGCTGAACAGCAGTGAGTGGCGGATAACCTCACCCAACAGAGAGAAAAAACCGTGAAGCTGTGATCGCACTGTCGCCAAGCGATTGATTCAATTGACTCGGGTTTCACGGTTTCACGGTTTTTAAAGACATTTTCTTTTTCCGGGCGTCCTGTACCTGTTGAAGTCCTTGAAGTTGACGGTGGAGTTTTTCATATTCCGAATTCAATCCTCTCTATTAAGAGTGTGCGCCGGATGGGATTAATTCTCTGCAGTGAAAACGGGGATTAAATCGTTTGGATTCAGGGCGGCCGATTCTGAGCCTATTGACATTTTGGGGGTTGGGAGCCGCCCCGGAGCTAATCAGGGCAAAAATGATGTGCGTTTTGAGTTTTGAAGGCATTATTGCTAAACGGGAAATCATCATTCCGGCAGCGATTCCCTGCATGAGTTTTTCAAGTGCTAATTTCCGGATTGCCGGTGATTCGCCCGGAGCTCATTTCTTGGTATATTTCGGATAGCTCCGGAGAGTGAAAATGAAGGACCTTGAGCAGGTTTGGAGCTCCGTTTCCAGAACGCGTGGTGGCGAGGTAGCGTCGCCAGACTTAAAGCCCTTTGTGCTCCGTGTACACAATGACGCGACCACAAGTCCGGTCAATTTACCGACCTTGAAGAACAGTCTTGTGAAACTGCTTCAATACCTCAGCGGTGAAGGGCGGACGAACGCAAACTGTTGGGCGACGGACCTGTTCTTCTGTTCCGACGACTTGGAGAATCATTGGGCAGATCAATCCTTACCCGATGATTTCAATAGTGTGCTGGCGAAGATAAGCGAGGCTTTGCACGATACCGTCTCCAGCCCTGACGTTGCCTGCAACTTCGGTTGCCTTCCTGAGCAACTGCTCGAATGTGCTGAACGTCTCGAAACATAAGGACTCGCGATTGCGACCGGATCGTCGCCAAAAACCGGAAGTATTGGCGGGTTTCGAGGTGTGAAGAACAACCGGAGATCCTTCCACTTCGCGTTGCTCAGGGTCAGGATGACACGCAATTTGTTATGCGGTCTTTGGAGACCGGAATTGTGGATCATCGAAACCGATAGGAAACTGGACCGGACTTTGGCCGTGCCGAGATTCGTGGTCTCCCACCCATCGAGCAAAAACGCTCGATGGATGGGGCACGGGTTCATTTTGCGTGGGTCGGGGACGCAGGTGACGAACTGATACAAAGCTCCGGCGGCTATGAGATCACGGCAATCTTCAGTTGTTTCCCAACCCGCACCGGAATCTCGCGAGGGCGTGGACCGATCTTGAACCACTGCTGGGTGATTTTTTGGCCGTCGACTACAACACCGGCTGAGACCTGTCTCTCGGCGTCTTTGCGCGATGCCTTCATGCCGAGCCGAAAGACTAACCGCGCCGTATCGATGACGGATTCCCTACTCGAATCCGCCTCGGCCAGCTGGAGGGAAACGGCATCCATTCTTGCCACGTCCCGAATGGAAATCGAAACTTTCTCGGCGTCGGCCGGGACACCCCGTCCTTGGAACATTTTCGCCCAGTTTTCGTCGGCTACTCTGGCGGTTTCTTCGCCGTGGAAGTCAGTCACTATGGTCCGCGCCAGAAGCTTCTTGATCTTCATCGGGTGTTCGTGGCCCGCGGCCACTCCCGCTCGCAATGCGTCAACTTCCGACTGCTTCAAGTCGGTGAGGAAGATCCAGTACTTCCACATGAGCTCGTCGCTGATGCTCATGAGCTTGCCGTACATTTCGGCGGGGGGCTCGTTGATGCCGATCGCGTTGCCCAGCGATTTCGACATTTTCTGCACGCCGTCGAGGCCCTCGATGATGGGCGTCATGAGGATGATTTGCGGCTTTTGCCCGTAGTGGCGCTGCAGCTCGCGGCCGGCGCCGAGGTTGAAGCGCTGGTCGGTGCCTCCGAGCTCCACATCGCACTCAAGGGCGACGGAATCGTAGCCCTGCATGAGGGGATAGAGAAGCTCGTGAAGGCTGATCGGCTCCTCGGCCTGGAAGCGCTTGTGGAACTCGTCGCGTTCAAGCATTTGCGAGACCGTGAAGTGCGAGGCGAGGCGGATTGTCTGCTCGTAACCCAGCTTGCCGAGCCACTCTGAGTTGTAACGAACCTCAGTGACTTTGGGATCGAGAACCTTAAAGACCTGCTCCTGGTAGGTCTTGGCAAACTCGTCAATTTGCTTGCGGGTGAGTGCCTTGCGCGTGACGTTTTTGCCGGTGGGGTCGCCGATGAGCGAAGTGAAATCGCCGACGAGAAAAATTACTGTGTGGCCGAGCTGCTGAAAGTGGCGCAGCTTGCGCAGCAGCACAGTGTGGCCGAGGTGCAGGTCAGGCGCGGTGGGGTCAAAGCCGGCTTTGATGCGCAGTGGCCGGCCGGTCTTGCGGCTCTCTTCAAGGCGCTCGCGCAAATCGGCGACGCGGATAATCTCTGCCGCGCCCTTTTCGAGCAGGTCCATTTGTTCGTCTACGGGTAGAAACGTGCTCATCTTGTATATCAGTATAAAGTTCGGGACGAGGCTGCAGGCGGCGGCCGTGGTGAACGTGAATGAAGCGGCACTTTTGCGGTTTTTGCATCGCCCCTACGGGGCTTCGGTGTGTTTTTTGGCAACATACCCAGCGTTGAAACGCTGGGCTAACTTACTTTGCGCCTACGGCGCGCGGATTTGAAGTCTCGAATCAGCAGACTTCCAACTTGGGCTTACCTGATGAATACTTTGATTTCTACACAAACTTCGCTGGCGATCTGGACGACATTCGGCTGTTCTTTGGTAAATAGCGGATTGGCTGCAAAAAAGTTCTCCTCCTCACTTGCATGTACCGGCCTCTATAATCGTTCCCATCCAGCCAGCAACAGCGCCATTGCGCCTTCCCATTCGACTGGCATAGAGGCCTTGCCTCGGTTCCCTCGCGCCTGCGTTGAGTAGCGAATCCGGAAAAGCAACGGCCCATGCGACCGGCGCCGGAGTTCGCGGGAAAGGTACTATGCGTTCGATCTCCTCCCCTGTGACGACTCGGATTTACCGCGCATTGCGCAAGCTCGAACGAATCGCAATTTGCACGGCGGTCCTGGTTTCTGTTGCAGCCACATGTTTTGCGGCATCCAAGCCCACCATCGGTACTTTCACCGCAACTCCGGCGAGCATGATCCCCGGCAACGCCGCCAAATTGAATTGGGCGACGACGGGCGCAATCAGCATCGCCATCACGCCGGGCACATTCAAGTCCATTTCGCCGAGCGGCTCGCTTACTGTCATGCCCACGGCCACTACTACTTACACGATCACGGCCACCAACTCCGCCGGCTCAGTTCAGGCCACGGCCACCTTGACTGTAGCGGCGTCGCAGACCATTACCTCATTCACCGCTAGCCCGGTCAGCATCAAGGCCGGCGCCAGCAGCACGCTCACCTGGGCGACGGGGGCAACCGGCATTGCCATCACACCCGGCACGTTCACATCCACTTCAGCGAGCGGCTCAACCTCGGTTACGCCGACGGCCACCACCACCTACACGTTGACGGCCACAACATCTGCCGGCTCGGCGCAGGCCGCGGCTACCGTTACTGTAACCAGGCCGCCGGCGATTTCCTCATTCACCGCCAGCCCTGTAAGCATCGAGATCGGCGCAAGCAGCAAGCTTACCTGGATAACGATGGGCGCAACGCTCATCGCCATCACACCAGGCACGTTCAAATCGCTTTCAGCGAGCGGCTCATTCACCGTGAAGCCGACAACAACCACCACCTACACGCTCACGGCTACCGATTCGGCAGGCTCGGTGACAACTACGGCCGCGGTCACAGTTGCGGCGCCTCCTCCACTCGTTATCAGCACTACATCGTGCACTGGCGGCACGCAAAACGCTGCCTATGCGGGATGCACTATTGCTGTAACTGGTGGCGTGTTGCCCTATCAATTCACCATCGACTCGAGCGGCAACTATTCGCCGCTGCCTGAAGGCATGACGCTCAACGAATCTACCGGCGCTATCACCGCGCCGATTATTGGAGGCATGGGCGCCTACACGCCGAATATTATCGTCACCGATTCGGCCGGCACGCAGGCCAGCGCCCAAATCACATTCTCAATCAACGGCAACAGCGCGTTCATGGCTAACATCTATCCGTCGACATCCATCTTTCACCATCGTGTGGATGCGGCCACTACCCACTTGCCCGTCGATACCTCGCCCGCGGCGCCCATTTACAGCGGCTATCAGCCTGAAACCGTGAAGCCGTTTTTCGGCAATGAGTCCGGCGCGCCATTCCCGAATGGAATTCCGGCCATCGAGGTTCCGTATAACCAGCCCGATGTCGCCGTATCAACCACGGTGTATCAGTCTTATTTCACATCGGGACCTATTCCCGCCTATGCGCCTGTCGAGGGCACCAGCTTTTCCGGCGGCGACCGGCACGTGCTGGTTTATGTCGAACCGGGCACGAGCTCCAATCCCGCGCTTTACGAAATGTGGCAGGGAATTTATGAGGCTGGCCCGTGGACCGACTCGTCAAACGCGCTCTGGCCCAACGTGGCCGGCAACAATCTGACGGAGCAGGGCAACGGAACTTCAGACGCCGCGGGACTTCCCGTTGCTCCGCTGCTGGTGAATGCCGATGAAGTGATCGGAACCGGCACGCCCAGCGCGCCGAATGGAGTGGTGAAACATCCCGTTCGCTTCACGCTCAACCACATGCTTAATTACTGGGTATGGCCGGGAACAGAAACGGCGGGAGTGGGTTCCTGCAAACTCACATCGGGCTCATCCATACCAACTGAATCCGAGATTTCGCAGTCGACTCCGCCCGCATCTTGCACCATGACCGGACCGGCCGGCGAAATCTATAGGCTGAAAGCTTCAGTAGCCACGCCCGCATGCGCCGAAACCAGTCCCCAGGCAGCCATCATCATCACCGGTTTCCGCGACTATGGCATCATCCTGGCCGATAACGGAGACAGTGGAGGTTTGATTGGTACTCCGGACGCACGCTGGAATGACAACGATCTGGAGTGCATCACCAGTCTCACACTGGCGGATTTTGAGCCGGTGAACGTTTCAAGCCTGATGGTGAGCAACGATAGCGGGCAGACCAATACGGGATCAACTGCGCAGACGATTACCTTCAACAACCCCGGCGCACAAACGGTGGGCACGCCCCTAACGCTTTCGGCGACGGCGAGTTCCGGTTTGACGGTATCGTTCACGTCGCAGTCGACGAGCGTGTGCACGGTGAGCGGGACGACGGCTACGTTTTTGACTTCAGGCGCATGCACGATTGAGGCAACCCAGCCAGGCAACACAACATTTGCCCCGGCCGCGCCGGTACAGCAGAGCTTCACGGTGAACGCATCGAGTGCCGGCGATCCGGCGAGCGGCGTGCTGCCGACTTACAACGACACTTATGCGAATTGGAAAAACGCGGGCCTGGCATTGGCCGGCGGTATTCCGGACCGCACCACGATTTGCGCGACGGTCAATCCACTTGGTGGAGGACAGGACGACTACAACAACATTCAAAACGCGATTAATAACTGCGCCGCTGGTGAAGTGGTTCAGCTTGGAGCGGGCGCATTCTCAATAAAACTGGCCGACATGCCGATTCATATCGGCACAGGGATATCGTTACGCGGAACGGGCGCGTGCACCGGCGCCAGCTCGCCGTACTGCCAGACCTCAATTACCGTGATTGATGGCGCTTTGGCCTACACGGGTGGGATGTGCGGTACGAGTACGTCGAATGAAGTGGCGTGCCCGAATGGCGGGGAGCCGGAGATTTTGATTTCGCCTGTTTTGCCGGACTACAACTACAGCTGGGGCACATGCGGCAACGTTGGCGCGAATCTTGGCACAGGTTGCGGCGCGACCGCCCTGGCGGCAGACGCCGCGCAAGGCCAAAGTACGATTCAAGTGGCCAGCACAAGCGGATTTGCAGTTGGGTCGTGGGTTTTGATCGATGAGGCGTCAGGCGCCGGCTGGGTTGCTGATCCCATGAATCAGTGGACGGGAAATGGGTCAGTGTGGGCCGCTTCAGACTGGCTGAGTGCATCTGGAAGTCCGGCCACGGGACGGGTGTTGTGGTCGAAGGCAGAAAACAATACCTGGGATTTCGGCAGTACCGAATGTCCCTATCAGGCAAGCTCAACAGGCTGCTGGTATTCCTATTGCGATCGGGTGACATCAGAGTTGCACATGATCGCTTCGATTGGAGCCGGTCCGTGCCCAGGGACTAACTGCACCCTGACGTTTGATGATCCGCTCACAATCGCATTCAGGCAGAGCGGAGGCCATAACGCCCAGGTCTATGCAAAGCTGTATGGAAATAACTCAGGTGCTGGGACACCAATTTCTTTCCTTCAAGCGGCCGGCGTTGAGAACATTTCGCTTCTCCGTTCACCAGAGGGGGGCCTGGAGATGGAACTCTGCGTGAACTGCTGGGTGAAGAACACCGAGGTTGGCGACTGGTACGGCGGCGGAATAAGTATGGCGTATTCGGCGCGCAGCGAGTTGAACACTGTTTACGTTCACCACTGCTGGGATTCGGTTAACAACGGTGGCGAATATCCGCTAGCCCTGGACAGCGCTTCAACCGAAATGCTGATCACAAACAGCATCACCAACTTTGGCGGGAAAGGAATGGTTGCCAGGGCAGGCGGTGCAGGCTCGGTGATTGCATACAACTATATCGACGACTCGATGTACGACGCGGAGTCAGGCATAGGCGACTATTGGGTTGATATGGGAATCAACGCGAGCCACTATTCGGGCCCGCACCATATTTTGTTTGAAGGAAACTGGGGCGACAACCTGGATAATGACAATACGCATGGCAACTCGATGTACATGACGTTTTTCAGGAACCTGGGCTCGGGTTTTAGATCGCCCTTTGCCGATCCCAGCGTGGGCGGGCTTGTGAGCGACGTTACCGGGAAAGGCTATTATTGCCCGTCGGGGCTGGCCTCTTGTGTGAGTAATCCTCCGGGGCCGCTGCGCGCGGCCGGGCCCATGGCATACAACTACTGGTTCGCTTTCGTCGGCAATGTACTGGGGACGCAAGGAAAGTCGACTGCAGCGAACGGTTGGACCTACAGCGGAGACTTTTCCGGTTCGCGCATCTTCATGCTCGGGTGGGACGGCGGAAATGGCGGCCAGGATCCGTATCTGGACGGCAAATCAGCGTCGTACATTTTGATCGACGGCAACTACGACTACCTGAATGACGCGGTTACCTGGCAGGGATCGCCGGTTGCGCTTCCAAACTCGTTCTATCTGCCGAGTAAACCTGCGTTCTTCGCTGCCGGCAGCGGCTATCCGTGGCCTTGGGTGACACCCACTGCCTCCGAGCAGATTCAGAACGGCCCCTCAGGTTGCGGAGGAACGTGCTCTGGCTTGCCTGCCCAGGCGCGATGGCAGGCAGGCACGCCTTTTGCGCAGCCTTGAGTGCCGGTAGCGGGAGAAACATCGACCGCGCAATTCTTTCCTTTAGTCACACAACTTGTTGGCGGATTAGTCGGTTTTTTCTGAGCTGATATGCGTGGGATGAGCCGAAAATCTTTCGTCGTCTGGATCGGATTTGATCTGGTCGGGATAGAGCATTGTTCCCTGCGCATCCACCATCATGCCGCCGCCGGATTGGCCCGCCTTTGCTGTAATGACTATTCCAATGCCCAGAAACAGAATGCACGCGGCCGCGAGGGCGAACCCCACCTTGGCCCGCATGTAATCGTCCCCCACTCTGGCGCCGAATTCTACGAGGCTATTTGTGGTGGGGTCGTTAGGATCGTAGTACACCGTTGAGTTCGTATCCGGGCGAAGGCCGGCCAGATCCTCAAGCGCTTCTTTGGTAGAACCAGCGGTCGAGCACGGACTGTGGCCCACATACGGGGTACCGTTTACGCTGAAGCTGTAATCGCATCGCAATGTATTGCTAGCGTGATTCGCACTTGTGCCGTAGTGCTGATGGATGTAAGCCGTGGCCGTCGCCTCGTTGGGCGCGATAGCGTTGTCGCGACTGGCCTGGTAAAGGCTCAGCGCACCGTAGGCCAAGGCAAGCAACAATCCCAAGGCCAGGGAACCGAGAATGGACTTCAAGCTTCCACCCCTCGAATCTGTAATTAATGTAGTGACGTGTTGAACTGGATTATTTGCGCGCTTTAGCTTCGCGGCGCTGAATACTCGGCCAACCCGCACCCCTCAAATCAACATCCCTGCCCAGGGAATGTCGTCGGGCAGACCTTTCTCAAGTCGCTCAATTCTCTCTTTGAGCCGCGCAACTCTAAAGCGCAGCTCCTGATTGGTTTTAACCAACTCGGCAATCAGCAACCGCATGCGCTCGCGCTGTTCGATGCTCGATTCTGGGCTGGACTTTGCGCTCGACTCGGCGCTCAACTCTGCGTTTGAGCCAGCGTTCAATTCGGTCTGTGCCGATTTCATACTCTCGATTTGCTGCTTCATTCGTGCCTCCTTTCCGTTACGCGGGTCAACGGGTGTCCCAGGTCTCGATTTTGAGACCTGGGAAAAACTACGTCCGCTAACACCGCTGCTTCTCTCAGGCCTCGTCAATCGCGCGGGCGGCTGCGTCGATGGCCTGGGCAATCTTGCTGACTTGTTCGGCGTTCAAATCGCCTCGCCCGGCGCGCATTCCCAGGGCCATCTTCAGGTTCATCATGGCACGCATAATCTGGGGATTCCGCCCGCGGCCAAACCTCTTGCCGGCTTGCTCCATGCGGCCGAATATCGCCTTCAGAATCACGCTGTTTTCTTTCAGCACGGCGCGGCCGGCGTCGGTTGCCGCATACAGCTTCTTGTTGCCCTCGGCGGCCTGCACAGTGGCCAGGCCTTCTTCTTCAAGCAACGTGAGCGTTGGATAAACAACGCCCGGGCTGGGCGCGTAGCCGCCTGAAAGCCGCTCCTCGATCGCCTTCATAATTTCGTAGCCGTAACTTGGCTTCTCTGCAATCAACTGCAAAATGACGAGGCGCAACTGGCCGCCGTCAAAAAAGCGCTCGCGCCCCTGGCCGAAGCCGTGGTCGGGACCCTCCCAGCGCCCGCCAAACCCGCCAAAACGGTGCCGGTGGCGGCCCTCCTGGTGGCAGTGTTCGTGGTGCTCGCGGTGCATTTCTTTTAAATGTTCAAACATGTGTGTTTCTCCTATTTATCTCAGATATATCGTTCGTACTATCCAAGATATATCTTACGATATATCTGAAATAGGTCGGTGTCAAGGAGCCAGGGAGCCAGGGGGCAAGGGAGCAAGGGAGCGAGGGACGCCGGGTGGTGCGGCAGATCTGCGAAGTGCCCGACCTGGCCTGCGCAACCGTGAGACCGATTAGATCCGCGCTATACTTGCTGCTATGGATCGCCCTTTCGATCACCTCGCTCGTCGCTACACGCTCAATTGGGCGATCGCGACCGTGGTCCTATGGACCGCGTATTTCTGCATAGGCTTTGCGCAACTCGCAAAGTACTTTCGTGGGCACGACACTTTTTATCTATTCGTCGGATCGTTTAACATGTTTTTCGGCTTTGTCGGCGTTTATCTGGGTTGGCAAATCACACACGCAGTGGCCCGCCGCATGACAGCCCAGTCCAGAACTGATTTGACCGCTCCCGTTAACTCCGCTGCTTCTCCGCTATAATCACCTCATGCAGCCCGCCCGCCATTTCGCAACTGCTTTCGCGACCATCTTCGGTGCCGGCGCGGCTCACGCTGCGGCTGCGGCCGCCTAGACTCCGCACCACCTCATCCCAAATACAGTGGTCAGTTGTCAGCGATCAGTGTGCGAATGCGCGGGTTAGGAGACCCGCACCACTGCCGGTCTGGAGACCGGCGGTACAACCGCGCTGGAGCGCGGCGCTACTTGAAGCGCGACGATACTGCACTTGTCCACCATTCAACGGTCACGAACTACGATCCACGGCCCACGATTCACGTCGCACGCCTTACACTGGAGTCATCATGGAAGAGTTTTCTCGCATTCAGCGTCTGCCGGCCTATGTGTTTAACATTACCGGCGAGATGAAGTCCGCTGCGCGGCGCCGCGGCGAAGACATTATCGATTTCGGAATGGGCAACCCGGATGGCGCCACGCCCAAACACATTGTCGACAAGCTGATTGAGGCAGTGGCCAAGCCCACTACGCATCGCTACTCGGTCTCTCGCGGCCTGCCGCGCCTGCGCAAGGCCGTGTGCGCCTGGTACAAGACGCGTTACAACGTCGATCTCGATCCCGACAGCGAGGCTATCGTCACCATCGGCTCCAAAGAGGGGATTGCGCATCTGTGCCTCGCCATCCTCGACTCGCGCGATACGGTGCTGGTGCCCAACCCCAGCTACCCAATTCACATTTACGGGCCGGTGATTGCGGGCGCGCACGTGGTTAGTGTGCCCATTCACAACCAGGAGCAGTTTCTGCAGCAACTTGAAGACCTGATTCCGCGCATGACTCCGCGCCCCAAGGCGCTGATTGTCAATTTTCCATCGAACCCGACGACGGAGACTGTCGATCTGCCGTTCCTGGCACGCCTGGTTGAGCTGGCTCGCCAGT
>Ga0206872_10316_pt1 | contig 13104 bp, 15 predicted proteins | sample Alteio_BWOrgCont_34_FD_152906 | JGI IMG/M metagenome (GOLD analysis project Ga0206872, IMG submission 152906) | Enriched cells from forest soil in Barre Woods Harvard Forest LTER site, Petersham, Massachusetts, United States -... | ecosystem: Environmental > Terrestrial > Soil > Temperate forest >... | reverse complement strand
GCGCCAGGTTTCATCATCATCCTTGCCCTTTGCCGCCAACAATTGCTGCAGATATTTGTTCCGCACCGCATGGCTGCCCGATAGAGTTTTGTGCGTATAGGTGTTGGCCGCATTCGGCTCAATCCCCGGCGATGCGCCGCCGCAGATGATCGAGATGGAAGCCGTGGGCGCAATGGCGATCTTGTTCGAAAAACGCTCCATCACGCCGTAATCCGCCGCATCGGGGCAGGGGCCGCGTTCTTGCGCCAGCAGCGTGCTGGCTTTGTCGGATTGTTGTTTTATGTGGCGGAAGATGCGCGTGTTCCACACTTTTGCCATTGCCGATTCAAACGGAATGTTCTGGCTTTGCAGGAACGAATGGAAGCCCATCACGCCCAATCCCACCGAGCGTTCGCGCATCGCGCCATAACGGGCGCGGGAAATATCGTCGGGTGCTTTCTTGATGAAATCGCTCAGCACATTATCGAGGAAGCGCAAGCAGTCCTCAATGAAATGCGGGTGGCTCTGCCATTCCAGGAAAGTTTCCAGATTGACGGAAGAGAGGCAGCATACCGCCGTGCGTTGCTGGCCATGTTGATCGAGGCCGCTGGGGAGTGTGATCTCGCTGCACAGGTTTGACATCTTCACATTCAAGCCGGCCAGCTTGTGATGCTCAGGAATCGCGCGGTTCACATGATCAATGAAGATCAGATACGGCTCACCCGTTTCCACGCGGGCCGTCAGGATACGAATCCACAAAGCCCGGGCGTTGACACGGCGGATGACGGCATGATCTTTCGGGCTGGTGAGCGCCCATTCTTCATCCGCTTCCACGGCACGCATGAAGGCGTCCGGGATGACGATACCGTTATGGAGATTAAGCGCCTTGCGATTGGGATCGCCGCCGGTGGGACGGCGGATTTCGATGAATTCCTCAATCTCCGGATGGCTCACCGGCATATAAACGGCGGCCGAGCCGCGGCGCAATGAGCCCTGGCTGATCGCCAGCGTCAAACTATTCTGCACGCAGATAAACGGAATCGGGCCGGAGGTTTTGCCGTTGCGACCCACCGCCTCGCCGATCGAACGCAGATTGCCCCAATTGGTGCCGATCCCGCCGCCGCGCGCCGCCAGCCACACATTCTCCAGCCAGACATCGGTAATGCCCTGCAAACTATCGCCGGCTTCATTCAGAAAGCAGCTAATCGGCAAGCCGCGTTCGGTGCCGCCATTGCTCAGCACGGGCGTGGCGGGCATGAACCACAGGCGGCTGATATAATCATAAAGCCGCTGCGCATGTGTCGTATCGTCGGCATAATACATGGCGACTCGAGCAAACATATCTTGGTAGGACTCGCCGGGCATTAAATAGCGGTCGGCCAAAGTGGCTTTGCCAAAATCGGTCAGCAGGGCATCGCGGCTGCGATCAAGCTCTACCCGTGGTCCCCGCTCCACTTGCGCAAAATCGAACATAACCGGCCCTGTCCTTCGCTTTATCCCCAGCCTGTGGATAATTCTATGTGAATAGTGGGGATAACCTACCACATCTAGCGTTTATGAAGTGTGAGCCTACCATATGCTGAGGCGTTGAAAAGGGGTCTTGTAGGGTTCTTTCATTGCTTATTTAGCGCCGGGAACTCTTCCAACGCCAGTCCGTTTCTTTCATGTTCATAACTGGAAAAGGAACGTACCATGAACTGGGAGCAAATTAAAGGGAATTGGAAACAATTCACCGGCCATGCCAAGGAACGCTGGGGTGAATTGACCGAGGACGAACTCACCCGCGTGGCCGGCAAGCGTGACGCCCTAGTCGGTAAAATCCAGGAACGCTACGGCGTCGCAAAGGAAGAGGCGGAACGGCAGGTGAAGGATTGGGAAGGATCATTGCGGTAGAAGTTGATCCAAAAGGTTTTTCGGCCAAGCACCCTCGGTTCCAATGGGAGCCGGGGGTGTTTGCGTGGTGGACAAAACTATTATTGTGCTTGCTATTTACTACTTTGATTTGTAATAATAAAGGACAAACATTATAATCCCAGGAGGATGGAATGGGTTTACGTGAGATTACAATTCCAGAACTACAAACGATCCTCCACGCCCATTGGTATTGGACCCAGGGTGGCAGCAGCGGCCAGCGGGCGGATTTAAGCCACGCCAATCTGATACGCGCCGATCTGCGCGCCACCGATCTTGATGATGCCAATCTTTCCGGAAGCTGTCTTAAGCGCGCCATCTTGCAAGGCGCGCATTTGGCCAAAGCCGATCTGCGCGGTGCGGATTTGCAAGGCGCCGATTTACGGGCTGCCGATTTAAGCGGGGCTGATCTGACCGATGCCGATCTGCGGGGAGCCTGTTTGGAAGGTGCGATCCTGAACAAAAGCATCCTGACCGGTGCCGTCATGGATGAAGCCGCCCTGCTTCTGATTGAGCGCGCCAAAGGCGCTTTAACTACGGCTTAAAGCCAGCGCTGCCGCTAGATCGCCGCGCCACACCGGTACATCCTCCCACCGCCCACGCAATATATAGCTGGGATGATAAGTGGGCATGATCTGGACACCTTCCGCCAACCGGCACGGCACAAACTGGCCTCGCAGCTTCACAATGCCTGAAAGCCCTGTCAGCGCCCATAGCGGCGTGCGCCCCAAAGCGATCACGACACGGGGTTTGAGCTTGCGCAACGTTGCGGCAAGATGATCCAGCTCTCCGGCATATTCGGCGAGGCAGTAATCGGATGTACCGAACGGACCCCATTTCTCCGCCAGCTTTAAACCCGTGGCCGCCGCCTTGCGGCGTGAGGCGAAGAAATGACCGACTTTGTTCCCCGGCGGCTGATAGCGGAATACATTGGCGACCAGGCATTGGTTCCGCTCAATCCCCGCCGCGTGAAGATTTTCATCGAGCAATTTGCCGCTGCGGCCGACAAAGGGTTTGCCTTGCCGCACTTCCTCGGCGCCGGGTGCTTCGCCGACGATTACAACCCCTCCGGGCGCGCTCGGCTGCTGATAATCGACAAAGGGCAGGGCAGGACGCATGAAAAAACGGCTCCGGCAGGCAATCGCTTAGGAAAAGTGGGAATTGTTCTCAGACAGGGCAGCGAATTACACTCTCTTAACCTTATTTATGGCAGATTATGCAATAAATAATCCGCACATCACGGTTTCGGGGCAGAAAGTCAACAAGATGGCGCGTATTTTGATTGCCGAAGATGACAGCTCGATGCGGCAGTTCCTTAGCATCGCGCTGAAGCGCGCCGGTCATGAGGTGGACGCCGTGGCGGATGGCGAGGACGCCCTAACCGCCATCAATAACCGCGCCTATGACCTTCTGCTGGCCGATATCATCATGCCGGGCATGGACGGTATTGCCTTGGCCAAACGGGCTTCCTCCATCGTACCGGGCATGAAAGTGATGTTTATCACCGGCTTCGCCGCCGTGGCCATGGGCCAGAAAAAGATGGAAGAATCCGACGCGAAAGTGCTCTCCAAGCCCTTCCACCTGCGCGATTTGGTCGACCAGGTGGAAAAAATGCTGGTCAGCGCGGCAACAGCCTGATAAATCCCTGTCCCAGACCTCAAAAACGGGCGCGTAGCTCAGCGGTAGAGCATCACCTTGACATGGTGGGGGTCACAGGTTCAATCCCTGTCGCGCCCACCACGCTTCGCCTTCGGCTACGCATGGCGCAGCCATGCGAAGGCGATCTTAGGCGAAGACGGGCTGGCGCTTTCGAAAGCACGGCATTGCCTCACGGCACCATACGTACATTGACACCCTCTATTTTCGCGCCCTAGGCTCGTCCGGCATTCATTCTTGCAAAAACATCGGAGTCGCCGTGTCTAATGTTTCTAAAGCTTTTACCCGCGCCACCGAGCATCATCAGGCGGGGCGGTTGCCGCAGGCGTCCGGACTTTACCGGAAGATTTTGGCGGAAGATCCCAACAATCTCGCGGCCCTCAATAATCTCGCGATGATCGCGTCTCAGGATGAGGCGCTCGGGCTGCTCACCCGGGCCGTCAGCCTTAAGCCGGATTATGGCGATGCCTTATGCAATCTGGCCAAAACGCTGCATGCCCAGGGCAAGTTCGATGAAGCGGCTACCCGCTACAAACAAGCGTTGGACGTTACGCCTGACAAGGAAGAGCTTTATTTTTATCTGGGCGTTACGTTCCAAGCCCATGGCAATATCGATGAGGCTCTGGAGGCCTATCAAAAAGCCATTGCCCTGCAGCCGAACTTCGCGGCGGCGCTTTATAACCTGGGCGCTCTTTTGCAGCAGCAGGGCAAGGCGGATGAGGCGATTCCGTATTATGAGCGAGCGGTTCTCGTTCATCCCACGCTGACCGCCGCGCTGTATAATTTAGGCGCCATTCACACCGCCGCCCATCGCTACGCCGCCGCCGCCAAATGGTACCGCTGGGCCCTCGGCATTGATCCCACGATGGTGGGCGCCAATACCAACATGGTCACTCTTCTGGAAATGGAAGGGCGCCTGACCGAGGCAAAAATATTCCGCACCCGTGTGCCGCGTCCGCAGCCCTTGGCAATCGAAAACGCACCTACGCCACACCGTACCGTTCTGGTTTTATCAACCATGGGCGCCGGAAATGTGCCGATTGAGATGCTGCTGCCGCGGCAAACAACAACGCGCATCAAATGGTATGTGGATTATGCCACCGATGAGCAGGAACAAAACTTGCCGCCTTACGACATCGCCTTCAACGCCATCGGCAATGCCGATATTACCGAACCATCATTGGCGCGCCTCACGCGTTTTTATGAGCACCGTCCTTTCCTCAACGCGCCGCAGGCGGTGGAACGCACGCGGCGGGATTTGATGCCGAAGTTGATGGAAGGCATCCCGAATGTGGTGGTGCCGCCTGTCGTGAGATTGCGGCGTGATGAGGTGATGAATATAGATCTCGCGGCCAAATTAACGGCACTGGGCCTGACCTTCCCGATCTTGGCGCGGCCGCTTTCCACCCAAGGCGGGGAACAATTTGTTTTCATGGAAACGCCTGAGAAATTGGCGGAGATGACAATTTCGGATTCCGACGGGTTCTATTTCATCGCCTATCATGATTACAAATTCACCGACGGTTATTTCCGTAAATACCGCATGTTGTTCATTGACCGGAAACCTCATGCCTATCACCTCGCCATTTCGCAAAACTGGCTGGTGCATTATTTCTCGGCCGACATGCTGTCCGCGCCGTGGAAACGCGAAGAGGAAAAGCGCTTCCTGGAAAACCCCGCCAAGGCCATTGGGGAAAAGGCTATGGCGGCCCTGGAAGCGATTGCGAAACGCATGGATCTGGACTATGGCGGGATTGATTTTTCCGTGCTGCCGGACGGGCGGGTGTTGGTTTTTGAGGCCAACGCGACAATGTCGCTGCACCTTGTAGGTTCAGTCGAAGATTTTCCCTACAAGCATGTTTATGTCCCCGCCCTCGCCAAGGCATTTAATGACATGCTGGTGCGGCGGGTGGGGAAGTAATCGAAAAACGGAAGAATTACGGGCCCTGGGGTTTGGGGTCTGGAAGCTCTGGCGGAGTAGGTTGATCCATTGCGGTTAGCTTCCGTTGTGTCTGCATGATCGCGAAAGAAGCTTCAGTGAAAGCCAAGTTTCCTTGGGCCATTTCCTGTTCGGCAATTTCGACTAACCTATTCATTTGAGTTCTATCAGTTGCCGTGATGGTTATATTATGTGTCAGTTGAAACTCAATGATTTGAGCAAAAGTGCGGATTCCGTCGAGAATGCTTTCAGCAACAGTATTGTCAGGGGAAGATTTCGGATTGACGACGGCTTCATAGGCCGTGTTTTTAAATCCCTGCAGTTCTTCCTCTGGGGTTTGCGTCGCTTCGCTAAAGGAACCCAGGAAATCCAGGCTTCTGATATAGGCACGGATACCTGGCAGGCTCCCCTTCAGCGCGGCATCGTGAGCCAGCCTTTGGGCGTTGCGCAAAGGCAAGGAATCAAAACCCATATAAACCTCCTTCGGCTGTTGGTACGATTATGGCAGATTTTTTTAATTTATGAGAGCATTTGTATTGTTTGCAGTTATAAAAATAACGCCCCCAACACCGCATTCAGCCTTTGCCGTCCCGCCATTGTGGCTGTGAGGCGGGTTGGGGTGAGGGTGAGGAAGCCGCCTTTTATCAGGCGCTCAAGGCTTTGCGGATTGAGGAGGGCAGGGAAGGGGGCGCCGCCAATGGCCTCAATGCGTTCCACCGGCATGCCCTCCGCCAGCCGCAAACCCATCATCAGCAGTTCGGACAGCGCTTCCTCCTGGGTGATGGGGGTGAAAGGTTCCGCCCCATGCCCCTGCGCAGTCACGCGTTCTAGCCATGCCTCGGGCGCACGATGCGTGCGGGTGGCCATGCGGCCCTCTGGCAGGTTCAAACGTCCATGTGCGCCGGGACCGATGCCGATGTAATCGCCGTAGCGCCAATAGGTGAGGTTATGGCGGCTTTCGGCCCCTGGCTTGGCGTGGTTGGAGATTTCGTAGGCGGGCAGGCCGGCCTTGGTGAGGAGGGATTGCGTCGCCTCATAAAGATCGGCGGCGTCTTCCTCGGGCGGTACGGCAAGATCGCCGCGCTGGTGGAGCGTATGGAAAGCGGTGCCTTGCTCGATGGTGAGCTGATAGAGCGATAAATGTTCGCCTGCGTAATCAAGCGCGCGGCGCAATTCCACCTCCCACGCCGTCACGCTTTGGCCGGGGCGCGCATAAATAAGATCAAACGAAAAACGCGGAAAATGCCGCGCGGCAAGCTCCACCGCCGCCAGCGCCTCGGCCGCGCTGTGCCCGCGCCCGAGAAATTTCAGCGGCGCATCCTCCAGCGCCTGCACACCCAGCGACACGCGATTGACCCCGGCGCTGCGATAGGCGGCGAAACGGCCTGCTTCCACCGAAGTGGGATTGGCCTCCAGCGTGATTTCCAGATTGTCATCCGCTTTCCAATATTGCGCCACCGCTTCTATAAGCGCCGAAACAGTCGCAGGCTCCATCAACGAAGGCGTGCCGCCGCCGAAGAAGATAGAGGTGAGCGTACGGCCGGGCGTCAGCGCGGCATAATGCGCAAGTTCGGTGAGAAGAGCCTTACGCCACGCCGCGTGATCCACGCCCTCACGCACATGGCTGTTGAAATCGCAATAAGGGCATTTCGACAGGCAGAAGGGCCAGTGGATGTAGAGGGCGAAGCCGGGATTTGAAGATGTCATTATAACCGTACCGCCAACACCGTCTCATACTCCTCAAACCCATATTTCAAATAGGATTCCAGCGCTCCCCGGTTTTTGCTTTTCACAAAAATGCGCACCCACGGGAACCCCCGTTCGCGCATCAATTCGTTGAAGCGGGTGATGAGTTTTTTGGCGATGCCCCGCCGGCGCATTTCGGGGATGACGTATAGATCCGATATAAAGGCGAAGCGGTTAAATTCCGCCTGCACCAGGTAATCATCATCCTCATCCGTATAGCCAATCAGCGTGCCCACAATCCTGCCGTCAATTTCCGCCACCAGGATCAAGCCATCTTTGGTGACAACCCTGTGCATGAGATATTGGAGGTAAGATTCAATGGCGTCCTCGGTCGGCTGCACGGGATCCCCCACCACGGCGCGCTCATGATTTTGAACGCCGGTGATTGCGGCTTTTACGATGCCCCTGTGCTCTGATGGTTCAGCGAGGCGGATTAGCATGGGCTATCCTTTGGCGCAAAACATCCCGCCACCAATTGCCGAAACGCCGTTGCCCTATGGCTGATCCGCGTTTTGGCGTCGTGATCAATTTCGGCAAAGGTACGCGTGTCGCTTACTGGAATAAAGATAGGATCATAACCGAAGCCATGTTCTCCACGCGGCGGCCATGTCAGCGCGCCGGAGATGATGCCTTCGAATGTTTCCGCATGGCCATCAGGCCACGCCAGCGATAAGGCGCAGGTGAAGCAGGCAACAGAACTCTCGGGCGCGTCCGACAGAATAAGCGCGTGGTGCACGCGTTGCATGGCGAAGGCGAAATCTTTTTGCGGTCCGGCCCACAATGCGGAATGAAGGCCCGGCTTGCCGCCCAGCGCGGGGATGATCAGCCCGCTATCATCCGCCAGCGCGGGCAGATTGCTGGCTTTGGCGGCGGCTTTGGCCTTCAGTTCGGCGTTTTGGCGGAAGGTGAGGCCGGTTTCGGCGGGCTCGGGCAATCCCAATGATCCGGCGGAAGGAAAATGCTTGGCATATGGTGCCAGCAGCGCGGCAATTTCCCTAACCTTGCCGGCGTTATGCGTGGCAATCACCAACCTATCGCCGGTGAAGCGGCGAGGGGCCGTCAAGCCGCCTCCAGCGCGGCGGTTTGCAGTTTGGCAAGATCAACCGCTCCCTTGCGGGCGAGGCGCAGCAATTCCAGGAAATTTTCTTCCGAGAAGGGATTCGTTTCCGCCGTCCCTTGAATCTCCACAATGCCGCCCTTGCCGGTGAGCACGAAATTGCTGTCGGCCTCGGCATTGCTGTCTTCGGCATAATCAAGATCCAGCACCGGCTGGCCCTTATAGATTCCGCACGATACGGCGGCCACGCTATCCATCAGCGGCATGGTTTTGATCGCGCCGATTTTCTGCAAATGGCGGCAGGCGAGGGCGAGCGCCACGTATGAGCCGGTGATCGCCGCCGTGCGCGTGCCACCGTCGGCCTGCAGCACATCGCAATCCATCGTGATTTGCCGCTCGCCAAGCGCGGCGCGGTCCACGATGGCGCGCAAGGAACGGCCCACCAGACGCTGAATCTCCTGCGTGCGGCCGGACTGTTTGCCTTTGGCGGCTTCGCGGTCGGTGCGGGTGTGGGTGGAGCGCGGCAGCATGCCATATTCCGCCGTTACCCAGCCAAGGCCCTGTCCACGCAAAAACGGCGGCACGCGTTCATCCACGCTGGCGGTGCACAGCACATGCGTATCACCGAATTTTATCAGGCAAGACCCCTCGGCATGCTTGGCAAAGCCGGGCTGCAGGGTAACGGAACGCAAAGCATCAAAAGAGCGGCCGGAGGGGCGCATGGGGGTATCCATTCGGGAAGGTATGAGGAAACGCCCGGAGGGTTTAGCGGGTTAAAAGATGAACAGCAAGGGCGCAGCCATTATTCAACCGAACCGCTTGTTACCTATAGGCCACTGCCGACGATTGGGAGGGGTATATTTTGGGGGGCGTACCGCATCTCGAAACCGGGCTTGGAGAACAGCCGTAAACCGTTTTTCATAGTCAGACTGCGGACCTGGTCCATTAATTTGACCAAGCGTGCTTTCTAATGTGGAGGTTCTGGCCCGCAAGGAATGCGACATGTTATTTTCTACCCTTAACCCTAAGTTTGATTGTTACAGTATTATTATCCCTAAATTAAAGTACAACCTGCAAGCAAGGGGTTTCTTCAACGTTTACCTTGAACATCCCGCCAAGCTCCCTACATTCTATCTCCATGTTGATTGATCTTGATAAACGCTCGCGGGAGATTCTGCGGCATGTGGTGGACGCCTATGTGGAGGTGGGGGAGCCTGTTGGCTCGCGCACGCTTTCGCGGCGGCTTGGCATGTCTTTGTCGCCCGCCACCATCCGCAATGTGATGGCGGACCTGGAAGAGCAGGGGCTGCTGTTCGCGCCGCATACCTCGGCCGGAAGGCTGCCCACCGAGGCGGGGTTGCGGCTGTTTGTCGACGGCATCTTGGAAATCGGTGCGCTGTCGGCGGAGGAACGGGAGAATATCGACGCCCAATGCAATGCCAGCGGCCGTAGCCTGCCGGAGGTGCTGGGCGAGGCCAGCGCCGTGCTTGCAGGCCTTTCCGCCTGCGCCGGCCTTGTGCTGGCGCCTAAGACCGACAGGCCCTTGCGCCACATCGAATTCGTCAATCTCGGTCCCGGCCGCGCCATGGTGGTGCTGGTGACGGACGATGGGGTGGTGGAGAACCGTATCGTTGAATTGCCGCTGGGCCTGCCCGCCTCGGCCCTTATCAGCGCCACCAATTATTTTAACAATCGGCTGATCAACCGCACGATTGAAGAGGCGCATGCCGCCATTCGTGCCGATATCGAGGCCCAGCGCACCCAGCTTGATGAATTGTCAAAACGGGTGGTGGAGGCTGGACTGGCAAGCTGGGCGGGCAGCGGTTCCACCGGCCATCTGATCGTCCGCGGCCAGGCGCGGTTGCTGCAGGATGTTGAACAAATCGGCGATCTTGAGCGCATCCGGGCGCTGTTCGAGGCGCTGGAAACCAAGGAAGCCATTATGAAATTGCTGGATGCGGCGGGCACGGCCGAGGGCATTCAGATTTTTATCGGAGCGGAAAATTCGCTCTTTTCCCATGCCGGCTGTTCCCTCATTGTGGCCCCGTACCGCAACAGCCGGGAGCAGATCGTGGGAGCCATCGGCGTGCTGGGGCCGACACGAATTAACTATGCCCGCATAATTCCGATGGTGGATTACACGGCAAAAGTGGTAAGCCGGCTGATCGGCTAGCAACGCAAGCTTTAGGTAACGTCATGAACGACCCCAAATCATCCCCCTCCGAGGATATTGAGCGCGATCCGCCAGACACCGCTCCCGTGCCGCCGCCCGGGGCAGACGCCGAGGCTGGTGACCGTGTTACAGCGCTGGAAGCGCAGGTGGCCGACCTGCGGAATCAGTTGCTGCGCGCCCTGGCCGAGGCTGAAAACACCCGCCGCCGCGCCCAGAAAGAGCGCGAGGATACCGCCAAATACGCCGTCAGCGCCTTTGCCAAGGAGCTGGTGGGCGTATCGGACAATTTACACCGGGCGCTGGAAGCTGTGCCGCCGGAGGCGGTGCAGGAGAATGAATCAGTTCGCACGCTGATCATCGGCATTGAGGCGATCGAACGCCAGCTTGCCGCCGTTTTCGAACAGGCGGGAATCCGCAAGATTGAGCCGTTGGGTGAAATGTACGACCCGAATTTTCATCAGGTGATGTTCGAGGTTGAAAACACCGGCAAGCCCCCCGGCACCATCGTGCAACTGCTGCAAGCCGGCTACATCATCCACGACCGCCTGCTGCGCGAAGCCATGGTCGGCGTGGCACGGGGTGAGCCGGCGCAAAGGAAGAAAGTGGATACGGTGGCTTAGGGCGGTTTATCGCCTTGCTAGAACGGCGCTGTCATGCCGGGTGGCGGCTCGCGGACGTCGGCCAGGATTAGTCAACTCCTCTGACATAATATCCTTCAACGGCCCGGCGATATCCATTACCCATGCTCCATATCCCGCCTCAATCAGTGCCGTCACAACGGTATAAAGCGGCCCGTACTCCTCACCTTTGCCGATGCCGGCCAGCCGCTCATATTCGGCCTTCGCAACTCTTGCAATCGCCGCTTCTTGCCCATGTTTTGCCAAGATGGCACATGTTTCCCCGGTCGCCAGCCTGCTTAATGTTTCACTCGGTTGTGAGCTTTCTATCAAAGCCATGAATCGCGTAGCGCGATCATAAGCTGTTCCATTTGAAGACATTCCTCGGTCATTTTCTATCAAGAATCTAAGAGTCGGATCTGACCTAAAGCCTACCAACGCGTCCTGCATGAGTCGTACCCAGCGCCAAATCGTGACGCCTTTATATTTTGCAAGCAGATCCATGCCTTCTAACATCCTGCCTTCCTGGGACACTGCACCCAACGCTTCAGGTTCGGAAAAAGCCTGCATGACCAAGCTGCCTGTTGATGGATGGTCTTCAGGAAGACGGCCAAGAATGGTCATGGTGCTATGGACATTACCCATCTGCCACAAGGCAAGGCGGCCGGAACGATTCTCAACGATCTCTGCAAACACCATCATGCCACGGTGACTCATTGGCCTTCCAGAAACATCTCCATTATTGGCCGCAAAAAAAGCATGGACCCGTTTACGACGTGTCGTCGCAATTCTATCTTCTATCGACATGGATTCTTCTATCGACACGGATCTCATTGTTATTCCCCCATCTAACATTCCCCAGATGGCCCACCCATCCATCCGAATTTTGCATGGTCATAGCATGGGCTCTGCCGCCCGTAAACATAAAAGTTGTATTTATATATTTGATACGCCAAATATTAGTCATCTGGACATATTGGAGAACTTTATGCCTTTACCCCTCCCTTAACCCCTCCCTCAAGGGGAGGGGAATAGTGGGTCGTATGTGCCAACCTGATTCCCCTCCCCTTGAGGGAGGGGTTAAGGGAGGGGGCCGCCCGCGCGGCTCGCTGGGGCTTGTTCGGCGGTCAGGGGGACCGGCTTTAGTTTCTTAATTAACTGCCGGATCTTGGCGAGGATGGTTGTTTGCGGCGCGCGGTGGTGTCTGGCGAGGCCGCGCTGGTTGGTGATCAGGTTGCTCCAATCAACAATCTTTAGCGCCCCGTCACGATCACCCCACAATGTTCCCGGCGCGGCCATCAGGCGCCGGGCGGCTTCGCCGCCGGGAATCGGGCTTTGCCGGCCGGCCGCGTTTTCGTAAACGGGAAGATTGCCGAACAAAATGGCCAATTGCATTTCGCCGAGAAGCCGCGGCCCCACATTTCCCTGCAACTGGGGAACGATCTCACCCAAATTGATCAAAACCCGTTCCGAGGCGGCTGTGGCCATAAAGGGTTCTCTCTCGCGGTGAGCGCTTTATCTTAGCAATGTCCTATGCCGTTTGCCGCATGACGGGAAAACCATTCGGCTTCCTGCTGCTGCGCCGGCTGCTTGCCCGCCACTTCCTCGGCGGCCAGGGCGGCCAGGCTGACGAAATGGGCAAGCTCGGACATGTTATAGGCGGTGGCGTCACGTGCCAAGCTGTCGAGGCATAATTTTATAGCCATAGCCAATTCGCGGCGTTGCTGATCCATGAGGAAGCCCCTTTTTAGCTGGCGAGCGAAAGAAACTCTGTCATCGGCGGCGTTCTACCGTTCGATCATCTCTGTTTAACCCGGCAGCTCTTAAAACTATGTGAATTGACCGCTGCATTTACTGAGACAAAAGCTGGGTTTGCTGTAGAATCGGCGAACATAATTTAAGTAAAATCTTATCGATCCTTATCGAACATTAAATGGTAGTTCTTTCGTATATGGCCATATCTTAAAAGCTGTGACTTTTTCTTGGGCCAACCACCCACTTGAGGTCTTTTGCCGAAGAGGGCAGC
>Ga0206872_10315_pt1 | contig 13105 bp, 19 predicted proteins | sample Alteio_BWOrgCont_34_FD_152906 | JGI IMG/M metagenome (GOLD analysis project Ga0206872, IMG submission 152906) | Enriched cells from forest soil in Barre Woods Harvard Forest LTER site, Petersham, Massachusetts, United States -... | ecosystem: Environmental > Terrestrial > Soil > Temperate forest >... | reverse complement strand
TTTATTGCCGTAACCTTTCTCCAGCAGGATTTGCCCGTTTTTGGCTACCAAAACCGATCCGTTAAATTTATGCACCTGGTTATAGCCTTCTAACAGCGAGTCTAATTTTTTTGCCGCAGTTTGGGCAAAACCAGTTTGTATCGACCCGAAGGCCAATGCAATTAAAAGAACTTTTTTCATGTAATTTGTTTTTAAGTGTTTGTACTTGTGGATTTTAGGATGAGATTTCCCTCATTCATTTTTAATGAATTTTTCAATATTTTTTTGATAAGCCTCCCCCACCGATAATTCTTTGTCTTTTATCCAGACGCTCCGTTTTTCAATTTTGGTTATTTGTTTTTTTGCTACCAGGTACGACCGGTGGATTCTAATAAACGCTACTGCCGGCAACAATGTCTCCGCTTCGGTCATCGTAAGTCGTGATACGATATTGCTTCCGACCAGCACGAACCGCACATAGTTTCCCACGCTCTCTGCATATAAAATATCGGCGAGATCCACACGTACCTGTTCGTACCCGCTTTTGATAAAGATCGATTGGGTAGCTGCCGTTATCCCATGGTTCTTCCGCAATTCATACTGCTCATGCGCCTTATTGCAAGCCTTTAAAAATCGCGGCAGCGAAAATGGCTTTAATAAATAGTCAATGGCGTCCAGCTCAAAGCTTTGCACCGCATGCTCACTATATGCGGTGGTGAATATCACCATAGGCGGGTTCGGTATCGACTTTAAAAAATCAATACCTGAAATATCCGGCATTTTAATATCCAGGAATACCAGGTCGGTTTTATGTTGTTGCAGGTGCTCCATCGCCTTAAACGAATTGGTAAAGCAGGCTTCTATTTCGATAAAAACCACATGCCCGGCAAGGCTTTTTATCACTTCCAGCGCTATGGGTTCGTCGTCTATGGCTATCGCTTTAAGCATTGCTGTGTGTTTAATTAATCCACTTTTACTGTTAAGCTCGCAACAAATTCATTGCCCTGTGCCCCATACACAAGCTGGTGCCTGCCGGGGTAAAGCAGCGATAAGCGTTCCTTAACATTGTTCAACCCGATACCCGATTGCCCGTGTTCGGGGTTATTACCAGCTGATAGATGAATACTATTACGCACCTCAAAATTGATGTTTTGATCGTCGCAGTCCAATTTAATTTTTATCCACGATTTTTGGGTTAAACTAACCCCATGTTTAAAAGCATTTTCAACAAATGGAATCAGCAGCATGGGGGCTATCCTGTTATTGCATTCCTTTTCGGTAATGTCGTCTGCTATCACAATATCCGGCGAAGTTTGGGTGCGCAATTTTTGGAGGGAGACGTAATTTTTCAGGTATTCGATTTCCTTTTCCATCCCAATATAATCCATCGTGTTTTCATGCAGCATAAAGCGCATCATATCACCCAGCTTTTGTATACCCTCAGCCGTGCGTGTTGAACCTTCGATCAAAGCCGTGCCGTACAGGGTATTCAGGGCGTTGAACAAAAAGTGCGGATTGATTTGCGAACGCAGGAATTGCAGGTCGGCTGTTGACTTTGTGAGCGCCTGTTCCATGCCTGTTAACTGCAAAATCTTGTCTTTACGGTGCTGAAAATAGAGCCAGGATATGGGGGTTATCACCAAAACCTGTGCGGCCCAGCAAGTAAATAAAAATGAGAAGGACCAATTGCCGCCCAGGAAAATACTGAAAAGCAGGGTATAAACAAAGGACCGGAACAGCAGCGGGCCCAAAAAAACCCAGTTAGCAAATGAGCTATTGCCCTTTCGGGGAAATAACACATAAACGTTGGTATAAAAAACAAGCGCCAATGGGGGAGTAAGCGCGAAATAATAAGCATAAAAAGCACCGTTGGGCGCCAGGTTAAATACAGCGTAAAATACAGAAGTTAAAAAAAACAGAAAGGCAGAGAAAGTGGCCTTGTTAGAGATCATGATGTGGTAATCGCGCCGCACTGCATGTTTTTCTATGTAACCAATAACTATCTCGCGGAGTACTGCATATATAATATAAGCGCCTGTAAAAAACACGGCCGCATCCAAACCTCCGAAAGTGTTTTTAAAAGGTTGGGGATGAGAGCCAAACGTTAGCGGATAGGTAAATAGCGTATTATCAGTCCGGTAATACGGATCGGTATAAAATGAGAGAAAGTTGATTCCCGGCCCGATAATGTAAACGATAACTATTGCCTGTAAAATAGCACCTAAAAATATAAACACCGACTTTTTGCCGGCAGGCGACAGGCATAAAGCGATGAGCTTATTAATCCGGAAGTATGCGAGCAGCAAAATCAGAATCGACGCCACCTGGGGGAACAGGACACGGGTATAGTAATTAAAAGACTGATGTTTACTTATGAAAGGGGCTGCATAATGTGCGTTAAACTGCTGCGGCGATAGGCGAAATATTTCCCATACATACCTGGCAATAAAAATTACCGCAATGATGCCTACCAATGTTGCTTCGTGCTGACGCCATCTTATTTTCATTTCTTTAATTTTTGAACAATATTAATATATACTGCAAAGCACTTTTCGAAAATGTGACGAAGCAGTATAAAAGTGGGACGGAAAATGGATGTTTGGGATATTTGCTGATGCCAGCAATACTAAGAAGTGCCCGGGAAGGCTTTTTGTCTGATATGATTTTTAAAAATTTCTCATCGCATGTAATCATCATTTAACCCTTTGCCGCTGAGAATTAGCGGTATATATTTTTCGACCCTTAACTCGCGGGTTTTGGATTGTTTGGGTGCCGCAAAATGCAGGAGGTATGCCCGTTGCCGGCCTGGTGTTAATGCATAAAAAGCTTTTTTTAAGGCAGGCATAGCATCCAGTTTAAGTTGAAATTCTTCGGGAACGATGAAGTCTGCCGTCGTTTTAAGTTTTACTTTCAAACCGGCTTTTTCCACCTCGATGGCTTCATAAATATAAGCCTTAAGGATGGGCTCCATTTCCGCTATTTCCCGGACACTGCTGAACTTAACCCACCGCCCCGACTGCGTATTCTCCCCTGGCGCAATCAGGATATGCTCGGCATCGTATAACAAGGCGCCTTTGAAAAAACTAAGCGCACAGTGGTCTTTTAATTCGCCTATGATAACCACGTTACTATTGTGAAACATGTAACAAGGCTGCCCCCACTTCAATTCTTCGGTAAGGCCACAATCGAGACAGATCGCCCTCAATTTCTCCAGTTCGTCCTGCCACTTTTCGGCTTTGCTTAAAAAATCATTAACATTAGGATCCATATTGTTTATTTATACTGCCACCCCAAGGGTCTCGTTTAAAGAACGGCCCCGACGGAAAGACCGTTAATTTACCTATTCTCATAGAGATAATGAAAAATTATCTGGAGCGCATCAATGCAATGCGCCTGCCAGTGATTGTCGAAGCCAAACTTGAACAGCCATATTGCATTTCCCATCGCCTCGAGGCTTTCGTTGTCGAATTGCATCAGCGTCCTTTTAAGATCGCGGTAAATATCTCCTAAATCGTCTGTCAAGTCTCCCGTTCCGATCTCAGCCGCGTTCACATCGTCGAAAGGGTTGAGAACCGTCCAGTAATATGAAAATGCTACCCTGTCACTAATAAATTTCACAATTGCCCGCATTTGCTCGTCAGGCACATCTGTATCAAATTCTTTGTCGTGGTCAATGAAAATATTTGGCAACTTGAGCCCCAGTGCATACAGCGTCAGTAACTGGCCGTGTAATATTTCAAGAAATTCTTTTGGATTGTCGCAGTGTCGTGTTTCTATTAACAAACAAAATTCCCTCGCGGCTTCAACAAAATCCACGACTGCTTTTGAGGCCAGCACTTGTTCAAGCGATATTCTAACTTTTTCTTTCATAATCTGGTATGGGTAATTGTGCTACGCCCTCGAGAAAACCATGGAACACCAGCCGCCCTACTTCATCTCTCCGCAAGGACGCGCAAGCACATACCCGCCATTTTTAATAATAGGCGCCGACCGTGCGATTTCCGCAGCCTGATCAAGCGATGCTGCTTTTATGATCATAAAACCACCCTCCGTGGTATCGGGAAAATGATAGTCATGAGCCCCATCAGCATCGATCCGTTTTCCATCAGGCTCCAGCGGATAGCCGCCCTCTAAATGCTCCCCTTTTATAAGCTCCGCCATCCAGCCGCCCCAGGCGGCCCTATGTTTTTCCTGTGCCTCTTTTTCTGCCTGGCCGAGATTCTCGTACCGGAGCGCCATATTTCCGCCGTAAAATGCAAGCAAGTACTTTTTCATAAGTTTTACATTGGTATCAGGCAAAATTAGGAAAACCCGGAACACAATTCTGCGCGCCGGGCTCACTTCTGTAAAAAAAATTTTAGACAAGCCCTTATCAATTTAAAATTGCCCGGAAGGTTTTGGCCTGATTTTCGCTTTGCGATTAAAGAACTATCCCATAAATAAATTTATGCCGGTGGTAAGCATCCTCTTCTGGGCATTTTTTGCATCGTATGTCATTCATATCCTTGATGAAACGCTGCTCAACGGCGGCTTTGTCCGATGGATAGCGGAGAATTTTTGGCCGACGTATCACATGCGGATGTTCTTTTGGTTCAATGCGGCATTTATTGTGGCAATCGCGGTTGGCAACATACTGTTTGACAGTTTTAGCGGCCATTGGGTTATCCTGCCGCTCGTTTTTGTGGCTGGCTTTGTCACCCATGTGCTCACCGTCCATTTATATTGGACCATTCGCCTCAACACTTATTCACCGGGCCTGGTTACCAGCCTGCTTTATGTGGTCATCTTCTATCTCCTGATCAGATATGGAGTTGATGGCGATCTCATTAGCGCTAAGGATTTCACTATCGGAACGGTGGTGGGTGTGGCAACGCTGGGCGCGTTCCTGACGGTGGGGCCGACTGTGCTTTTTCCCCGACTCACACGCCGGCGTAAATAACGGGCCTGTTATTCCGTTTGGATTAGTTGGCCAGGATAAATATCATACCTGGCGAAAGGCTGAAATACCTGGACAATAAGTAACTAATTTTTTCAATCAGTTTTTGAGAAAAAATAGATTAAATTTAACAGTCGAATTTCGGCGCCCGCAATCCTGACTTTAATCACAAAACAGCATAATTTAAAAACGAAATGAGTCACGTAATCAGAACATCGTACAAAGAATCCTTAGAAATTATATCTCCGCAGGAAGTAGAAAAAATTCGTGCTCAACGAAAATGGCAAACTGTGGAGGTTAAAATTACACCTGCAGACCTGGTTAAAAATATCAGGTTTTTAAACGATGCCGTTGTTTTGCGGCAAAGCCCCGAAGGCGTTCCGCTGATGACCACCACGGCTATTTACGGACCAATTCGCCCCGGCATGAAAGTAACCTTAAATCCCTGGGAAGGTACCGGAGTAAGGGTGATTGAAGAAAATTGCATAGAAGAATCATTGATTAAGAAGCTGGAAGATTTGGAACGGAAAGCTTCAAAACCTAAAGCGGCCAACGCCGTAACCGTTCGTGCCAACTGGGTTAGCAGCAAGGATGGAGGGATGGTGCCAAGCCTGGATGAAGCAGCAAATGTATTCGGTAATACCGGATCGTTATACGTAAACGAAAAAGCTGTGATTTTACCGGTGCTTGATGTAACGCATCCCGACTATCATCAAACGCTTGCCTTTTACGGGGGCAAACTCCTTATGCCCGATGAAGAATTTTGTATGGGCTTTGACAAAATACTGTTTGGCATGGAGTACAATACGGTATTACCCGATTATATACGCAACTACGCGATGTCGCCTTTTGGCGGCGGTGGTATGTTTGTTGAACATCATCCGTTTCCGCATATTTTTCTGCCCCGGCCAACAAAAAAAGGGGAGGTATTTTGCGAGGCTAAAGTTACATTAGGCCACAAGGTTAAAAATCCCAAAGATAAAATCCCAAAAGTTATATTTACTACTTTCAGGGTTCCTTCTGATGGATCAGCCATTGCCATTAAACCATCTGCAATTCATAACGATAGTTTTACAAACGGAAGGTTAGCCGTTTTTGTGGCAAACACCGCGGCAGATACGGTAGCCTTTAGAGAAACATCGCCCTTTAAAAATATCAGTGTAAAGGATAAGTGAAAAAATTAGGGCTTGCGTTGCCGGAATGCTGCTAAGTTAAGGAGCCGCCCTGATTTAGCCCCCTCTAAATCTCCCCCGGTAGGGGAGACTTTGGCTTCGCTGGCGTTTATTTTTTTTCGGCCTTTGCTGGTGTTATCGCCAAAAAACCGGCATCTCCGGATGGTTTTTATCACAAATCTAATTTACGAAACGGCGGGAACCGGCTGTGAGAAAACTCAATGGGCACAACGGAAACGCCTGACATTTCCGTTTTTTGCGAAAAATGTTTACCCTGTGCCTGCAAAAGTATACGCTTTTACCCGGGTTTTGGCTGCCCGTGCTGTAATGGTATTGTGGCACAGTATTTAGCAGTATTAAAGTACAATTTGAAAAACCTGAAATGAAAAACACATCAACTAAAACAAGCATCACACTAAAAGCAATTCAAAAAGAACTGAAGGCAATTTTAGAAAACGATATCAGAATGTTTACCGCGCCGCAGTACGTAAATAACAGGAATGCAGCTTTCCTGCAATTTATTGCAGCCTAATAATTCTGAACTCTTTGGCGATTCGCCTCACCACCATGTATTTAAAAGATCAAATAAGGCGATCCCTGGTGTGTGGCGCAGATTCTTCGGGATATGCCGGGACGAAGTGGGACCAATTATTTTTTTAAGCTTAGTGAGAACCCTATATCGCTGTTCCTTATCTCATAATCTTTGAATTCCGTTTGCCTGATAAAAGACTCAAACTCCGTTCTGCTGTATGCGCCGCTTCTTTGGATAGCGCCGGCTATGTATGCCTTTAGCCCCGTTAAGCCCATATTTTCGGCAATCTTTTTCGTCGCCTTCATAGTCGCTTGCCTGTTCAGGTCCAGAATCAGGACGGTACCACCTGGTTTTAAAACGCGGTGCATTTCCTGTAATGCTTTAAGCGGATCTTTAAAGTTTTTAAATGCAAGCACGCAAATAATAAAGTTAAAGGTATCTGCATTAAAAGGCATGCCCGAAACATTTCCCTGCAGGAAATCAATTTTAACACCAGCTTCCTTTGCATTCCTGGTGCAAATTTCAACAAGGTCCTGACTAATATCCATTCCGGTTATTTTATATTTCCCAAGTTTAGACAGCTCAATTGAAAGATAGCCGGCGCCCGGTGCAATTTCAAGTACAGCATCCCCCTCGCTGATATACTTCGCCGCTTCCTTTGCCTGCTCCTTCATCTCTCCGATGCGATGTTCACGGGTCAGTTTGTCATAATATGCAGCTTGTGCGCCTTCAATTCCTAAATCTTTGAAACGCTTGAAAAACTTCATCATAGTATTTGGGGTGTTTTAATTTTCGTCGTTACAAATGTATTTAAGGGCCTCTTTCTATAAACAATAAATAGGTTAGTTGATTGTAAAAGTCGGTGAACAAAGGGAAACAGCAGGTGAAGTTTTGGGAGATATTTTACCATACCGGTAAGTTGTGGCTCCCATCCCGTGGGGCGCCTGGTTTGGCACGGCGTCTCCGTTGGCGACAACACAAAACAAGGGTTGGAAAAATACTGCCTAAAACCTTTTGATCTCAAACGATGCGAGGGAGACTTTGGTTTTTACATGAATTTTGTTTTTGGCCGATGCAAAGCCGGGTGTTTGATAATGACCCTCCTCCTTTTTTTCAAACCCGTTAAGTTCTGTGTCGCCAAGAGTCGATTCAGTTTCCACCTCGCATGCAGCATCTTTGGGAATGCTTATCTCCACACCTGCTACGGATGATGTTATATCAAGGTAGGTATCGGGTACAGTTGGCTTTAATTTCGCCTTGAAGGCCCCGGCCGTACAATTTACCTTCAGGTTTCGGATTTTAAACGCAGAAAAATCAAAATCAGTTGCCGAAGCAGCCGTTACAAGGGTAATATCCCAAACGGGATTGGGGTTCAGGCTCATGGTTACACCTAAACTATCGGTATGTTTTTCATTGCTATATTCCTGCTCCATCTTAAAGTTGACAATGTGTACAGAGTCTTCGGTGCTTTGCGACAATGAGAAATGCCGGGTGCTGTCACCCAATTCAGCGTGGAACAGTTTGCCGGTAGTATCTGATAATACAAAAACACAGGCAGCGCCGTCAATATTGAGCTGTGCGGCTTTTATGCCCGGCTGATAATCGGCATTGAACGAGCGGGCACCTGTGGCAACTTTGCCCCCGTCATTTTTCGGGGCATGGCCCAAACGGCAGCCGGCGAATAAAGCAGCGCTAAGCAGTAAAAAGAGGGCGGGGTTTTTCATGTGGTGTTTAGTTTTTTGCAAGGGGAAATTAATGTATTTTATCAAGAAAATCAATTTTTCCGAAGGCCGAAGCGGAAGAAATTATATAAACGGCGATTTAGCCGTTACCAAAGAGGCTGCCCTGCATTTTGTTTAAATATTAAGCAAAAAGATTGTATGCTATCAAAGTTCAGCCGGTCAATTTTTATTGTCAGATTTTTATAATACCGCTTTAGTCCTCTGTGTTTTTTTAATTGGGTTTTATAAAATTAAAATATAAGGCTATAAATTCGATCTCACACATCATCCACCCCCTTCCCATCCAAAATTTGCGGTATATATTTTTCAACCCTTGCCTCGCGGGTTTTAGATGTTTTTGGTTGAGAAAAATAATACAGGTATCCCCGCTGCCTTCCCGGGGTTAATGCCTCAAAAGCGGTTTTCAGGGCAGGGATATGGTCCAGTTTACTTTGAAATTCCGCAGGGACGTCATATTGTGCCGTCGTTTTATGGATCACCTTCAAACCAGCTTTTTCCACTTCAATAGCTTCATAAATATATGCCTTCAATACGGATTCCAGATCAACTATCTCCAGCACATTGGCGAACCGTACCTGGCGCCCCGACTGTACGTCCTTGGTTTGCTGGATCAGGATACCGTTGGGATCAGTTAACAAAACGCCCTTGAAAAAAAGGTACGCACAGTATTCTTTAAAGCCATGTATTAATACGATGTTTTGATTGTTCAGCGTGTAGCACGGACAACCCCACTTCAATTCTTCAGTGAGCCCGCAATCAAGCGCGATCATTCTCAATTTCATGTATTCTTCCTGCCATTGTGTGGTTTTATTAAAAAACCAGTCGACCTTGGGATTCATTGTATTCATCGCACACTATTTTAATTCGTTTACTAATTCTTGTAACTTTTGGTTTTTACCTTTTCAATTGCCACGGCGGGTAAACCGGTGTTACCGCTTTGTTTTGAAAGATTGAATTTCAGCCCGGTTATTGCCCATTGACTATTGTTTTTTGTGACTTCTGCATCATAGGTCCCCTCTACTGTCCAAACGTCCTTATCAATAAAGTGATCTGCCTTACCGTTGCAATGCACATTAGCGATGTTGCCTTGCCGGGTTACCTGAAAATCTGAAAGTTGATGCTGGGTCATGTCAAAACCCGGAAGGAAGCCCTTCCAGGTTTCAATAATTTGGGCAGATGGCAATGTAGCGGCCGGACTGCCAGACAAAGAAGAGTAGTCGAGCAATACATTGTCCGCCATTGCATTTTCAACCTTTTTCCAGTTACGCTCATCAGCGCCGTTGAAAACAGCTGATATTGCCCGGATGATTTTTTCGTTTTCCATTTTTCACTGATTATGGATTTATGTTTTCGCAGCGTCTTTTGCAAGGTACCGATCATAAAAATACCCTGTGCCTTTTGCATCGATTCTACCTACAATTGCCTGTACCGAACTTTTACCCAATTCCAGGTTCGGTCGCAAATGATAGTGTTCCCTTGCTCCTACCGGAAGGTCAGTTCGATCTTCTTGATTTAGGTTGGCTATTTTCATTAAAAGCCTGGCAAAAGATCTCAGTCCTTCCGGGTCGCCGTGAATTAATACTTCCTGCCATTTTTCTATCTCGCCTTCAAACTCGTCTTCGTTATCTGCAACCAAAATGTCCAAATGACCTGTAATTTCGAATCCGTAGTATTTCTTCCTTGGCATATTAAAATATTTACTTGCTAATTTACTGAAATAATTTTTCTATCAGCCGGCCTCAAATACCACGATAACACCGTAAGGGTTAGCAGCAGCGCGGAGGGCCATATTTCACCCGCCGGATCGCCTGATGCCACATGCGAAAATATCGCTCCCGACATGATAAAGAAAAAGCCTGCATAGGCCCATTCTTTTAACAAAGCAAATTTAGGGATAAGCAATGCCACAACTCCCAAAATTTTCCAAATCCCAATTATTGTCAGAAAATAGACCGGGTAGCCCAAATGTGTGATACCATATACTCCGGGCGGCGCCAGGGCCCCCTTGGCTTCCGCCTTCGATAATTGCAATGCTGCAGTTGCTGCCATTCCCAATGAAAGCCAAAGGGTGGCAATCCAGTAGATGATTGTTTTGCTCTTTTTCATAACAGGTTATTTTAATTTGTTTACGATTTACTGTGCCCGGCTGTGTGCGATAATTATCCACCAGCCGGTGATCTCAAGTCAAAAGTCGTAAGTCCTAAATAAAAAGAACGAAAATGACTTAGGACTTACGACTAAAGACTATTGACTTAACACTACCAGGTCTGCTTAATAATGTTGAACATCCAGCGGATGCCAAAGCGGTCTTTGCAGGTACCCCAGTATCCCCAGAATTCATCATGCGGCGTTACACCTTCTGTTCCGCCTTCTGATAGTGCTGCATACAGCCTGTCAGCTTCTTCTTTGCTGTCGGGACTTAAACTGATGGTAAAGTTGTTTCCTTCCACCAGTTTTTGTCCCATGCTTTCCAGCATATCGGTGCCCATTATTTGTATGCCGCCAAGTATGGGTAGCGCCACGTGCGCTATTTTGCTTTGGTCGGCTTCGGGCAGTGCCGGCGCGCCGGGCTGCTGGGGTGCGTCTTTGAACCGTGTAAGATTGGAAAATTCTGTTCCAAAAGCTTTTTTGTAATGGTTAAATGCATCTTCGGCATTGCCCATAAAGTTTAAATAAATTGCTACGCTTGCCATTGTTTTTGATTTTTATGATTAATAAATTTTGTGAATTAGTGATGTCGGTCGCCTCACCCTGCCCTCTCCAAGGGAGAGGGTTCTAAAAAGTCCTCTCCCTTGGAGAGGACTTTTTAGCTATCGGGTTAGGTGAGGCCAAAATGTTTATTGATTAACTGCAATGATTTTTCTGTCAGCCGGCCTCAAATACCACGATAACACCGTAAAAATGGCCAGGAAAAACGGGGCAATTATTTGCACTTTGATATCATTGCTTGCGATATGCGAAATCACAGCGCCTGTCATCGTAAAAAATATGCCTGCATACGCCCACTCCTTAACCAGTTTAAACCCAGGGACCAGTATGGCAATTACGCCCAGCATTTTCCAAATGCCGATCAGCGCGATAAAGTAAGTGGGGTACCCCAGCGGTTTAAAACCCTCTATTGTTTGTTTCATCAGCAGGGCCTGTGTCAACCCGCCAAAAAAAATACAAAAGGACAATACTCCTGTAATTATCCAATACCAAATTAATTTTCTCTTTTCCATTTTTAGTTTATTTTAAAGTTTTTAATAGTTGTTCCATCCTGTTATGCGCGTAATTTAAGCCCTGCGCAAAGGGCAGCTTCAGCAACTCGTCGCGTTGTGCAGCCGACTCGTATATCACGTGCATATTTATTTTGCTGGTGTCGTCAGTGAGTTTTTCAAATTCTGTTATCTCCAGCTGGACGCCAAACGGCACATTGTCCATTTCAAATGTCCGGGTGATTTTTTGGTTAAAGATAACTTCATGGAAAACGCCATTAGCCTGAAAGGCCACATTCCCTTTTGGGTCGCTTGTTTCAAACAGGTAGCTGCCATGCTTTTTACATTCCAGTTTCAGCACTTTCGTACCCATCCATTGCGCAATAAGTTCGGGCTCTACAAATGCCTTAAAAAGTAATTCCAAAGGCAAATCAAATTCCCTGGTTATTACGATGTCCTGCCTGCCGTCTTCGGCATTGATTTTTGTTTTTCGTTCCATGATTATTTTGTTTTTAACAACACGAATGCTCACGAATTTTTTCGAATTACACGAATGAGAATCAGCAAAAATTAATTCGTGTAATTCGTCTCCATTCGTGAAAATTAGTGCTCATTAGTGTTCATTAGTGCTCATTGTTATTATTTTTTTGCTGTGTAATTTTTCATTATGGCTTCTAAGGTGTTAAACCTGTCATCCCACATTTTGCGGAATGGTTCGATAAAGTCGGCCACTTCTTTCATTTTTTTTGCATTGACGTTATAGTAAATTTCCCGGCCGCTTTGTTTTTGTTGAAGTAGTTCGCACTCGGTGAGTATTTGCAAGTGTTTTGATACTGTGGGCCTGGCGGTATCAAAGTTTGATGCTATTGCACCCGCTGTCAGCGATTGCGAAGCAAGCAAGAGCAGTATTGCCCTTCTTGTCGGCTCGGCTATTGCCTGGAATACATCTCGTCGTAAATTCATTGTGTAGTTATTTGACTACAAATATATATGTAGTTATTTAACTACGCAAATTTTTTTTAAAATTTTTTTATTTTTTTTTGAAGGATGTTTTTACGTGTTGTTGGCCGCGAATTAAATGGTCTTTCTGTACAATTACCAGTGAAAGTCGACTTGTGCGGCGGAGGGTATCTCAATGCTGTTAAGTTAACGAGCCGCCCTGATTTAGCCCCCTCTAAATCTCCCCCGGTTGGGGAGACTTTAGCTTCGCTCGCGTTGATTTTTTTAAGTCGTCCCTACCGGGGAGGATGAGTGAGGGCTCCGCCGTCTATGTGGGGCTAAAAAGCACAGCTTGGGTATGTGAATTGGCTTAACTTAATAGCAGCGGAGGGCCTTCTTGGGGAGCATTTGCCTGGACGAAAAAATGAGCTGTGATGTCAAAAAAATTGACGGCAGGGTTCAAACGAGCGGTACAAAGATTCGCAGAGATTAAATGCTATTCAAAACTTATGATAATGTTTTTGAAGTTTCCTGTTTCAAAATATCCAAAACCTGCTGTCCGGGGTTCCCGAAAAGTGAAACACCGGCCGCGCCGTTTTTTAATGCGA
>Ga0206872_10314_pt1 | contig 13131 bp, 15 predicted proteins | sample Alteio_BWOrgCont_34_FD_152906 | JGI IMG/M metagenome (GOLD analysis project Ga0206872, IMG submission 152906) | Enriched cells from forest soil in Barre Woods Harvard Forest LTER site, Petersham, Massachusetts, United States -... | ecosystem: Environmental > Terrestrial > Soil > Temperate forest >... | reverse complement strand
ATGGCGATAGAACGCGTTATTGGGGCATTAAACTCTTTTTTTAAAAACTTAACTATACTTAAATAAAAATTTTCTTCAAATTTGTTGATAATTAGATAGATGTTAAATATTATTGTAACTTTATTAACTTTCGGGAAACCCTACACCTTAATAAAGTAGTATGAAAACACTTGGGAAGAAAATCAGGTTATTACGTCATCAAAAGGGATGGAGCCAGGAGGACGTTGCGAAAAGGTTGGATATTTCAATTCCTGCTTTTTCAAAAATTGAAACAGGCATAACCGATATTAATTTATCGAGGCTTGAACAGATTGCTAATTTGTTCGAAATGTCTGTTGTGCAATTGCTTACTTTTAGCGATGCGGAGCATGATCAAAAGTTTGTGAACGAACTGGAGATCATTAACAAAAAATTAATGGACCGCGAGACGGAAGTCATCGACCTTCAAAAAAAGGTTATTGAGCTTTTTGAAGAATTGCGCCACAGTAAAGTAACTGCATGATGACAACTGTACTCCGGAATTAAAAGATATACCGCATCGTAAGGTGCTTTTTCCCGAATACAACACCCATGGCCTGGTGCATGGCCAGCATTTTTTCATTAAAATCGCCCACCCACGATAGTTCGAGTTCTGTATATTGGTTTAAGGGCAAAACATATTCACCGAGCGTAATAAATAACCCCGATTCAAGGCCATGGTTCTGGAATTTTTGTTTTGTACCCATAACAATTGCCCTCATCCGCGAAACCCCACGCCATTTTTTATATACAAACTTAAGCTTGCCCATAAGGTTTAGCTTGCCTTTTAACGGTTTTATCATCGGGTTCGCATCTGGTAACACTATCAGGAATGATGCCGGCTCGCCATTTACATAAGCAAACCATATCAGGTTTTCATCCATCAGCGGTTTCATTTTCTTGAAACTCTCGGCGATTGTGGCCTGGTTTATCGGGACAAAATTTTCAAAATCTACCCAGGCATCGTTATAAATTTCCATAAAATCGGCGGCAAATTTTTCAATCTCTTTCTCTTTAAGATGCTTGAACTCATAACCGGGCTTTTTGGTGACCCACTTTGCTATTTTATAAAACCTTTCGGGAAAAGGCCTGATTATATCCAAATGGTTGGTGATTTGCGCATACAATGTTGTAAATCCGTAATGCTCAAAAAAGGAATGATAATAGGCATGATTATAATTCATGCCGTATGATGGGGGCGTAAAGCCTTCAACCAGCAGGCCCCAAAAATTATCATTTTCGCCAAAATTAATAGGGCCGTCCATTGCCTGCATTCCATTTTCTCTTAGCCAGGTTTTTGCAGTATCAAATAACAGAAAGGCGGCCTTTTCGTTGTTAATACATTCAAAAAACCCGATACCGCCAGTAGGCTGCTCATAATTAAAGGCTTTTTTGTTGTTTATGAAAGCTGCAATACGCCCGACGAGTCGCTCGTTTTCATCAGTCATTATCCACCGGGTACATTTTCCGTTTTGGTGAAAATTGTTTTTGGCAGGGTCAAATACCGCCTCAATTTCATTGTCGAGCGGGCAAACCCAAATTTTATCGTTTTTATAAATTATCCTCGCCACATCTAAAAAAGCTTTTTTTGTGGCTTTGTTTGTTACTTCGGTTATCGCCATGCAAATATTTGGTGAAACAACTGTATAAAAAAAGCATCCAGAGGCATAATCTGAATGCTTTAACTAAAATTTATTTTTTAAAAATCAATAATCGTCTTCGTCGTCGTAATCAAAATTCTCGTACCCCAAATCGTCTAAAGGGCCGTCAAAATCGTCGTCGTCATCATCAAGTTTCTTTTTAGACTTCTGATCAAGCATGCTATCATCATCATCTTCATCCTCGCCCGTGTTTTTAGAATCGATTTTCTTGTTTACAGGTTTTTTTGGAGTTCCCATTGCCATGAATTTTAGTAAAACTTTTCAATAATAAATAATTGCATTAATAAAACGCAAATAATCTTTTTTTTGATTAGGTTAATTTTATTTCTAAGTAAAAATAATCAAAATCATTTTCATTAAAAATAAGATTTTTAAATTATTTTTTTATTTCAGATTAGTCAGCCCAGCCCCCGTAGCTGATTTCGATTATTTATTCAGCTTGTTCGCCAATTGTGGCGGTGTTATCGGTAAATTCCTTTAGTTGAGGCAATTCTTTTATATCATTAATGCCAAAATAATCCATAAAAACACTGCTCGTACCATAAAGTATAGGTTTCCCTATTGCCTCCGACTTGCCAATTATCGAAATTAATTCTTTTTCGAGGAGTTTTTGTATCGAGTAGTCGCAGTTTACGCCTCTTATTTGTTCAATATCCGGCTTGGTTACCGGCTGCTTGTACGCGATAATCGCAAGGGTTTCCAAAGCTGCCTGGCTCAATTTCTTTTTTGAACGCTGCGCCTGCAGCAGGCTGACTACCTGGTGATAGCTCTTCTTTGTTAAAAACTGGTAGCCATTATTCATTTTTACTACTTCGATGGCAAACGCTTTGTCGTGATATTTTTGGGTGATATGTTTTATATGCGCGTTTACTTCCTCTTCGCTAAAATCCTGGCCAAATGCCGCCTGCAGGCAATAAATAATTTCCTCGGTGCGTATACTTTGCTCCGAAACAAATATTAATGCTTCAATGTGTTGTTCTATATCTTCCATTTAATAATCCGCTGGATGGGAAAGTCCGAAAGTCCGAAAGTCCGAAAGTCCGAAAGTCCGAAAGTCCGAAAGTCCGAAAGTCCGAAAGTCCGAAAGTAATAAAAGACTTTAAAATTAGTGAAATTTCATGAGAAACTACCGAGCTACTTGCGGACTTGCGGACTTTCCGACTTCCGGACTTCCTCCGATCAATAATTAATTATCTGCTCTTCAATAGCTACTGGTATTTCGCGCCATTCGTATTTTTGGGTGCGGAGCTGGGGCTCAAAGCCGGCTTCTTTTATTGATTCCTGGATGCCTTTTGCCGTAAAACGGTGCGGTGCGCCGGCCGCCGAAACTACATTTTCTTCTATCATGATAGAGCCGAAATCATTGGCGCCGGCATGCAGGCAAATTTGCGCCACCTGTTTACCAACGGTTAGCCACGATGCCTGTATGTTTTTAATATTCGGCAGCATAATGCGGCTCAGCGCTATCATGCGGATATATTCATCGCCGGTAACGTTATTGGTGATGCCCCTTAACCTGCGCAATAAAGTGCCGTCATCCTGGAAAGGCCAGGGAATAAAGGCTACAAAACCATAAGCGCCTTCGGGTTTTTCGGACTGAACTTCGCGTATCCAAACCAAATGCTCAAAACGCTCTTCAATAGTTTCAATATGGCCAAACATCATGGTTGCCGAACTTGGCAGGTTAAGCTTATGCGCGGCCCGCATCACATCGAGCCATTCCTGGCCGCCGCACTTGCCCTTGCTGATCAGGCGGCGGACCCTGTCGTTCAGTATTTCGGCGCCTGCGCCAGGTAGCGAATCAAGCCCGGCGGCTTTAAGTTCCCTTAAAACATCAATATGGCTCATGCCTTCCAGTTTGGAAACATGCGCAATTTCCGGCGGACCGAGTGAATGCAGTTTTAACGTTGGATATAATTCTTTCAAAGCCCTGAAAGTATCGGCATAAAATTTTAAACCCAAATCAGGGTGATGGCCGCCCTGTAAAAGCAATTGGTCGCCGCCGTAGCGGAAAGTTTCTTCTATTTTTTGCTTATAGGTTTCAATATCAGTAATATAAGCATCCTCGTGGCCGGGGCGGCGGAAAAAGTTGCAGAACTTGCAGTTGGCTATGCAAACATTGGTGGTGTTTACATTACGGTCAATTTGCCACGTTACCTTGCCATGCGGCACCTGTATTTTACGCAACTCGTTGGCGGTGTACATCAAATCAGCCGTGGACGCGTTTTTGTACAGGTAAACCCCTTCATCCTGGCTTAAAAAATCAAATCGTAAAGCGCGCTGCAACAGATCGGCTGTGTTCATGAGGACAAAGATATTTAATAAGCACGAATTTTCACGAATTTATGCGAATAGACACGAATTTAATAAGCACGAATTTTCACGAATTTATACGAATAGACACGAATTTAATAAGCACGAATTTATGCGAATAGACATGAATTTAATAAGCACGAATTTATGCGAATAGACACAAATCGCGATGTTTTAATTTTCACTAATTAATTTGAATAACGCAAATCGAATACGTAAACCTAAAAAATGATTTGTAAAATTCGTCTACATCGATTCGTGTCCATTCGATTTAATTCGTGTCCATTCGTGTCCATTCAATTCGTGCCCATTCGTGTCAATTCAAATACTTTCGTCACACTGTCAGGTATCTCCTCCTTATAATGCGTTACATAAATAAGGGTGACATTACTTAAGCCGCAAATGGTATCCACCAGTTTTTTAAAATGATGCTGCTGGTGCTCGTCGAGGCCCTGGCAGGGTTCGTCAAAAATAAGCAGGTCGGGGTTTTTGATCAGGGCGCGGGCCAGCAGGCATAAACGCTGTGCGCTTGCGGGTATGTTTTTTAATAAAACCCGGGCATACTTTTCAATTTCCAAACCTTTCATCCAACGTAAAGCTATTTCGGCCTTTGTTTTTTGTGACGGCCTGAATAAGCCCAAAGTATCGTAATACCCGGATTCAATCACCTGCAAACAGCTGTTATCGGTAGGAAAGTATTGGTGTAATTCGGGTGATACGAAGCCAATTTTACTTTTTATATCCCATATGCTTTCGCCGGTGCCGCGCTTTTTATCAAACAAAACAATATCATTGGCATAGGCCTGCGGGTTATCGCCGTTAATTAAGCTTAATAAAGTTGATTTGCCTGCGCCGTTGGGGCCAAGCAGCGCCCATCTTTCGCCGGGCACTATTTGCCAGTTTATTTTGTCCAGTATTACCTTATCGCCGTATTTAACATGTACATTATTCATTTTCACAATGAATTTGTAAGCTGGTTTGATTTTAACCGTATTGAGCAAAGATTTAAGATATTCATTATCAATTTCATCCGGTTTATCATTTAAAAATAAATCCGGATTAAATTCCTGTTTAGACAATTTTTGGCTGATGCCACCATTCTTTAAAACAGCTATATGCGTAATAGCAGCGGGAATTTCATGTGGCGAAGTACTCATGACAACGGTGATCCCCGATGCGATGATCTCGTCCACAATCAAATTAAATTCCCCGCGTGTTTGTATATCAAGGCCGGTAAGCGGGTTATCCAGCAATAACAATACAGGATTTTTTAATAATGCAGCAGCTATCCTTAAACGTTTTGTTTCACCGTTCGATAGCTTGATGATTTGCTTGTCGAGCAATTCATGCAGTTTTAAAAGGGCAGCCACTTTTTCAAAGCTCCAGTAAGTGGTTTTTTGGGGCACTGCCTCAACAGTCTTCAGGTATTGTTCAACCGTTAAAGCATCTTCCGAATCGGAAGAATTATAACGCTGCTGGTAATAAAAATCAGTTGTGTTTGAAAGATTTTTAAAATGGTGTCTGCCTTCAACTATCGAGATCAGCTTGTGGTAAGTCAGCGGGCTTTCTTCGTCGGGCGACTGTTTTAGATATTCGTCAAAAAAATGATAACTGATGTCGCCGCCGGTGATATTAAACCTGCCTGCTATGGTTTGCAGCAAGGCGCTTTTGCCCGAGCCGCTTTCGCCTACTAAAGCCCAATGCTCGCGCCGGTTAACCACGAAGTTTAAACCCGTAAACAGAGTGTTGTTTAAAAACCTTACAGTTACGTGGTTGATGGAGAATAAGGGCAGGGGCATAATTTTATTCTTTTTTTGATGTTGTCCTTTGGATCGGATAACAAATAAAACAAAAATGCCCTGGAATACTCCGGGGCATTTTTGTTTTCACTAAGAAAAAATAGATTATTTTTTCTTGCCAGTGTCTTTAGCCATTTTCTTGCCAGTGTCTTTAGCCATTTTCTTGCCAGTGTCAGCAGACATTTTCTTGCCAGTGTCAGCAGCCATTTTGCCTGTGTCCATTTTAGATGAATCTTTAGCAGAATCGCCGCTTCCAGCAGCACCTTTACCTTTGCAAGCAGCAAATGATACAGCGATAGCCAAAGCTAAAACGCCAACTTTGAAATAATTTTTCATGTTAATTTTTTTAAGTGATTAAATAGTTTTGCTTTTAATACCCAAAAACAACAAAAGGTAACCCATAATTTTAAAATAAAATTGCAGGTCACCCTTTGAAATAAAAAACTAAAAATTAACAGAAAAGTTAAAAATTATTTTTTGGTTTTAGAAGTGTCTTTAGCCGCTGTTTTACCAGTGTCTTTAGCTGCTGCTTTACCAGTGTCTTTAGCTGCTGTTTTAGGTGAATCAACTTTAGGAGAATCAACTTTAGGTGAATCTGTGCCGGCAGCAGCACCTTTACCTTTACAAGCTGCGAAAGAAACTGCAATAACTAAGGCTAAAGCGCCAATTTTGAAAGAATTTTTCATTTTTTTAAATTTTTTAGTGTGAATTGTTCTGGTGTTAATACGTCAACTTTTAAAAGGTAACCCAGTTAATTTAAAAAAATATAAAATCTATTGATTTAGTGGGGGATTGGTTGGCGTTAAGTTGATTGGGTTGATTGAGTTGATTAGGTTGGTTGAGTTGATTAAGTTTTACAACAAGATTAGTTGATTAGGTTGCCCAGGTTAATTAAGCTTTACAACAATTATAACTTAATCAACCCAATCAACCTGATCAACTTATTCCAACCCCACTTAGTTTTTCTTAACCGTGGTTTTTTTTGTCTCCGTGGTTTTTGTAACTTTTTTGCTGACAGTATCAACTTTAGCTTTTGATGTATCAGTTGCCGGTTTGGTGGTGTCCACTTTTACCGAAGAATCGGAAGTGGTTTTAGTTGACGACAACGAATCAACTTTGGCCGAATCCGCCGCGCTGCCTGATTTATTGCCTTTGCAAGCCGCAAAAGATAATGAAACAGCCATTGCTAATAATGTTATTTTAATTGAATTTTTCATGGTATTGATGTTTAAGATGTTGATTGTTAACAAATTTGATGGGAGAATGTTTTTTTGGGAGTCGGGAAGTCGGGGAAGACTGAAAGACCGAAAGTCAGAAAAGTCGGGAAGTCGGGAAGGCCGAAAAAAGAAGATACCCGGAATAATTTGCTAATTTACCGACGGAAAAGAGCCCTCAGTTTAAAATGATCTTTTTTTGTCTTTCGGACTTCCGGACTTCCCGGACTTCCGGACTCAAAATATATTTCGGTTTTAATTTTTTTTTATCGATAATGGGTTACAATTTCGCATAAATTGTATTAAGTAGTGAGTAAAGAATCAAATAACGGAATCCCGACGGATAGCGAGGTAATACTCGGCATCCTGAATAACTCGGAAAGTGTTTTAAAGCGGCTGTATGTTGCTTATTTTCCAATGGTGCTGCAGCTGATCATTAATAATAACGGGGATGGGGACGAAGCTAAAGATATTTACCAGGAAGCGATTATAATCCTTTATAACAAAGTTAAAACGGGTGATTTTGAATTAAGCAGTAAGCTTAAAACATATATTTATTCGGTTTGCCGGAGGCTGTGGCTTAAAAGGCTAAGCCAGATGAACCGGTATGGCGGCGATATAAAAGATTTCCAGGAGTATTTATCGGTAGATGATGAAACTGAGAAAAACAATGAAAGGGATATACAGTTTAATAAAATGGGCGATGCCCTGAAGTTATTAGGCGAACCCTGTAAAACTATAATTGAGGATTTTTACATAAATAACAGGTCGATGCAGGATATCTGTGATAGCTTTGGGTATACTAATGCAGATAATGCCAAAACCCAAAAATATAAATGCCTGCAAAGGCTGAAGAAATTATTTTTTCAGCAATAAGGAGAAGAGAGCGATGAGCGATAATCAACTATTAGAGACGATTGAGAAGTACCTGAATGGCGGGATGACCAAGGAGGAGCGTGCGCGTTTTGAAATACTTCGGAACGAAAACCCCGATATTAACGATAAGGTAGCAGAGCATAAGCACTTTACCGGCCTTATAAAGCAATACGGCGAACGTTTGGAACTTGAAAAACGGCTGGATGCAATCCATAAAGAAATTGACGTTGAAGCTTTGGAGGATGAGTTTATGATCCATCCCTCGGGGATTGTAAGGTTATGGCGCAACCATCATTCAAAAATATCCGTAGCTGCTTCAATTGCTATTTTTGCTGTATTGTGCACTTTGTTTTTTACAGGGTATTTGAGTAATCGGGAGTCGAACTATATCCAGTTACGGGATGTGGTGAATAAAACAGTAAAAACCGTTAACCAGTTGAAAAATACGGTTAATGGCATGAAACAACGTTCAAACCCCGGCGATTTCAGAGGCACAGGTTTTGCCATTACCGCCAATGGATTAATTGCAACAAATTATCATGTAATAGAAAATGCTGATTCGGTGTATGTTCAAAACGCAGCAGGAAAATCATTTAAAGCCAAGGTGCTGCTTTCGGAACCGGCAAATGATGTAGCTATTTTAAAAATAGTTGATACCTCATTCAGAAATCTTGAGCCGATTCCTTACACCCTAAAAAGAGCCGAAAGCGATCTCGCCGAAAGTGTTTATACTTACGGCTATGCGCAGGATTCGCCTGTATATGGTGACGGAAAATTAACGTCGGCAAATGGTTTAAGTGGAGACAGCCTTGACTACCAGATATCTATACCTATTAACCCGGGAAATAGCGGCGGCCCATTACTGGACAGCCGGGGGAATGTAATCGGCATTATCCAGGCAAAACAGAGCCTGATGGAAGGTGTGCATTTTGCAGTTAAGGCAAGCTATTTATTAAATGCAGTTGATTCTTTAGATAAGAAAGTAAGTCTTAACAATAAAAATATTTTGGCTAATTTAAACACTGTACAGCAAGTGAAAAAATTGAAGAACTATATATTTATGGTTAAGGTTTACGGCAAATAAGGTTTTCCCAAAAACACAACATATATATAATGCAAAGACGCGAATTTTCGCGTCTTTGTTCGTTTAGGGGTTACCTGTCAACCTCGCCCAACACAAAATCAATTGAGCCTACAATAGCAATCAGGTCGGCAATCATCACCCCTTTGGCAATTTCGGGCAGTACAGACAAATTATTAAAACTTGGGGCGCGGGCTTTTACGCGGGTTGGTGTCTCTGATTTTCCATCACACATAAAATAAAACCCCAGCTCGCCTTTGGCGCCTTCGCAGCGTACATAATAATCCTGGGCCTTGGGGATGGTTTTACGCGGCAGTTTTGCACGGGGATCAAAATCAGGGGTTCGTTTTAGCTCCTTTTGCAGGCGGTCAAGGCATTGTTCAATCATTTTAAGGGATTGTTCTATTTCATCCACACGCACTTTGTAGCGGTCCCAGCAATCGCCGGCTGTACCCATTTCGCCTTTGCCGATGGGTACATCAAACTCCAGTTCGGGGTAAACAGAATAATTATCTATGCGCCGCAAATCCCATTTAAGGCCCGAGCCACGCAGCATGGGCCCCGAGCAGCCATAGTTAATGGCGACATCAAGCGGCAATACGCCGACATTTGCCGTGCGGCTTATAAATACTTCGTTATCGGTTAAAAGCTGGTTAAGTTCAACCATTTTGGGTTTAAAGTAATCCACAAACTCGCGGCAGCGCTCCTCGAAACCAACCGGAAGGTCATAAAACAAACCGCCGACCCAGATATAGTTATACAGCATTCTTGAGCCCGATGCCCATTCCAGCATCCCCATTATATGCTCCCTATCACGGAAACACCATAAAAAGGGGGTGAAGGCGCCAATATCAATGCCGTAAGTGCCGATTGCAATCAGGTGCGACCCAATACGATTAAGCTCGCAAACCAATACGCGGATATATTCAACGCGTTTCGGTATGTCTTTATCAATCCCCATCATCCGTTCAACGCCCATTACAAAAGCGTGGCTGTTATTCATGGAGGCCAGGTAATCCATCCTGTCGGTAAAGGGGATGGTTTGCTGATAGGTAAGCATTTCGGCATGTTTTTCAAAACAGCGGTGCAGGTAACCGATATGCGGGATAACTTCTTTAACTATCTCGCCGTCGGTAATCAGTTCGAGCCTCAAAACCCCGTGCGTAGAAGGGTGCTGCGGCCCCATATTCAGCACCATATCTTCGGTTGCTGCTGAAGCAATTTTTTGGTTGTAGTTATTTAATGCTTCGCTGTATTGAGGATTTTGGATGTTCAACGGTATTTCGGATTTCGGATGTTCGATTTCGGATTTAATTTATCTTCAAATTTATCGAATTTCAAACTTAAATCTTCCAAAATAATAAAGGTAGGGCAGACTTTTTGATTTGTATTAGATTTGATCTTTTTTAAAAAATCCGAAATCGAACATCCGAAATCCGAAATAAAAAAAGCCTGCAGTAAAGATACTGCAAGCTCATATTTATATAGTATATATTAATTAGGCGTGTTAGTAAATCATTCCCGACTCGACATTTCGAAATAATAACAAATCCGAACCCGATAGCTATCGGGTCGAAATTCCGAAATCCGACATTAAAAAGCAGCTTTCCCTCTCAGCCCTTCGCTTATCTTACTGCTTTGGGTGGCAAGCCAGGCGTAGCTGTACATAGCAACCGCTTTTGCTTTGCTCTGGCGGCTTTTAAATGTCCATACGTCCTTCATAAACTCTTTATGATTTTTGCTGTTCAAAGTATCAAAAGCAACCGATATTGTAGGCGTAAGCGAATAGGCGGTGTGCCATGTGCCGAAAGGAATGAACAAAGTTTCACCAGGGCCCACTACAAAATGTATCGGGGTAGCATCTTTAAATTTGGGGTATTTGTCGTAATCAGGTTCAAAGATATTCAGTTCAGAGCGCCACGGATCATCGGCGCGGGGGTATAACATATCTTCCTGGCCGCGGGGGAAAACGGTAAACCTCTTTTCGCCGTAAAGCTGGGTTATCCATGCATTTAAATGATAATAATCGATATGCATATAAGGGAACTTGCCACCTGGGCCGCCAATAAATAATTCAGTTGCGCCGCCCCATTTGCCGATACTGAACATTTTGTTTTTAAGCCAGTTTGGCGAGGCATAGTTTAAATCGAGCGGTTTAATGAGTGGCATTAATTCCGGTAATTGTTCCGGGATATTAAATATAAACGGATATGGCGCCGGGTTTTCTTCGGTACTGCTTTCAGCCAAATCCATAATTTCTTTCATAGTATAGTTTTTACCACGGCACTCGGTAACGCGGTCGGGGTAATTTTCCCGAAACCATTGGGGGCTAAAAAGGCCGTTTGCTTTCCAAACCTTTGCGGCGCTTTTAAAAACCAGCGGGATACCCGGTTTGTAGTGTTCTTCGATGAACTCTTCGTAAGAAATATTATCTTTTCTTATAATATCCATAATTTTAAATTAACTTTTTACTGTCAATGCTTTAGGAAATGTTTATTATATATATATTGAATAATCAGGCAAATTGAATATTTCAACATCCGGGCGCTAAGCGATATACTAATCCGGAATGTTCGGCTTAATACGACTTTTGAAGGAAAAAGGTTATGTTTTAGAGATTAGTGAGTGGAGATTAGAGATTAGGTCAGTTTGCCTTATTCAAAACTAATCGCAAGTCTCTAATCTCTACTAATCAATTTTTATTCCCTTATAATATTCCGCAGTTTTATAATCTTTCCGCAGCGGAAAGCCTTCCCAATCGTCAGGCAGTAAAATCCGGCGAAGATCCGGGTGACCTTCAAAAAATATCCCGACAAGATCATAGGCTTCCCGCTCATGCCAATCGGCGGTTCGGTAAACGGATGTTATGCTTGGAAACGAAGGTAAATTATTCAGGTCACGATCGTTTTCTTTGCTTACTTTTAAAGTAAGTTGTGTTTTATAGGGTATGGATGCAAGATGATAAACAACGCCAAAGTGCATAGTTTCAACACCATAGTCAACACCTGTAAGGCTGGAAAGAAAATCAAAATAAGTTTTTGAATTATTGCGCAGTTCAAGGCAAACTTGGACAATACGGCTGGGCTCGATCAGCAGCGCGGGTTGCAGGCCACTCGTTTCCTCACCGATTATTACGCCCGGGCCAAACTTTTCAGTCAGCAATAATTTAATGTCCTCAAAACTCATGGCGCCAAACGTACTTTTTTCCAGGTTTTGTTATCAATTTTTTTATACAGGATACGGTCGTGCAAACGGCTTGGGCGGCCCTGCCAAAACTCTATCATCCGGGGTTTTAAAATATACCCGCCCCAGTACGACGGTTTCGGCACCTCTTTGTCCGCATATTCAGCTTCCAGCTCGCTCCATTTTTTTTCAAGCACACTGCGGTCAGCTATTTCCTGGCTTTGGGGCGATGCCAACGCGCCAATCTGGCTGTTTTTAGGCCGCGAATGAAAATATTTTTCGGATTGCTCTTTGCTTATTTTTTCAATAGTTCCTTCAATGCGTATCTGCCTCTCCATTCCGGGCCAAAAAAAAGTTAAGGCGCCAATAGGGTTTTTTGTGATCTCTTTGCCTTTGCGGCTTAAATAATTGGTATAAAAAACAAAGCCCGCATCGTAAACTCCTTTTAGCAATACAATCCGCGCCGAGGGCCGGCCATCATGTGTTGCCGTTGATAGCGTCATAGCATTAACTTCAGGTACGTTCGCTTGTTCCGCCTCACTAAAACACAACTCAAACTGCTTTATCGGGTCGGCTTTGGTGTTGCTTTCCAGCAATGAAGCCGCCGTATAATCTTCCCTTAAATTTTCTATTTTTTTTTGATCCATTGCTGCAAACTTACAAATTAAATAAACCGTACATCTATTATTGTGTTTCAATTTCAGGAAACGCAATATATTTTTGTAAAACTTGTTATATTAACGGAAATTTTATCTCAATGCTCAGTTCTATTCCGGCGGCCACGGGGCGCTTACTGATATCGGAGCCGTTTATGATGGATCCGAATTTTAAAAGATCAGTTATTTTATTAACCGAATATTCCGAAGACGGCGCTATGGGTTTTATTTTGAACCAGCCTGGCGAATACCTGTTGGGGGATATTTTACCTGAGGTTTCATACTCAGAAATGCCAGTGTTTTTCGGAGGCCCGGTCGCAAATAATACTT
>Ga0206872_10312_pt1 | contig 13164 bp, 8 predicted proteins | sample Alteio_BWOrgCont_34_FD_152906 | JGI IMG/M metagenome (GOLD analysis project Ga0206872, IMG submission 152906) | Enriched cells from forest soil in Barre Woods Harvard Forest LTER site, Petersham, Massachusetts, United States -... | ecosystem: Environmental > Terrestrial > Soil > Temperate forest >... | reverse complement strand
CGAGGCCCGGACGCCGCTCATCATCTCCGGCGCTGCATTCAGCGACGTCAAGCGCTTTGCCAAGGCCAATGACGTGGCCGTCCAGCTGTCCGACCTGCAAAAGGCTTCCAGCGAGCCGAACAAGTACTTCGAACTCAAGGAGAAGGAGCAAACCTGTCATCTCACGGACGAGGGTATTCACAAGGCCGAGGAGTTGGCCGGCGTGGAGAGCTTCTATACCGCTGGCAACATGGAGTGGCCGCACCTCATCGATAATTCGCTCAAGGCCCACCACCTGTACAAGAAGGACAAGCGCTACGCGGTGATGAATCACCCGGAAACGGGCGAAAAGAGCATCATCATCATCGACGAGTTCACCGGCCGTCTCATGATCGGGCGGCAGTGGTCCGACGGCCTGCATCAGGCGGTCGAGGCCAAGCACGCGCGCGAAGGCGTTAAAATCAAGGAAGAAACGCAGACCTTGGCCACGGTCACGCTGCAGAACTTCTTCAAGCTGTACAAGAAGCTGGCCGGCATGACGGGCACTGCCATGACCGAGGCGGACGAGTTCTGGAAGATATACCACCTCGAAGTGATCGCCATCCCGACCAACAAGCCCTTGCGCCGCATCAACCACCCCGACGTAATCTTCCGCACCGAAAAGGAAAAGTGGACGGCATCCATCGACGAGATCCTCGAAGTCAACAGGGAAGGCCGGCCGATCCTGATCGGCACGACCGACGTGGATAAATCGCTCAAGTTGAGCGACATGCTCAAGCGCCGGGGCATCAAACACGAATTGCTGAATGCCTTGCCCGAGCACGCCGCACGTGAATCCGAAATTGTCGCCCAGGCGGGCCGCATCAAGGCAGTCACGATTGCAACGAACATGGCCGGCCGCGGCACCGACATCATCCTCGGAGGCAACCCCGAGACGATGGCCTGGGCCCAACTCCGGCACAAATACGCCTCGCGCCTCGATGTTCCGGAAGATGAATGGAAGCGACTGGTCGACGAAATCGAACAGAGCGAAAAGATGCGGGAGGAAGGCCGCAAGGTCGCCGAGATGGGCGGCCTGCACATCATCGGAACCGAGCGGCACGACGCTCGCCGGATCGACAACCAGCTCCGCGGCCGTGCGGGCCGCCAGGGCGACCCCGGTTCGAGCCGGTTCTACCTGTCGCTCGAAGACGACCTGATGCGCATCTTCGCCGGCGAGTGGGTGTCGGGTCTGTTGCAACGGCTCGGCATGGAGGAAGGCCAGGCGATCGAGAGCGGCATGGTGTCGCGCCGCATCGCGGCCGCCCAGAAGAAAGTCGAGGAACGCCACTTCGATAGCCGGAAACACCTCCTCGAGTACGACGAGGTGATGGACACGCAGCGCAAGAACATCTACGGCTACCGCCAGCGCATTCTCGAAAACGGCAACTGCAAGATCCTCATCATGGAGATGCTGGAGAAGCAGGTCACCGAGGCCGTGGACGAGTACATGAACCGCGACTACGGGCCGAGCAACTTCGCCAAGTTCGCGGTCAACCGGGTCGGCGTCGATTTCGAGGCCTCCGATTTCCGCGGCGCCGATTTTGAGCAGGCCGAGAAGGACGTGCGCGAAAGGGCGGTTAGCAATATCGATCCCATGATCGCCGACTATCTCGAAGAGAACCTGGGATCGGAGGACGCCAAGGAGTGGAACTGGCAAGCCCTGGCGAACAAGGTCAACGAGCAATGGGACCTGAAGGTTGCCGAGCGCCAACTCAAGCAGATCGGCAAGGACGCATTGCACGAATTCCTGCGGGACAAGGCCGCGGAAGCGATTGAAAAGATCGACCTGAGCGACGGTAAACAGTACCTGGACCCCCTGTTTGGCCTGAAATCGATCTGCGAACTGGCATTACGCAAGTTCATGATCAAGGTGAAGCCGGAGGATCTGACCGGCAAGAACGAGCGCGACATCAAGAAAATGCTGATGGACGCGGTAATGATGGTTTACCGCGAGAAGGAGATTCAGTTCCCGGTCATGGCGGCGATGGCCCGGTACATGACCGATCGCTCGCCGGGCATGGCGGCGGGCGGCCAGCGCTACAATCGCGAGGGCCTCTACCACTGGGCGATGACGCGCTTCCCCGCGGCTGCAACAAAGCTCACCGAAGAGCAGTTCCGCACCGACTCGCGCGCCCGGCTGATGGAGTTGCTCCTGGTAGCGAGTCGCGAAGCGTACCCGCAGAAGGATCAGCAAACCATCGACGAAAAGCTGAAGGAGTCGCTGCACGGCACGACGCACTCCGAAGCCGAGGACGCCCGTGAACTGGTCGAATGGGCCAAGACCGAGATGGGCCTGGAAATCGCCGAGTCATCGTTAACGGACGTGACCTACGACCAGGCCCGGCAAGTCCTGTGGAACGCCTTCGACTATCGCTATCGCTCCGAGATGCGCGGCCTGGAGCGGAGTCTGCTCCTGTACCAACTGGACACGGCCTGGAAGAACCACCTGGCCGCCATGGATAGCCTTCGTTCCGGCATCGGCCTGTACGGTTACGCGCAGGAAGATCCGAAGACTAAGTACAAGCAAGAAGGCATGAAAGAGTTCAAAACCATGTGGGAGGGCATTGAGGACCGCGTGACGGACACGGTCTTCCGCATGGAGGAGACGGAGGCGTTCCAGGAATCGGTATGGTCGATCAGCGCCACTCGCCACGACGCGGCGCCGCGGTCGATAGCGGGCCAGGAGCAATTGCTGACGAACGCAGGTCAGAGCGAGAAGAAACCCGAGCCCATCCGCAACCGCGGCGAAAAGGTCGGCCGCAACGACCCTTGCCCTTGCGGCAGCGGCAAGAAGTACAAGAACTGTCACATGCGCCAGGCGGCGGTATAGGGCTTTGTTCAGCCCCGGAAGGGCGACAGTAAATAGCCAGGGGCGGTAAGCCCCTGGGATAGTTCGCCACACCAGTTTTAGCCCCGGAGGGGCGACACAATAGTTTAAAGGGATGTGTCGCCCCTCCGGGCTAAGAGATAGTTAGCATTCCTTTCCCAGGGGCTTACGCCCCTCCGGGGCTAAATGCGGTGTAGCCTGTAATTGCTATTCAATGGGAAGGGACTCCCATGCGTTACCTCCTTGACGCGCTCTACTTGCTCCTTCTGCTGCTGATTTGCCCGTGGTTGATTTACAAAGCCTTGACTGTAGGCAAATACCGCCGCGGCCTGGCCGCAAAACTGCTCGGCCTGCCCCGCTCCGCATTGTCATTGGCGGCCATGCCGCGGGTCTGGTTTCACGGCGTCAGCGTTGGCGAAATTCATCTGCTGCGTCAGGTCATCGCCGCTTTTCGGCAGCGGCACCCCGAGTGGCAGTGCGTCGTCTCGACCACCACCGACACCGGCTTCGACGAGGCTCGCAAACGCTTTCCCGATCTGCCCATCATCTACTATCCCTTTGATTTCTCCTGGGCCGTGCGGCGGACTATTTGTGCCATACAACCTTTGCTTATTGTGCTAACCGAGAGTGAGATGTGGCCCAATTACTTGCTTGCTGCCAGCAGCGCCAAGGTCCCCGTTGCCCTCATCAATGGCCGCATGAGCCCGCGCAGTTTTCGGCGTTACCAGAAGCTACGGCCGCTGGTCCGCTGGTTGCTCCGCCATCTCGACTTGATCGCTGTGCAGACGCAGGAGTATGCAGAGTCTCTGTGCGACCTCGGCGCGGACGCCGCCACTGTCCACGTCACCGGCAATGTTAAATACGACGGCGTGACGAGCCGGCGCGACAATGCCCAAACAAACCAATTCCGAGAGCTATTCAACGTCCACGACTCGGACGTCGTTTGGGTCTGCGGGAGCACTCAGGCGCCGGAGGAGGAGATAGCGCTGCAAATCTACCGTCGCCTGCAGCCGCAGGCGCGGCTGCGCCTGTTCCTGGTACCGCGGCAGAAGGAGCGTTTCGAGGAGGTGGCGAATCTTCTGGAGAGCAGTGGCTTGCCGTACGTCCGCCGGAGCAACTTGACGGCACCGCTCTCAGATAGAGAGAGCGTGGTTTTGGTGGACACGATCGGCGAACTGGGCGCGGTGTGGGGGTTGGCTGACATCGCATTCGTGGGTGGCAGCCTCGATGGTCGGCGGGGCGGCCAGAACATGATCGAGCCCGCCGCCTACGGCGCGGCTGTCGTGTGGGGGCCGCATGTCTGGAATTTCCGCGACACGGTGCAGCGGTTGCTTGCGAAAGACGCCGCCGTGCAAGTTGCGGACGCCGCCGCACTGGGGATGACGGTGCAAGGCCTCGTCCAGGATCGCGCCGAGCGTGAGCGCCTCGGCGCAGCGGCGCAGCGGTTCGTTTTACAGCAACAGGGAGCGACCCAGCGCACCATTGACTTGCTCGACGACCTTTTGCCCGCACAGCGCGAGCAGGCAGCGGCGTAAGGGCCTAGCCGAGCGGGGTCTTTGCCCCCGGTTGCCCCGTGGTGCGGAGCGCGGTAAACCATTCCCGGCGGCACTGCGGCAGGGAAATGGCCCGCCCGACGAGGACGCATCATGGACCTGTTTAGACAAGCGGTCGAAGGGTTCCGCACCGTCGAAGCCGACGCGGCGCTGAAGGAACAGGCAGCGAAGTACCTCAAGCAATGGCTTACCGAACCCGACTTCGCCGCCTATCGACCGCAGTTGCACTGGCTCATCGAAACGAAGCAATGGGCCGGTCTCCTCGACCGGTTTTACCAGATCTTGCCGTTTGGCACCGGCGGCCGCCGTGGAGCCGTCGGCATCGGCCCCAACCGCATGAACCTCTGGACCCTAGGCGCCTCGGTGCAGGGTCATTGCGAATACCTGCGCGAGCGCTTCCCCGAGGCGGGCACGCTGCGCGTGGTTTTGGCCTACGACGTCCGCCAATTCGAGGACAAGCGCAAGCAGTACAATCCGGGGCTGCCCAACCCGGTGCTCCACCTGTCCTCGCGCGCCCTGGCCGAGCATGCCGCCGGCGTGTACGTCGCCAACGGTGTCCGGCCGACCATCTTGCCCAGTGAGAGCAAACACTTTCTCGCCACGCCCGAATTGTCGTATACCATTCGCCTTCTCGGCGCCCACGGAGGGCTCAACGTCTCGGCATCCCACAACCCGCCGGACGATAATGGCGGCAAGTTCTACGACGAACGCGGCGGCCAGCCCGTGCCGCCCGAAGACCAGCTCATGGCTGATCTGGTGGACCAGGTCGCGGTAATCAAGCAGATCCCCTACGCCGAGGCGCTTCGGTCCGGGAAACTGACCATGCTCGATGAAACGCCGCACCGCGCTTACATCGATCTGTGCCGAAAGCAGAGCGTTGTTCCACCGCCAAAAAACGAGGATTTCAAGGTCGTCTTCACGCCGCTGCACGGTGTCGGATCCATGACCGCGATGGAAGTGCTGGTTGAGCAGGGGTTCCGTGTCATCCCCGTGGCCGAGCAGATGACGCCCGACGGTCAATTCCCGAATGTGAGCAAGTCGCCGAACCCGGAAGTGCCGGAGTCGATGGATCGCGCCGCCGCGACAGCTCGACGGCACAAGGCCGACCTGGTGTTAGCCACGGACCCAGATGCGGATCGCCTCGGGGCCATGATCCCCGACCGTGATGGCAACTGGCGGTTTGTCACCGGCAATGAGATCGCCGCCCTGTTGACTCATTTCAAGCTGAGCAAACTCGCGCAGCAAGGACGGCTGCCGCACTCGCCGATCGTGGTGCGCACCGAGGTGACGACGGGCCAGATCACCCTGATCGCCCGGCACTTCAAGGCCCAGATTGTGGACAACTTGCTCGTTGGCTTCAAGTATATTGCCGAGGTGCTGTGGCAGTTGGAGCAGCAAGGCTCTTACGAGGACGTAAGCGGCACGCCAGAAGATTTCGTGCTGGCCACGGAGGAAAGCCATGGCGCGCTGCTGACTCCGCAAATCCGCGACAAGGACGCGGCAAGCGCCGCGCTCCTTATGGCGGAGTTGGCGTTGGATCAAAAGCGGCGCGGCCAAACCGTGCTGGACTATACCGACCGGCTGGCACGCGAATTCGGTTATTATCGCAACGAGGGTATTCCGGTATTCATGAGAGGCATCCAGGGCAAGCAGCAGATGGCGCTGCTGCTCGACCGCCTTCGGGCCGCACCGCCTCAGAAAGTCGCGGGTCTCGCGGTGTCGAGCTTTGAGGATCTGCGGGACGAAAATGGCCGACTCGGACCGATCAAGGGTTCAACCGATGCCGCGTCGCGCAACTTCCTGATATTCCGCCTCGGGGACCGGGCGAAGGTGGTGCTGCGACCCAGCGGCACCGAGCCCAAGGCGAAAACTTACATTGAAGTGCGTACACCACCGTGTGTCCCTGGTACAACCGCAGCCGCGTGGCAGCGGCAGTGCCGGGAAACAGACGAGTTAGCCTCCGTCATCGCCAAGGATTTCATGCGAGAGTCATTGGCTCTGATTGGACTGCCGCCGCCCGAGTAGTGCGTGTCCTCATATTTCGGAGCGGCGAAAATCGCTCCCTCGCGGTCGCGGCTGGCACTGACCCATTGCACTTCCCATTCTGCAATCTGCAAAATCCTTTCCGTCGTTCCCCGATTTTTGGAGCTATAGTTCATTTGACCCATGGAATTAGAACCGGCGGGAGACAAGAGATATGGCCAGACCCCTTTCCACTCAGGACGCACCGCGGGGTGGATCGAACGGTAGACCGTCCTCCAGCACCGATATTGCGGTCACCGACCTCGAGGCGGCAAAGCGGGCAAAAGCCCGGCCGGAATTTGTCTTGGATCAGTTGCAAGAAAACGACCGGCTCCGGGGCGAAAACGCCGAGCTGCGCGCCCTTTGCTTTGAGTTGGAGCAGGCGTTGCAGGAAGCTAGCCAACAGGAGGAAGGCGGCGGCGGAGATGCAGCCGTCCGCTTGCGCGAATACGAGAGCTTGGTGGAAGAGAAAACCGAAACGATTCGGCATTTGCATCAGCAATTGCAGGAAACCCAGGCCAATTTGCAAGATGTCCAGGCTCTGGCCGCACAGGCCGCACAGGTCAGTTCGTCAGCCAACCGCCACACCGGCCCCGTGCCACGCGAGGAAGAACTTCTGGCTCTCAGCGAGGAACTGGAGCGCGAACGGCGGCAATTGCAGGAAGATGAGCAGGCGTTGATGGAGCAAATGCGCGAGATGGAAATTGGCATGGCGAAGGAGCGAGCCGAGATGGCCCGCCAGCGAAATGACCTGCAGCGCTTGCAGGGTGAAATCCGCCACGAACTGGAACGCCTGGAAAAGAACGGCGCGATGCAAAGCAAGATCGATGGGTTGAAAAACCGCCTTCAAGACGCCACGACGCGACGCGGTGCCGCCCATGGAACCAACAACAATTCAGCTGCTCAGCCCGTGAATCCAGTCCAACAGCCTGACGCTGACCAGCCATCCCAGAAGAACAGCTTCATGGGCCGCCTGTTCGGCGGCCGCAAGTAAGCACAGCAGCTTGCGGCCAAGCGCAGGGCGCTCAGCCGCAAGCGTGGCCGCCAACTCACTCCAGCTTCACCTTCACCGTTTCCTTTTCCGTCTTGCCTTTGCGCACGATAACAAGGTCAATCGTGTCGCCTTTCTTCTGTTTGCGGATAACCTCCATGTAGGTTTCCATGTTCTTCATTGGGCTGCCGGCCATTTCCACGATGGTGTCGCCCGCTTTGATGCCCGCCTTGGCCGCGGGTTCCCCGTCATTTACCGCACTGATCACAATGCCCTTGTCTCCGGTCGCGTCGTAATCGGGAGTGAAGCCCATGCGCGGGAAGTCGCTCCGGCCGCCGCCGCCACCGCCCGACTTGCCGGCGACATATTCCAGCTTCTTGTCCGACGCGACCAACTCCTTGAGCACGTCTTCGCTCAGGTCGACAATGCGGCGCATGCCTTCGACATTGATCTTGTCGGCTGTGTCCGTGGGACGGTGATAGTCGGGATGAATGCCAGTCCAAAAGAATAGTACGGGCACCTTCTTCTGGTAGAACGAGAAATGGTCGCTATTGGCCGGAAAAGTGTCGTTCTTTTTCAACTCAAATCCATACTTCTTGTTCACGGCTTCAACCAGTTCATCGAACGATTTCGCCGTCGTGCTCCCTTCCACCAGCAGCTTTTCCTTGCCCGTGTCCTTGTCCTTGGGGAGCCGGCCCACCATGTCAAGGTTGACCATGGCATAGGTACTTTCGAGAGGGAAGATTGGGTTTTTGGCGTAGTGGGCCGAGCCGAGTAGACCCAGCTCCTCGCCGCTGAATGTCATGAACACCATGCGCCGCCGCGACTTCGCAAGGTCGCCGTCCTTGATTAGCTCCCCAAACCGGCGCGACAGTTCCATCACCGAGGTGCTGCCCGAACCGTTGTCATCGGCGCCGTGATGGATCGCCATCTTCTTCAGCCGCGCCAGGCTGCCGCCTGCCCCGCCGTAGCCCAGGTGATCGTAATGGGCGCCGACAACAACGGTTTCCTTGGCAAGGTCGCCAGCGCCGTCCAGGACGCCGATGACGTTTTTCAAGTGGATGTGGTCGTGGCGCATCTTGATCTCGAACGTGGCCGCCCAGCCCTTTAGCTCAGCACTGTGAGGTGCTTTCTCCTTGTTGATCGTCTCTTCCAGCTTGGTCAAATCGAGATCGAAGGATTTGAGCAGTTTTTCAATGACCTCGCGCTTGACCATGAACGTCGGAATGCCGCCGGTGCCCTGCCGCACAGCCGTGAAGTTGAAATCGACCAGGTCGTCCCCATCCTTGGCGCTGTCGACGTCATTGACGATAATGATCGCGGCAGCCTTGTGCTTCTCGGCGCTCGTGACCTTACTCTGCAATCCCTGTTGCCCCCTAAACGGGGTCTGGCCGTTCAAGGTGGGCATGCCGCGAAGCACCACGACCACCTTGTCTTCGACGTCGAGCCCCTCGTAATCGTCGTATTTCTGCGTCGTGTTGGTGATGCCAAAACCTGCAAAAACGACGCCAAGGTCCTTGCCCTTGCCCGCGTTGCCCAGGCCCATCGGCCAGAAATCCTCACCCTGCTTGAGATCCAGTGCCTCCTTCTTCGGGCCGGCAAACGTCAGCTTCGCTGGTTCAACCAACGCGCTACCGGGAATATCGAAGGGCTGGAAATAAGTGCCATCGGGGTTACCGGGCTTGAGTCCGGCTTTCTTGAATTGGTCGGCGATGTAGTCGGCGGCCAGATCGAGGCCCTTGGTGGTCGGGCCACGGCCTTCCAACTCATCGGAGGCGAGGTAAGTGACGTCGCGCTTCAGTCGCGCTTCGGATTCGGCGGCGGTCTTTTTCGCGATCTCGTTCTCACTGCGTGTCGGTGTGGCCACGAGGAAGGCCACGCCGCAAAGCAGGCACAGCGTACTGCAAAGCCAGCGTTTTCGCACAAGCATGGTGTTGTCCTTGCAACGGGGTATGGGGACCCAAAATATTGTTGTAAAAACCAGTTGCATTGTACTGGCACCCACGGACGTTTTGTACGCAAAATCGGCGGCGAGCCACTCTGTCTTTCGCGTTAACTTGCGGTAATCTGCTCTTCGATCCCGAGGAGCACGTCGGCGTCGCTCGGATAACGGCTCGGCAGGAATGCGCGTAGCGGGATCGGGATTTCGTCCATACGATATGCGGTTCCCGGGAGGTGCACGCCGTACACCGCAGTGGTGAAACGGACTGCGGCCGGCAGCGCCGATTCGATCATCGGATGGTCGAGGGCTATGACCGGTATGCTATGAAGATGGGCCTGCGCTGCAGCCGAGAAGCGGTCAACGCCTTCGCTCCCCACAAGAAGGCAAGCGTCGACCTCGCCGCGTTCCAATACACCCTCGGCGGAGAACTCGCCAGGATTGTATCGAGGGTAACCGCGACCGAGATTGACGCTGAAAGGATAGCCCGTCTGCCAGGCGAGCACGCTGTCCGCGCCGGCCACGTCGCCAGCGACACGCATCCGCCGTGCGTAGAATCGAGTGAAGTCGTTCAAGTCGGTGACCAGCGCCAGCAACGCCTCGACGCTCCGGTTGCCCAATCTCGTCGTGCTCAAACCCAGGCCGAAGAACACGATCCCGCACCGGCATGATTTCATTTTCCGAGCCAACTCGTGCAGCATTGGCAGCGGTGCGCCGCTCACGGCATGCGGCTGTGGCGTCACACCTTTGATCAGGCCTCGAAGAGTCCAGAGTGCCTCGAAATCGCGGCCAGGCTCGATCGGCAAGAATACGTCCGCCGCCTCGGTGGAAGGTGTGGTTTTGACATCGGCGACAACGACGGTCCGACCGGCTCGGCCGGCGGGCACGAACTCCCCCTCCGGGAACAGCGCATAGCGCTCAAAATGACGGGGATGGCTGTCGACGGGGTTGGAGCCCCAGTAGATAACCAGGTCGGCCCGATTTTTTACCTCTCCAAGTGAGCAGGTGGACTCGCCCACTTGTTGCAGCGCCATGACCGACGGCGCGTGGCAGAGCGAGGCGGTGGTGTCGATGGTTGCGCCAATGCGGTCGGCCAAGGCGACGGCCGCCCGCTGGCCCGCGGTGCTGCTGCGGGACAGGCCGTAGATGAGCACGGAGCGGGCCGAGCCGAGGATGGTCGCCGCGTTGGCGAGGGCCACCGAAAGCGCTACCGGTTGGCCATCGATCGTAGCGGCAGGCGGTTGACGTTCGTCTTGAGTGAGAAACCAGGGCTCAGCCAAGCGGCAGGCCCCTTCGGCGTGCAGCACCTTGCCGGATTGCACTGTCACCCGCAAGTCATCGCAGACACAGCCGCAGACGGTGCAGGCGACATTTTCGAACACTTCCACGCAACCCCCTGGATTCTCCGCAGGATGCCCGGTTTCACCAAACAGGCGGCTGGCCCAAGAGGCGGCGCAAAAGTCCAATCTGCCCGGCGTGGACGGCCTCGTGTTGACAGCACCATAGCAACGACCACAGTTTCGTTTTCGCCAACGGATGTGGTTTCAGCACCGGCATATCCAACTCGGCCTCGTCCAGCGTAGTGAGTTCCTTGAGTGCTTGCCGATGAACGCGGTCCAAGACGGCGCGGATCTCGGCGACGGCCGGATAGTTGCTGGGCTCTGGGTCCACCCGCGCTACCGACAGCCGCCCAAAAAGGTCCAGGAAGCCTTGCGAGATCAATGCCCCATCTTCGGGACGGGCGCCGCGCACGCGTTCCAGTGCAAGGCGATACTCGGCCATGGCGAGGTGGCCCACCTGCCAGGCGATGTGGGTCACGCCGCCGTGCGGCTGGCGAAACCAATCCGCGGGATCGGTGTGATCCAAAAGTCGCAGAGTGTAGTTCCGGGCGAACGCTATCTGCTCAATGGCAAGTTGCAACCGGCCTTGGCTCATGGAATTTCCTCTGCGGGCATTAGTTCGGCCAACATGCCTTCGGCGGCCGGCCGGGGACACGACCACACCAGGAAAAACAGGGCCTGTCGAGCCCACCGCTGCGCCGGGTGACCCGCGACGAACCCGGTGCCCTTGGCGGCAAGCAAGGCGGCTTGCGTCGCCTGCAACACCAGGCGATTGCATGCGACGCGCACTTCGATCAGAGTCGCGCCTTCGGCCGTACGGGTTGCCAGATCGCGAATGCGATTCTGCAAGCGTAGCCTGGCTCGTTGGAATCGATCGGCCGCCTCCGCCAGGTCTGGCCGAGTCTGGGCTTCGTGTGCCAGGTATTCGACGGCGGCCCCCGCAAGGCCCAGCGCCAGGGCCGAAGTTTCCAGGCCGCCGACGCCGCCCGTGCCCGCGCCGAGCACCCGCTCCGATGGCCCGGCAAGTACGTCGTCGGCACCAATTTCAACGCCGTCACATTGGACCAGGGCCGTACGGGCGCCGGCGAGGGCCGCCAACTTGAGAGGGGGCTCGACCTTCACTCCCGGATGGCGCACCGGCAACAGGACAAGCAGTTGTCGGCCGTCGGTTAGCGTCGCGCCGACCACCAGCTTGTCGCACCGATCCGCGGCGGTGACCCATGGGATGACACCCTGCAAGCGATAACGGTTCGGCGTGTCCGGGGTGGCAACGAGCGCGGGCGCCTGGTGCTGGCGCGAGGTCGTAAGCTGGGACAGGCCGACGCTCAAGAGAACGTCGCCAGCAGCCATCGCCGGCAGAAAGCGGCTCTGCACATCGGGATTGCCATTGCCGCGGAGGCGGCGAACGGCGGCTTCGCGCTGGCTTAATATGAATGCGGTCGTGAGGCACGCGCCGGCAAGACGCTCGTAGCCGCCCAGCAGTGCCGCCGGCCCGAGGTCGCGGCCGCCGTAAGCTGCAGGGATGCTCCAGCCCAGCACACCGGCATCGCGGAGCAGCGCCCACGATGCCGCCGGCCACTCCGGTTCCGTATCGGCGTGCTCGGCGTTCGCTGCCAGCGCGGCAAGGGTCGTTTCTGCCGGCAGCAGGACTTCGGCTCGATCGGACATGAGCTTCCCTTTAGGTCTCAAGAGGCCCCGTTCGCCGGCGGCTGTTCTTTGGTGACAGCCACCAGCCCCTCGCGCACTTCATCCCCGCTGGGCCGGGCGAGTTGGGCGACGACCTTGCCATCTCTCAAGAACACCAGGTTCGGCCAAACCTTGACGCGAAATGCTCGGCCAAGCGGACGGCCCTTGCCGTCCTCGATTTTGATATGACGCACACCGCTAAACTGGCCAAGCAAGCTGGCTAATGGCCGCTGCAACGCCTGGCAGTGGGGGCACCAGTCGGTCCCAAACTCCAACACAACGGGCCCCGGCAAGGCGTCGATCTCCTCGCGAGTCGGCTCCGGGACAGTGAACTGCGTTTCCATGACAAGCCTCCTCGATTATTCTAGATATCCGATTGGCGAGCCGGGAGGCTCTGGATCACGGCTTGGCGGCTTTCAAAAACCCCTGCGCTTGCAGCCAATCTTCGCAGCGTTTCGGCCACATTGAACAGGGCTTGTCGCTGGGCCGCAAACCGAAGCCGTGCCCGCCCTTGGCGTAGAGATGCAACTCTGCGGAACCGCCAGCTTTTTTCAGCGCTCGCCACAGTACGATGGCATTCTCTGGCCGCACCGGGTCGTCAGTTGCCTGCATAATGAACGTCGGCGGCGTCTCCTTTGAAACGCGAATCTCCGGCGCGAGTTCATCCTTTTCCATTGCCAGGTATCCAGGATAAAGAACCACGGCGAAGTCCGGCCTACAGCTAACTTTATCGATTTCATTGATGGGCTCGTATCCGCGTTTGTCGAAGTTCGTCGCGGTCCAGG
>Ga0206872_10310_pt1 | contig 13214 bp, 13 predicted proteins | sample Alteio_BWOrgCont_34_FD_152906 | JGI IMG/M metagenome (GOLD analysis project Ga0206872, IMG submission 152906) | Enriched cells from forest soil in Barre Woods Harvard Forest LTER site, Petersham, Massachusetts, United States -... | ecosystem: Environmental > Terrestrial > Soil > Temperate forest >... | reverse complement strand
ATTTACAACGAAAAAACTATTGGCAAGTCGCCGTTGCTGGGCATTCGCTTCAAAAACACGACAAATAAGCCGTTGATGCAGGGACCGGTCCTGATTTGTGACGGAGATAAATACGCCGGCGAATCGCGGCTGTTGAATGTGCCGGCAGGCGAGGAAAGACTGCTCGCATTCGGCGTCGATCTCGGTGTGGAGGTGAAAGCGGTCGAACCGGAGGGGGTGCGGGATTTCGCCAAGTCGCGACCAGGGGCAATCGTCGATGCCATGGGCGAAGGTTCGGTAGTCGTTCGCTGGCCGACCGGCGGGATCATAAAAGCCGGTTCTCTAAACGTCAACTGGAGCTACAAAGCGACGAAGGCTTTCCTTATCAAGAATCGGGCGCGTGAGGATCGGGTAGTGTTGATTGAGCATCCCGTGGACCCGGCGTGGAAGCTGGTGTCACCGAAAGCTGCCGAAATGACGAAGGATTTCTACCGTATCGTGGTTGCTGTGCCGGCGGGGAAATCGGTCCGCTGCGAACTGGTCCGCGAACGATCGGTCGTTGACGAACTGACGGTGTCACTGCTCGACCGAGCCACGCTGAGCCTGTACCGCGACGGCAAGTTGGTCAGTCCGGCGGTGAAGGACGCGATGCAGAAAATCCTTGACCGCCGGGCGTCGCTGGTCGCCGTTGAGTACGACATGAACACTTTGGCAGCGCAACTGCGATCCGCCGTGGAAGAGCAAGCCGGCGTGCGGGCCGATATCAACCGCGTACCCAAGGACGCCGCGGTGTATCAACGATACTTGACCAAGTACGATGCGCAAGAAGCGGAAATCGAGAAGCTGCGTGTCCAGATGAAGGCGAAGGAAGCGCTCTGGAAGCAGAAACAGCACGAGTATGCGGAGTTCCTAGAAGGCGTGAACGCGGAGTGAGGCGGGAGCGACTTGCTCTCACACCACAGCCGCCGCCTCCATGCACTCCTGCATCTGCACGGCGCCGTTTGATTGCCAGCGCTTCCACCAGCGGACGAAACGGCGGCGCTCGATGGGCAGGCGCTTCTGGTGAAACTGAAACGCGGCGTCAATGCCGGGGCCCAGACGTTTCCAGGGCTCCGGCCAGGCCGTCCGAAGATAGGTGCGCTGGTCGCGTAGTCGGCCGGCAGCGACGTAGCTATCGTTTGCGAGACCAAGGATTTCCTGCATCTCTTCGATCATGGGGTACATCGTTTGGCGGAATGCAGGACAGAAACAGTCGGCGAAGACCTCCATCGCATAGCGCAGGCGTTTACCGGCGATGCGGACTTCGTGTAGGTGAGGATAGTCGGTGAGGTCGCCCGCAGCTTTTTCCTCCAGCGCATGGAGGAGGTTGGAGAGAAGTGGCCGGGCGAGCACAATCAGCGTCGCGGCGGCGGAGCCGTCTGGCGGGGGACACACCGCGACGACGAGGTCACGCAGAAAGTCGTCAAAATCGTGGGCGTTGCACTGACCGGCTGCCACTAACTCCGTTTGCGCGCTCGCGCGTTGGCCGAGCGTGTGGCCGAGAAGGTAATCCAGGCCGGGCTGTTCGCGCGCGGGTTGCCTCTGCTGTCGTTCGAGCAAGTGGATCGCGAAAACATCGAGGTCGCGCGCGGCGCCGGCCGCCCGTCGAATGCCGCGCAAGCGCCGCCTGGCCTGCCGCCACACTTTTTCCGGCAAACAGGGTTCGAAAATTCGTAGGGCAGCATCGGCACGGCGGGTCCCGACCCGCAATTGGTGGACGTACTCCGTGTCTGAGTCGGCCTCGCTCATTGCTTTGGGAAGGTAATTGCGTATAACCTGGAGCCGGGCGAGAAGCACCTTGCGGGCAGCCTCTACCAGGGGCATGTCGGCATCAAGACCATCGATCCACTTGCCATCCGCCATGACGTTGGCTCGATGAAGGAATGAAGGAGAACCGACCGCATTCTGACACGGGACCAAAAATCCAACAAGACGGATCATCCGTGGGCGCGGGCGAGCGCGGCCACAACCACGCGCTTGGCCCCGGCAGCTCGGAGCGTCCGGGCGGCTTCGTGGGCGGTCGCGCCGGTTGTCATGACATCGTCTACCAACAATACCGAACGATCGCGAAGCCGCGCCGTTGGTCGAACCTGGAAGGCACCGCGGACATTATCCTTCCGAGCCGTGGCGCTGAGGGTTTTCTGACTTGGGGTGTTGCGGTAGCGTTTTAGCCATCCGCGTTGGAGGGGGAGCCGCAAGCGCGTGGTCAGGCCATAGGCAAGCGAGCCACTCTGGTTGTAGCCGCGACGCAAGCGGCGAAGCCAGTGGAGGGGAACCGGAATCACCCAATCGATCTGCAGCGCATCAAATTGGGGCTTGGCGGTTTCGGCCCACCATTGGCCCACCAGCTCAGCAAGGCCTTCATTGGAGCGGTGTTTCATTCGCAGGACTACTTCTTGCAGGCGACCCTGATACGGTCCCAGGCGAATGACCTGTTCAAAAGCAAATGATGTGGTGCGACAGAGCGAACAGCGTTCGGATGGTTGTGCAAACGGGCCCAGGGTAGCGGCACAGCGCGGGCAGCTTGTCGAGCCATCGCGGAGGAGAGCTTGCCGGCAGTCGTCGCAGAGTTGGGCGTTGGGCGGGCTGAGCGCGACGCCACAGACGTGGCAGCACGCAGGCAGGAAAAGGTGCAACAATCCCTGAGTCAGCTCGTGCCCAACTTGAGTCAACACGTGGGACATCGTCTCGATTGGCGGCGCAGGTGTTCAGCGCAATCTACCTGTTCACTGATCTTTTTGAAAAGCTCCTCCAGAACCCGCTCCCGCGGCCAGCCGATATGCCCCCTTGGCTCAAGCGCCGGTCCGACAGAGACTGCCACGGTTGCATCGGTCGCGGGCAGAAAGGGCGGCGCCAGGCGCGGCAATTTTTGGGTGCGAGGATATGCCGTGAAGGCTCCGGCTATGCCCACCGGCACCACCGGCACTCCCGAGCGATGCATGAGCAAAGTAATTCCAGGTTTGAGTGGCTGCATGCGGCCATTCCAGGTCCGCTCACCTTCGGGGAAAACGAGGACCGCCTTGCCTTCCTTCAAAAGGTGCAATGTCGTTTTCAGTCCGTCCCGCGCGAAGCCTTCCTGGTCGACCGGGACGCAGCCCACGCTGCGTAAGAATCCGCCGAACTGCGGCTGCTTGAAAAGCGTCTTGCGAGCCAGATAGAACAATTGCCGCGGCGTCGCCAGGCCGATCGCGATTGGGTCGATGAAACTCTGGTGGTTGGCAACCAGGAGGACGGGGCCGGAGCGCGGGATGTGGCGGCCGCCCTGGAAGCGGATACTGAAGCCCATGCTCAGCGCGGCCATCACCCAACAACGATTGCCTTCGTACCACAAACGCGATAGCCAAGCCTGCATCAACCCCTCGGATTCGGCAACTTTCATGCGGGAGACCGACGACTTAGGACCACCGCTTCCATCCGCTCCACTACCTGCTCACTGCTAAGGCCGGTGCTGTCGATTTCAATCGCATCGTCGGCTGCTTTCATGGGTCCGACAGGGCGCGTCGCGTCCTGCCGGTCACGGCGGCGGAGCGTTTCCATCAAAGTGGCCGGATCGATCGCTTCTCCGCGCACGGCCAAATCGCGATGGCGGCGCCGGGCACGCTCCTCGGCATCGGCGATCAGGAAGAACTTACAGGTTGCGTCGGGAAAGACAACGGTGCCCTGATCCCGACCCTCGCACACAATGTTTCGATCCGCCGCGATAATCCGCTGCAGGTGAACCAAGTGTTCGCGAACCGCGGGGCTGGTTGCCACCAGGGAGGCCGCATCGCTCACGGCTTGCGACCGAATGGCAACGCTGACGTCGGCACCGTCGAGCAACACCAGGCCGGCGGGCATTTCCAGCGATACACCGCGCACGAACCGGGCGAGCGCCGGTTCGTCCCTGAGTTCGATCCCCGCTCGTAATGCTGATAATGCGACCGCGCGGTACATCGCGCCCGTGTCGAGGAATTCGAAGCTGAGGCGGCGCGCGAGCATCCGGGCCGCAGTGCTCTTTCCGGCTCCTGCTGGGCCGTCGATGGTGATAATCATGTTCGTTCGCCGCACACGTTCGACTCCTCCCTGGTGCTATTAAACACAAGAGACAGGGGATCGTCATTGCTGGAAATGACAACCCCCTGTCGGTTTCCGATTGCGAACGAATGGGCTGCCTTCTACTACCGGATTAGCGGTACGGCATTCACGTAAATGAGCAACGTCCGATTGTCGTCCAGGTTACGGGTCACTGGGCCACGGATGGTGCCGTAGCCATTGATTAGGACCTCATAAGTGTAGGCACCGGCCGGCCGGCCTGGCAGAGTGATCGACTGATTCGGCTGCACTTCGAAGGCTTTACCGTTAAGGAAAATCGTTGCCGCGTCGGTATAGGTGTTTTGGAGCACGATCGTGCCATTGCCCAGCGGCGCCGGCGCCGCGTCGGGTGTCGGTTGGAAGTAGGAAGTGCGGGGCGTCGTTGCGATTCTGTTCACGGACTTTTCCAGCCGATCCACGCGATCGGCCATGATCTGCAAGCGGAGTTCGATCGCCTGGATTTTGGCGTCCGATTTTTCGCCGATTGCCTTGATATCGGCCTTCAATTCTCCGATTTGCTGGAGAATGGCCCGCTCGCCGGCGCTCATAGGTTTGTCGGTATTGATCTTTTCTTCACCGTCGGCACGCAAGGCAGAGCTTGAGCCGAGGACGAGCAGCAAGGCCAACGGAATGATGAGTTTCAGAGTGTTGTGCGTCATTGCCTTCTCCGTCTGAGCGGTAGTCAAATGAAGTTGATTACGTCGAAAGCGCGAACCCAGGCAAGCAACAAACTGCCCGGCCGTGGTTGGGCACGGTCGCGAACCATCTTCCAGGTTACTTAGCGAGATTAAAGGACGGAAAGTCGGCAAGCAAGACAAATTTTGGCCAGATACCGCAGCCGGCCGCTGAGCGGCCGGCCACAGCATAGCATCCGCCGCCTGGCAATGGCTTACTTCTTTTCCTGGAACAGCAATTGGGAAACCAGGTACAGGTCGTTCCGCCACACGGGCCAGGTATGAGCACCGGCGTCGATGTGCCAGATATGCTGCACTTTCTTGTCGTCCAGTGCAGTGTGAAACGACTTGTTCGCATTCATCAATGTGTCCTGGTCGCCGCAGGACAGCCACAGGAGCTTCAGAGCCTTGGTTTTGTCATTGTCAGTGATGAGGCCGCCCCCTTGGCCGATGGCGGACGAAAATCCGCCGACGTAGCCGAACTTGTCCATGTGCTTGAGGCCGATGGTGAGCGCCTGACCGCCCCCCATTGACAAGCCAGCGATGGCCCGGTGTTCGGCGTCGGCTTTGACCGAGTAGTGCGACTCGACGAAGGGAATTAGGTCCTTGATTAGATCGTCTTCGAGCAAGTTCGGCCCGCCGAATCCACCCCCGCGCCCTGGCTGCGGCGTGGGCAGCAGCCGTTCGAGCGCGTCCACGAGCTGTTTGTGGTCGATGGAATTGGACTTCGAGGTGTCGATTTCGCGGAACACGGATTCGGCGGCGGCCCGAAACTCTTCAAGTGATATTTGGCCATCCATATTGGTGTCGGCGCGCTTCATGATCGCAGCGGCAAGGACCGCGGCCGGCGCCGGCGGCCGGGCGTAGCCGTTGGGCATGACGACGATCATCGGCACAAGCTTCTTGTTGGCATAGAGGTTATCGAGGATGACATCAGCCGCCCCCTTTTTCTGCCAGCCCGTCTCGTCGTCGCCGGCGCCGTGCAGCAAATAGAAGACGGGATACTTGGCGTCCTTGGAATAGCCTGGCGGCAGGTAAACCACTGCTTTGCGTTTGCCGCTGGTGGTCTTGGAGTCGTACTCGATGGCCTCGACCTTTCCGCGCTCGATATCGTCGCGCTTCGTGTCAAAGCCCTTTGGAGCCGCAGGGAATGTCGGGTCATCGGCTCGTGCCGGTGCCGACAGCACAAGGAGCAGCACCGCACTACCGCCCAACACAGGAGTCAGGAATCGTCGCATCATGGTGACCTCGGGAAAGGAGGAACAGACGCTCGCCCGGCTCCACGTGTACTCCTGAGGCGCGCACAAGTCCAATTAGAAATGCGTGAGAAAGGCTGGACCGGCCACCTGCAAGGCGTCAAGTCGTCGGGTTATCGTCCTGTCACACATTGACCCTTGCCAAATATCTGCGCTTTGGCAAGGTTGCCTCTCCCATCGACGCCAAGAGAGATCCAGTGTTTTTCTCAAAATGCTCTCCACAAACAACTTGCGACGCGTTTTGGTTTCGACTTTCAACCTTGCCAAATTTGACCCTTGCCAAAAAAAGGGCCAACCTTGCCAACTGACAATCGATGTCGATAGCGACGCTAGAGCACGTCACGATCCAGGCGTTGTTACTTGTCGAACCGACAGCTCTCCACGGCGAGCAGGCTCGTGGCCGTGGTCTGTACTCAGACCACGGAGCCTAGCAGACGCTTAACGAGCACCGGTGGTATAATGGCCAAACTGTGTCGCGGATCGTGACAGAGACAGACCACGATGTTCAATAGGGCCGACTATCTACGAACGATCACCGACGGCCTGAGGCGGGTGGAGCGTACGTGCGAGCTGCAGGGGATTTTGAGGTTATTTGACGACCATACGCTGGCAGAGCGATTCTTTTGTCTCATACTTAACGCGGCATACGAGCTTCAGCTACAGCATATGGAGCAAATTCGGAGCAACCACCCGGCATTTGACCTTGGCGATGCCAAGAAGCGAGTTGCGTACCAGATTACCGCTGACGAGAAGGGTAAAAAAGTCCAGCATACCTTGGACAAATTCGTGGGACATGGCTTTGAGAAGCAGTACGACAAGCTTCGCATTCTCATCATCGGTAACCGCCAGGCTAGCTACAAGAGCGTGAAAGTCCCACCGCAAATACAGTTCGACTGCGATTCTGACATCATCGGAATACCCGAGTTGCTGGAGCACATCGCCACGCTTGACACAGCTCGCCTCCGTGAGTTGAGCGAGATCATTGAGGTAGAGTTGAGGGGAGCTAGGGAAGGGCCCCTCTTTTCTGCAAAAACACTTGCGCTAGGAGCCGCGCTTGCTGCGGGGGTGATCGTACCTATTTACCTTGCAAACTCAGCAGTCGTCCAGCCAGCGATGGCCCGCTTGCCCCTCGGCCCAGGCTATGCCCCCCTGGCCGGGGTTTCAGAGGTTTTTGCAGGAATGGAAACAGAAATCAGGCCATGGGAAGAGCTGAAATCGGCAGAGGAACGAAACGAGATGCTTGCTTTCACGGATCGGTTCGTCAAATGCCCCATACAGTTCGTGGTGAGAAACCCGCCGTCCAAAAATACCGGCCTACGATTTAATCTTGATATCAAGAGAGGGGCAAATTCAAAACAACTGATTCTGCGTGACGTGATAGTCGAGGTTGTGAGATTCCATTCAATTGCCCCAACTTTCTGGCTCGGAGCCGCGCGGCCGAAAAAGCCCTTGGTAGTGGTTGAGATGTGCAACCGCCGCGTGCCGTTGCCATGGACTTTTCGTGCAAAATGGATTGCCGATTCAACGGAAGAGTCGCTTGAAGATTTCGAGGGGCATCAGGTCCTCATTGAGAGGTCGGACTGGGAAACGTTCTTACTAAAGCTGGAGGCCAAAGACCGTGGAATCTACGAATTTAACATCGACGTGATCCTCCAACAAGATGACGATCCGCAGATGACGGTTCGCGTTACAGACAAACCGATTGCCGTCGGCTTCTTTGCACGACCGGCGGAAACACATCCGGACTACAAGTTTCTTCACGACCGCTACATGGCGATGGGTGGCTTGATGCGGCAGAGTCTTGGTGACGAGTAGATGGACGATGACTACTGCGCTTGAAATAGTTTCCGCAAGTCCCTCCTCAACCAAGTAGAAAGATACCCGGAAGTGCTTTTCATCCCCGCAGCCGTTCGCCTCAGCAAAGCTCACAGCCTATTCTGCACATCCAGCGTATATATTCCCGTCCCAAAAACGCCCGGCGCCGTGTTGATGCCCTTCACCTCACGTAAACGAGCTCGCCCGCGGTGATCGGAGTCCATAGCCGTATGGTCACGGCACGTTCGCAATGTTGGCGAGGTCGTGATAATCTGCAATGCTTGGTAATCGAGATGGCGCAGCCTTACCCGAAGCCGGAAGCTAAAATAGCACCGCGACAGATGCCCTGCGCATCCCAACGTCGGATCCGAAAAGTAGTCGGTTTTGGAGGCCGGGCGATGCCAGCTATCCTTGTTCCTCACAAAGAAATTCCTGAATTGGCCGCTCGCGTCACGCCGGACATGCTGACCGTCTTGCGGCATATCCAGAAAACCGACTTTATCATGAACAGCACGGATCTCGATCCGACCTCGGCTGACATCCTGCGCCAGCTAGCGGAATTGGGCCTGGTTGATCCTGGCTATGACGGCGATATGAGCGACCCACCGTCCATGTGGGTGGCAAATGGGAATGGCTCGCGAGTCCTAACCTACAAGACGGGCATTCGCGGCGGCCCTCACTATGAGCTTTCTTCGCGCGAACTTGCGACCTGGCTGGAGCAGCAAGGGCCTGACCGGTGGTGGTGCGTCGATGGGGACTCGCTGCTTACTGGTCGGATGACTTTCCCCTGCCCAGCCCAGAGCCTGGCGGCAGAACTGCGGAAGATCGGGCGCCCTCTTCTGGTCCAGGCGAAAAAGGACGACACCGCTGCGCAGGGACAGCTAATCAGCAAGGATAAGATCGACATCGTGACCGACCGGTTTACAAACAAAAACCATCTGAACGCGGCAGGTAATGAGCCATCCGTGTCACAGGACAGAATCCTCTATCTCTGCTGGAAAGGATCGATCGAGGAGTGGCTGCTTTCGGAAGATAGTGAAACGACTGCTCTGATGAATACAGAGGCAATGATCTGCCGGAGTAGGGCGGAGAAGAAGTAGCCATGCCGCCAACTCCTAATGATTTTACCAGGCGGATCAAGGGAATTCTCCGTAGTGTGCAACTCTTGCCCGATGAAGCGAAAGCTCCGATCCTGCACTACCGACGGACAGTCACGGATATTTACGGTTCACTGGGCTATGTGGAACGGCTTGTCGCCGAGCGTGACGGCTATCAGAGCGTCGCGGACCGCCACCTAGGCCGCTTGTATGGAATGGCCCTGGTAAACCTGGTCGAGACCTTCGAGCGGTATCTCAAGGAAGTTGCAGCCGAGTGCGTTGATCGCCTGGCGGATCTCGTTCTTGATGATCGGTTCAACGAATTTCCTGTGCAGGGCGCGACCTTGGCGTCGCACTTCGGGTCGGGAAGTGCTGGAAAAGCTTTATGCGAATCATCGGTTTGGCTGAACTGCAGGGAAATCAATGATCGGTTCAGGAAACTGCTAAGCGACCCTCTACAGCAGGGAACCTTCTATCTGTTCCCGAAAGAAGGGCAGCAGCCTATTGCACAAACCTGGCGCTACGAGCTGATGAGTCTTATCTGGCAAATTCGCAATACCTCGGTTCACAACGTCGGAGTCATCACTAGGTCCGATGCGGTGAAATTACGGGTGTTGGCAAAAACTCCTGTGGACGCTCCCACAATGCTGGTCCCGACCAAAACTGATTTGCGGTGGCTGAAAGCATTTCTCGATGAGACGACAGAAGACTGTAACTCGAGGATCGGCAATAGGCTGGCAGAGTTGCTGACGACCATACACACAGAGGCTGGTGGTGCGTTCCAGCCTCAAGAGATGGCCAATAACATTTCTGCTGCGTTCCGCAATCCGCTACAGGTAGCTGGCTCAATGGGGGTTGTTCCACCGGATTGAGCGACCTTCCCTGCAGCTCCGCCGCCCTGCGCGTCGTTATTCGTTCGATGGCGTGACGCTCAACTCCGCAACCACTCACAGGCTATTCTGCACATCCAGCGTGTAAATTCCCGTCCCAAAGACGCCCGGCGCCGTGTTGGTGCCCTTCACCTCCACGTAAACGACCTCACCCGCGGTGACCGGAGTCCATAACCGCATCGTCATGGCACCGTTCGCAATGTCCGCCAGGTCGACGAGATTGTTGTTGGCGTCCACGGTAAAGATGTTGGGGCAACAGGCGGCGGGTGTTAGCGAGGAACTACCGGGGGTCATGGGTCAGCCGGTCGCCGGACCTCCTTGGGGGTCGCGGCGACCAGCTGACGGGTGAATTAATGGCTCAACTCTCCTCAAACTGGGCAATCCGATTCACGGCCTCCTCGGCGTCTTCGGTGGTGTCGTCTGGTAGTCGGTATTGCATGAGGAAAGCATCCTCGCCGCTGTCTTCGTAGAAGGCGCGGAGGACGCGGACGGCCTTGAAACCCTGCGAGCGGAAGAAAAGCTGGGCCGCAAGGTTGGTTTCGCGCACTTCCAGCGTGATACGGGTGCGGCGGTGGCTGGATAGTTTGCTGATCAGCTTCGCGACCATCTGGGTGCCGACGCCAAAGCGGCGGCAAGTGGGGTGGACGGCGAAGTTGAGGATGTGAAGCTTCGATTTGTGCAGCTCATAGATCATGAAGCCGACTACCTTTTCCCCCTGTTCGGCAACCATGCCTATGCAATTGCGCTGGCGCAGGCAACGCAGGAAATCTTCCTCGGTCCAGGAGAACTCGAAGCTTTCCTGCTCCGTCTGCAAGACCTCCGGCATGTCGCGACGGATCATCCAGCGGATATGGACGCGAACCTGTTCTTTCTCTGTTCGGTTACTGCTCATTCCAGACACTCCTCTTCTCCCCCTCGCGACGGCGCGCGGCACCCCCTCCATGGAAGCGCAGCGCTCCCGCGAAACCTGCCGTTCACGTTCCGATTGCGACCGGAGTTACGCCGAGAAAGGACCGACGGCTTGTCGTCGAAGAGGGCTGGTCTGCCGACCCCCTAACGCCGTCGGACCTTAACAACTTTCGAGTTGCCGCTCAAGATCAAGACACTCGCCCCGCAAACCCCCATAACCTACGCGGATTGTGCCAATGCTTTGGAGCCGACTTGCAGTGTCAGTGGTCGAAAAGTGGGGGAGTCCTTCCCCCCGGTGAACGGCCTTCGTGGCCGTGTTCGCTCGTGGGATCGAATGAGAGCGGAGATGGATTGAAGAGGACACCATAACCATTCGATCACCGTTTGGCAAACAAATCTTTTCCAAAAGTTTACTATTGATTCGGCCCCAAAGCCGAAGGCCGACGCTCACGCAATTCTGCGTCCTTTACGGGGTCAGCCACTCGGACTTTGGCCTCCTGCAATACAGGGTTGGGCAGCGTATCGGCCTCGACCCGAACTTGGATCGTCCACTTGCCCGGCCGCTGCCCACGAACACGAAGGCGGTAAAGCCCTTCCGTCCTGCCCGGCAATTGCGGCAAGGGGTCGAACTGGACGGCAGATTGCAGGATAACGGCAGCACTGGGACCCGCCGCCTGGACAACTTGCAACCCGACCGGCACCTGGGCGATCAGGCGGACTCCGGCGCGGGGCCTGGCCCCCTGATTCAGAACGCGCACTTCGTAGTTGGTTTCATTACCCATGTCAATCGCATCGTTGCCACCGCTGATCTCCACCCGCAGCGCCGGCTCTGCTGGGACGTGCAATGCCGCGGCGGCTTTGGTCTCGGCCAGGCCGTCGGCGCTGACCGTCGCCTTGCAAACCCAATCGCCGGCAGCAGTCGCCTTCGCCTTGAGGGTGAAGGATTGTTGCTCGTCCTTGGCAAGCGAACCGATCTGCCAACGGACGAGGTGCCGGTCCACTGAGTCGACTGTGCCGCCCTTGGTTGCTGAGACGGGTTCAATACCCTCCGGCAGCGTCAGAAGCAATGCCACTCCGCTTGCCGGTTGGCTGAGACTATTTGCAACGTGGATACAGATGTCGGATTCCTCAGCGACGGAGGCATTTTGGGGCACGTTCAGGTGGACTTCCAGTGCGGCCTCGTTGACCATGACGGCAGCCGTGCAATGCGCTGTCAGGCCATCCGCATTACGTGCGGAAATGTCGCTGACCGCCCGGCCCGGCTGGACTGCCTGGGCGTTGAGATGGACCGTTCTCGTTTCGTTAGCCGCCAACGTGCCGAGCTCCGCTTCGACGAGGTCGCCTTGCATGAACTCCAGGCCTGGCGGAATCTGCGCGCGGAGGACGACGTGTTGCATCGCTTCGGGCGAGTTGTTGGTCACACGGATTGTGAACGGCAGCGCTTGCCCGCGGCGCACTGTTTCGGAAGCGGCAACTGCGACCACGAGTGGCGGCCGCGTCAGGTGAGTTCGCAGGCCAGCTTGCATGGCAAAAGTGACGCTGGGCGAAATGATGCAATCGCCGGCGTCTCCGGGCTGCAGCGTGACCCCAATGCGATTGGAGGCCCCCGGCTCGAGAGTGCCAAGCCGCCAGGTCAGCAAGTTTTTGTTCACCTCGGCCGGCGGCTCCGCTTTTGTGAGCTGGCATCCCTCGGGTAAGACGTCCTCGACTCGCAGCCGCACCGCTGGGGCGGTTCCCGTATTCTTCACAATGATTTCGTATCGAAGTGCCTCACCCGGCATCGCCGTCGGCGGTCCGACCACCTCAAGGGAAACCGCTGCCAGCGCGGGGGGCGTCGAAGCCGCCCGTTTCTCCGCACTCAATCCCGTGTCTTGTGCAATCAAGCCAGCAAGCTGGCCTGGACCACGGACACAGGCCAAGCCGATCAGAAAGGCAGTTGCTGCAAGCACGGCTCCGTACCAGCGACGCTGCGGCACATCCCCCTCCCGTCCCGATGCCGCCAGCGGAGGATGGCGGCTCACTCTTCAATGCGATAGCGCCCCCGGCTCTTCTCCACCGGATATTTCACGACGTTTTTGGCCATTTTGTTTGCGATCGCATCACTTAGGTCCAAATTCAATGCGTTACAGAGTGCGAATACAACGCCGGCGACGTCGGCCAATTCATCGGAGACCTGTTCGCGGACCGCCGCATCCAGGGCGACCTGGTGCGAAGTACTGTTGTCGATCCAGAGGAAATGCTCCATCAATTCGCTCACTTCGACCGATAGCGCCATGACCAGGTTCTTCGGGCTGTGAAACTGTTGCCATTCGCGCTCGGCGACAAATTGGGCCCATGCATCTCGTAGCTGGCTCACGGTGGTCGTTGTGTCTGACATGGTGCGGGTCACTTGTACTAGTTAGCGCTGGCAGCAACGGAGCACGCGCGCTCACGTCGCCCTCGACGCCTGGTCTTTTCTTTGTATGTGCGGAAGAGGCGGGACTA